>OKRX01000954.1_pt1 | contig 22474 bp, 17 predicted proteins | sample 1601241 | NCBI WGS metagenome assembly OKRX01 (sample SAMEA3541500, study PRJEB24748) | human gut metagenome | biome: human gut; feature: human-associated habitat; material: faeces | place: China | collected 2012
GTTCCGAGAGAACAACGGGCGGCGCAGGGGCTCCGCAAAGTGAAAAATCCGTACTGCTTTCGGGTGGGCGATATGGGCGTAAAACTGGAATTTCTGGATAGCGCCCCGCCTCTTGAAGATTGCTTCACCGACTTCCTACAACGTAAAAAAAGCGGCCTGTAACCAGTGTGCAGGTCGCTTGTGTCTGCCACTGGACGAGATTTACAAGGGTGAATAGAAATTTTAAATTCCGTGTGAAAAAGTAAATTCCGCTGCACCTTTAAAATTCCATATTTTTTAAAAGTTTTCGAGAGACAGCAGACGAATTTCATGCTATAATTAGGACAAATTTCTGGAAAACTTCTGTTTTTGGGTGTGCGAAACGGACCTCTGGAATTCTGGTGTGCAAGATTAAATTCCACAGATCGCTTTGAAAATTCATAAATTAGCAGCCCGGCGGTGGTCTTTCATGTAATTTTACTTTTTAAGCAGCTTTGGTGACAAAGTCACTTCATCGGGTGGGATGGATTTGAGCTGCAAGGCCTCGAGAATATCGGGGCCATATTTTTTTAGTGCCATCTGGTATGGCGTTGCTCCCTCGAGGTATTCCCGAGGAGCCGAGTTGATATGGTTGACAGCTTTTCTGATGTCCCATTGGGTCAGTGGCTCAAACACAGTTCCTTTCGGAAGAATCATGCGGAGCATCGTGTGGACGTTCTCAATCCCCCCTTTTTGGTTACTGCGCATCGGGTCACAATAGTAAATGCTGGTCCTTTGTATGCCGTCAGGGTCCGTTTCCAGGCGCTCCGGGGAGCCGAATTCTTCGCCCCGATCAGTCAAAATGATAGGAAATACAGAAATGAATTCATAAGCTCCGCCCAGGGATTTTTGCAGCAGTTCAAACACATGCCGGACAGCACCGGGGGTGCAGCGGTTCATGAGATAGGCCAGAAGTAATTCTGTATCCGGGAAGTACATGGTAAGGATACATTTCAGGGATCCTTTTGCAGAGACCACGGTGTCCATTTCAACGAATTCGGACCGCGAAAGTCCCAATGCGGAAAAGTCTGCATAGGTTCTTCCTAAAAAGACCTCCCGGTTTGTGATCTGCGTTTTGTGACTTTTGCGCGGTTTGAATTTAGCCTTGCGTTTTAAGTCTACATTGCGGGTAAGAAGATAGCCCTGATCGATGTAGCTGTAGAGCGTTTTAACGGACATACCGAGCTCCGGATGGTTGGTAAGAATCATGTAGGGAGATTGCCCCTGCCGGATGAGTGGGGTAACCACCGCATCAATGCGGTGCATTTCTGAGCGGGATTTATTAACACCTGCCCGAGAGGAAGAGCGGAGTTCTTCGTAATGGCGCTGAGCTGCGTGGGCATTGTAATCATACTTCGTTGGTATGGTACAAAGGTTTTTCTTTTTCTGGCAGCCGTTACAGACAAAAGGAGCCTTGTCTAACCGAGAACAGGATTCCCGCTCGAATCGGGAACAGACCGTATTGCATTTGAGGCAGGAACGGCACAGCGTATCACAGAGAATAATCTTCTCACATGCATTTGTCTTTTTACAGCGGAACCGATGGACACAGAAGTAATAAGGATTATTGAAACTGCCTTTGTTCCAGGTGTTCTGAACCCGATGGAGTTTGATCTCCTTGGAGATGGTGGTGGGGTCTTTACACAGGAATCTGGCGATATCCTTTAGGGAGCTCCCCTCATTAAGGGAATGCTCAATGTATAAACGTTCCTTGAGAGTAAGGTGCTTGTGGTTGCCTGGGATTAACTTGGACATAACATACCTCCTACTACCGCCGCCAGGACAACGATAGAGAGATTACTACAAAAGGCGTAATGAATCAAGCCACCATATGAAGGATTTAATTCTACTTATGTAAGACTTAATTCTACTGTGGGAATAAAGCATTACTTACCCCGGAGAACTGCAAAGGCGCGGTCCCCCGGGGCGTTTTCCGTAATTTTTTGAAATTTGGATGGTAGGGGGAAATGGAGCAACATGCAGCGGATCGGTTTTGACAATGAGAAATATTTGAAAATGCAATCAGCGCATATTCAGGAGCGCATCGCGCAGTTTGACAATAAGCTCTATCTCGAGCTGGGCGGGAAGCTGTTCGATGATTATCACGCCTCGCGCGTTTTGCCGGGCTTTAAGCCGGACAGTAAGATCAACATGCTTCTGAACTTGAAGGATCAGGCGGAGATCGTGATCGTCATCAATGCGGCTGATATCGAAAAGAGCAAGGTGCGCGGCGACCTCGGCATCACGTATGATGCGGACGTGCTGCGCCTGATCGACGCCTTCCGCGGCGTGGGGCTCTATGTCGGCAGTGTCGTCATCGCCCAATATGCGGCGCAGCCGATGGCGGACAAGTTTAAAAATATGCTTGCGGGCCTCGGCGTACCGGTCTACCTGCATTATCCGATTGAAGGATATCCGAATAATATCCCACTGATCGTCAGCGAAGAGGGCTTTGGGAAGAACGAATATGTGGAGACCAGCCGTCCGCTTGTCATCGTCACGGCGCCCGGCCCCGGCAGCGGCAAGATGGCGACCTGTCTGTCGCAGCTCTATCATGAGCATAAACGGGGCGTAAACGCCGGCTATGCCAAGTTTGAAACCTTCCCGGTCTGGAATCTTCCGCTGCGCCATCCCGTCAATCTAGCATATGAAGCCGCCACTGCAGATCTGAATGACGTCAATATGATCGATCCCTATCACCTGGAGGCCTATGGGGAAACGACCGTCAACTATAACCGTGATATTGAGGTCTTCCCTGTGCTCAATGCGATTTTTGAGCGCATCGCCGGGGAGAGCCCCTATAAATCGCCCACGGATATGGGCGTCAATATGGCGGGCAACTGCATCATAGACGACGATGTTTGCCGCCATGCCTCCGAGCAGGAGATTATCCGCCGCTACTATCACGCCCGGTGCGACCAAAAGCAGGGCCGTCTTGACGAAGCGGCCGTCTATAAGGTGGAGCTTCTGATGAATCAGGCCAGCGTCTCCACCAAGGACCGCGCGGTTGCTTCTGCCGCTCTAGAGCGCGCGGAGAAAACGGGGCTTCCAGCGTCTGCGATCGAATTACCGGACGGGCGTGTCATTACGGGAAAAACCTCTCCGCTGCTCGGCGCTTCCGCCGCTGTGCTGCTCAACGCTTTGAAGGCGCTCGGCGGCATTCAACACGATATTTTGCTGATTTCTCCGATCATTATCGAGCCGATTCAGAATTTAAAGATCAAACATCTGGGAAATCATAATCCCAGGCTCCATTCTGACGAGGTGCTCATCGCGCTATGCATCAGCGCGGCGACGAATCCCACTGCCGAGCTCGCATTGAAACAGCTTGCAAAGCTCAAGGGCTGTGAGGCGCATTCCTCCGTGATCCTCTCCCAGGTGGACGATTCCGTCTTCCGCAAGCTGGGGATGAATTTGACTTGTGAGGCGCGGTATCAGAGCCGGAAGCTCTACCACAAATGACCCAATGAACGGCCCTTTTTGATCCCGCAAGGGAGCGGGAAGGCGGCCTGAGAGGCTGTTTGTCTGGCTGCTCTTCATTGCCATATTGTCAGTCAGACGGCCGGAAAGCACGGAGCTTTGCGGCCGTCTCTCTTTATATCGTTTTGTCTAGAGCTCCATGAAGGTTAAGCTTAAGTTGCACCCATGGTTTGTTGCGTTGCATGCGCATCCGGGATTTAAATCCCGGACCAATAAGCCGTATCTGTTATTTTCCGGTTTTATGGGTGCAGATTTGAGGCACCAGGAAAAGGAAAAATGAGCAAACGCTTCAATTTTATTTTTATACAAAAAAATATTATGGGGCAATGCTATAATAAAATAGCCGAAAAGGGCCAGACGGCCCATAAAAGGGGGATGCTTTTTATGAAAGCTACGCGAAAACTCATTGCCCCGATTATCATTACGATCGTATGCATTTTAGCACTGATCGGATATATGGGCGTTGTATTTGCAGTCCCGATTCCAACCTGGCTCAAAATAGCAGGTGCGGTTGCGCTTCTGGTGCTGATCGGCGTGGCCATTTATGTTTTGTTCGAGCGAATTCAAGAAGTTAGGAGCGGTGAAGAGGATGATCTTGGTAAATACTGATTATATCAGCGGCAGGGAGCTGGAAATGCTCGGCTTGGTCAAGGGTAGCACGATTCAGACGAGAAATATCGGCCGTGATATCACGCAGAGCTTTAAAACCATCGTGGGTGGAGAGCTGAAGGCTTATAATGAGATGATGAGCGAAGCGCGCGCATTGGCGACCAAACGCATGGTCGCGGAAGCCGAGGAGCTGGGCGCCGATGCCATTGTCAATATCCGTTATGCGTCTTCTGCGATCATGCAGGGCGCGGCGGAAGTGATTGCCTATGGCACGGCGGTACGGTTTCGATAAAAATTTATAATTTGCATTTCATCAAGGCAGGATGGTCGATCCCGGAGGGGAGGGCTGTCCTGCCTTTTTGTATTGTCCCCATCTAAAAGGTAGAGAAAAAAACCGGCGCGGGGAATGCGAAGCTGTCTGCTCTGCGCGCCTTTGTATTGTCTCTGATTGGCGAGGAAAAACAGATGGATTATGATGCGGTTTTACCGATCGCATGAATGAAACAATAAAAGGGAGATTTTATTGATTCGTTTTTATCCTGAATTTTTTAGTGAATTGCGGCAGGCACTTCTGAAACAGGAGAAAAACCAGGAAGCCGAATACCGCCCCCAGCGTATTGATCCACAGGTCGTCAATATCGGTCCCCCTGCCGAGGGGAAGCTGATTGAGTTCGACAAAAAGAGAGAACAAGAATGCAATTAGGATTGTCTTTGGAAAAGTCATGTGTTTCCATAACAATGGAAGGAAAAAGCCGAACGACAGAAACCCGACGATATTTCCCAAAATGTTGGTAATGAGATAATCGATCTTTTGATCAATGATGACCTCATGATAAAAATCCTGAAATACGCGGAAGGGAATCAGGTTGATATTCTCAGGGACGATACCGATATATCCCTGTATAGAAATGAACGGCGGCCCATAGTACAGCATGATATGCGGAAAAAAGGTGATGGAGGAAAAGAAAACAATAGACATCAGGAATAACCCGATTCCAACCTCGTGCCATGCGGTTGTTTGAATCGCTCTTTTTCGAAGGGAACGAATGCGCAACCAGCGGAAAAGGACAATGATTGGGATGGAAAGCAGGACAAATGGAAGCGCATCCCAAACATATGGAAGGTTGTAAAATAAGTATTTCAGCAATGGAGGGATCCTTTCTGTTAATCATGAACATTTTATTACATAAAGATTATAATTATCAATAAATCGGCTTATATATGGAAAATAAAAACACTAAAATTATCTATAGCCATGTTAAAATTAATCATATAAAAAGTCAAGGTATGTCGCAAATATTATTTCCAATATAAAAAGCGCCCCATTCCGGGACGCTCCCTATTCATTCTTCTGCGATCTGTCAGCTGCTTTCATACCGTGCCAGAAACGCTGATCCTTTTTAAAAAAGTTATTGAAAATCATTTTAATAGCACTTACTATGTAACTGTTGACGTCGATATCAATTATTTAAAGAGTGGGGATAATAAGATGAAAATAGAAGAGTTTAAAAATATTACAATAGCTTATATGCGTAATACTGGTGAATATGGTTCTAAAAACAAAGAGTTGATGGAGAACTTTAAGGACTTTTTAAGAACCAATCATTTATTGAATGAACAAACCACTATTTTAGGAATAGCTTTAGACAATCCAACATCTACACCAACGAATGAGTTACGATATGATGTAGGACTTATCATCGACAAAAATGAGGAAATTGCTTTAAAAAAGCGAAAAATTGATGATGGGAAATATGCCATATTTGAAGTTCCTCACACAGAGCAAGGAGTAGTATCTTTTTGGCAAGATATTCCGCAATTAACAGCGGACTTATCCATAGATGATAAAAATCCTATTATGGAACGCTATGCTATGGATAAAATCACGAATTGTTTGTGCGAGTTTTGTATTCCGTTAAAATAGCATTGGACCTTTCCTGATTATTGATGCTGCTAATTTCCAAATTTAAAAGGATCCCACCTTCATAGATGAGATCCTGTTTTGCTATTTTATATTTTTCTGTGGCGCTGCAAAAATAAATATCAGTGAACTGATGAACAGCATGCCCGGATAAAACAGTTTTGGAATAATTTCAAAGGCTGACACCTCAAAGCCCAACTCACGGGCTGCAGAGATTGCCACCAGCATCTGCGCACCATAAGGAATGACTCCCTGGAAAATACAGGAGAACGTATCCAGCAGGGACGCCGTCTTCCGAGAAGTAACACCATATTCTTCTGACATCTCTTTTGCAATCGGATTCGCCATAACGATGGCTACCGTGTTGTTCGCTGTGGCAATATCCATGGCGCCAACCAAAAGCCCCATGCCAAGCTGGCCACCTTTTTTTCCCTTGAATATCTTACGGATGACAGACAAGAGCGCCTCAAATCCACCGTATTCACGAATCAGAGCACACATAGCGGCCACCAGAATAGCTACCATACAAGTTTCAAACATTCCGGCAGCACCGGAGCCCATATTGGCAAGCATATCCGTCGGTGCAGTCTGGCCGGTCACAAGCATAATGAATGCTCCAGATGCAATACCTATCAGCAGAACCACGAATACATTGATCCCGATCATTCCACCAATCAACACCAAGATATATGGGATAATCTGTATCAAGTTATATTCCTGTGTTACTGCTCCGCTTAATTCTGTTCGGAAAGAAAGTAGCAGGATCAAAATCAACGTAACAAATGCCGCCGGGAAAGCAATTCTAAAGTTCTCCTTAAACTTATCCTTCATGGCGCATCCCTGTCCGTTGCAGGCTGCAATCGTCGTGTCCGAGATAAAGGAAAGATTATCCCCAAACATGGCACCTCCCATAACCGAACCAATACAAAGCGGAAGCCCGAATCCAGAAGCCTTTGCCACTGCAACGGCAATTGGCGTAATCAACGTGATCGTTCCTACAGAAGTTCCCATGGCTGTAGACACAAAACAGGCTACCACAAACAGCACTGCAACAGCAAACCGTGCCGGAATGATAGAAAGCATGAAGTAAGCAACACTCTCTGCACTGCTTCTTCCCACCACCCCTACAAATGCACCGGCTACCAGGAAGATTAACAACATCGTAATAATATTCTTATCCCCCACGCCCTGGCCCATAATCTCCAGTTTGTCATCAAACTTTACTTCGCGATTCTGCAGACATGCTACTAAAATGGCCACAAGAAATGCAATGACAATCGGAATGTTATAGAATCCCATCGGAATCTTCAGCACATACTCAAACAAAATGCCAAGGCCAAGATACAATACTAAAAATACGCCAATTGGCAATAATGCAATTGGATTACTCTTTTTCATCAGAAATTCCCCCAGCTTCTTTGTGTTATCCAATGTAAAAAAACGCTCTTTCACTTTATCATGTACGCCAAAGGCAGTCAAGGAATAAAAAGTGCCCCGTTGCCGGAGCACTCCGATTTGTCAGTATCTGTCAATTCTTTTCGTACCTCGCCAGAAACGCCTTTGTCCTGTCGTTCTTCGGGTGGTTGATCACCTCGTCCGGCGTGCCCTCTTCTGCGATGATGCCACCGTCCATGAAAACGATATAATCCGCCACATCGCGCGCAAACGCCATCTCATGCGTGACGATCACCATCGTCATATGCTCCGCCGCAAGGGAGCGGATCACCTTGAGAATTTCACCCGTCAGCTCCGGGTCGAGGGCGCTGGTCGGCTCGTCGAAGAAGAGCACCTGTGGGTTAAGCGCCAGGGCCCGCGCGATGGAAACACGCTGCTGCTGCCCGCCGGAGAGCTGGCAGGGGTAGGCGTTTTCTTTATCTGCAAGGCCCATTTTGGCGAGCAGCGCGCGGGCGGTTTCCTGCGCCTGCTTTTTCTCCACACCGGCGATGACCTGCGCCTCCGTGATGTTTTTCAGCACGGAGAAATGCGGGAAGAGGTTGAAATTCTGAAAAACGAGACCGAATTTTGAACGGATTTTTTTAATAGTCGCCTTATCGGCGTAAACGGCCTTGCTATGTTCGTCCATATGGACCAGAACGTCACTCCCATAGCGAATTTCGCCCTCGTCGATCGTCTCCAGCATGGTTGCACAGCGCAGCAGCGTCGATTTGCCGGAACCGGAGGGCCCAATGATGGCGACGACCTGCCCCTTTTCCACGTGCAGGGAGATGTCTTTCAGGACCTCCAGGCCGTCGAAGCCTTTGCGCAGATGATTGATTGTGAGCAGCTCTTCCATGGCAATCCCTCCTTATTTGTAATAGTTCAGCGCTTTTTCGATGCGCTCCATAATAAATGCGACCGCGTAGTTTGCAATGTAATAGAACACGCCGGCGACGAAGAAGGGAACCACAGAGGACTGCGAGGTTGCAAGCATCTTGGCCGCTGTGAACATCTCCACGACCGAAATGGAGAAGGCGAGGGACGTATCCTTGACAAGTGTAATGATTTCGTTGGTGATAGCGGGGAGTATGTTCTTGACGACCTGGGGCAGGATGATGCGCAGGAAGGTCTGGCTCTTTGTAAAGCCCAGCACCTGTGCCGCTTCGTACTGGCCGACGGGCATCGCCTCAATGCCGCCGCGGTAAATCTCTGCGAAATAGGCCGCGTAGTTGAGCACGAAGCCGATGATGGTTGCAATAAAGCGATAATTATCCGGCAGCGTCACGTTCCATTCAAAGCTGACGATCAGGAAGCCCGGCGCGAAATACACCACCATCAGCTGCAGCATCAGCGGTGTGCCGCGCATGACGCTGATGAAAAACCGGGTCAGCCAGCTCAATGGCTTGATTTTGGACATGCGGCCAAAGGCGACCAACAGGCCAAGCGGCATGCTCAGCACCAGCGTGAGGATAAAGATTGCCCCTGTCATCAGAAACCCCTCGCCAAGCTGGGAGAAAATCGCCTGCATGTTGATAGCAGCCGGTAGCAGAGCCGGGATCGGCATAAAAACACATCCTTCTCTATTGGCATCGGTGGATTGGAAAATCCGTGATTTTTCCTTGTCCATCGAGGCTAGCGTCGGTAAACAAGGGGGAAACAGCGCCGCCCGGCAGCCGCAAAGCCACGTTTGCCGCGTTCTCGGCCTCAGCTGGTGGCAGCCAGCCTTCACCCTGTGGCCTTGCAAGCTTGCCCCTGTTCACAGATGCTACATTAGCATGATAATACAGTGTAGTATAGCATAAAAAAAGGGCGAAAGGCAACTGTTTGGAGCCCTCCGCCGAAATTTTTGAAAGGTGGGTTATTTGCCGATGATGGTAACGTCCTTGCCAAACCACTCATTAGAGATTTTTGCAAGGGTACCGTCCTTCGCCATTGCTTCCAGCTGTGCCTGCACCTTGTCGCGCAGTTCGGTATTGCCCTTGAGGAAGCCGACGCCGTATTCCTCAGCTGCAAGCGGCTCGCCAATGATTTTGAATTTACCGCCCTGTTTGGCGATGTTATAGGCCGCGACGGTTTCGTCCATCAGCACTGCGTCGACCATGCCGGTCTTGAGCTCGTTGAGTGCTTCCAGATTCTGTTCTGTTTTGACAATATCGCCGAGCGTGGCCTTGAATTCAGGCTTGTCGTTGAGCGCCGCGTCTGCGCTGGAGCCCGCCTGAAGGGCGAGCTTTTTGCCCTTGAGGTCGTCAAGGCTCGCAATTGTGGAATTGTCGTTTACGACAATGACCTGATTGTTGCGCATGTAAGGTTCGCTCCAGGTGTAGTCATCCTCACGGCCATTCATGGTGAAGCCGTTCCAAATTAAATCGATACCGCCGGTTTTCAACTCAGAATCCTTAGAGTCCCATACGATGGGCTTGAGTTCTAGCTTCATATCCAGACGCTTTGCAACCTCTGCTGCGAGGTCAAGGTCAAAGCCGACGAGATTGCCGCTGTCATCTTTAAAGCCCATAGGCGGGAAAGTAGCGTCGAAGCCCACGGTCAGTGTGCCGTTCTTGGCGCCACTGCCACCGTTTCCAGTGCAGGATGCGAGGCCCAGCGTCAAAACGACCATAACAGCCGCCAGCGCGAGGGCGATGATTCTCTTCTTCATGTTGTTTCCTCCATTTTCTAATGCGTTTTTTCCCACGGTACGTACCGGCCGAAGGGCAATGGGAATTTTTACAGCGGTATTGTAGCATATTACCACGCTAAAGTAAAGGCTTTTTTGGGAGATTTTCAGGCCGCTTTTCAGCCAGCAAAAACCATTTGCATGTGCCTTTGAAATGATGTATACTAAAGTATCATTATCCTGCGGTTTCCTGCCCTCGCAGGGCCGCAAAAAGGGAGGAACCCTTACGCAGGCTTATCTTGACAATAGCGCCACCACCCGCGTTTGCGAGGAGGCGGCGCAAGAGATGCTGTATACCCTCACAGAAGGCTATGGGAATCCGTCCTCCCTGCATGCAAAGGGCTTTGAGGCGGAACAACTGCTGAAAAAAGCGCGTGCCCGTGTGGCAAAGCGCATCGGCTGCGAGCCGGAGGAGGTTTTTTTCACCTCTGGCGGGACGGAGGCCAATAATCTGGCTCTCTTCGGCGTAGCGCAGTCCCTCTCCCGGAGAGGCCGCCGGATCGTCACCACAGCAATCGAGCACCCGAGCGTGGAAAAGCCCCTACAGGAGCTCGAAAAGCAGGGCTTTGAGGTGATTTATCTGCCTGCCGGAGAAGATGGGAAGGTAGAGGAAGAGTCTATCTTTGAAGCGGTCAACGGCGATACGATTCTGGTCAGCATGATGGCGGTCAATAATGAAGTCGGTTCCCTCCAGCCATTGGAGGCTGTGCGCAGGGCCATCAAGCGGGCGGGAGCGCCTGCGCTGTTCCACTGCGACTGCGTGCAGGGCTTTGGCAAGCTGGATATAAAGCCTTCCGCGCTCGGAATTGATCTGATGACGGTGAGCGCGCATAAAATTCACGGGCCGAAGGGCGCCGGGGCGTTGTATGTCCGCCGTGGCGTACAGGTCAGGCCGCGGACCTTCGGCGGCGGGCAGGAGAAGGATCTTCGCCCCGGGACGGAGGCCATGCCCGCCTTGGTGGGCTTCGGCGCGGCGGCACAGGCGCTGCCGGACGTCCGTTCAGGGCTTGCGCATGCGACTCAGCTGCGGGATTATTTGCTCGAACAGGTGAGCGGCATGCGCGGCGTAACGCTCAATTCTCCTCCGGACGCGTTGCCCTATATCGTCAATCTCTCCCTGCCGGGTTTGCGCTCCGAGCCGATCCTCAATTTGCTCTCTGAAATGGGTGTGTATGTTTCGAGCGGGTCAGCCTGTGCGAAAGGGCACAAAAGCCATGTGCTCACAGCGTTGGGCCTGCCCAATGAACGCATCGACAGCGCGCTGCGCATCAGCTTTTCCCGTTTTACCACGCCCCAGGAGATCGACGCGTTGGTGGCAGGGCTGCGGCGCGTGCAGCAGGTGCTCAGAAGAGTTTAAACAATAAGAAAGCAAGAAAGCAGCAGGTTTTGTTTCATGAAAGAAATCATTCTCGTAAAGGATGGAGAGCTCGCTCTCAAGGGGCTCAACCGATCCACGTTTGAAGATATTTTGGTCAAAAATATGCGCCGCCGCCTGTCGGACCTCGGCAAGTTTCAGTTTACCAAAAGCCAGTCCACGGTGATGATCGAGCCGCTCGAGGAGGGGATCGATCTCGATGAGGCTTCCGACCGTCTGTCCCGCGTATTCGGCATCGCCGGCTTCAGCCGCGCCGCGCAGGCGCCCAAGGCGATGGACGAAATTTTGCGCATTGCGGGCGAATACCTTGCCCCGCAGCTGCTGGAGGCAGCCTCTTTCAAGGTTGAGGCAAAGCGCTCCGATAAGAAATTTCCGCTGAAATCCCCAGAGATCAGCGCAACATTGGGCGGTTATCTCGGCGAAAAGTTTCCGCATTTGTCCGTCGACGTCCATCACCCGGATGTGACCGTCACGGTGGAGGTGCGCGATCAGTGGGCGTACATCCGCGGCAATCAGCAGAAGGGTGCGGGTGGCATGCCCGTCGGCTCCGGCGGCAGGGTGGCGCTGCTCGTCTCGGGCGGGATCGACAGCCCGGTTGCGGGCTGGATGATGGCCAAGCGTGGATTGCAGCTGACGGCTGTGCATTTCGCTTCTCCCCCTTACACCAGCCAGCGCGCAGAGGAGAAGGTGCACGCGCTGCTGCGGAAGGTGGCGCGCTATGCGGGGCATATTTCCCTGTTTGTTGTGCCGTTTACTGAGATTCAGGAGCAGATCAAGGATCACTGCCCAGAGGAGCTTTTCACGCTCATCATGCGCCGTGCGATGATGCTCCTTGCAGAGCGCATTGCGCGCAAAGAGGAATGCGGCGCATTGGTCACGGGGGAGAGCATCGGCCAGGTGGCCAGCCAGACGCTGCAGGCCATTACCTGCACGGATGCGGTGGCCGATATGCCGGTATTCCGGCCGCTCATCGGTATGGATAAGGACGAGATCGTCACCATTGCCCGGAAGATCGATACCTTCGATATTTCCATTCAGCCCTATGAGGATTGCTGCACCGTGTTCACGCCGAAGCATCCGCGCACTCGCCCGCAGCTGGATGCGGTGGAAAGGGCGCAAGCGATCATTCCGCTGGAGGAGCTCATGGAGCGCGCGCTCGCGGATGTAAAGATCGTGCCGATTTATTGAACGCTTTTTTGATTTGACAAATTTCTAAGGAGAAGTTTTGTTATGAAAGCTGAAATCTTATCTGTCGGGACCGAGCTCCTGCTCGGAGATATTGTGAATACAGATGCGCAGTTCCTCGCCGGGGAGCTGGCGCGGCTGGGCTTTACGGTGCTCTATCACAGCACGGTGGGCGATAATGAGGAGCGGCTCACTGCCCTTCTGGAGATGGCGCTCTTGCGCAGCGATATCGTTTTGACGACCGGCGGCCTTGGCCCCACGGCAGACGATCTGACCAAGGAGGTCTGCGCCAAGGCGCTTGGCCTGCCGCTCGTTGAGGACGAAGAGAGCATGCGGCGCATTGAGGCTTGTTTCCGTAACCGCGGCAGTGAAATGCCGGAAACAAACCGCAAGCAGGCGTATCTGCCGCAGGGATGCACCATATTCCGCAACAATCACGGCACAGCCCCCGGCTGCGCGATGGAAAAGGCCGGTAAGATCATTATTAATCTTCCCGGACCGCCGCGCGAGCTGAAAGCTATGTTTCTGGAGCAGGTGTTGCCCTACCTCTCCCGGTTTGCAGGAGGTACGATCGTGTCGCATACGGTGCGCACCTTTGGCATCGGCGAGAGCGCCATGGCCGAGCGGGCGGCGCAGTTCCTGAAGCAGGAGAACCCGACCGTTGCGCCCTATGCGAAGGACGGCGAAGCGCTTCTGCGGGTGACGGCGAAGGCAGATTCCCCCGAGGAGGCGGACGCGCTGTGTAAACCCACTGTGGACGCGCTTTGTGCACTTTACGGCGATCTCGTTTACGGCGTGGATGTGGACAGCTTGCAGCAGGTGGTGGTACAGATGCTGCGCGAGCGGGGGATGAAGATCGGGCTTGCGGAGTCCTGCACGGCGGGACTGATTGCCAAGCGGATCACGGAAATCCCCGGTTCCTCTGAAGTGCTCGAATGCGGGATTGTATCCTATTCCAACCGAATCAAGGAGAAGATCCTCGGCGTTTCGCCGGAAACCATTGAGAAATACGGTGTCATCAGCGCTGAGACAGCCGCCGAGATGGCTATGGGCGCATGGCGTGTCAGCGGCGCGGATATCGGCCTTGGCGTGACGGGGCTGGCGGGCCCCGACGGGGACGAGCGCGGCAATCCTGCAGGGCTTTCCTTTATCGCCCTGACGGATGGAAAGCATACGCTTGCGCGCACCGTCAATACCGGCCGCGGTGGGGATAACCGGGAATATAACCGGTTCGTCACCTCATCAAACGCGTTGGATCTGATTCGGCTGTATTTATTGGATGAGAAATAGCTTATGCTGCGTCACAGTTTGCAAAAGCATGGCTTTGTAGCCATCTTTTTCGATCACAAACTATCGAAAGGCGGAATAAACAATGGCTCAGAACAAATCCGGCAGGAATTTTTTACATGCGATTTTTCCGTTTCCTGGAGATACAGCGCTGGATTGGGTGCGCAAAATCGTGGCGATCTTGTCTGTCTGTGCGATTCTCGTGAGCAGCGGGATGCTGGTTTTCCGCGCCGTACAGCCGGCAGAGCAGCTGGAGGAAAAGCCCGCGCAGGCGCAGGCAGATCCCGTGCTCTCCGCGCTGAAAACAAAGTATCCCGCAGCCACGCCGCCTGAGGGAATGCAGGAAAAATACAAGCACCTCTATGCGGTCAATAACGACGTGGTGGGCTGGCTGACCATTCCGAATACGCGCACTGACACGCCGATTCTGCAGGCGACAAAAGCGCAGGGAGGGAACGATTACTACCTGCGTTATAATTACTATCACGAGTTCACAAATTTTGGCGATCCCTTTATGGATTACCGCAATAACGATCAGGAGCTTTCCCGCAATACAATCCTCTATGGGCACAATCTGCAGGGCGATTCGCTTGATAACGGCATGTGCTTCACCGGCGTGATGGGCTATCATACGCTGGAGGGGTACAAAAATGCGCCTGTGATTACCTTCAATACGCTTTACAAGGATTACAAATGGAAGGTGATCGGCGCCTTCCTTACGACAACGAAGGCCAAGGACGACAACGGCTATGTTTTCAATTATATCTACCCGGACATGAACGATGAGAAATTTATGCAGTATATTGAGCAGGTGCGTGAACGCAGCCTGTTCACAACAGACGTCGACGTGCAGCCGGACGATAAGGTGCTCACGCTGTCCACCTGCACCTATGAGCTCGGGACGAGCATTGACGCCCGCTTCGTCGTTGTTGCACGCCTGGTGCGCGATGGGGAGAGTGAGGAGGTCGACGTCTCCAAGGCCGCGCTCAATCCCAATCCGCATTACCCGCAGGCCTGGTATGACCGCCATGGAAAGACAAATCCGTACAAAAATGCGGAGCGTTGGTATCCGTTTTAAGAGCGGCACTGAAACACAGCGATTTGCATGCGGGGGGGCCCATTGATGGTGCGGAACAAGAACGAAGAGGCGCATATGGATGACTTGCTTAAACAGGCGCATGGGCTGCTTGATGAGCTGGACGACGTCCGCAGGAAATACGGCCTGGTGGGCGAGATGCCGCCCCAAGCAAACGGTTCCCGGCAGCGCGGCGATGCAGGGCAAGGCTCTGTGCAGAAGGAAAAAGCTGCCGTTGCCTTAAAGGAGGAAGAAGTTATCATGACTGATCAGGATCAACAAAAGGAAAAAGAGACGCAGGAGGCAAAGGCTCCTGCGGAGGATCAGCCTGTTTACTATGATGCAGATGGAAATCCCGTACCGCCGGTCGTGTATTATGATGCGCAGGGAAGGCCTGTCGTTCCGGTCTTTTCGGCACAGCCGGAGGAGCAGTATGAAACGCTTCCGGACGGGACGCGCGTACGCGTGGTTTATCAGGAGCCGGAAAGTAAGCGGACGAGCGCGGCAAAGCAGCCGGCTTTGCCCAAACAGCAAGCGGCCCCTGTAAAACAGGACAAGCCCTCGCCGAAGCAGGGGGCATCTGCTTCCATGCGTGTCATTTATGAGGCGCCGGACGCGCATCTGGCAAACAAAGTGCCGAAGCAGCAGGAGGATGAGGGTCATACACAGCCTTCCGTGCCTGCAGCTCAGCAGCCTTCTGCGCCGCTGGAAAAAACTGCGCCGCCTTCCTCAAGCGGTCTTGCCGATCTGTTTGCCGAGGCAGGGCAGGATACAGGCAATCAAAAAAAGAAACAGAAAAAAGAAAAGGGCCGCTTTGGAGACGGCTGGCTTCCCTGGCGGGGTGATACGGCGGCGGAGAAAGTGCGCAGGACGGTATTTTTGCTCGCCCTGGCGACGCTGCTCGTCTGCCTTCCGTTTTTGGGATACCGCCTGTACGAGGGCTGGTATAACGACTATTTTACCAAGCAGCTGGCCGGGAAGATTCAGACCGGGCTTGACGAAAGCGCGTGGGAGGATATTCGCGCAAGGCATCCTGGGGTCAATTTCCCGGAAGGGATGAATCCCGCTTATGCGGACCTGTACGCCGCGAATCAGGATATGGTGGGCTGGTTGAAGATTGAAAACACCAAATACATCAATTTCCCCATCGTGCAGACAACGGATAACGATATCTATCTAAAGCGCGATTTTTATGGCCGCAAAACGGATTACGGCAATCCCTTCCTGGATTTCCGCAACAATGCAAAGGAGCTTGACCGCAACACGATCATATTCGGGCACCATATGCGTTCCGGCGATCAGGAATTCTCCGAATTGACGGATTATCTGACCATCGATGGTTTTAAGCGGCATCCGGTCATCGATTTCAGCACCTTATACGCCGATTACAAATGGAAGGTTTATGCGGTTTTCCTGACCAATTCGAAGGCGCAGCACGATAATGGCTATGTCTTCAACTATATCTTTACCAATCTGGAAAGCGACGATAAATTTATGGAGTATGTCTCTGAGATCGATCAGAGAAAGCTTTATTCGACAGGCGTCGACATCAAACCCACGGATAAGATCCTAACGCTTTCTACCTGCAATTACGACTGGGACGAGCAGCGTCTTGTGGTGGTCGCGCGGCTGGTGCGGGAGGGTGAGAATCCGTCGGTCGATACGAGCCTTGCAAAGAAAAATGAGAATCCGCGCTATCCGCAGATCTATTATGATCAAAAGGGAATTACAAATCCCTATCGGGACGCCAAGAAGTGGGAGGCCTGATCCGGTTCCCGCTGAGAACCTGTGGTTGCCTTAACAGGATCGGTAAGTTTTCTGACCTTATCAAAAGAGGTGGATGGTATGAGTTTGCAGATACTTTCTCTCAATTCCAATCAAATACCCTCCTGCGCCGCTGCCCAGGAAAAGATCCTTGCGCTTCTTTCCGGCGACCGTGCAGAAGGGGTTGAGCCGAAGCGGTTCGATACAGCCAAACAGCTGTTTTATGCCCTGGCAGAGGCGCTGAAAATTGCGCGGACGGTTTTGCTCCTTGTGGAGCCTGGGCGATACCTTTATACCAAGGAACAGCTCCTGCGCGTGCTGGGGTTGTCTGCGGTGCAAAATTCGGAGCTTTTGGAAGCGCTGCATGGAAAGGGCGCAGTCCAGCTTCCGGAGGAGGAAATTGCCCGTCATGCGGCGATCCCTGCAGGTGCGGCGGCTTTTCCCACACCGGACGGGCTTTTTTCCGGCTTTATGCTGACGGCCGGGAGGCAGACGATCCTTTTCCTTCCGCTAGACAACCGCAGAATCGACGGGATCCTGCAGGCGGAAGCGGGCGCATTCCTTGCCGGCCTGCAGTTGGTCAGGCAGACGCGTCCAACGGAGCCGCAGGCCCATACGCAGGAAACAGAGCCTTCGGCAGTACAGGGGGAAACCGAAGCGGCGCCGTCCGGGCAGACTGCGGCAGAACAGGCGGTGATTGCTCTGTGCAAAAGCAATGTCCGCGTGGCCTTTGCCGCAACACCTACGGTGGAATTTCTCCGGGAGGCAGCCGGTGACAGCGCCGCCGCTTCGGAGCGGCTGGTATACAGCAGCGCTTTCCGCGAACGCGGAGAGGAACCGGCCAAGCAATATGCTGCAGAGCTCGCCCAACAGGCGATGCGGGAGAAAGGGACTGAGCTTGGCGCCGCCATTACCAATGTATATACAGTAAAAAAAGAAGGCAGGGTCGAAACTTTCTTGCTTCTTGCCGTGGCGGATGAAAATGGTGCGCGGGTGCGCCGCCTCTATGCGCAGCCGGATGAGCATCCGGGCCTTCTGATCGGGGACGGTGTCCAGACGCTGTATGAGCTCATCGAACAGGCGGCCTGCCAATATGGACAGAACGATTCAGAGGAGCAGCAGGAGCGTCCTGCGCACTGGAAGGCCTTTGCAGCGGTATTGAGCGTGCTGCTTTCTCTTTCGATTTTGCTCTGTATGGGGACCGGTATCTTTCTGCGCTCCCGAGAGGATGATTCATCCCAGCAGGCCTCCCTTTCAGCTGTTAATGCGCCGGTTGTTCAGCAGACGCAGCCGGAATCCTTTGAAGCGGGTTCTGAACCGGGCGATACACAATCTCCTGACATGCAGCCGCAGGAAACCGCCCCGTCAAAATCTGTAACAGCGTCTAGCATTAAGAAGCCGGTGGCGCCCGCCAAGGATCAGGCGATTCTGGACGAGGTCGCGCAGGCGATGGAGGACGAGCTCAACGTAGGCGGGAAAAAAGAGGAGGAGCTGGCGCAGCAGCCGGATACGGCCACGAAGCCGGGCACGACAGCTGGCAAGGGCGATTCGGATACGACCAAAGCAACGCAGACGACTCTGCCTCCGGATACGGAGACCTCCACGCATCTCCCTGCCCAAAAGGATGGCGGAAAATTTATTTTTACGGTTTATGGCTATGGACATGGCGTTGGGATGAGCCAGTTCGGCGCCAATGAGTTCGCCAAAAGCGGCTGGAATTACCGGCAGATACTGCTGCATTATTTTCCAGGCGTGCAAATGCACAAAATGGATGGCCGCTATCCTCAGACGTTGGAGGTGGACGGCAAGCAAGTAGATACCAAAATCGTCCTTGCTCGTATTCTGGAAAAAGAGATGGGGGGCTCCTATCATCTAGAGGCGCTCAAGGCGCAGGCGGTTGCCGCGTATACCTATATTTTGCGTCAAAACCGCGTCACCGGCGTTGCCATTGGCAGCACCTATTCGGCGCGATCCATGCAGGCGGTGGAAGCAGTGCTCGGCGAATATATGACCTATAACGGAGAACCGATTCTCGCCACCTTCTTCGCTTATTCTGCAGGGAAAACGGCGGATGTGCGCACGGTCTGGGGCGGCAGTGGATATCCTTATTTGCAGGGCGGCTGTACGAGCCCTGGCGACAAAAATCATAAAAACTATCAAACAACCTGCACCATCACGAGCGAAGACCTCCGCAGGCGTGTAAAGAGTGCGCTCGGTATTGAATTGGCGGGCGATCCATCCAAATGGCTGAAAATCAAGTCGCACGATGCAGCCGTCAACAGCTCGGTGGGATATGTCTCATCAATTCAGGTCGGTTCCCAAACGCTCAGCGGCCAGGATTTTCGGGCCAAGGTCATGGACTATGATATCCGGTCGCACTGTTTTACAGTGACCTACATACCGGACTGAGCGATCAGGCAGATTCGATCGGAAGAGAGCTGCCCCGAAGTGTACCCTCCCCCAATATACAGACGGTCCGGAAGAAGCCTCTGTAACAGGTAGAACGACCTTCGTTACCATGCTGGCGGTTCCCATACTCTGCGGCCAGTATGGTAATGCTCAGCGCAAAAGGCATGAATAGGGAGAAAGCAGCTTTTCTGCGTTCTCAGCAGAAAAATCCCGGTGGGTTTTAAACCGCCGGGATTTTTCGTGAACGGGGGATTTATTGTTCAACAAATACGGAATAAGTGTCTATATCATACAAAATTTTAGCGTTTTTTTATTTTTTATGCTCTCAGGGAATCTATTTTTTGAATCGGTGTGCTTATAATGAACTCGATCGAAGGCGAGTTTTGATTGAAAAAAGGAGGATTTATTTTATGAAATGGAGAAAGTTTGTGGCGGGAGTCATGAGCGTTATCCTGGCCATCTCTGTTTTGCTGGTACCCATGGCGTCGGCTGCCGGTGATGATAGGATTACCATTACAGAAAATGGCTACTATATGCAGAAGCTCTCTAATCCGACGTTGGGCGAAGGAGAGGCGGACGGCCTTGTAACGCCGGGCGACCGCTTCAACAGCTATGGCTGGGCGACCGGAGAGCTGGGAGACTACATTTATGTCGGCTCCAACCGGAACCTGGTAGGCGACACGGCATCCTCCTATGCGGCTGCCGTCGGTGTGCCGAAGGAGACGCTCAGCGCCATTCTGAAGGCGTTTACCAATGACGAGATCGCTGTGACACCGGACGATGAGCTGACGAAGGGCGGCGTGATTGTACGGTACAATAAGACGACGGGTGAGATGGAGACGGTGTTTCAGTCGAATAAAGACCTGCCTGCCCCGTACAATGACATCACCGGTTACCGCATGTGCGTCGCATTCAAAGGGAGCCTGTATTTTGGTACCACTGGGTCGGAAAACACCATGCTTATCCGGATCGGCCCGGATTTCCAGCCGGGCGATCTGCCGGAGATCATCGTACATATGACGAAGCCCGAGGGGACGGGCATGGGCAATATCCGCGCCTACGATGTGACGGACGACGGCGAGCGGCTTTATATCGGCGGTACGGATGCCACGCTGCTGACAGAGGAGGATAAGGCGAACAATATCTCCTCTGCCGTGCATATTCAGACCTCCACGGACGGTGAACACTTTGAGACAATCGCCTGCCCGAGCGACTTTTATCCGTATAATACGCTTGAAAATGTTAATGTAGCAGGCGACGTATGGGATTTGGTGGTCTATAAAGGTGAGGTTTACCTGTCCTTGGTGACCAATATCGGAGCTGCTGTTTATAAGGGTGTCGAGGTTGGAAAAGGCGCGCCGGGCGCGAATGCCTACGGTTGGAAATGGTCGGAATACATTGGCAATGGTATCGGCGTACAAGGGGATCCAATCTGCCCTGCTGGATTTGGCAATCCAAAAAATTACGCCGTCTCTCCGGTGGTTTATAAAGGCGATCTTTACTATTTCGTGCTTTCCAATGCGGTAGATGCGGTGGTTCAGGGTCTATTTGGAATGCTTGGCTTTTTGAAGACCGGCGATATCAACAAGTACTTCGACTCCCTGAAGATTATGGAGAGCAGCATGCAAAACAAAGCGTCTATTTACCGCCTCGATGGGGATCGGGGAGTTGAGATGGTGATGGGGTCGCCAGATGCATATTTCAACAAGGAAAACGGAAATTATTTATCCGAGACCTACGGCGGCTTCTCTGAGACGGACGGTCTGAGCTGCCTGCAATATATCTGGCGCGCAGCGGAATATAACGGCAAGCTGATCTTTGGCACCTTTGACGCATCGACGCTGTACCATGCCTTTACGAAACTGACCAATGGTGATCTCATCGGCATGCCTGCAGACGAATGCGAGAGCCAAATTCGCTATGCGGTTGACCTTCTCAATCTGCTCAGTGACAAGAAGCTGATCAATGAGAAAACGGAGGATCTTTTGGTCGATATTCTCGGCACGCTCAATAGCCTGGTGGACAAGCAGGCGACAGAGCAGTCAGTCAAGCAACTGCTCAACGGTGCGCTTCAGTTTAAGAAGGCATTTGATCAAATCAGTCCGGTTCTTGACAAGATCGTCAATGCAGATTGGTTTACCACGATAGCAGAATCGGTGAAGGGAGTTAAGGCGCTCAAGGATCTTTACAATGCCCTTGCAAACATCAATACAGAGGGCTTGGAGCGCTATATCCGCATTTCCAATGCGATCATGGACAATACTGGCGGCTTTGAGCTCTACGGCACAGAGGATGGAGTCCACTATACACAGCTCATTGACCACGGCTTCCACGACCGCTTCAATTACGGCTGCCGCTCCTTTATCGTCGGTTCAGACGGCCTGTATATCGGCACGGCGAATCCGTTCTATGGCGCGCAACTCTGGAAGATGAATGAGATCACAGCAGATTTAAAGACGCTTTCCGCCGATGGAATCGAATTGAATTTTGATCCGGCCGTTATGGACTATCAGGCTTCTGTTGCCGCCGATGTGGACGCAATTAATCTGACGGCTGTCGGCGCGGATGCGGGTACGCAAGTGCTCGTCAATGGCGTTTCAGCTGCAGATGGAGCGATACCGGTTGCCTTGCAGGCAGGCAAGAATGTGATCCGGATCGAGACGGCGTCCATTGATGGGAGCGAAACCGCCGTGTATACGCTGACCGTTACGCGCGGCGCTGTGCCGGCAGGATCGACACAGCCCAATCCCACAGAACCGGATACGCAGGAACCCACGAAGCCGGAAGTCCCCGGCGCAACTGTCCCAGACATAGAGCGAACGGTGAAGCCACAGGATATGCAATCTCCATCCGCATCAGGTGAGACAGAGGCACCCGAGCAGACAGAGACCCGGCCGGCTTCCAACGCTGAAAATGTGGAGATTCCGGATACCGGAAGCCATATCTCTGCGTCCATGCTGGCAGTACTGGCGATGGGTGCGGCTGCAGCGGTGACCTTGAGCCGGAAAAAACGCAGATAACGGCTTGATGAAACAAAACAATTCATAAAGCAAAAGATGCCCGGCGGCATGTAAATACCGCCGGGCGCAGCTTGTCAATAACGTCTAAGAGAAGGAAAAAGTGCATAAGAAGCATGGTTTCTGATCGCTTTTGGAACCAGCATCTTTATACGCCGCTGGGCGCTGACGGAAGGCCAAGGCAGCACAGCGCTTTGCTCACTGCGTGGCTCGTGAGGGGATTTTT
>OKRX01000956.1_pt1 | contig 22467 bp, 40 predicted proteins | sample 1601241 | NCBI WGS metagenome assembly OKRX01 (sample SAMEA3541500, study PRJEB24748) | human gut metagenome | biome: human gut; feature: human-associated habitat; material: faeces | place: China | collected 2012
AACCAATCTTGGCACCGTAACCGGACGAACCAATCTGGGCATCGTTGCCGGATGAACCAATCTTGGCATTGTCGCCGGATGAACCAATCTTGGCACCGTAACCGGACGAACCAATCTGGGCATCGTTGCCGGATGAGCCAATCTTGGCATTGTCGCCGGATGAACCAATCTGGGCACTATAGCCGGATGAACCAATCTGGGCATCGTTGCCGGATGAACCAATCTTGGCATCGTTGCCGGATGAGCCAATCTTGGCACTATAGCCGGATGAACCAATCTGGGTACCGTAACCGGACGAACCAATCTTGGCATTGTCGCCGGATGAACCAATCTGGGCACTATAGCCGGATGAACCAATCTTGGCATCGTTGCCGGATGAGCCAATCTTGACACCGTAACCGGACGAATTATCCTTTATGCTCGTTTTTATTTTTTCAGACGATGTGATCTCTTTTAGCCACTCAACTCCAAGATTGATCATGTCAGCCAATTTTAACTCTGCTTTTATTTTAATCTTCGATGAGCAAATTTTTGTCCCTCTATCCTCCTTGGATATATTCCCGTCTTGCTCTACTTTGCAAAACCTAGAATCTATCATAGTATAGTGATCAAAAACATCAAACGGGCTTTCGCAAGCGTGAAATCCCCTGTTACACACCTTGGTCTTTCCATCCATCTCATATATCCCTCCAATTTTGTATTGGAAGTCTCTGCATCTAAGATTCTTGTCGAATCCTTTATAAGATTTTATAGCCATGTCAATTCATTTAATATAATTTCATCCGCTTCTGTCCTCTTATCCATAGGCTTGTTTTGAGATTCATTGATAAAATCAAGCACCTCATCCCATGTCCTCTCAAGCAATTGCCCATTATTAACTCCACAGCATCCACATCCACTAGAAAATACTGGCATTATACTCCCATCGTACATCTTAATAAATTTATATCCTACATATTCATCACATAATGAACATCTTCTTACTGGAATAAATCTTATTCCATTTCTATTAATGATACTTATTAATGTCTCACGATCCATATTGTTACTTTAATTTACATTTAACCTCCTTAATATATTTAGGGGAATGTAATCCCCTATGCAATCTTATAGCCCGATCTATATCCTTTTTAGGATTATGATGAGATTGATATATCTCGAACATCTCCCTAGCCTTGACAGGATTTGTCCTATCATCGTATCTATACCGCTTTTTCTTCCGTTTAAGGCGCAATATTCTATTAACCTCATCTACGTACACCTTTTTCATCTGCCACCTTCCTAAGGCCCCGGAAATAGCGTTGTACGCCCGATCATCATTTCTTGACTCCACGAAAGACAGGGCGTCCGCCAGCTTATCCCATACCCGTGCCTCGACCACGGCTGGCTTCGGGGCGCGGGGCATGCCTCCGCTTCCTTTTGGCGGTGTTAATATTATCATCGCCATCACAAGTAAGCATCTTATCATGTTTACTTGTTTTTATAAAACTCCTCCCCGAATTTCACGTTATCCACATAATCCTCCATACACTCATGAACAATTATATGAATATTCCCCTCCGTATATGTCACCTCTGACATCAGCCTCTCATTAGTCATCCACCAAGAATAACTATCAATATACCGTGTCTCGAATCCATGATCATGCAACGCATACATAACATTATATCTTAAATCCCTGTCCATCATCATACACTCATATACGATATATCCGTTGGTACTTTCATGAGACCTACCGAACGTATAAACGTACCTACCCATCAACTTATACAACTCCCTTGCCACAGGATTCGGGATTGCCTCATTCATATCAAAATCCCCATTCGAATCGATAATCTTATCCACATCCCGCTCATCAATACAAGCCCTTGTTATGCCTCCCGCCTGCACATGGAGACGTGATCGGTGATCCCTACTTAACACCGTCCCGATATACTTTTCCCCTTTAGTATATCCTATATTATGGTTGCCGGTTATACTAAACACAATTTTGTCACCTATATTAATTTCTCTCATATCCAAGATGTTTATATTATTTGTTATCTTTTTTATACAAAAAGAGGATATAATGGCATAATATTATGATATCAAGACGCAAATATGTTATCTATCATATTACCATACATACCCTCCATACAACGTTATTCACGGCATTATATCGTATATGATGCCGTAGGTCATAAATACATCTAATTAACCCTTTTTTAAGCCCTTATCGCTATTTAGACTATCAGCTATACTCAATATCTTCGAAATAAGAGCCTTTTTAGGCTTGTAGTCATCGTTTATACTTATAACTGAGTAATTATATACCACGCCTTCTTTCGAGACCTCCACGCCCACGTATTTAGGCGCAACGGCATCCCTATGTAATACGATAAACGGGCTTTTGCCGTCCAACTCATTTATCAACTGGTTAAACTGTCTCCTTGTCATCTGATAGTGATACTATCTCTATGTTATAAATACGATCTCTTTTCACCCTTATCTTCTCGCACAGCTCATCGAAGCATCCATCTTCTTCTAACCTACCAACATAATATGATACACTTGATTTAGAGCTTCCTTGAAGATATATATTCCCTCTTATATTCTTTGAGAAAAAATTAGGTAAGACCATCTTTTGCCTCTGATCCTTATTATCCATGTAAGATATAACAACAACCCACAACTCTGGCTCCCGTTCTTTTACCGATAACATAAGATCGAGACTCGATTGACTATTGATATTCCTCCTTCCAGTTTCGTTATAACGTAGAATAATATAATCATTCGCGTTATCATCCTCAACCATTACGACCATAGGACGATTACCCTTCCCATTATCACATAATACTCTCGCCTCTTTTCCGTTGCGGAGATACACCTTATCGTAATCTCCGTTTTTGTATATCTCGAAATCAAACTCTATTACCATACTATTTCCTCCTATTGATATATTGTTGTGTACGACCTTCCTCTATCTTCTCGAAATAAAACTTATTCCCATATAACCGGGTGAAACAGATGTTATATCCGAAATGCTCCGCGCGTCTGATCTGCGCATAACCTCTACTGATGTCCTTATCATCAATCAACGTAACAAAGCAATGTGATCCTACTTCTGTATTTAAAACCAAATTCTCCCAATCCTTTACTTCCATATTAAATCTCCTTAAATATCTTTTTGTTATAATTATCGTTATTGTACCATTTATCAATATCCTTATATTGTTCTGGATAAACTCCATAAGCCTTACACCAACTAGGTAACGGTTCGTTCAGCACATCTAAAGCCGTCGCAAGGTCGAACGTAGCTTCTTCCTTGATACAACACCCCGATCCACTTCCATGGCCCGGTATATAGGCTCTATTATATTCTACGCTCATTCCATATTCCCCATGACTCAGATACCCGATGTTAGGCGAATCAGGGAAGGCGTAATACAACATCGTATAATCACCCTTGCTCCAACTCCTGTTATAAAAATCGTTCTGCCATGCGAAAACCCTGCAACCGGCTTCTTTCAATTCCGCCGCCGCTCTTTTTAAAATATTATCCATACGCTATTCAATTAAGTTGTGCCAAGGCGCCGGGAACCGACCCCGGATCATATCCGTATACGTACGATCATGATATATCCTTCCGCCCCGCCAAGGTTTGGTTCAACATTAACAAACTTTCATATCCTCACACATCTTAAAAAAGACCTCTCTTATGATCTTCTTGTATAAGATGTATATCTCATCATCATCCTCATCAAACTCCACTCCCCATGAACGTAATAAATATCTAATATCACAATCCGCTATATGAATCCTGAATATAGACGGAACGCTCATTATGTAATCCTCAAAAGCCTTCTTAATTCCATCCCTTTTGATATGTTCTTTATACTCATTCTTGAACACACTAAGCATAAAAGACATATATTCCCTATCGTATTTAAACTGCTTACCATAATTATCTGTATCTATATGATCCAGTATATATATCTCTATAGCGTCTCTATCGTATTTTGACATACTCCTTCCTCCTCCTTTTGATATTTTATAACCTTTTTCTCCCCATACGCTTTCGCTAACTGGATAAGTTGACCGGTAAATACCTTGGTACGGTGTTTTACGATCTTATCCACCAACTCCGGGCATCTGGTTCTCCATCTATAATTAACCTCGCCCTTAGCTTTCTTCTTGTAATGCCTGTAAAATGTTACGGCCACGACCACTTCTCCATCTTGCTCGAAAGCCACTAAATCATAATTATTATAAGTTATTTCGTTCATGTTGTTGTTACCCATTTTATGTATTTAATCACTTCTTTAGGCAAAGACATTATATCCTTCACCCTTCTCCCTAAGTTGTACATACCTCCCTTATGAGGATAATAGTCCCCTACATACATCCCTATTCCTTGCGGATGCGACGGGTTTTCGTTACAAGTGAACATCGGATAAAATAAGATTCCTCTTGAATCTTTATCCCTATCACTTACACATACAATGGTATATCTATCAGCGATCTTCTCGCCGAAATCATATACCCTTACCTTTCTTTTTACCCCATCATTGTTCTCTATGATATTATTCATGATGTTATTTATATTAATTAATTTTCTTTCCATCAGTGGTATATGTGCCATACCACCCTCTATCCATATTTACCACCTCAATATGGTGTATATGATAACAGCCATTAGCTATTCTGCCACAATCGGCTATCACCATAGCTATATTCCTATACCCAGAATCAATGAAAACACGAGCCAACCTACACCCGCTAAATATAGACACCTTAATATCATCTTTCTCTTTTATAATCCTTTTCATATCATATCCTCCTATCTAATCTATCATTTTACCGTAATTAGTATATGACCCGCACCATCCACGGGCCTCATTCGACACCCTAATATGATCAATGGGCTTATCCCCGACCATATTATTGGCGTACGATATTACATCCGACATACTTCTGAATCCGGAATCCTCAACGGATTTTATAAGCGTCCTATCATACCCGAATACCAATATCTTCACAATATCTCTTTCTTTCACAGTCCTTCTCGCTCTCATAATATTCTAGCCATAAAATAAACAAACATAAAATCCACCTTATCATAATCCACCCTATGACCGGTTATCTCGAATATAACCCTACGCTTTTCTATAGTTGGGATATTATCAAGTTGCACCTTAATATATGGGTGATTCATTGCCTCCCGCTTGATACTGTGAGACAAAATATCGACCACATCCTTTGATCTGAAATACATAGAGACGCCTCCATAATTCGCCTCTAACAGACAAGCGTCAATCATTCCGTCCGTATCAAATAACAACAATGAATCATTTTCATCGAGCGTATATTCTACGTTAAGTATCTTTATACGCTTACTCCCGTCTCCTCTGTTAGCCACCAGCACATCTATTATATCCTTATCAGTTGTAAGAATATAATACGCCTCATCCTTTGTAATATTATCACGTAGATAAGATAGTGCCTCATCTTGTGATTTTATCAGTTCTATTTCGTCCATATTTATCCCTATTGTTGCCAAGGAAAAAGACGGCGCTGGCGACAAGACCTGTCCAGCCTCACCGCAGCCGCCCGCATTCCCCTTGGTATTATTAACCACCTCAAATAATCTCATAGCTGAATTTCACATTAATACATTCATCAATGCTCAATTCTTTCCTCATCCCAAATACAGTCTCCCTTACCGCATCAAATCCCAATAATTGATCTTCGGGATTATTCACAAGCTCTCTCCGGTTATTCTTCCTAGGCTTCCTCGACGTGAGAATATATTCCGCACAACAACCTCCCTCAAATGTCCTCACCCTAGAATACCATATATCACCAGCTCCATACTCAACACATATATTCATGTTTATGATAGTATTATTCCACGCTTCTTCCGGGAAACGTTTGAATATCCTACCAATCCATTCAGCGTCAATACTTATATGCGGGGAATCCAGATCCGACGTACCCATACCATCCGTATATAGGATAATCTCTTTCTTGCCCTTAAATATTAAGGCTTTTACATTAACTCCCCTTCCCTTCATTCTATTATTTCTAATTTACCATAATAGGGGTAAAAGCTACCGTCCCTATATACTTTGTACCTTAATCCGCCATTTCTCGCCTTGTAGATAGTAACCACCCCTGAATTATATGATGAACTTAACTCATTAGCCACAAATCCTCCACATTCCTTATATGATGAAGGAGTATCACGTAATGGCCTACCTTTGTATATCCTTACTTTCTTACAAATCTTATCCCCTATACGAATATCTCTATTGTTATAAGCGGTTAATTCCATGCTTCTCATATTCTTATGTTTTTAAATTATATGTTACTATTATAAGGACGGCGCACGACCGGCAAAATACCGACATACCCTGCTACCGCCCCCGTTCCCTTTGGGTTACCAGCATTCCACCGTATCGATTTCCATGTGATCCTCCCAATTACATAAATCCGGATTCTCTCCCTCATAAAAGTAATAATAAGCCCATACCTCAATATCGCCTACTTTTATGCATCCATCACTGCACCATCCCACAATATCGTCACCTCTGCATACGTTTGTCGGTTCAGCACCAAGTAACAATAGTTCATTTATTATATTGTCACCGAACTTTTCTTTCGCCTCTTTTTTGACATATCACTATCCGATTTTTAATATTACACTACCGCCAAAGGAGAACGGGGGACGTACGACCAGCGGGGCCGACCCCACGCCATCGCCGTCGCCCGTTTCCCTTGGCTTCCTACACTCCCGCCATCACACATACATAGATACCTCCATACCCATAAGATCCCTATCTGTATTGGACAGTACCATTGTTTGAAGGTTATCCTTATCCCACTTATTCCCCTTATTTCACTTGGGGTTCTTGGATTCCCCTGTTTCCCTTGGGTTACTTGTTTTTCTCTTAACTCCATTGGTTTCACCTTGGGTTTCTTGGGTTCCCTTGTTTTCCCTTGGTCCCCTTGTTTTACCTTGTTTTACCTTGGTTTACCTTGTTTTACCTTGATTTCCCTTGATTTCCCTTGTTTAGAGGTGTCCCCTCCCGCAAAACAAACCAACCCCATCAACTCCCAGCATAAAACCCAAGACCTTCCTCACGATTGTTCCACGTGGAACGGCCATTCAGTCTAGGATATCGAGGTCTTTGTTCTTTGTTGCCTTGTATATTTGCTTTATACAATGGATTGATAATAAAGCCAATAAAACAACTACTATTAAAGGAAAGACGTCGCCCGTAGCTATAACATACCTCCCTAACTCAAACGCCATATACCCACAAAACAGGGTGATTAGCAAATACATGAATATTCCCATAAAATATACAATAAGTATCCGTAATTTAAAAACAATACCCAAATAATACAATTAATTGAGTATCAACAATATAATATATATCAACCCATAGAGATACCTCTAAGGGAAGATAAGCCCAGATATAGATAAAAAATATACAATAAGTACCACCTATTATATACCTTTTAGGATCGATTCACTCACGAAACCATACATAAGAGCACAATACAGCCGCATGTATGGATATAGATATATACAAAATGATACATAATAAAGTATTTTACTTACACATTTACGATTAAGGCTTAAAATTTGCCGCCTTGATACTTTCATGTGTAAGCAAAACGTATGTATATGCTATCATTTTGTAAAATATAGGCACAAAAAAGCCCTTCAGTCCTATATCACTACAGTACAGAAGGGCACAAACTTTAAAATCAACGAAAAATAAATAACTACTGTCTTTGTTTGTTGGCCATATAACTTACACGTTTTTGCCTACATTTATCAGAACTTCTACTACAGTCTAATTTGTTAGACAAATATAGCTCTTTGGTTAGTTCTGTGTAGAACTCTATTTGAGCCATTTTAACAGCTTCTAAAGCATTTTCTTTTTGAATGGATAGTTTCCTATTCAAATTAGCGAACTTCTTCTTGTACATAGTTTATTATGTTTAAATTACGCCAATAAAAAAGGAGGCTAGGAACGACACTACCGACCTTATCAATACGACCAGCCGAACGCCCACACGCCCCCTATTCCCTTTTGGATTCGTCCCTTTGTCCCGATCGAACGAGACCAAATACGTACATACGCTATCCGTGATACGTACCGACAAAGCGTATTTTGTCCGCCAATTTAAACGCACAAAACACCCTTGTAAGGGTTGTTATTTTAATTACTACATATAACATACAAGTATTTAAGCGACCTTATATGTTATTGTTTTGATACATTGGCACGGTTATAACCCCGTGATACACTCCATGCGTGTTACTCTCACAACGCATAGACATACGCCCTATACATGCGTATATACACCAATATACCCCGTGTTTACACGGCCTACTAGGTTGACCTAGCGTATTAACCGGATTGATATAAACCCAAAGATAATAGTACTATCCTGGACTAGGATAGTACCTAAACCACATTGTTAAGCGGCGGCCTATCTATTGCAAGCTCTCGATACTCTAACGACCCGCAATATGTTTATATCAAAATGTTAAATATCCTACCTATTTAGTCTAAATCAGTAGCGCGACGGGAACGCATAGGTATGCTACCATAATACCCCTATACACAAATGATATAGGGGTTAATTATTTGCTATCTTTCGTTTTTTGGATGCGTTAAATAGTATGTAACACATTTTGCTATTAAAGCAAATGTATACCGCTTGATAGGGACGGCGCATTTTATAATACGTTTATCAGTCCCGTTAAACGGTTCAAAATATACACCCCCATCATATTCTTCAGGCTCGTTATATCCAAAGCGTTTATGCAAAGAGCCTTTTATTGCTATTTCATCCACTTTATTTTGTGCCATCTTTGTATTTTTATCTTGATCCTGTTTATCGTAATATTCTCGTTCCACTTCTTTGTATGCGCAAAACGTATTATTTACTCGTGGGAGTATTTCTTTACAAAGCTGTATTACGACCTCCTTATCATTTGCCAAAGACACCAAAGCAGGCACAATGGCTTTGTCAACTTTTATGTCATTCTCTTTCAAGGTCTTATTGGTTTCTTTCCCGGATTTAAATAGTTGGCACCAAGCTTTAACCGCACCTGTTAGTGTTTCGCTTTCAGACTTTTTAACTGCTTTTTGCACTTTGTTTATATCATTTGCTTTCATGTTTAATTGCCTATACCTTTAGGACTTGTATTGGCTTCTGGTACGCCTTGTTTGTTAATAATGTTATCTCACAGGGGCAAAAGTAATACAAGTTTTATTTTCAAACAAATATTTCGCAATAAAAATTCGAAGATTATATATAATAAATCTAATCAAATATAAATGTATATTAAAATATTGATTTATATGATTGATAATCAACAAGTTAAATCAAAAATAAGCATTCTTTTTTCGGCTCGTTGGTCGTTTTCCGTTCCTATTTCCCGACCTTCAATGATTGGGGGGGCGGGATCAAAAACGGCAGCACGACCGGGCCGATTTCGGGGAGGTGGTCCGTCCCGCATATCACACATATCTCCTCATATCCCACCACATGTCCCGTATATCCCCACATGCCCGGCATCCCAACATATCCCCACGCCCCATCAAATCCCATCCCTCATCCCCTCACGACTTAATGATATCATTAATTTTATTATATTTGCGATATAATTAAAACATAACACATTATGAATAAAAAAGTTAAATACATGGGGGGGGGTATTTTAACCCTCAGATAAGGAGGAGGTATGTTTAGGCGCAGGACTTCTTCCGGTAAGATCCACTACCGTATTAATATAGACAAGAGCATGTGTCCTAATTCTGTGGATATATATATTGATGGATATACATATCAATATGGTTTTAACGGATCTTCTCTTGATATATATCGCAATAAGAAGATAGAAGTTATAAGAATAGGTGGACAGATAGTTTCAAAGGATCAACAATATGAGTACAACGTTTTATTAGGCACATCTGGAGGTGTTTCAAAAGGGATTCTTACGTATATATATGATTCTGGCGTGCATTGTGATTTAGCTGATACGGAGTTATACGGGCATAGGATAACTGAATTTACTCCTATAACGGAAATAACCGATCCTGAGGAGATCATCAATTTCACTTACATGTCTGAATTTTATAATCAGATTACAAGTAGCAATTGTATAACTTGGCAAGGTCATTTTATAACAGGTGGTAATTGTATAACATCCAATGTCTGTAAGGGATGCCAATCTGTTGCCGTTGGAAATGGCATTTACAATAACACCTATAATGTAACTATAGTAATTGTAGTACCATCATGATATATTGTGAGGAGGATGTAGTACCAAAGGGAGGGAAGCCTCCCTTCATCCCTCCGGGCCTGCCCATCGGGTCTTCCGCCAGCCCCTTCCTTTGGCATATTCCCATAATTATCATATTTGTGCATAACTTAAATTATAATGTAACCATACATATCTCATAACCAATCCATACCCACACATCTCCTTATTACCTACATATAATTAATTATGTTATATTTACGACATAATAAAAACATAATATATTATGAATGAAGAAATTAATAACGGTATGGGGGGGGGTATTTCATCCTCCATAAAAATGTATCATTATGATGAGAAGGAGATTTAGCTCATATAAGCAAATATACCCCGATTCAGCTCCTAATGGTGTTTATGCGGTAACTAAAGATATTAAGCTACTACCTTTTGATAAGGGTAATAATAATTGTATAGGTATATCTTTGATAAAAGATGATCATCGTTTTATGATTGAAAAGAACGAGTATTCTAATCAAAGTTATAAAGACGCAGCAGCCGGAAAGGACAGCACTTACGAATTCTATTGGGGTGGATATGGTACGGATCAAGCCGACATTACAAATTATGTGAATGCATATGAAAGTACTAGAAGTGGTTATTTGAAAACCGAGGGAGGATCATACAATGGTACTCCAAACCTTCCGGATGATATTTCTTTATGGACATCGGGTTCATTATCGGACTGGCAAGGAAAAGCAAATTCAGGGATATTAAAAGGAATTCTTACTGGTGATGAGTCTAATACTTCCTACGCGACGATTGGTCATGTACTCAACACGTTCTTAGCCAGCCAAGACGCTAAAGGATTTGATGATTGGTATATTCCTTCATGTGGTCAACTATCATTGATATTCATGAGCTTGATGAGTATTAATAAAGCATTATATAATATTGGTGGACTACAGATGTCTAATTATATGCGCTATTGGTCTAGTTCAGAGTATAGCAATTATGCTGGATGGTTTGTATCATTAGAAGAAGGAAGAGTGAACTATAATCTTAAAATATACACATCCCTTGTGCGATTCATTCGGGATATAAAGTAGTCATAATTATATACTTATACCAATTAAAGGAATGGGGGGGGGAGATCTCATTCCTTTCATTGATTAAGTATTCCATTGTATGATATTATGTCCAATACATTGTTAAGGATCTGGGACAAATTTATCCAAGTCAAAGTTCTTGGCATAATTCCAGATTCTTACATACCTAAACATTCCCGGGAGTCCCATGTCGTAGGCTGATGGATATCCTCCTATATTAAAATAATATGTTTGATAGTTTCTGGTATTGGTCACATTATACTCATCCTCATAATTCAGCACTCCTCCAATATATTCTCTCAAATGCCCTTTTCTCCACGATGCCATTATATGTACCCATTGATATGCTGGTATATCTATAGATCGTCCTTGGGTATAAAAAAGTTTAGTTCCAAATGATGAGACATTAACACCTGTACATAAATAGTTTTGTGTAGTAGATTGGAATCCATATGGAGCGAAGAGATAATATCTTCCTTCCTGTTGTGTGTTTAAATAGAACAACGCTTCTATGGATATTTCATTATCTGGTTGAGGACATGGTAATATATTTGAGTCATTGTCGAATCTTATATAGGATTGGTAAGCGCCCATCCTTCCCATAGAGAAGACATATTTGCCATTATATTTATCAATATCTATATAATATGAACTATCTACATTCATATTATATTTTGATAGATCTTTTATCCATGGAGCTTCCACATAAAAATAAGCGTCATTCACGCTACTGGATGGCGGAAACGGTATTTGACTTAACATTCTTCTCCTTAACATAATCCATTATTTATTATGAAGGGAGAAAAATACCCCCCCCCATTGAGTTAATTTTAATTAATTCCATATCATTATATATTTTGTACATACAAATATATGATTTATTCTTACATCATGATGCGCAATCCAAGGGAACGGACTGGTCTTCGTCCTTCCGGGCCTCCCCCGTCCTCCCACCGCCTACCGTTCTTTTTGGCTTCCTTCTGGTTTTATCCTCAAATTTTCATATCTTTGGGACAAAACTATAATCATGTTTAGAGACATACTTCATAATATTAAGGTCTTCTTCTGCGACGATGACGTTGAGAAGATACATGTAAGGGACAGTACGGTTATCCGCAACAACGAGATTCATAGGATGTATGACGAGATACTGGACGAGTTAGGTGATTTAGCTACGGTCGTATCAAGGAACTACGTATATGGTAAGATAAAGGACAGGACGGGATTAAGTATCCGTAATATCAGTAGGATAATAAACCATACTAAAGTTGAGGAGATATGATCAAGGACGTAATGGAGCGGGATATGATAAATGAGATATCCACGTTGTTCGTGATGATATTCATGTCCGGGTTGATGTTTGTCATGCCGATATTAGATATAGAGTGTGATGATATTACTATCATAATAGGATCAGGAATAATACTATCTTTTATGTTAACCATAATACCGATCTTGCTTTCTTATGATATAAGGGATGAGATCATTGAGTTTATTGAGGATATAGATCGCCAGATCGTGGTAGACACTTCGGTATATAAAACGAACCTGCCCTAGGTAATTCCTAGGGCATGTTTGGTATAATTATCATCAAACTATCTCCCAGTCTTCGGCAAACACATCACTGATAGATGGAACCCATGAATCGGCACGTCCGGTATTCTCGTTGTAGATAAGGCATTGACTGGTATAGTCAATGAATCCTTTGCTTCCCAGAATAAGGTCTTTTGCCGATTGAGGAAGAGATTGCATCTTAGGGATGATGTCGCTATCGATATGAGCTGGCACTTGTTTGAATACCATCAAACCTTTACCGTTCCATCCTTTTCTTCGGATGGCTCCACCCTGTTTAAGGGTCTTGATAGCGTCACCAAAATTCATGGGATCAGGTTTTATCCTAAACAGGTAATTTTCAAGTCTTCTTAACGCCTCCTCAGACGTATGACCATCCCATTCCCATGCCTTATCAAGTCTAGGAATATCAAACAACTCCCAATACATGTCCTGATAATGATTGGATATCTGCCCCGTGGGAAGTTCGGCCATCACGATAAACCACTTTCCTCCGAAACATTCCTCTCCATCATAATGCCTATGCGATTTACAGACTTTTATATCGCCTTTGGCCAACTCGTTGAAGAAAGCGGCATTGTAAAGCATACGATATCTGTATAGTTCGTTAAATGAATGATACCCATCAGATACATTACCCATATCTATTTTCTTTTCCATTTTATTCATCTTATTATAATTTATACAAATCTTATTATTTTACATACTTATCTATAAGATCTATAGATAATTTATCTCCCAGCTCTTCCTCCAACAGGTTAAGGTAGTTCCGGTGCAGGCATCCTCCCCTCTCCACCTCCCTAAAGCCGGCCCCGTCCCTGATCCTGACCAGCCCTTTCCTTGGATCCATGTCGATAAGATCCCGAAGCTCGTTCATATTCTTGAACCGGTTCTCTATTACCTTAAATACATCGATCTTAGGTTTCTTGTCCTTATCTTTGGACTTTATCTTAACTCTTCCGCTCATGACATTATTTACCTGTACTTCCAAATCCATTTGCTCCTCTATCAGCCGTTCCAAGATCTTCTAATGATTCTACCTCATCCCAAACGATACGTTCCCGTCTACGGATAAGCAATTGAGCCACTCTATCTCCTCTAGAATAAGAAGGATCGACATAACGATCCATACGTTTACATACTACCATAATCTCCCCTCTGTATCCTTCATCCACAGTACCAGGAGAGTTCTGGATAATTGCATTGGTTTTTGTAATACTACTACGTGGGCGTATTTCCATCTCATAATCCTCTGGCAATGCTACATGTACACCAGTATGATATATGATCCTGTCTCCGTAAAGTTCTATATTCTTAACGAACAAATCCATGCAAGCGTCCTCCTTATGGGCGTACTTAGGCAATATCGCTCCTTCTTCCAGCCATATCTTGACCTTACACGTATCTATACCATCAAGTAACTCAACTGCCTCTTTATAGCTCATAGGTTGCTCTGAGGCTAATGAAATGGCTCTCGCCAATACATCTTTAATCTTGCTCATCGTATTTTATTTTTAAATTCTTTCCCTTTCGGGCATTGTAATTTACATTCCTCACCACAAGCGGAACAGTTGGGTCTCATTCCGGACACCCCTCTTCCCCCGTACGGCCAGTAGGCGTAATCGCAGACGCTCCAGAACGCCTCCATCGCCTTGCTCTTGGCATCGAAGGTTATCTTCTCCTTCACCTTTTTCATGCTTTTCCTGAACTCGTCTTTCATATCCTTCCCTTCTATCTGTCTGGCCTTACGTCTCTCGTTCCACCAATTATAGTAGAATTTGTCTGCCATCTTATAAGCTTCTGGGTCAAATTTATCACGATGCAGGATAGGTGCGTCCTTGATCTTTCTCAAATTCCTGCCACAAACATAAGCAAGCCCGGCGTACGGAGGTATGTCCTTAGGATCAACCAACCCATCCGGCACGCAGTAGTAGAAGTAGTTGGGCCGTCCGTACCTGACCCAGCCCACGGTCTCGTATAGGGCTTGCTTCCGCGCCTCGAACCATCCTTGCATTACTTGGTGCTTACCCTCTTTCTCGAAATCCTTGTTATAGTCAGCCAACGAGATCTTCACCTCAACCTCATAAGCGTACATGGATCTGGTTATAGCCAGATAATCGGACTCCCAGTTATAGACATATAAGTTGTTTATAATCCATCTAGGAGATACCAAGAACTGTCTGTTAAGGATATCCAATATCCCTCTTTCAGTGTATTCAGCACCCTTATTTGATTGCCGTGTTCCCATCTCCTGTCAGAGGATTATTCCTTAACCCAACCGCCATTATAGCGTTCGATACCAATCTCCGTAATCCACCCATATCCTTATCATGGAACGAGAAAGTAGTTAAGTTATGTGATTCAGTAATCTTATCATAAGACTTTATCATCAACACAGCCACATACTCACCAATCATCTTCCCATTCATGATATCAAGATCGATTATGCCGTGATCTATTAGATCAACCACATCCCATCCTAATGGCAGGTACTTTTTTATTTGATTAATGTCCATCCCAAATAGTTATTATAAATAGGAGGATCGTGCTACCCTCCTATAGATTACACACGAAAAATAGAACTGAAAGCGATCTTAAGCACGTAAGATTTTATTAATTCCCGTAGGCTGTCTACCGGTTATCGTTAATTACCGACCTACGGGAATATGTTTAAGAAAACACCATGTGGGGAGTGGGGGAATCGAACCCTTATCCACGCTACGATTAGGAATCGTAAATTCTATCCGTTAAATTAACTCCCCTAATTATCAATCCTTTAATTTTCTGTAGTAAGAGGCATGTCTTGGAATGCCAAAGATATCACATATTTTCCTTACCATATTGTCAGATACGCCTAATTTTTTACCGACACTTAGGAAAGACTCATTTTTAAGCATCTCAAAAAGCTTATCCTTAGTTATATCACCATATTTGGATAACATATCCTCTCTTCTTTTCTTGTTATTACAATAAAAACACAAACTTCCCTCAGTATCATGACATAAATCCTTACCGCAGCACGAGCAATACTTAACTTCCACGGGTTTACAATACGCTATCCCTTCCTTATCAAAGTAAACCTCAGCTCCATGATGAAACCTTGTATGATCGGCATTAGATCTAAATATCATAAGATTATCAGGTCTATTATCATGCCTTATTTTATTGATATGGTGAACGACTTCTTCCGGCTTCAAAAGTCTTCCTATTTTTCTTTCAGCCACGATTATATGTTCATATACAGCTCCGCTACTTCTAGCTCTATGATGAGTCGTATCTATTATCTCTACATATCCATTATCCATATTAAAACAATATTTTAGCGAATCCGGCTGGAATCGAACCAGCATCTCCAATATTATGGTAATCATCCAATGATCCTCGGATCCATATGTCCCGATCCTCCCGGACAAGGACATCAAACAAAATCTAAACTCTAAATCTAATGACAAAACTCTATGCTAGTTTTTCCCCCAAAAATAGCGTGGACCCGGCCGGGCTTGAACCGACAACCTTCTGGTTATGAGCCAGTTGCTCTTACCAATTGAGCTACGGATCCTAAATACACCATGTCTATATTTTCATTTAAATTATCAATTTGTTTCTTTTTGTATCATAAAACGTTTACATCTTAATAATTTCAACTTTTTGTACGTAATATCCCGTTGATTACCACCGTCAATATCACGGATATTGAAACTACCCGATTTGCGTCTTCCAAATATGAAGTAACAATTGCCTTCAAACATAACCCTGTCAAACAAACGAAAACCAAAAACCTCAAAAGAAGATTGATTCGGCTTTTTAACCCCTCCTTTTAAAACCTTTTGTTTGTGGATTTGACGATTATGTCTTCTAATCAACCTTACCTTGTAATGATATTCTAACATTAAAGCATTGAAATTCTTAGAAATAACGAAAGCATCAGAGATATGGGATTTTTCAATTCCATATTTAATCCGATTGTGTTTCGTGATATAACCGAACGTCATCGAAACGTTGTCGTATCTGGATCTCAGCTCCTCGTACAACTTCCATTTCATGATACCCATGACGGCTGCGTCGCGAAGCGACTTGCCTCGTTTTACCCTCAAATCGATTTTACCTTTATGATACTCCTTATGGCAAGTCTCACATAAGGTAATAAGATTTGAGGGAGAATCACCTCCTGTTTTTCGAGACTCGATGTGATGAACATTCAAAATCGGGTCTTTTGACTTACCTTTACAATGCTGGCATTTATGTCCATCCCTTGTCAAGACATATTCCCTGATATTCCAAAAACCAAGTTGATTTCCTTCCTGATATTCGTTACCGGAGATATTGGGATTCTTGATTTTCTGGGTATCGAACTGAGCGACCTCAACGATAATACGGGATATCGGGAGGATAGAACAGACGTTGTCGATAACACGGATATGAGCATCAATCCTATGCCTCACAGAAGGTGCTACCCATCCTGTACGTTTGCTTTTTATCCTGTTATCAAAACGAGGTTTTCTATACCTCAACCTATTTCGTCTCGTTCTTCGTAACTCTCTTCTTGTAGACAAAAGGTCTACAATATCACTTCTAAGAATAACTTCACTGCTGTAAAGTTCTTTGCTTTTCGTCGTAGCGGATAAACCAACATGTTTGGTTCCGGCATCGACGCCTAACACAATTTCCTGTTTGTAATCTGATGTCTTGTACATCAATTTGATGGTAAAAGGACATGTGTTTATGACAACCGCTTTCTTATCCTTTAGCAGCTGTATAACCTTCCCATGCCTTGTCGTAGGCATCAGAGGCTTACCGTCTATGTCCTGTACATACACCATTTACAATAAATAATTTAATAAAATGTTTATTCAACATAAGTCAGGGTAAAAACCCTGTTAGTGCCCATCGCCAATGTTATTTTGAGGTTTTGATGCAAGCGACACTATGGCCCGAATACAACCATTGTTTAATCCCTTGCCTTAGAGCAAGGGACTTGGGCAAACATCCCTTGGTAACTATGTATTCTCAAATAACGTAGCCTTTGTCTCAAGGCTTAGGCTAATAATCGGAATAGCTTTTAGCTATTATACATAATTCATGCAAATGTTTTATGGGTTGCATGAATTATGTATTATTCGCGAGAATATCGGCTTTCACAAGAGGATGCGGGACGGAATTTCTCGAAAATTATATAGTAATATCATGAAACTATTGTCCAACATTCTAGCATATAACACCAATCCTCGAACGGGAACGTCTCTACACCAGACCTACCCCATCCCGTCCCCCAACTGTTCTGTAGGACGAAGCCGGCCTTGTCCCAGCCGGTGAGGATAACGGCATGACCTCCCAAGTTCTGTCCTTGGCCTTGCCAGAATCGATTACCATAATTATAGCAATACAGACCTATAACCAGAGGACCATTCAGCATCAACGCCACCTTAGCTGATACCGGATCTATGATCCTAGCGTAACTGTTTATTTTCTCCCCATCTACGCCTACGCTCTTGATAGACTTGATAGCATCACGAAGAACCATCCCGTCCTGATCCTTATCTTCTCTCAGATCATATATATCGTAAGGAGAGATCTTTGCCGGTCTTTTAATAGCCCTTATACTCTTTCTCCAGTTAAGTATCTCAGCTAAGCTTACAGCGGCGCAAATAGGAGAAGATCCTTGATCCACTACGCTATCAACGTCATTGATCTTATACTCATCAGGAACAGCCTCATGCTGCATGTTCATTATAGTGTCCCTATCATCCGCTGGCGATGGTATGTAACCTAGTCCGTATTTCATCATTTATCCTTTTTATGGTAATCAATTATCTTGATATTAAACGTATCGGATCTTTGCCTTACCTGTATAGACCCCCTAGCCTTTCCCTTGGTATCATACAGAGCGGTGAAGCCAAAGTTATCGACCCGGCCATCGTCCAGCGTAAACCTCCACTCCTTCCATTGGCCCATCACAGTTCCGGAAGACACTATGGAATCCACTACATAAGATATATCAGTAGTATCGTACTCCTTATAATAGGTTCTTGACGTACTGCATCCGACAGCCGCTAAGGTAAATAACGTTACTAAGAAAAACAAGATCTTATTCATTTTTCTTAGTCTTTTTACGTTTCTTAGATTTCTTCTTATCCTCTACCTTATTCTCGACATTTACGTCATTACCGGCATCGGCATCAGTAATCTCAGAGACGTTATTTTCAGGTATATTAATATGACCGGAATTAGGGTCCATATTATCCTCATCAACAACAACCTCATCAGGAATATCGCTGTCTAAAACTTCTGGATCGATATGATTCTCCAGATACTTGATACGATCGGACATAGCCTTGTTATGATCCTCAAGTTCCTTGTATCTCCTTCTAGCCTCATCAAGTAATTTAGATGATAGTTTGTGTTTCTTCTCGATATCCATATAAGCCCGTTTAAGAGTTTCTTTCTCTTTTACCGACTCATTATATAGCTCTCTTGATTTACTAAGCTCATTCCCCATCTTAACTATATGAGAATCCTTGGAATCTATATCCATATCAAGAGAATCGACAAGCGTATCAAGATACCTTACTTTCTCTTCTAATTCCGTTATCTTCTTGCGGGCATCCTCATAATCCCTTTTTAATCTGCTTGAATAGCTAATAGCCTCATCAAGATCATGTTTTAGAGTATTTATATAGCTACTCTTCACTATCTTCAATCCGAACATCTTTATTGATATTGTAAGTTTCACGAATATCGGCTTTTATCTTACCGACTATAATTAACTCAGCTATATGTTTGTCTTTCTCGACTATAGCCATATCCTTACGGATATTGGTTATCCTGATCATGATATTGCCATTATCTGAGATAACGAACGGAGATCCTACCAATGTAAGACCGGTATCTCCGGTGAACGACGGCAGCAACATAACCATCCCGACAGTCCCATCCGGCAACGACGCCGACACACCCGTATCTATATCGAGCATATCCCCTTGCCCTAACGGGAATGCGTTTCCTTGTTTGATAGGGATATCCTTGCCTAAGGAGTTCCATGCTTTAGAGAATTTCAAGGATCTTAGTAAGATCCTCCCCTCTTTCTCCACCACCCCTACCATTGGATCGCAATTCAGGCGAACCTCATCAAGCTTATCATCCGGCTTCTCCTCAAACTCATCAAGATCTCTGGCTGAAGTAAATGATTTACTATCCAGAAGTTTCTTAATGTCTTCAATTGTGGCCATATTATAATTTGATTATTAAATAAACGATCTTCAATCCTAACTTCAAATCAGATGTCTTTTCGAACATCTCCCTAAGAGGTAAGATAGTAGCGTCAAGATCTGACGCTACCCATTCTCCATCCTTGTAATACATATCATTTTCCTCGGAATACGCTATACAAAGTCTATGCCCTAAGTTTTTCATAACCGTATCTATCTTATTTTTGGTAGGCATCGAGACACGGCTTACTTTAGTAGATATATTAAAATTACTTTCCATTAACTTTCTTATTTCCAATTAATTAATTAAAAAGGAAGATCATTATCATCCCCAAATGGAGGATACTGTGGAGGTTGTTGTTGACTACCTCCAAACGAAGACGTCTGTGCCTGAGGAGCTGTCTGCTGGTATGATGGAGGAGGCGTTTGCGATGGTGCCTGCGGTGCGTACGACGGCGGAGGAGTCTGGGAATTAGGTTTATTCTCATTATTTTGGCCGCCTCCTTGTGCCGGTTTTACGCCATCATTTTTTATACTCTGAATATACTTATTAAGTACTTGATAAGCGAAAGCGTCTTGGGCAGTATAATCAAATCTCTTATTACCCATAATATCCGTACTCTCTATTCTATCCGGCCATCCATTTTGACCGTTCTTATAATATTGTTGGATAAGTTCATCCTTCCCATCAGGGGTTTCCCTTGCGTATGAGATGAAGAAATTACCGGGAGCATACTGATCCCCTTTCTTAGCATGAGCTGGATTGATTACCACTTTACGCTTTAGATCGATACTAGGCAAGTACCTTACCAATGACTTGACGTAATTATTAATACCTCCTTTTTGAGTCATCAAAGGAACATTAATGATATAATTACCTTCATCATCACTTATCTTTATAGCCACGTATTTAGTTTTTGAGCCATTATAATCAAACTCCCTTATCTCAATATCCGATAGATAACCCTCTAAACCATTCCAGAACACTCTCCAATAAGATACAGCTCCGGTCTTATCATTCACATGCTCCTCGTAACCTTCTTTTGGTTCTCTGGATGATTGATATAATACTCCACCACCACTTATCTTAAAGTAGTGATTATTACCTCCTAACGAATTTTCACGAATACCCATTTTATATAATTTTTAAACATTAAACAATAACTGATGATGACAAGAAATACTCATCCTTATTATCTTCTCCATAAATCTTATTGAAATGAGATTTATGATCATGCTCGATAACTACTCTATTACATGAAACGCTTTTCACGATACCAAGATATCTACCACATAATACGTTACATATAATATCCTCCCCATAATGAGACAAAGAAGAAAGTCTTTCCTTGCATGACTTACCGGAAGATGGGTTCTCTGACATAATACCACATCCTTTCTCGGTAAATATCAACTTACAATGATCGAACTCATTTACCTTAATATTGTTCTGGAGGGCTTGGACGAGTAGATCCTTATCAAATACATAGGTGCTGGTTTTGACAAAATGCTCGTCCACGAACCTCCAGTTTGGATAATTTCCCTCAAAATGAGTTTCATACATATCCACATCAGGGGTAGAGAAATATGTTTTAGTATCATCTACTTTGATCGACAATAAGTCAGATGTTTTACTTATATGCTTATCAAGCAAGATGGCAGATACGTTTGATACTGGTATAAACATAGTCTCTACATTATACTGATTGGGGATGAAATACCGATAAATAGTATTTCTATCGGTACTCACTATATTAATATTAATTGGATCTATATCTATAACCACATTCTCTATACAAGGATAAAAATCATCTACTTCAGTATAGTCACTAGCTCTATTAAGAACCGATACATAATCACTCATCTTAACCGATATACCTCCATCGCAAGGTATATTATATACCATTGGGAAGTTATTTACGTCAAATGCCGGACACGTATATTCACCGGAAGCGTAAAATATGGTAATAGAATCCTTTTTATCAGACAATGATATCCTTACCTCACCATTCTTCTGCTTTTTCATGAACTTAATGAAAGTACCTGCCTCAACCGAGAATGAGAAATTAGAATCAGATTCAACATCCAACCTCTCTATAACACATACCTTAGCGTTTACGGACGTTATATAGGCTACGTTATTAACAACATCTATCTTCACGTCCTTATAAATAGAGTTTGAACCAGCGTTTTTAACCACCGTCTCTAATTTACCCAATTTATCATTCAACGATTTAGACAAGCACTTTAGTAACATAATGAACAGTTTTATGGTATTGCAAATGTAATCATAATTATATTAATACAAATACAATAT
>OKRX01000957.1_pt1 | contig 22453 bp, 16 predicted proteins | sample 1601241 | NCBI WGS metagenome assembly OKRX01 (sample SAMEA3541500, study PRJEB24748) | human gut metagenome | biome: human gut; feature: human-associated habitat; material: faeces | place: China | collected 2012
TTTGCTTCCTTTTCCGGCCGAACGGAAAAGGATGGGCCCGCGCGGCCTGAGCGCGGTCCAATTTACGGGATTGGTCTCGTGCATTTTGACAAAACGATATCCCTTTTTCGACAGGCTGCACATCCGTCTGCTGATAGGCAGCCGGACTTTTCTAATTAAGGAAAAAATACATACTGATTTAGAATTTATAAGAGGCTTTTTGAGATGCTAAGGTTAAATTCCAGAATAGATTGCCATCATAATTACGGCCAAAATATATCTTTTTAGGAGGCATATTTATGAAAATATGCAGGAAACTTCTAGTGGTACTCCTGAGCATGGCGCTGCTGCTGGGCATAGCGGCATCCGGCGTAGGCGCACTTACCAGCGGGAAACATTGGGCCGGCTCTTGGAGCGCTGGAATGACCAATATCTCCATCACACTTCTGGAGGGAAAGGAAAACACGGAAGGCCTGAAAATCTCGCCGGTTGTCAGAAACATGACAGCCCGCATCCGGCTGACGCCGACGCTTGGCGGCAACAAGGTGAGATTTTGCCTATCCAATGAAAACGGAACGTCGTCGCTCGTCATCAATGAGGCAAGCATCGCACGTGCAAAGGGTGACTCCGGCTCTGAAATTGTGGAGGGCAGCAGTATTCCCGTAACCTTTAACGGCAGCCGTAAGGTCAGTGTCCCAGCAGGCGGCACCGTCTACTGCGATCCGATCGACATGGAGGTGCGCGCGCTGGAGGATCTGTGCGTTACCTATTATGCGCAGGATTTCAGCAAGGTGCAGACGATGGGTCTGTATGGCGGAACCACCTATCTTACCTTTGGAAACCATACGGAGGATGTAAAGCTTACGGGCATCAAGCTGTCGTTTGGTACGCTCGTTTCCGTTGTTCCACTGCTCAGCAGCCTGGACGTTTACGCGGATGCAGACGCCTATTCCATTGTTGTCATCGGAGATTCGACGACAAGCAATGATATCCCGAAGCTGCTGGCCAAACGGATCATCGAGGAAACCGGTGAAAACAAGGTGGGCGTTCTGCAAAAATCCATTGTTGGTAACTGCCTGTTAAGCGACGGCGTCGGGCCGACGGGCAGCATCTACGGCAAAGCGATGATCGACCGCTTCCAGGAGGATGCCCTTGACCAGCCCGGCGTTAAATATGCGCTGGTGAAGATCGGGCTGAACGATATTCTTCATCCCCGATGCAACAGCATGATGGGCTTGGCGCCGGAGGCCTCTGTGGAAGAGCTGATCGCAGGATATCAGAAGCTGATCAATATGGCGCACGCAGCCGGCGTGAAGATTATTTTTGCAGAGATGTCCCCCTGGAAGGGATATACCCGCGATCTGCTGAAGACCGGGCGGGCGGACTTGGAATGGACGCCGGAGGCGCAGGAGATGTGCGATCAGCTCACGCAATGGATCCGTACGACGGATCAGGCGGACGGCTCGATCAATCTCGACTGCTTGAAGGACCCGGCGGATCCTGCAAAGATGCCGGACGACTATACCAGCGACGGCACACATCTGCTCCCGCCCGCGCAGGAAGCGTTTGTGGATTCGATCGACCTTTCCCTGTTTGGCATCGAGGTGCCGGAGCATCCGGCCTCCACGGATGCGGCGGAGGGACTCGAACCGACTCAGGCCCAGACCACTCAGCCGGATACGACAGAAGAAGCAACAGTAACGCAGGCAGAAACAAAGGCGGCGGACAGCACGACGGAAGCGGAAGAAACGCAGGCAGAGATGCCGGAAATCGCAGGCACAGGTGATTCCCTTGTTGCAGGCGGTGCAGCACTTGCCGCCCTGGCGGCATGCGGCCTTCTGATCGTGACCAGAAAGAAACAATAATTCATCCGCGATCCGATCATACTGCAAAGGAATGCCGGCCTTCCCAAACGGAAGAGCCGGCGTTCCTTTACTTTATCCAGCTGTTTCTTCTTACGGATGCCTCCATAACGCATAAGTCTGATGTCATTCAAATAGCAAATCGTTTGCTTGGCAACAGCGTAGAAATCATCACACATGTTATTGCCACGCCATATTTTACATATCCGTATAAAAATGATAGTAGGCGCAGCTTTGGCGCCTACTATCTTACTTCACATCGTAGTATCACGAAAATACCCGGCCCTTTCTAAGGAATAATGCTCAGGTGTGTGCTGCGCTTTCCTGCGCCTGTTCGGCTTTCCGGGCGTGGCGTTCGATCAGCTCCCGCTCCACCTGCGCCTTTTGCTGCTTAGAATAACGGATGCACAGGAAGGGGATGAGATAAAGCAGGGAGCCCAGGGCTGGCAGCAGCATAAACAGCGGCCACTGGGCAGTAAAATATTGCGGGGCCACCGCCTTGAGCTGGGTGACGGTGAGCTTGCCGTTGAAATGCAGATAGCTGAGCACCTTGCCGCAGAAATACAATTTAATAGAGTCAAGCAGTTTACTTGTCAGATTCTGCATGGAGAAGCTGATGCCCTCCGTGCGCTTCCCGGTCTTCCATTCCACATAGTCGACGGAATCGCACAGGATGCTGCGTTGCGCGATGCCCACCATATTATTCGGGATCGCACCGATGCTCATGAGCACCATTACGGCAGAAATTTGACCGAGCGTCTGATAGCCGATGGCAAAGGCGATGCAGCGGGTGACGATATTGGTCACTTTTGCAAGGATGATCACATTGCGCATGCCGCCAAGCTTTTCCGCAAATTTGGTGGCGAAGAACATGCTCAGGGAGCCAAATATGTTGATTAGGATGCCGTAAAGGAATTGCGCTGTCTGTCCGTTGATTGTAATGGAACCGAGCTGATAGGAGGTGCAGTATTCAAAGAAATAGATCCAGGGAATCGCGCCATCGAAAAAGCTGACCACCTGCGCGAGCAGCAGGAGAATCAAGATTTTATTGTGCCGCAGATCGGCAAGATCCTTCCAGAAAGACTGCTTATCCGCGCCCACATACTCCACGCGTTCCTTTGTTTTGGCGGCCAGGATCGACAGCAGCTCGCCACCAAAGCCGAATACAATCCCATAGCAAAGAAACTGATGGCTCAGGCTGATATTCATTTTTTCACCAATCCCCATTATCATGGGGATTATCCCTACAATTCCCATCCCTGCCCCGGCGCCAATATTCAGCCATTGGGAGACCCTGCCGCGTTCTGCGGAATGCGGAGAGATCAAGGACATTGTGCCCCACAAAGCCGTGTCCTGAAAAGAGTAGGTTAGATCCCAGGCGAAATAGATGCATAAAAACACAACGATCGATCCGGTTTCGTTCAGGCCAAAATTGCAAAATAGAAGAGCGGTCAGCAAACCAATGACGATGGGAAGCTTGCCGAGAAAGGGGTGCAGCTTCTGCCCGGGTCGATATTTCCGTCGGTCGATGATAACGCCGACAAGCGGATCATTGAGGGCATCCCATATGCGGGACAAACTCGTGATCTTGCCGACGTGATCCGGGTCCATATGCAGCACATTGGTGCAGAAATAAAAAATCCACTGATTGACGATTCCGTACGTCGCATTTTGGCCCGCCAGCGCTGTTGCATAGGAGAATAGCTCCCGATTGGGGACGTCGCCCTCCTTCGCCTCCTGATTGAAGAAAAAACGGATTGGATTCCCCATACGTCTTGATCGAATCTTTTTGTTATGTATTCCCATATTCGCCCTACCCCTCCCGTGATAAAATCTTTGTATTGCATTTTACAATATTTTACTATATTCCATTCTTGTTTTCAATTAAATTTAGCACTTTTATGCAACTTTTCTTTTGCTCAGGTTACATACCTGGGATACGCATCACAATGCCGCGGAACGCTTATCAGCATCCCACGGCATCTCGTTAGATTACAATTTACAGGAAATAGAGTCCTTATTTTGCTTTTTTGCGTGTTAGAACAAATGCCACGGCAGCAGAGGTGGAAACCAGCGCAAGCACTGGAATCGCCAGGGAAACGCCGGTTGCCGGATTTTCAGCCGACCCATTGAAGAGCTCTGAACGCTCCGTGGCGGGCGTATCTGACGGCTCTGTGCTGCCTGTGCCCGCCTGTGCTGTGGCAGAAGAGTCTGCAGGCCCTGTGTCAGGAGTGCCTTCCGGCTCGGTACCGGATACGGCTGTGGAGGGCTCTGTCTCAGGCGAACCGGTGATCCCTTCAAAGAGCTGTTTGATCAGCTGATAGCCATAGAGCAGCGCGTTGTCGATCGTGCGCACCGCGATCAGGTCGACCAGCAGGCAGCCGCCGTCGTCCGGCATGATATCGCCGTATTTGACGAGATAGGTGTCATAATTCCAAGCGTCATTTTCATCGATGACAAACATACGCATGCTGCGGTTGAGGCCGTCGCCATAGAGATGGAAGCTGCAGCCGGCGTTGTAGCCGAGGGTGATGCCCTCATCCGTCTTGCCGACCATATTATTGGTGTGGTCATGGCCGAAGAACGCGCCAGCGATATCGCCCTGCCTGAGCCAGCTATCATACTGGCCGTGGTCATCATAGGATGGACAGGGGCCTTCCTTGACAACGCCCTCGGCCTTACTCTCATCCATGACGTACCATTTGGCCGCATTTCGTCCGCTTCCGCGTACAGAACCCATAACGCCGAATGGAACCTGCTTGAGAAGGCTGTAAATCTGCGGCACCGGGATATGCTGGAATAGAAGCGAGGGGACGGGATTCCCTCCATTTTCCGCTTTGAGCGTGTTGCTGGTCTGTTCATACCAATCGATCTGATTCTGATGGACGCCGTCGTAATTGCCGTTTGCATCATAGTCATTGGAATCCATCATATAAATATTAAAGGCAACACGGCTACCGTCGCTGCTCAGGATCGGCAGGTTATAGGTGCCTACGCCGTCAAGCGCTTCGCCTTCGTCAATCGCGAGACAGTTGCCATAGGCCATAAACATAGCCATCTGGTCTTCCTTGGTGGTCACCCTGGATTCGCCGTCATGATTGCCGAAGACGACGGCAAACGGGATATCCCGCTGGACTAGCGGTTGGATGATCTTGTCGATCGCGGTGCGTACCTTTTCAGCCGTGGAGCCAACCCATCTGCCTGCAATATTATCGCCGGTGAACACGACGAGGTCAGGCTTTTCCTGATCGAGCGAGGCTTCAATAAAGTGAATCATTCTTTGGTCTGCCTTGTCCGTATCCTGTGTGTCGGAAATCATCATGATCTTGAATTTTCCGTCCTGACGAAATTGGAGCACGGTATCCTTTCTGGAAGCGCCGGCTGACGCCACAGGCGCCATGACGGCAAGTAAAAGGCTGAGCGCCATGACGATTGAGATGATCCTTTTTTTCAATTGAATTCCTCCTTTTTCTCGAAACGGACACTCGCCCGTTGTTGATTTTGATATATGACACGATACATCACAATAAGGAGTTTGTCAAATTTTATAAAAGCAATTTTAACATTATTTTAATCTAAATCTTACAGATAGGGGATGAAAAATAAAAATTTTTCACCTTCCGTCTTGCCCTTCTGGCTGTAAATTGATATGATTCATATGGTATTATTATGTTTACTCAGGAAGGATTTTCATCGTATGAAACCAAAACTTACTCTTAAAATTGCCAATTCCGACCTGCTGCCGACACAGGGCCGCTATGAGGAGCTCTTGGCCGCAGCAGATGAATGCGGCGCGCTGACTGCTTGGCGGGGGGACACGGCGCTCGCGCTGCTCGTCCTGCTCGGCGGCGAGGAGCGCGTCAGCGGGATTCGCGCCTGGGCAAAGGCGTTTCAGAATGGAGAACATACGATTTCCTCTGAATCGGTTTCCTGCTCTTTCCTTTCTGAGACGAAAGCATTCGTAGGGAACGGCAAAAAGGATAATGGTTCCCGCGAAAGCTTTCCAGACGTTCTGTACGGCCCCGGCCCCGTCGATTTGGAAGCGGGCCGCGTGCAGGGGATTTTCGTGTGTGTCCATGTTCCGGCGGATGCTGCTCCGGGTAGGTATCAAGGGGAAATCCGCGTGACGGCCGGGGGAATGGGCGAGCCGCTCACCCAGCAGCTGACACTGGAGGTTCTCGATGCCGTCCAGCCGGCCCCGGAGGACTACCGGTTCGACATCGAGCTCTGGCAGTACCCGTATCGTGTCGCACAGTATTACGGGCTCGAGCCGTTTTCACAGGCACATCTGGATGTGCTTCGGCCCCACTTGCGGCTTTACCGCACGCTTGGTGGGCATGCCATCACGGCGAGCATCGTGGAGGAACCGTGGAACGGGCAGACCTATGGCGCATATCCCTCCATGATCAAATGGGTGCGCCGGAAGGATAAGCGTTTTGCCTTCGATTTTACGGATTTCGACAAATGGGTAACGCTCTGCCATGAGCTTGGCTTGGGCGACAAGATTGTATGCTACAGCCTGATCCCTTGGGGGAACAAGGTGACCTATTACGATGAGAAAAAGAGGGCTTTCCACTCCTCCTCTCCGCGGCCCGGTACCCGCAGATATCGGAAGTTGTGGACGCCGTTTCTAAAAGCGCTTGCCGCGCATGCAAGGGAAAAGGGCTGGTATGATCAGATTTATATCGGCATCGATGAGCGCCGCCACATGGAAAAAGCGTACGATCTGATCGACGCGGTTACAGGCGCGTCTGGTACGCCTCTGCGCAAGGCGGCGGCGATGGATCATTTCAGCGCGAAGTATTTCCCATTGATTGACCGCATGGCGAGCGTCAGCGTCGGCTTGGAGACGGCGACAAAAGCGCTCGAAGATTACCGCGTGCTTGCAAACCGGCGCAAAGGGAGGGAGGGCCTGCGGACGACAATCTATACCTGCGTCGGCCATTTCCCCAACAGCTTCACCTACAGCATGCCGGCAGAGAGCTACTGGACGATTTTCTTCTCCGCCGCGCAGGGAGCAAACGGCTTTTTGCGCTGGGCGTACGACGCATGGGTCCAGGATCCGTTGCGCGATACGACGCATGTGAGCTTCGAGTCAGGCGACTGCTTCCTTGTCTATCCGGACGAGCCGGATGCTGCGAAACCCATCACAAAATCCAGCGTGCGGCTGGAAAAGCTCGCTCAGGGGCTGCGTGATCTCAATAAGCTGCTGTTTCTCGCGGAGCAGTCCCCCGCGCTTGCAGAGAAGGCGACTCAACTGCTCGGGCAGGTGAAGGTAACTTATACACAGAAGGGCGACGCTGTGGCGGATGAGCAGACACGTATGGCTCTGCCCTCTGATATGGCGGCGCTGCGCCGGGGTTTGTGGGCGCTGACAGAGGAATATCTGTCTGACGATAAAAAATGAAAAAAGCGGATAGGGGGAACAAAGAGCATCTACGAGCCATCGATCAGGGCTCGCATATTGCGCCTTTGCAGACGCAAAATGATGTTTTTTTCGGCTGGTCTGCAATTAAGGTATTTTGAAGCAACCCTTTGTATCTTAATAAAATTTCCATTTTTCTGCGAAATGGACTGCGAAACTTGTTGACATTGTCTGTGCTTTGCGGTAGAATAAACACGACAGCTGAATAGGAGAAGAATACGAGTGTATTTCTAGGAGATATGAGAATAGAAACGACTCCCGTTTAGCGGGGTGCGCTTTCTGTTCTTTTTTTCTGTGCTTGGGGGGGCGCAGGTTACAATTTGATATCATGAATGCAGAGGGAGGCCATCAGTTTGGGTAAGTACGTAATGGCGCTTGATCAGGGCACCACGAGCTCGCGGGCGATCATATTCGACAAGGGCGGGCATATCCTCGCCAAGGCGCAGAGGGAATTTGAGCAGGTCTATCCCAATGCCGGCTGGGTGGAGCACGACCCGATGGAGATTCTCTACAGCCAGCTGCAGTCAGTGGCGACAGTGCTTGCATCCGGCGAGGTGGACGCTGGTCAGATCGCTGCGATTGGTATCACCAACCAGCGCGAGACGACAATCCTTTGGGATAAGACGACCGGAAAGCCGGTATACAATGCGATCGTATGGCAGTGCCGCCGCACGTCGGACTATTGCACGCAACTGAAAAACGAGGGCCTGGAGCCCTATGTGCGGGAGAAAACAGGGCTGATTATCGACGCCTATTTCTCTGCGACAAAGATCAAGTGGATTTTTGACAACGTCCCCGGCGTCAGGGAGCTGGCGGCAGAGGGGAAGCTTTTATTTGGGACGGTCGAGACCTGGCTCATCTGGAATCTGACCGGTGGCAAGGTGCATGTTACAGATTATTCCAATGCTTCGCGCACCATGCTCTTTGATGTCGACAATCTCTGCTGGGATGAGGTCCTCTGCAAGAAATTCGATATCCCTATGTCGATTCTGCCCACGCCCGTACCCTCCAGCCAGGTTTACGGGGAGGTAGCGCCGGGTATCCTCGGCCTTGAGCAGATTGAGGGCGTGCCGATTAGCGGCGCCATCGGTGACCAGCCCGCAGCCCTGTTCGGGCAGGCGTGCTTTAAGCCGGGCCAGGCAAAAAATACATACGGAACCGGCTGCTTCCTTCTGATGAATACGGGCGACCGACGCATCCGTTCCCAGTACAACCTGCTTTCGGGCGTAGCCTGGGGGCTGGATGGCAAGGTGGAATACGCGCTTGAGGGCAGCGCCTTCAATGCGGGCTCCGTCATCAAATGGCTACGCGACGAGCTGCACATGATCGATACGGCGCGCCGTTGCGATGAGCTGGCGGAGAGCGTGCCGGACGCCAACGGTATGTATCTCGTACCAGCCTTTACAGGCTTGGGCGCCCCCTATTGGGATATGTATGCCCGCGGTTGCATCGTGGGGCTTACCCGCGGCGTCAATCGGGCGCACTTTGCCCGCGCGGTGCTCGAGAGCATCACCTATCAAATGACGGACCTGCTCGAGGCGATGATCAGTGATTCCGGCATTGAGATGAGGGATCTCCGCGTGGACGGCGGCGCGAGCGTGAGCAATATCATGATGCAGATCCAGGCCAATATGATCCAGGCGTCCGTTAACCGGCCAAAGACCATCGAAACCACGGCCCTGGGCGCCGCGTATCTTGCGGGGCTCGCCGTCGGCGTATGGAAGGATCGCGACGATATCGAGCAAAATCGCGAGGTGGACCGCATATTTGTCCCTCAGATGGATAAACCTACCCGTGATAAGTATTATGAGGGCTGGAAACGTGCGGTCAGCCGCTCCCGCGACTGGGCGGAGCACTGAGGATGAAACGGGGAGAATGCTTTCCCATTTCTCAATAAATTTTTTCATTCTACTATTCAAAAATGGAGTGATTCATCATGGCAAAGACCATCGTTGACTGGAAGACCATCAGCTCATTCGTAACAGACGCGTTCGTCGGCGTCGGCGTGCCGCGCGAGGATGCGGAAATCTGCACGGACGTGCTGCTGGAGTCCGATCGAAGGGGCATCGAGTCCCACGGTGTCAACCGCTTTAAGCCCATCTATATCGATCGCATCAATATCGGCATCCAGAATCCTTTCACCAATTTCGAGATCGTGAAGGAGACACCCACCACGGCTGTCATTGACGGCCATGACGGCATGGGTCAGGTTATCGGGTATAAATCGATGAAGATGGCGATCGAAAAGGCGAAGAAATACGGGATGGGCATGGTTGCCGTGCGCAACTCCTGCCATTACGGCATCGCGGGCTACTATGCGACGATGGCCACAAAGGAAAATATGATCGGCATCACCGGCACCAACGCTCGACCCTCCATCGCGCCGACCTTTGGTGTGGAGAATATGCTCGGGACAAACCCGTTGACCTTCGGTATCCCCACAGATGAGGAATTTCCCTTTGTGCTCGACTGCGCGACCTCTATCACCCAGCGCGGCAAGCTGGAATACTATTCCCGCATTGGCAAGTCAACTCCCGCAGGCATGGTCATCGGGCGCGACGGTACCGCGAAGACCGATACGGATGCGATCCTCAAGGAGCTCAACACCGGGGAGGCAGCACTGGCACCGCTCGGCGGTATCGGCGAGGAGATGGCCGGCTATAAGGGCTATGGCTATGCCACGGTTGTCGAGTTGCTCAGCGCGGCGCTGCAGCAGGGCAATTACCTGAAAATGCTCACCGGCATCGGCGAGGGCGGCAAGAAAGTGCCCTATCATCTGGGCCACTTTTTCATCGCCATCGATACAGAGGCCTTTGTGGGCGCGGAATCCTTCAAGAAAACGGCTGGGGACATCCTGCGCGAGCTGCGCGCCTCCACCAAGGCGCCGGGTGAGGATCATATCTATACCGCCGGCGAAAAGGAATGGAATGTCTGGTGCGAGCGCAAGGACAGCGGCGTGCCGATTAACGACGCGGTGCAGAAGGAGCTCTGCGCGGTGCGCGACCAGCTGGGGCTGACGCAGTACACGTTCCCGTGGGAGAAATAATTTCGTTCCGAGGAATCATTTCCCGGGAAAAGACAGGCTTTGACCAGATTTCTTCTTAACCCCCTGTGAGGGCGGGATATTCTTACCCGTGTTCCGCCCTCACTCCCCCCTTTTATTCAGAAGGGGCGGTGCTTTTACATAAACAGATATTGGAGGAAATTACAAATGGATTACGCAAAGGAATCGTTAAGGCTCCACTATGAATGGAAGGGCAAGCTGGAGGTTACGCCCCGCGCAAGCGTCAAGTCAAAGGAGGAGCTCTCCCTTGCCTACACGCCTGGTGTTGCGCAGCCCTGCTTGGAAATCCAGAAGGATATCAATAAGTCCTATGAGCTGACGCGCCGCTGGAACACGGTTGCCGTCGTTACGGACGGCACGGCCGTGCTGGGCTTGGGTGATATCGGCCCGGAGGCCGGTATGCCGGTGATGGAGGGCAAATGCGTCCTCTTTAAGGCCTTTGGCGACGTTGATGCTATCCCGCTGTGCGTAAGATCCAAGGATGTGGATGAAATCGTCAATACCATCGCCCTGCTCGCGGGCAGCTTTGGCGGCGTCAATCTCGAGGATATTGCGGCCCCGCGCTGCTTTGAAATTGAACGCAAGCTCAAAGAGCGCTGTGATATCCCGATTTTCCATGACGATCAGCACGGCACAGCGATCATTTGCTCTGCTGCGATCATCAATGCGCTGAAAATTGTCGGCAAGGAGCTTGCGGATTGCAAGGTGGTCTTCAGCGGCTCCGGCGCGGCGGGCGTTGCGATTGCAAAGCTTCTGATCAGCCAGGGCCTGAAAAAGGTCGTCATGTGCGACCGCAAGGGTATCATCAGCGCGGATGACCCGAATCTGACGCCCGCAAAGAAGGAGATCGCCTCCTTCACGAATGCCGGTCATGAGCACGGCACGCTTGCAGATGCGCTCAAGGGCGCAGATATCTTTATCGGCGTTTCCGCCCCCGGCATCGTTTCGCAGGATATGGTCCGCTCCATGGCGAAGGATCCGATCGTCCTCCCAATGTCCAATCCGGTGCCGGAGATCATGCCCGATCTCGCGCTGGAGGCGGGCGCAAAGGTTGTCGGCACAGGCCGCAGCGACTTCCCGAACCAGATCAACAATGTTCTTGCCTTCCCGGGCATTTTCCGTGGCGCACTGGATGTACGCGCGAGCGATATCAATGAGGAGATGAAGATTGCGGCGGCGCATGCGCTGGCCGACCTCGTCTCTCCCGAGGAGCTTTGCCCGGAATATATCCTTCCCAAGGCGTTTGATGAACGCGTGGGACCGACGGTTGCCAAGGCGGTTGCCGAGGCAGCGCGCAAAAGCGGCGTAGCCCGCATTTAATGTTGCCATCCTCTTATTTTACGTTCACCACGGTAGGGGGCGCGCCTTTCGGAGTTATTCGGAAGGCGCGCTTACTTTTTATGAATATCAGGTGTTAAAAATAACTGTTATTTTTTAATTGTGAAAATTACTTTTTTGATAACATAATAAAAGCCTTAGGGTGTATCTATGTGGTAAGGAGGGTACAGATGAAAAAGCCTAGTAAAATTATTTTGGCCATAGTGCTGGCCCTGTGCCTCATGTTTGGGGCGGCGCTGCTGATCGATTATGCAGTGGGGGAGCAAAAGCAGAAGGCGCTTCTCACGGAGGCGTCGCAGACCAAAGCGAAGGGGCCTTTTTTCTCTGGAGATGCGTCGGGCTCCCTGTATTTCCGCATTCCCACCCTGCTGACGACAGGAAAGGGAACCGTAATTGCGGGCATTGATGCGCGCTTCGGCGGCACGCAGGATGCGCCGAACAATTTGGACACAGCAGTTTCCCGCAGCCTGGACGGTGGGAAAACCTGGAGCGAAACAGCGCTTGTCAATCATTTTCAGGATTATGCAGATTTTGACGTTGCTTTTATTCACAGCAGCAAGATTGATAACAGCGCCCGCAGGAGCGCGTCCTTTATCGACTCCGCCCTGCTGGAGGATGCGGATACCGGCCGTATCTTTATGCTGGTTGACATGTTCCCCTCCGGGACGGGCGCGCTCAACAGCGAGAAGGGCAGCGGCTATCAGGAAATCGGCGGCAAAAAATACCTCAAGCTGCGCAAAAAGGGAAGCTCCAAATATGAATACACTGTGCGGGAGAATCAAGTGATCTATGATGCACAGGGCAAGCCGACGGAATATTCACTCAATGAGCGCATGGAAATCTTGCACAATGGGGAAGCACTCACGGTGCGTCAGAAGGATATCTGGTATATATTCAACCTGGTAATCCCGCATGGGACTTCACAAAGGGTGCCAATGAATATCATGTATGCGTCGGCGCTGTTTCAGCCGGTCAAGACATCATACCTCGCCCTTGTTTACAGCGACGACCAGGGGGCGACATGGTCTTCTCCCAGATTGCTCAACGATCAGGTGAAGGAGGAGGGCATGGCCTTCCTCGGCGTAGGCCCCGGGCGAGGCCTGGAGGTAAGCGGCGGGCAATATGCAGGCAGGCTGCTTTTCCCCGTATATGAGCTGGAGCCGGAAACGAAACAGCAGCGCTGCCGCATGATTTACAGCGACGACCACGGGGAGACATGGGCGCTTGGTGGCACGCCAGCTCTCCCGGAATCGGCCGGGATGATGAGCGAATCGCAGGTAATCGAGCTGCCGGACGGCAGCCTGATGCTTTTCGCCCGCAACGATACGGATCAAATCGCCTCCGCCGTCAGTAAGGACGGCGGCTCAACCTGGAGTGCGGGGCGTTTGGAAGAGGCGCTTACCACAGGCGGATCGAGCTGTCAACTCTCCGTGATTCGCTACAGCGGTCTGGTGGATGGGAAGCTGGCTGTGCTGCTCTCTTCACCCGCGGCGCAGGGCAGAAAGCACGGCGTGATCCGGATCGGCCTCATTGAGGGGCAGGCAGGTTCCTATACGATCGCCTGGAAATACCATTATGACGTAACGGGGGAAGAAGATGCGTTTTCCTATTCCTGCCTGACGGAGCTGCCCAACGGGGAAATCGGCCTTTTATATGAGCAGAACGGCAGCCCGCAGCCGTTGAATATGGTGACTTACCGCACGTACTCCATGGAGACATTGCTGGGAAGGCAGCCACAAGGGCCTCTGCGGACCTGATCCGGCAGTTAAAAGAATAGGCCTAGGCCCTCTTGACCGTTTGACACACTTTTCGAAAAGATGAAAATAGCAGCAGCGTGGATTCCCGCGGGATTACTGGAGAATCCAAACCATGGGAGCAAACCGGTGAATCAGAATCTCTGTGAAACCATGTATGAATGCGGATCATCTGCACCAGCGCTTGAAGAAAATCATCGGGCAAAGACGGACTTCCCCCGAAAGAACAATTTCGTAAAATTTCTGCGTTACGCTTGCTTTTTTGATTGCCTTGACAACGGAAGAAGAAATCGGAACGCGCTCAGGCCGCGCGGGCCCTCCCTTTTCCGTTCGGCCGGAAAAGGAAGCAAAAGGGGCCGTTTTGCACGGCACTTCGGCAGCGGAAAGATCGAGACACGTTAAAAGCCGTTCGGCGAACCTTCCCAAACTCGACGATTCACATCGTCTCAAACACATGGGAAGGTTCGTTTTTGCCCTACGGGCAAAAATCCCCTCACGAGCCACGCAGTCAGATTCTGCGGGCGCTGCCTCGGCCTCCGGAAAGCTATTTAGGGCACAATCACTTTTCAGCGTAAGCTTTTTTGTGAAACCAATTTTTGCACACAGGATGCTGCTACGTAGTCGGTCTTTTGAATCACCAAGCTGTTCCCGCGCTTCACTTTTTTCTGCGTTCGTGAGGCCGTTATAGCATAACCTGCGTTTACAATCGGACGGTTTCGTTATATGATAATTTAATAGTTTTTGTCCGGCAGACATCGTTGCAATTCATGGGCAACAGAAAGGAGGGCCCGCATGACGCTTTTTCTCTATAGTTTCAATACGGTCGCGCCGTTAATTCTGGTCGTAGCGGTCGGATTCCTGCTGAAGAAGCTGAGGATGGTGGATGACGCATTTATCAACAAGGCGAATAAAGTGTGTTTTCAGGTTGCGTTTCCGCTCCAGCTGTTCAGAAATATTTATGACGCTGACTTCAGCGCAGATTTTCGTCCCAAGCTGGTTTTGTTCACCTTGCTTGGCGTTTTGGCCACGGCGCTTTTGCTCTGCCTGCTCGCTCCACGTTTCCTGAAGGGAAGACCAACCTGCGGCGCGTTTATTCAGGGTGTTTTCCGCAGCAATTTTCTCCTGCTTGGCCTGCCGCTTGCGATCAATCTTTTCGGTGAGGATCATGTGGCGGCCATCTCCATGCTGCTGCCCTTTGTGATTATGGAGTTCAATTTTCTTGCCGTCGTGATCCTCACGCTTTTCCGGGAATCTGACGAAGGGGGGCGGCAAAAGCTCCATATCGGGCGTGCCGCGCTGGATGTGGTCAAAAATCCGCTGATCATCGCTTCCTTCCTCGGCATGCTCTTTGCCATTTTTCAGATTCCATTACCGCTCTTTCTGAGCCGCGCTGTGGGGGATATCGGGCAGATCGCAACGCCGTTTGCCTTGCTTCTGCTGGGTGGGCAATTTGACTGGAAACGGCTTAAAGGTAACCTTTCCCTGGCAAGCGTTGCAACGGCGCTGCGCCTTGTGGTTGTTCCCGCCATCTTCGTAGCCTTGGGCGTATGGCTCGGCTTCCGTGGGGAGGAATTGGGCGCGATTCTGATCGTCTTTTGTGCGCCAACCGCGATTTCAAGCTATGTCATGGCGCAGAATATGGGCAGCGACGATGTGTTGGCCGGGCAGCTGGTGCTCACGACAACCCTGTTTTCGAGCGTCACGATCTTTTTATGGGTAACGGTCTTACGCGCCTTACAGCTGATTTAGCGCGCAGTTTCCGTCCGCGCGCTGTCATATTTAGAAAACAGATACAGGAGGTAATGCAGGATGATTCGCCATATTGTTATGTGGAAATTCAAAGAAGTGGCCGAAGGGGTGCCCAAAAAGGAAAATCTGCGCAAAGTAAAGGGGCTGCTCGAGGCGCTCCCGGAAACGATCTCTTTCATCCGCCGGATGGAAGTGCATCTCAATGAAAATCCCAATCCGAAAAACTATGATGCGGTGCTCATCAGCGAATTTGATTCCATGGAGGATCTTGCCGCCTACACGTCTCACCCGGCGCATCGGAATATTTCCGCCTTTGTGGCGAAGTGTAGGGAGGACCGTGCCAGCGCAGATTATACAATTTGAATAGAAATGATTTAAAAAATACTGCATGTTGAAAATGCATTTTTTTTCGCAGAAAAATGCAAATAGAATTGAAATTTAATGGAATTTATAGATTTTTTATTCTGCATTCAAAAAAATATGCAGGGAGACGAAGTTTTGGGCTCAAAGCTCTCGACTTTTTTAGTGATATGTGATAAACTATAACCATATTTTTGAGAAGAGAGGGAGTTGAATTCAACACATGAAAGCGACAGAAGACATTCAGAATTACAAGGCCAAGGTCAAGGAATGTGTCAATTATTGCGTCAAGGAGATCAAGTATATCTGCAGCGAGGTCGGCGGCCGTGAGTCTGGTAGCCCAGCGGAGCGCAAGGCACAGGAGCACATGGCGGACGAACTGCGCAAATATACCGACAGTGTGGAATTTGAAGAGTTTGACCTGCACCCCAAGGCGTTTATGGGCTGGGTCATCATCGTCGGCATCTGCATGATCGCCAGCGTGATCCTGTATAATCTTGGATTTGCGTTGATTTCTCTGATCCTGACGCTGGTGGGTTCGATCTGCATGATCGCAGAATTTTTGATGTATAAGGAATTTCTTGATCCATTTTTTCCAAAACGGACTTCTGCAAACGTCATTGCGGTGCGCAAGCCGCAGGGTGAGGTCAAGCGCCGTATCATCTTCAACGGGCACTGCGACTCTGCCTATGAATGGCGCTATACATACCTCGGCGGCGGCCATCTTCTCGTAGCTGTGATTGCGATTGCAATCGTGGGCCTGGTCGTCACCCTTGTCTGCGAGATCGCTGCGGTTGCTACCGGCCATGCGATGACCGCATTTGACGGCGGATTCTGGAAGATCATGGGCTATGTGCAGCTGGTCTGGATTCCGTCCTATATCTCGATTTTGTTCTTTACCCATTGGAAGCTCGTTGTTCCCGGTGCGAATGATAACCTGACCGGCTGTGTCAATGCGATGGCCGTGATGAAATACCTATCTGATAACGATATCCGCTTTGAAAATACAGAGGTTCGCGCGGTGCTGACCGGCTCCGAGGAAGCGGGCCTGCGCGGCGCAAAGGCATACGCCAAAAAGCATCATGACGAATGCTTGGAGACGGAAACGATTTTTATCGGATACGACACCATGCGCGATTATGACGATATGGCCATCTACAGCCGCGATATGACTGGTACAGTGAAAAACGACATCCGCGTGTGCAACCTGATGAAAAAGGCTGGCGAATACGCGGGGCTTGACCTATCCTTCAAGAGCGTTTTCTTTGGCTCCTCGGACGCGGCTGCCATTTCCCAGGCCGGGATTCCCGGCGCAACCTTCGCCGCGATGGACCCGACACCTGCGCGCTATTACCACACCCGCCTGGATACGGCGGACAATCTCGACCCCAAAATGATCGAGGCGGGCCTAAACCTGGCCCTGGAAACCACTTACCTCTTTGATAAAGAGGGCCTGAAAGAGAGCTATTGATTGATTCGAGCCGCCGCAGCCCACCCTGCGACGGCTTAGTTCTTTTTTTTCGCTAAGGCTGGACACTACCCTCCGGGCGGTTCCGGATTCCATTCTGTGCTGGAAGGCAGTCAAATCCATCTTCGGCATGGGCAGCGAACAAAGCCGGGGATAAATTTGAGCGGTGCCGAACGGCCTCAAAGAGAGAGTTATTATTATAATTTTTTGCAAGGGAGAGGAAAACATGGCAGAGACAACGACTGAGAAAAGCACGATCCTAAAATACATGACGGACGGCATCCGCTATGTATGCGAGCACTACAAAAACCGTGCTCCTGGAACTGAGAGTGAGCGCAAGGCGCAGGAATTCTTCCGGGATGAACTCAAAAAGTATGCGGATGAGGTTGAGATGGAAGACTTTGATCTGCATCCGCATGCGTTTATGGGCTTCATCATTCTGGCCGGCCTCTTTTCGCTGATATCCGTGTTTATGTATTGGTTGGCTCCGAAAGGGATGGTGTTCCCAATCATCGGCATGGTATTGACCTTTGTATCCATCCTGATGTTTATCTTTGAATTTTTGATGTATCGCTCGTTTGTCGACTTTTTATTCCCCAAGCGCGTGTCGCGCAACGTTATGGCGCGCCGCAAGCCGTCAGGCGAGGTCAAACGCCGCATCATTTTCGGCGGCCATGCGGACGCTGCGTTTGAATGGACGTTTTCGCTCCACGGGCAGCTTGCGGCGCTGGTACCGGTTATCGGAGGCGCAATCATCAGCATGTTTGCGCTCTTCTTCTTCAATCTGGCGGCGGTCATCCATTCCACAGGCGGATCGTTTGAGATGGCAGGCGCATGGAAGGTGCTCGGCATCATTGCGCTGTGCCTGATTCCGTTCTGCATTCTGATTCTGTTCTTCATCAACTGGCGCGTCATCGTTGACGGTGCAAACGATAACCTTTCCGCCTGCTATATTGCGATTGCGGTGCTCAAGCAGATGGCTGATAAGGACTTCCGCTATGAAAATACCGAGGTTTGCTGCCTGATTTCCGGCTCCGAGGAGGCGGGCCTGCGCGGCGCAAAGGCATATGCGAAGCGGCATAAGGAGGACCTACAGGACGTGGAGACCGTCTATGTGGCAATGGACACGATGCGTGAGGTGGAGCAGATGCAGGTTTACACGAAGGGCTGCACCTGGACGGTACGCGACAGCGAAGCGGTTGGCGATTTGATCCACGAGGCGGGTGTCAATGTCGGCATCGACATGCCGCGTGCAGAGATTTATCCCGGCGCAATCGATGCAGAGGGCTTCTCCATGTACGGCCTGACGGCGGCCGGGTTCTGCGGTGTCAACCATGATCCCAAAACATATTATCACACCAGAAAGGATACGCCCGACAACATCGGCGAGGACTGCATCGAGCTGTCCTTAAAGGTTTGTGAGGAGACGGCGCGGCTATTTGATAAAAACGGCGGCCTTGCCAAGTACGAGGCAAAGTATCAGAAAAAATAATTGCACAGCCTGAGGGAGAACGCTGAGACGATTATTCTGAAAACGATGTAAATGAAAGTGCGCTGCAAAATGTGATACCCACATTTTGCAGCGCACTTTTGTAACGGGCGGCTATGCCGCAGAATCCAGACCTGCGGGATGCGTCCGGCGTCCCTGATTGGCAGCTCTGCGGTTTCTGCGGACAGGAGCATGAGCGCTTTTTGGATAGGTTCGTTTTTGCCCTGCCGTGCGCGGCAGGGGCAAAAATCCCCTCACGAGCTACGCAGCAAGTTGCTGCAGGCGCTGCCTCGGCCTCCCGACATTGCCCAGCGGCGCATAAAGCTGCCGGTTACGAAACCGATCAGAAACCATGCTTTGGTGCACTTTTTTCTCTTAGACTTTATCGACAAGTTGAAAGCCTGCGGTGCGCAAATGCTCGCCGCAGGCTTGGAGCTACTGGGCGGACTCGAACCGCCGACCTGCTGATTACGAATCAGCTGCTCTACCAACTGAGCCACAGTAGCAAATATTTCTTTTTATTGCCAACACTCGGCAAAAAATGCCGTGCAAGTAACAGCTTTTATATTATAAACAGAACGTTCTGTTTTTGCAAGCCCTTTTTGAAAAATCTCTGAAAAAAGTCTCACCCTGGTTGCAGCGGCATCCCCGGCTCCAGGATCAGTGTGCCGGGAACGCCGCTGTTGCCATTGGGAAATCAGTCCGTCAGCTTCCGTACGATGGCGTCGAGCTCTTCATCGGTTACGCCAATGGATTTTAGGTAAGCCCGCACACCGCCACACTCCTCCTCCAGATATGTGCAGAACTTATCCATCGTATCCGGATCGGATTTCAGGTGCGGATTTTTTTCCTCGTCAAAAATTTCGTTTCCGTCCTCCACCATGGTTCGGAGCATGGGCTGCAGATAGGTATTGGAGATCTGATAATCGGCGATGATATCCAAACGGTCCACACCGGCGAGGGAAAGCAGCATGGCCGCGACGACGCCGGTACGGTCCTTGCCGAGTGCGCAGTGGAACAGGATAGCGCCCTCGGGAGCGGCAGCGATCGCACGGAAGACCTCCGCCATATTTTCTTTATGCTCTGTCAGGCTGCAGACATAGCTTTCCCACAGCGGCTGGCTTTCCACCTTGTCCACATAGGCGGGATTGATTTCCAGCAGCGTGTAATGATGATAGACAATATCGGGCTCTTTTGTGTAAGCGGAGGGTGCAACCTTGGCTTCCCCGTTTCCACGCAGATCGATGACCGTTTTCACTGGAATCTCAGCGAGGCGTGCACGGTCGGGCCCCATCGGGCCAAACGGAATCCCACAACGGATAAAACGCCTGAACTGCGTTACTTTTCCATTCGCACAGGGATATCCTCCCAAATCGCGGCAGTTGAACACGCCGTCGAGCGGGATACGGCGGAGATTGCCGGAAAAATTACTCATAGCTATGACCATCCTTTCTCTGCGAGGCTGAAGTTTTATGTGGTGCGGCAAAGCCAAGTTTCTGCTCTTCTGGCCGAAAAGCACCAAACTTCGGCTTGAAAAATAGATTTTTCAAACTTCATCCTCTTAAAAATCTACCAACGGACCTATAAAACGCCGTCTGAAAAGAGCGGTGATGTTTCTAGTATATCATTTCCGGCGCGTAACGTCAATTTCCAGAAATTATTCGCCCTTTGGCCTGTCCCGACGGAGACGGCGATTGTATTTTTCAGGAAATCTGATAAGATAGTAGGCAGGTCGGTTGTCAATGGGAGCTGATCTCCCTGTTCAGCTGCCATGTTCAAAAGAAGGGAATGTGAATCGTTCTATGATAAAAAGAGGGAGCGTATTGTTGCTTGCTGTTCTGCTTCTGATAGGAATCGCGGGATGCGGCGAGCAGAAAGGCGACATCCAGATCGGAAATAAAACCCTGCCGAGGGATTCAGAAAACCTCGCGCTGTGCTTGAGCGAGATTAAGGACCTGTCTCCAATTCGCGGCTTTCAAAAAGCTACCAAGGTGAGCCTTTGCAACAACGACTTAACGGATATTTCCGCGCTGAAGGACATGACGCAAATTCTGAATCTGGACGTATCGCAGAATCAGATTGCCGATATTTCCGTGCTGGAGAGCCTCCCACAGCTGAAGATCCTGAATCTCGCGGGCAACCAGGTTTCCGATCTCTCTGCGCTGTCGGGACTGACATCACTGGAGAGCGTCAATTTGTCGGATAACCCGATTAATGATATCCATGTTTTGTCAGGAATGAAAAATCTGACGATCGCTGAGCTCTCCCATAGCCAGATCAGCGATCTTACTCCCCTTGCAGAGCTGACGGGCTTGGCGAGCCTGCGGCTTTCTTATAACCAGATCACGGATATTACACCCCTTGCTGGGCTTGAAAACGTCACGCATCTTTCTCTGGCGGGCAATGAAATTAAGGGGGAGGACAATCTGCAGACGCTGATGAAGATGAAGAGCCTGGTCTCCCTGACGCTGGGCTCCGGCTTCACACAAGCGGAGATCGAACGTCTGCAGAAGGCACTGCCCGACTGCATGATTTTCAGCCGTTAGGCCGTTAATAAGTTGAATTTTAATTCTATTGACAAAAAATTGACAGGATATTAAAATGGTAAATATATCCGGAAAGATTTTTTTGGATAAATTTATTTTCAGAGAGGATGAAAAAAGCAAATGACAAAAGGTAAAAAGTTGCTGAGTCTCGTACTGGCGCTGTGTATGGTGCTGTCTGTGATTGGCGTTGCAGCTTTTGCCGCCAACGAGGAGGCTCCGCAAGCGGGAGAGAACCAGCCGGTGGAGCTTTCCGCGCCAGATCCACAGGGCCTGAAGGATCTAGCGGAAAAGTATTTTGGAAGTACACAGGCATTTGCTAATTTTGTTGCCGATACGGTCGGACGCATCGTAACAGGCACAAAGAGCGACCATCTTGCCGAGGTGATTGTCAACGCCTTTGAAAACGGCATTATGATCGGCGATATCAGCCAGATGACCGATGATGAGGTCAAAGTGATGCTCGACCAGATTTATTGGGTTTATGCGGATAATCCCGGCCCGATTACCCAGACGGTCGATTGCATCAAGATGTATGTAAACTACGTAGACGCCAGTATTCATACTGGCCAGGATGGCCCGATGCTCGGCATGATGCAGAAGAAGCTCGCAACCTATTACTCGAACTGGCTCAAGGAGAATTGTTCGCCGAATGGGATCCCAGATAAGCCGACGGAAGTGACGACTGATGCGGCGCTTTCAACGGAGCCTACAGTGGCACCCTCCACAGAGCCTTCGACGGAGCCCTCAACAGAACCTTCGACGGCACCTTCGACAGAGTCTTCGACGGAGCCCTCAACAGAACCTTCGACGGCACCTTCGACAGAGCCTTCGGCGAAGCCCACGGCAGAACCATCGACAGGGTCTTCGACGGAGCTCTCAACAGAACCCACGGCAGAACCCTCAACAAAGCCTTCGACGGAACCCTCCACTGCAGCGCCGACGAAGCCCCTGACGCAGGAGCCGACACAAGCGCCTACGGATTCTCCAATTGCGACTCCCACGGATGCGCAGACGAACGATCCTGGACAGAAGCCGGCAGAATCACCGACACAGGCGGTAACGGATCAGGGCGAAAATCCGTCTACAGGCGAGCACCTTGCGATTCCTGCGCTCACGCTCGTTTCAGCTGCTGCCGCTGCTGCGGTGCTGCTGACGCGGAAAAAAGGCCGGAATGATTAAGAACTGAAACACTAAAACTAGAAAGCAGAAAGCCGTGGGATGTCGTTAATCGTCCCGCGGCTTCAGCTTATCGAAAAAGGAAAATCGTTTCGTCAAAATACACAAGAATAATTTCGTAAAAAATCCCCGTTATGCTTGCCTTTTTGCTTGCTATGACAAGGGAAGAAGAAATTGGAACGCGCTCGGGCCGCGCGGGCCCTTCCTTTTCCGTTCGGCCGGAAAAGGAAGCAAAAGGGGCCG
>OKRX01000960.1_pt1 | contig 22432 bp, 16 predicted proteins | sample 1601241 | NCBI WGS metagenome assembly OKRX01 (sample SAMEA3541500, study PRJEB24748) | human gut metagenome | biome: human gut; feature: human-associated habitat; material: faeces | place: China | collected 2012
CAATGAACCGCCGCCCCGCTGTTGGGTGCGATTGGTTGAACTGCTGCCTTTATTTTCCCGTGGCCCGGAACAGGAAGGCCGCGATCTGGCCGCGGGTGCAGATGGAGTCCGGGCTGAAGGTGGAGACGCTGGTGCCGGCAGTGATGCCCTGGGCAACAGCCCACCGTACAGCCTCTGCATAGTAGGCGTCTGCAGGAACATCCGTAAAGCCCATGGCATCAGACACCACCGGGCTGCCGGCAGCGCGCCAGAGGAAAGTCACGATCTGTGCGCGGGTGCAGCCGGAATCGGGACTGAAGGTGGTGGCGGTGGTGCCGGCGGTAATACCCTGGGACACCGCCCATTCCACCGCTTCCGCATAGTAGGCGGCGGCAGGAACGTCGGTGAAGACCAGCTGATGTTTGACAAAGTCAGCCTTTACGGTGACCCGGGATTGGGGCATGACAAAGGTGTACTTGCCATCTGCTGCCGTGACAGAGATCGCCTTGCCGTTTCCATCGGTTACAGTCAGCTTGCCCAGCTTGTAGCCCTGGTCAGGCTGCACCGTCACCGTCACGGTGTCGCCCGGGGCCGCCTTCTGGGGCTGGACCGATACGGAGCCGTTTTGCACCGGTTCCACGGTGATGGCATAGGTGGGTGTACTGCTTCCACCGCCGCCGGAGCTGATACGGGTGTAGACGGCGGCGATCTCCACGTTGCCTGCAAGCATGGTGAAGGTGGTTTCGGAACGGTTGGCGTCTGTGAGGGTCACATTGCCGGAGACGATCTCCCAGTGATCGAAGCGATAGCCGCTCTTGCTGTCGGCGGTGATGGTGACAGTCGCACCCACCTCGTACAGGCCGGAGCCGCTGCCGTCTGCGACGATCACAGCAGGCTTCTCACTGACAAAGACGGCGTAGTGGGAGAAGTGGGTAGAGGTGAAGGTGATGGTGCGGGTTTCGGGGTCACAAACGGCGAAGAGGTAGGTGACCACGCCGTTGTCGGAGACATGGCAGGCCACCACATACTGCCCCTCGATGACGCCGGGCAGCTCGTCGTAGGGAACGGTGATGGTCACGTCGCCGCCCAATTCGTGGAGGGTATCCCGGCTTCCGTCAGGGTGGGTGACCACCAGGGAGACGTCTACCATCTTGGCGTCCTCGGGAATATCTTTCAGGGCCTCCTGCTGGGCTTCGTTGAGGTCGCTCCTATTGACGCTCTTCAGTGTGGCGGAGACCTTGTTCTCTCCGCTGGTGATCTTGCCGGCCACCGTATCCAGGGCGGGACCACTAAGGGTGATGGAGGCGTCCTCGGTGGAGACAGTGAAGCTGTCGGTCTTGTCGTTTTTGCTCAGCTCGCTTACCAGGTCTCCGGGCAGCACCAGCTCGTCCACATTGGACACGCCGCCCAGATCCACCGACACGCTGCCATTGGCGTTTTCGAGGATCGTGTTCAGGTCGTCCTCAGAGACGGAGATCTCGGCCTTGCCGGAATCTACCTCCACAGACACGTCCACATCCGCGTCACCGTTACCAGTGTCCACCGTCACGCCGTTCTTTACCAGGAGGAGTCCCTCGGTGTAGCTGTCGGGTGTGAAGCTGATGTTGTCGCTGGCAGTGAGGGCGGCGCGGACGGCATAGCTGCCGGCCTCAGTGGGCACGGTGCTGGTCCAACTGCCGTTTACCTGATACTCCACAGAAATCTGTGCCGTGGCGTCATAGGGACTGATAGCGGCAGTCACGGGGGAAGTGTGGCCCGCCAGCTGTTCCAGCTTGCCCAGCGTAATGGTGTATTTCTCAGCGCTGGATACCGTCAGGGCGCCTGCCTCAAAAGTAATATCATAGTTCTGGGCGGACAGGCCGGAGAGAGTGATGGGATAGGTTCCGACGGACCCATAGGTCTTGTAGGCACAGGCAAACTGGGCCTGGCCGGTAAGGACGCGCTCATCCTCCCCATACACAAAGCCCTTCGCGGTCCAGGTGAAAGCAGGAGTGCTCTGGCCGTAAGCGATGGCGGCGTCATCAGCCCGGACGGTCAGGGGAGCCTTGTTTACCGTAAAGGTGAAGCTGACAGAGGTCTCCGCGTACTTGCCGGGGACTGCTGCGGCAGTTGCGGTGATAGTCGCCGTGCCCGCTCCCTTGATGGTGATCTCGCCGCTGACAGCGTCCACCACGGCAACGGTGGGGTCAGAGCTGGCGTAGGTCAGCTTACCGCCGCCGGGGGTCATGTTCATGGCGGTGTTATACGCCGCCGCGTCGCCGTAGGTCTTGGTCATGGAGGAAGCCGGGAAGCGGACATCCTGCTGCGCCAGCTTGGCCACATCCCGGGTCTCGGTGGCATTGCAGCGGGAGCAGGTGCGGGTCTCTACGCCGGCATGTTCCTCGGTGGGCGGCGTGGTGAGGACCCACTCTCCCCAGGCATGGCCCAGGGCATCCGTCTCGGCATCCCGATAGCTGTCATCGCAGCGGGAGCAGGTGTGGGTAGTGTAGCCGCCCTCGGTGCAGGTGGGCTGAGTCACCACAGCCTGGTAATCATGCCCCAAAGCGGGGATGGTCACCGTTTCCACCTTGTGGCACTGCGAGCAGGTGCGGGTTTTGGAGCCGTTTTCGGTGCAGGTGGCAGGCGTTTCCTGCCACGCGCTCCAGGTGTGGTCATGAGCCTGGGGATCCACCTTCTGCCAGCCGCTCAGGTCGGTGGACACCGCCTTGAGGGTGAGAAGGGAGTAGCCGCCGAAATCATAGGTGCGGATATTATAGCAGGCGCTGAACAGCTCCTCCTGCGTGACGCCGTACAGATAGTTGTCCGCAAAGGTCATGGTACTGCCGGTGCTGCGGTTCGTACCCACGCAAGAGACCACCTGGGAGCCAGTGTCCTCGGGATCGGACCGCGTGTAGACATACACAGGCTTGCCCACAGGGATGCCGGTGAGCGTCACATCATAGAAATCGGATTTCTCCATGGAATATTGGGCGGACGCAGGCTGGGCGTCGTCCGCTTTGTACGTCAGATCCAGCTCCAGGGGCTGCTCGTAAGGTGCGCCGGACTGTCCGTGGGAATCGTAGGGGGTGAGGCGGACCTTGTTGTAGTGTCCCGTGCGGTCAAATCCGGCCATCAGATCGGAAAGACGGGCACTGCCGCCGATGATGCCGGTGTCCGCGAACTCCACCCAGGTGTCTCCACCGTCCTCGGACAGCTCCCACTTCATACCGGCGTACGAATCCGCCTGGTTGGTGTTCCAGTGGACGGTATAGTCCGGGCCGGAGCCAAAATAGACGTTGTAGACAGCGGTGGTGATGGGCGGGGGCGCGGCAGCATCGCCCTTCCGCCAGCCGCTCAGATCGGTGATATGAAGGCGCAGGCTCGCGCTGTTGGCCAGGGTGCTCTCATAGCTGCGCACGATGTACCAGGGCTGATTGCCCTCATAAAAGGCCAGACCATCCAGAATCCAGTTGGGGAATTCCTGGGTCGTGCCGGTAACCTCGGCATAGGCGGGATCGCTCCAGACAGCCCCCCGGAAATTGGCCTGACCCCGGAAATGGACCCCGATGTACTGGCCGGGCGTCAGACCGGTGACCGTGAGGTTGCACCGCTCGCTGTCCGACCCGGCCGCGCCCAGTCTCTCGAATTCCACGGAGGCAGGATAGCCCGGGGCGGAGTCATAGGTAATATCCAGACTGCAGGGCCAGTTGTAAAAAGACAGCTCATCGTTCTCCGACTCACCGCCCAGCACCTGGAATTTGATGCGGCTGTAATGTCCCGCGGGGATCCCCTCGGGAAGCTCGCCGTTCCAGTTGTCGGTGAGGAGCGCTCCCAGGGAGATGGAACTGCGGATCCCCCAGTTCCCGGTGGCGGTGTCCCTGCTTTTTCGGATGTCATAGTGATATGTCCCGATCGCCTCCGTTTCGCCGTCCCGATAGAACAGCAGCCGCAGGCGATTGGCGTCCGTAAAGTCCGGGCTTGCGTTCCAGTCCCAGTACAGGTTCCGCTCATCAAAGCGGACCCCCGTGACCTGGGCGGAGGAGGCAGGCGCGGCGGGCGCGCCGCAGCGGGAGCAGGTGGACCCGCTGCCGCTCCAGTCGTGGCCCAGGGCAGGGACCACCCCTTGCTCGGAGGTGCCGCAGCTGGTGCAGGTGCGCTCCTTAGAGCCGTCCTCGGTGCAGGTGGCCTCCTTGGTCACGGTCCAGTCACTCCAGCCGTGCGTACCGGCGGGACGGACAGCGTCACAGCGGGAGCAGGCAGCCTCCTGGGTGCAGTCGTTGGGGCTCCAGTCATGGCCCAGGGCATCCATGTAGTTGTCCACATATCTGTCATGGCAGCGGGAACAGGCATAGGAGGTGTAACCCGGCGCTGTACAGGTAGGAGTGGTCACTTCAGCTTGGTAATCATGGCCCGGGGCGGGGATGGTCTGCGTCTCCACCACGTTACACAGGGAACAGGTGCGGGTCTTGGAGCCGGCCTTCGTGCAGGTGGCCTCCCGGGTCACGGTCCACTCTCCCCATTCATGGTCACAGGCTCCGGCCTCCCGGAAGATGACCGTGGAGTAGCAATCTCCATAGCTGCTGTCGGGCGAAGGCCCGATATAGCCGTTTCCGGCTCCATTGATATCGCACATATAGCCTAGGTTGCCGTCCCCGTCTGTTGCCTGCAGGCCCAGCCCGGCATACATCTCCGCGTTGATCAAAACGGCGGGCTGCTCGCTGTTGCGGGTCACTTTCAGCGTGCTGCCGTCTGTGATCAGGCAGCCCTCAGACTCGGTATTTTCTGTCCAATAAGATTCCTTAGAGTCCTGTGTGATATCCAGGGTGCCGCCGCGAATCAAGAATCTGTTACCGGCGAGGGAGCCGCCGGTATTGTCCTCCACGATCCTCAAAACAGCGTCTTTTTCGATGGTGATCTGTGCGTATTCGCCTATGGCGGTACCGACGTCCGGCAGCGCCACCGTAATGTCGCTGCCCTCTGTCACGGTCACCAGCTTTTCCGTCTGTCCCGTGCCCAGCAAAGACGCGCCCTTCAAGTTCAGCGTTCCGCTGCCGGAGAGGCGGACCTTTGCGAAATAGCCGTATTCCGGCCCGTCGGCTGTGGAATCGACGACGTTGAGGGAAATTTCATCGATGCGGTTCTCCCCCAATACCGTCACATCCAGCCAGCTGCGCATACCGTCGTAGGGGCTGAAATAGATGCCCCAGCCGCCGGTGTATCCGTCCAGCGTCAGGTGATAGTTTCCGTCATAGCTCCAGCCGTCGCCGGAGCGGACCTCCTCGGGCGTCATGGTGACCCCGTCCACGGTCAAAGATGCAGTGGCCTCATCGCCCGCCAGCACCTGAACCGGCAGAAGGCTCAGCAGCAGGCACGCGCTCAGCAGCGTGGCCCACAGCCGCGTTCGTATTCGTCTCATAACAGTTCTCCTCTCTTCCGGCACACGACCGGTGATTTTTCTCCACTTAGCACCGATATAAAACCCTGTCAACGATGTAAAATTTAACCAACGCAAAAATTTTCAAAAAAATCATGTTTGGTTAAAAGTTACTTCGTTGACAGGGAGCCGTGCGTATGGTACGTTTTCCCTAAAAAAAGGGGGGAGAGCGGTGGATTTTACCGGAGCTTACAGCCCGCGGGTCTTTGCCCGATTCCTGGTCCCGCTGATGGCGGCGGAGCTGTTCCAGCAGGTCTACGGCCTCATCAACACCGCCGTGGTCAGCCACGCCCTGGATGATACGGCGCTGGCGGTCATGGGCGCCTGCAGCGGTCTGTTGGCCGTCCGGGGCAAGGTCCTGGCCGGTATGTTCTACGGCTTCGGCATCTGCCTGGGGACGGCCGTGGGCAGCGGTGACGTCCGGCGGCGCGCGGTCGTATTCTCCGCCGCCCTGCGGTACACGCTGGCCCTGTCCGCGCTGGGGATGCTGGCGGCGCTGGGTGTCAACGGGCTGATGGATTTGGGCAATATTCCGCCCCAGCTGCGCCCGACGGCGGCCCCCTATCTCATGCTCTCCTTTGCCGGAGCGGGGGCCGTCGGCGCAAAGCTTCTGCTGGTGGTGCTGCTCCAGGCGGTGGGAGACACAGGCTATTTCAGCGTGCTGGCCGTGCTGGGCACCCTCGCCAATACGGTGCTGGTGGTGCTGTTCATCGGTGTTCTGCATGGCGGTATAGCCTGCGCTGCCCTGGCCACGGTGCTGACCAACGGCCTGCTGGCCCTGCTTTTGCTGGGGTATCTGCGGCGAAAATGGCCGGAACTTTTGCAAACGGCCCCCACCGGAGGGATCCCGGCAGCTGTCTGGTGGAACCTGCTGCAAAACGGCGGCGCGAAGACCCTCTATTTTTTCCTGGTGGCGCTGGGGACGCTGGTCCTCCAGCGGGGCATCAACACGCTGGCCCCCCAACTCGTTGCGGCCCAGGCCCTGGCCCTCTCCCTGCAGACCCTTCTCATTGCGCCCCAGGGGGAGCTGGGCACCGCTTCCGCCGTCATCACAGGTCAGAATGTGGGAGCGGGAAACCGGAAAAATATCCTGGCCTACCACCGGCGGCTGGTCCGCCTTTTTGTGGTCCTGGGCCTGACCGCGGCAGCCCTGGTCTGGCTGGCGGGCCCCTCCCTGGTCCGTCTCGTGGCCGGGCCGGACAAATCCACGGCGGTGACCGGCGCGGCCCTGGACTGGCTGCGGATCACCGTGCTGATCTTCCCCTTCAGCTTCGCCATCCTCTACCGCAACGCCCTGCAGGCGTTGGCACAGTACGGCGGCGTTGTGCTGCTGGGCATGCTGGAGGTGCTGTGCAGCGCCGTCTGTGCCTGGGTGCTGATTCCCCGGCTGGGCTTTGCCGGCAGCGCCCTGGGCGTCGTCCTCAGCTGGGGCGCCTCGGCCCTGCTGGGCGGCGTGCTGTTCCGCCGTGTGATGAAAGGAGGCGTCGCCTGTGAAGGCTGATGCAGATGGGCTCAGAGGTCTGACGCTGGACAAGCTGCTTGCTGCCGGGGATGGACTGGCGCTGGGACTGGACCGGGAGCTGGTCTGGAGCTGGAACCAGATCGTTCTGCGGCACCGGCACGCCGGTACGCCTCCGGGATTCTGCAGCGAGGAAGAACGCCAGCAGGCCATGGCCCGCTGGCAGGTCCAGTATACGGCCTACCGCCAGAGCCACGACCATGTGCTCTGCCCCAAGGCCATTGTGCCGCCAGAAGCCTTTGTGGGGCGGGAGGATGAGCTGCGAGAGATTCACCGGCAGCTGAACGATACGGGCAAGGTGCTGCTGTACGGCATGGGCGGCATCGGCAAAACCACCCTGGCCAGAGCTTACGCCGTCCGGTTCGCCGGAGAATACGATGCGGTGCTGTGGCTCAATTACCGGCAGGACCTGACGCACACAATCTGCGACGACGGCGAGCTGACCATCCAGAATTTGACCTGGAATTCCGGGCAGTACGCCGATCAGGCCCAGTACTTCCGAGCAAAGTGGGAAGTGCTCACCGCACTGTCAAAAGGCCGGCAGGTCCTGCTGATCCTAGACGATATGAACCAGCTGCAAGACCGCCGCCTCCCGCTGCTCTGGAAGCTGCCCTGCCGCGTCCTGATCACCAGCCGTGTCTGCCGGGAGGATTGGCCGGTGGCGGTGGTGCCCGTGGCGCCCCTGAAAACGGAGGCCACCTGGCAGGCTTTTTACCGCTGTTACAGCAGCACGCCGCCGGATGCCAATCAGACCCGGCAGCTGGATGCCTTTCGCAGCGCCGTTCAGGGCAATACGCTGCTGATGCAGCTGGCCGTATGCAATCCGGGGAACCGACCGGCGGTGCAGGAGTTGAGGGAGGACATGGCCCAATACTTTCTCCGTGGAAACCTGCTCAACAGCAGCGACCGGAACATACTGCGCTGTCTGTCCCTGCTGCCGGTAAGCGGCCTGGAAGTATCGATCTTTCTCCGGGCTTCCGGGCTTGCCCGGTCCACCCTGGACAAGCTGCAGGCCATGTCCCTGGTATGGGTACGGGAGTGGGAAGGCAGCCTCTGGTGCGGGCTCCATCCGGTGATCGCAGAGGGGGTCCGCCTCTGCTATCCGCCCACCCAGGAAAACTGCCGGAAGTTCCTGCGTGGCATGGAGGTGGAGTATACCGACATCTGGAACGCCCCCTATTCAGAGGTGAGCAAGGCGATCCCAATCTGTTTTGCTCTGCTGGACGCCTGGCCGACGCCCTGTGCCTGGCTGGCCGACAGCTTTGACACCTTTGCCACCGTTTTGTGGATCGGCGGATATTTCGAGGAGTCTCTGTACCACATGCTCCGGCTCTACCGCAGCTGCGAGGACTATTACGGACCAGTCCACCAGGTCACCGGTAGCATCGCCCTGCGGGTGGGCGCGGTGTACCACAACAGCATGCAGTTTACCCAGGCCAAGGTATGGTATCAACGGGCACTGGATATTCTCCGGGCCAGCAAGCCCCATAATGTGCTCTACTACTACCGTCTGGCCCAGGCCGCTCACAAATTGTGCCGGAACGCCCGCCATGAAGGGCTTTATGCCGAAGCGGAAGCGTATTGTCGGGAAGCCATGGAAGCCCTAAAACGGTATGCAGACACCGTTGGCCGGCTGACGCCGCAGTATCGGGCATCCCAGTATTTTTTGAAGCTGGAACAGGCTAAGCTCCTGTTTTGCCGTCGGGAATATGGGAAGACACAGCAGATGTGCCGTCGGCTGCGGGAGCAGTTTTGTGCCGAGCAAAACGGGGCACCCCGGTATTTTTTGACCGAGCTGGACCTGCTGCGGGCAGAGGCCCTGCTCCAGTTGGGCGATGCTGCCGGAGCCCGGCAGCTGGCCGGCGTCTGTGTGGACACCGCCCGGCGGATGCGCGGAGAAACCGCCAAGGAGACTTTGGGGTGTCAGGAAGTTCTGGCCGATACGTGGGCAGCCTCCGGAGAATTAGAAAACGCCCGGCAGCTTTACCGGGAGATCCTATCCAAGCTGGCGCGCAATTATCCCGGCCAGACGATCTGGTACCAGACCATTTTGGAGAAGGAAGCTGACCTTTGAGCGGGAGGGACGGAAATGGAGCAACGCAGACCGGACAGCCCGGAGTGGCTGAAAAAAACGCTTGCGCTCTGCACGGCATCCAAGCAGGAATCCCGGGAGCGGATATGGATCCGGGAACGCTTTGAGGATGTGGCCCGGTCTCAACACTTAAGCGGACGGGGCGCGCTGGATCGGTTGGTATTTGAAAGGCTGTATGGACGCCAGCCGGAGAAAAGCACGGAGCAGCTGCCCATTCGATACTGGCGCACCGGACGGCACAAGCCCCAGAGCCGGGAGCAGTGCCTGGCGCTGGGACGGGCGCTGGAGTTAGAGCCGGCAGATGCGGCATTTCTCCTGCAGGGCTACTACGACAGCGCCGACCGCGTGTTTTCCCCGGCGGACCGGGAGGACCCGGTCTATGGCCGGCGCAGACGATATCTGGAGGACCTGGAAGCGCAATATCTGGCCATGGTCCATCCGCTGACGCTGGAACGGCTGCACATCCCATGGGAAAGATCCGGGGAATATCTGCGCCATTACTATGTTCAAGACGCCCGACAGTATGTGGATACCAAAAACAAACCGGATGGCGCCAGCCACCTCAACAGTGCAAATTATGTCAATGAATTTCAGCGCCTCCGCTTCCTGATGGGGGAGATCCCCAGAAAAACCATGCTGCGCCACCTTTTTTTGCTGCTTGCGCCCTTTGTTTCCAGGGAAGCACTGGACCAGGGACTGGAAACACTGGGCTATCTTCCTCTGGATGCCCGCCACGAGAGCCGGTTCGGCGAGCGGATTGATCTTTTGGTTTTGCAGCTGCTAAAGCGGTATCAGCAGGAGTGTGCCGGAAGGACGCCTGCCGACTGTCAATCATGGCTCCACCGCGCCTGCCGGAGCATGGATATGTTCCTGCAGTATAGCGGATACCCGGAATTGCGGTTTTTGTATTTCAAGACTCTGGATGGAGAAAAGAAAAAGACCAGATCATAGATGCTGCCATATGGAGACGCTTCCGCAGGATATGGAAAAAGTTCTGCCACTGAGGTGACATCACCTTTAGGTTCTCGTGCAGCAATGCGTGTGGGTTCGAGTCCCTTCAGGCGCACCATGACGAGTGTTCTTATAGCATTTGAAGCGCTGTAAGAACGCTTGTCTTTTTTTGTTATTTTTATTCAGCAACTTTGGCTAGGATGTAGTTAACGAATGCGCCTTTTCAGACCAGATTTTAGAGAGAACTTGGTTTACAGTACGTCTGAGAAATGTTTTGGCTGGTCAATCAATGTGGATATCCATTTCAGTCTAATCGTACCGAGACGGGTGTCTGCATTCGTAGTAAGTCAATTTTAAGCTCTATTTTATGGCCCTATTTTTCCAAATAATATCAAGAAAAATTATTTCGCGCTGTATGGTAGGAAGTTTCTCCAAAGCTTTTTGGATAGAAACGGCATCAAGAACTATGTCGTCAAGCTATGAAGAGAAATTGCTTTGCTCGTTTGATATGGTATCAACCGATAGAGTTCGGTTGTGAAATCTAAAGTCGCCCATACACTTATTGTGTGCGATCGTAAAAATATTGCTATTGAATTTTTCCAAGGATGATAGCTTCCTATGTTTTGTATCACAGCAACAAACACATCTTGGGTGATATCATAAGCATCTTGTTCATGCCCAATCATTTTAAAAGTATATCCGTAGATACGGGAATACCAACGCCGTATCAAAATATCCAGCGCACTTCTGTTACCAGATTTGATGCCGCGTATTAAATCAAAGTCGCTGTATTCCATCGACTCACCACCTTGTACATAAGTATAACGAAATGGTGCTAAGAAAAGGATGAACACTTTTCAGAGAAATCCAAAATAGAAGGTGACCGTAGGACAAGGGCAAATTACCTACAACACGCCTTTGCAAAGTTGATTCTGTCATGGCGTTTGTGGTATAGTGAGGCAATAGGACGGCCTGCGGGTCGAACTGTCAGACCAATGGATGGGCGGGATCATGAAGATGAGCGCAGAGATCATGATTGTGGACGATGAGGCAGCCATTGCCGACTTGGTAGATGTCTATTTGAAAAATGAAGGATACACAGTCCACAAATTTTATACTGCCACACAGGCGCTGGAATGTGTGGAGCAGAAGCGGCTGGATCTGGCCATTCTGGATGTGATGCTTCCGGATATGGACGGATTTACGCTCTGCCAGAAGATCCGAGAGAGTCATCTCTTTCCTATCTTGATGCTCACCGCGAAGGTGGAGGATATGGACAAAATCACCGGCCTCACCCTGGGGGCAGACGACTATATTACAAAGCCCTTCAATCCTTTGGAGTTGGTAGCGCGGGTCAAGACCCAGCTGCGGCGCTACACCCGCTACAACCCAAGCAGTGGCTGTGGAGAGGAGGTCCCCCAGGAGTACGACATTCGGGGACTGCAGATTTCCAAAGCCAATCATAAGTGCTTTCTTTTTGAGGAAGAGCTTTCCCTTACACCTTTGGAATTTTCTATCCTTTGGTACCTGTGCAGCCGGCAGGGCCAGGTGGTGTCAAGCGAGGAGCTTTTTGAGGCAGCTTGGGGCGAAAAGTTTATGGACAGCAACAATACTGTTATGAGCCACATCGCCCGCTTGCGGGAAAAGATGCACGAGAACAGCCGCAAGCCGAAATTTATCAAGACGGTTTGGGGGGTGGGATATACCATTGAGTAAACAGCGGATTCAAAAAGAGCGGGAAGAGCGGGGAAAACGGGCTGGCCTGCGTACCTGGGCGCTTTACCTGCTGGCTCTGGCTGCCTGGGTGACGGCGGTGATCGCCCTGGCTTTGCTGGGCTTCTTGGTGTGCTCCCGATTTACCTGGTATGAGAACAATCCCCTCTATCAATTTCTTGACTGGGTGCGGGATTATATCGTGTTCGTCTGCATCGTGGTGGTATTGGCGGGTTGGGTGGTCATCAGCTATTATTTTATTGCACGCTCTGCCCGGGATTTGGAGTGGCTGCTCTCCGGGGCGGAGGAACTGGCCCATCCTACAGATGCTCCGATCCGTCTGCCGCAAGGACTAAAAAATGCCGAGGACCAGCTGAATCTGGCCCGGGAACAGGCTCTGCGGGCCGCTCAGGCGGCCATAGATGCCGAGCAGCGGAAAAGCGACCTGGTGGTCTACCTAGCCCACGACCTAAAAACGCCCCTTACCAGCGTCATCGGTTACCTCACCCTTCTGCGGGACGAGCCAGAGCTCTCCCCGGCCATGCGGGCGCGCTATACCGGTGTGGCTCTGGAGAAGGCCGAGCGGCTGGAGGACCTCATCAATGAATTCTTTGATATTACCCGCTTCAGCCTTACCCATTTGGAACTGGAGAAGGGAGACACCGATCTGAAGCGGATGCTGGAGCAGATGTGCAGCGAGTTTGGACCGGTCCTGGCCCAGAGGGGGATGACCTGCCAGCTGGACCTGCCTGGGGAGCTGCGGGCGGTCTGTGATTCGGACAAAATAGCCCGGGTTTTCGATAATCTGCTCAACAACGCCTGCCACTATGCCTACTCCGATTCAGTTCTTCGAGTGGCAGCCCGGGCAGAAGAGACAAAAATCGTGATGACCTTCTGCAACGCCGGCCCTACTATTCCCCCGGAAAAGCTTGCCCGGATGTTTGAGCAGTTTTTCCGTCTGGATACCTCCCGGGGCACCCGCACCGGAAACGCCGGACTGGGTTTGGCTATCGCCAAAGAAATCGTGGAGGCTCACGGTGGCACCATTACCGCTCGGAGTGAGGGAGAAGAGATGCTCTTCACGGTTACTTTGCCTCGGTAAGAAAATTGTAAGAATTTCCACAAGAAATTGCAGTAATTTTAAAAGAGAGTGTTCATACACGCGGCGCCTTGTTTTGTTACCATTTTGGTAGCGAAACAAGGCGCTTTTTGATAGGAGGTTTTTGTGTATGAACCGTATTTTGATTTTCTTTGGCGGTTGCTCCACCGAATACGGTGTGTCTCTCCAGTCAGCCCATGCGGTACTGACCCACCTGGATCGGAGTAGATTTGAGCCCCTGCTGGTGGGCATCACTCAGAGCGGCGGCTGGCTCTATTACACTGGCGCACCCGATGCCATCCCCGCTGATCGCTGGCAGGGGACTGAATGTGTCCCTTGTACCCTGGTCCTCAGCCGGGGAGTGTCCCACCTACTCCTGTTGGACGGCAGTGGCACTCAACTGTCTTTTGACGCAGCCTTTCCGGTGCTCCACGGCAAGAACGGGGAGGACGGCACCCTCCAGGGCCTGCTGGAGTTGGCAGGAATCCCGGTTATCGGCTGCGGCGCGCTGTCCTCCGCCTTGTGTATGGACAAGGACCGGGCCCACAAGCTGGCCGCCCTAGCCGGAGTGAAGGTGCCCCGAAGTGTAGTCTTCCGCCGAAGCGCGGGGATGGATGAAATCAAAGCGGCAGCAGCGGAACTGGGCTATCCCCTTTTCGTGAAGCCCGTCCGGGCAGGGTCCTCTTTTGGTATCACCCGGGTCACCGGTCCGGAGGGGCTGCCCGGGGCGGCCGCCGCCGCTTTTGCCAACGACCGGGAACTGCTGCTGGAGGAGGCCATCCCGGGCTTCGAGGTAGGCTGTGCCGTGCTGGGTACCGACGAGCTCACTGTGGGTGCGGTGGACGAGATCGAACTCTCCCAGGGCTTCTTCGACTTTGAAGAAAAGTACACCCTGAAAACCTCCGCCATCCACTGCCCCGCTCGCATTCACCCCCTAAAGGCGGCGGAGATCCAGGCGGCGGCCAAGGCCATCTACCGTGCACTGGACTGCAAGGATTTTGCCAGGGTGGACCTGTTTCTTACACCGGCAGGGGAGATCGTATTCAATGAGGTGAATACGATTCCCGGCTTCACCGCCCACAGCCGCTATCCCAACATGATGAAAGCGGCGGGGCTGGATTTCACCACCCTCATCACCCGCATCATCGAGGCGGAGGTGGGAGTGTGAGAACTCTTACACGTACTACCGGCGCTCTGTTGCTGGTAAACGCTGCCCACTCCATGGCAACCTCCGCCTCGCCGGACTTGGTCTGCGTGGATCCCCGTTGGCCGGAGGTTCAGCTGGAGCGGCGGGCGGCGGGGTTCCTCAACGCCTGCATCCGGGCCGTGGGAGGAGAAAAAGCCATCGTTCCTGTTTCCGGTTGGCGCAGCCAAGAGGAGCAGCAGGCCATCTGGGATGATACTCTGGGCAAGGAAGGAGAGGCGTTTACTCGGCAGTATGTGGCCCTCCCCGGGTGCAGCGAACATCAAACCGGTCTGGCCATCGATCTGGGCTTGGCATCGGAGGAGATCGACTTTATCCGCCCCAATTTCCCCTATAGCGGTGTGTGCGCTGCCTTCCGGAAGCAGGCGGCAGATTATGGCTTCATTCTGCGTTATCCCGCCGGAAAAGAGGCGGTCACCGGTATTGCCTACGAGCCATGGCATTTCCGCTATGTGGGCGTGCCCCATGCGAGGTTCATGGCTGAACAGGGGATCGTTCTGGAGGAATACATGGAGATACTGCGCCGAGACTTTTCCCAGCGGCCTCTGACTGTCTGCGCAGCCTCCCACATATTCCATATCTGGTATTGTAACGAGGCAGTCCGTGAGGATCTGCTCTCAGAACCCGGAAGCTACTGTCAGGTGTCGGAGGACAACTGCGGCGGCTTTGTGGTTACCACCTGGAGGTGAGAGGTCGTGTCTTTGCGGGAATTTTTTACCGACTGGTCCAAAGGAGACCGAATGACGGGCTTCTGGTGCCTTTACCGCCTGCGGAACCGGGCAAAGCGGAAGATGATCCGGGATATTTTAACTTTTTTCTTCAACCGCAGCGCCCGACGGCACGGAGGCTATGTGGGGCCCGGCGCTGTGATCTTGGGAGAACCGCTGCTGCCACACGGACTCCACGGAGTCTATATTTCCCGTTTCGCCACCATAGGTGCGGGATGTCGGATCTATCAGAATGTCACCATCGGGGAGGTAAAGCGTCGGGCCCCTGTTGTGGGAAATGGGTGTCTCATCGGAGCGGGTGCAGTGCTGGTGGGGGATATCCGCATCGGCGACGGAGTAAAGATCGGCGCAGGAGCGGTAGTGTGTCAGGATATTCCGGCGGGATGCACCGTAGTGGCCCAGCCGCCCCGGATTTTGGAAGGGAGAGCGGGATATGCGTGAGGAAACAAGTCGGGCCTGGCGGGAAGTGGATCTGAACGCTCTGGCCCACAATGCCCGGGTGCTTCAGGGTGCACTGGCCCCTGGCTGCCGTTTAATGTCGGTAGTGAAGGCTGACGCATATGGACATGGGTCAATCCCCGTGGCCCGGCGGTTGGAAGCAGAGGGAGTGAAAGCATTTGCAGTGGCCTGCCTGGAGGAGGGAATCGCTCTGCGCCAGTCCGGTGTCCAGGGAAAAATCCTGATTCTGGGCTACACTCCGCCGGGTATGGCATTCCAGATTTGCCGGTGGAAGCTCGTCCAGACGGTAGTGGATGAGGATCACGGCCGAGCGCTGGCCGCCCAAGGTGTGCCGCTCTCAGTCCACTTGGCTTTGGATACCGGTATGCATCGCCTGGGGATTCCGGCGGAGGACCATAAGGCTTTGCAACATTTATATGAATTGCCAAATCTGAATATCGAGGGGGTATTTTCCCATTTGTGTGTGTCGGACAGCCTGGAAGCGGAGGATATGTCCTTTACCTGCACGCAATTAGAACGATTTTACGCAACAGTTCGATGGCTCAAGACCCATGGCATGAACCCGGGAGAAATCCACATCCAGGCAAGCTACGGCATCTGGAATTTGCCGCCTCAGCCATGTTCCTGGGCACGGGCAGGAATCGCTCTTTACGGTATCTTCAGCAATGATGCCCACACAGAACGAAAGCTGGATTTGCACCCAGTGCTTTCCCTGCGCGCCCGGGTAGCCTTGGTGCGTACCATGTTGCCCGGCGAGGGAGCGGGATACGGCTTGGCCTTTCGGACGGATCAAATGCGGAGGTTGGCAGTGGTTACCGTCGGCTATGCCGACGGCCTGCCTCGCAGCCTGTCCCAGCAAGGGGGAGAGGTACTGCTTCACGGAACGCGCTGTTCTATGGTGGGGCGAATGTGTATGGATCAGCTGATGGTGGATGTGACCGATGTGCCTTGCGTGAGGCCCGGTGATGTGGCAACAATCATTGGAATAGATGGAGGAGAAGTGATTCGGGCAGAAGATGTGGCTGGGCAATGCGGTACGATCACTAACGAACTCCTTTCCCGACTGGGACAACGTCTGCCGATTGTTGCAGACTGACGGAACCATGTCGGTTCATAGAATTGTTGTTTGTCACTGGGGTGACATCACCTTTAGGTTCCTGTGAAGCGATTCGTGTGGGTTCGACCCCCACTACCCGTACCACGTCGGAGCAAGCTTTATAGCGCTTGCTCCGACTTTTGTTACAAAAGTCAGAGCGCGCTCATGCCGCTGCTCCTCCTTTCCAAATCGAACCCGCTTCGCTGGGCTTCAATTTAGTTTTGGGTGCAAACTTGGAAACTGCGGCATCTATACTGTTTCAATATTCCAAAAAGAGAGAAACACCAAGCGGTGTGTCTCTCTTTTTGGTGATGCAGATCCCAACGGGATCTGCATCACCTGCGGACAGGTTTTGTCGAATGTGAGAGAGACTTTGGAGGAAGGTGAACTGGAGCCGCAAATATATTGACACAGGTACAGGTTTCTGTTACAATATCGTGCGTTAGAGATAGCTAACCGCGTTGCGGTTAGCTATTATTATGATTGTCAGTTAGCTATCGCTAATGAAATGAGGTCTAAACGGATGATTAACAAACGGCTGATACACATCATGGGTGAGAGCAGAAAATATGTGTCGGCACAGGTGCTTTTCCAGTGGATTTCTTTACTTTGCAATATTGTATTGATGTCTGGAATTGCGCTTTTCTTAAGCCAGCTTTCTGCTGGGGGAAACCCGGAAGTGTGGAAAAAATGATATGGATTCTTCTGTCTGCCCTGGTCATACGGTACGCATGTACAACCCTGGCAAGCCGGATGAGTCATCGCGCCGCAAAGCAAGTAAAAGAACAGATGCGTACTATGATTTATGAAAAGCTGCTGAATCTGGGCCTGGCGTATCAGCAAAAGGCTCGGACCTCTGAGGTGGTTCAGCTGGCGGTGGAGGGTGTGGATCAGTTAGAGGTGTATTTTGGGTCGTATCTTCCCCAGTTGTGTTATTCAATCCTTGCGCCGTTGACACTGTTTGCGGTTTTGAGCTTTGTCAGCCTGCCCTGCGCAGTTATCTTATTTCTCTGTGTTCCGCTGATTCCCATTACGATTGTGGCAGTACAGCGCTTTGCTAAGAAGCTTCTGGGCAAATACTGGGGAGAGTACACCTCTTTGGGCGATTCCTTTCTGGAAAATCTGCAGGGACTCACGACCCTTAAAATTTATCAGGCAGACGCTCATCAGCATCAGGTGATGAACGAGCAGTCCGAACGCTTCCGCAAGATTACCATGAAAGTGCTGTCCATGCAGTTGAATTCCATCATAGTCATGGATCTTATTGCCTACGGCGGAGCCGCTTTGGGGATTATCCTGGCGGCATGGCAATTCCACGCAGGGCACCTGTCCTTGTTCGGTGTGTTGCTGGTGATCCTGCTGGCGGCGGAATTTTTCCTGCCCATGCGGCTTCTGGGATCGTTTTTCCACATCGCCATGAACGGAATGGCGGCAGCGGATAAACTCTTTGCCTTGCTTGATCTTCCGGATATCCAGGCCGGAACCCGCGCGTTCCCTGACGACTGCACGGTGGACTGTAAGAATTTGCAGTTTGGTTATGAAGAAGGGCGGGAGATTTTGAATGGTATCCGCTTTTCTGCATTGCCCGGCAGCTTTGTTGCACTGGTGGGTGAGAGCGGGTGCGGCAAATCCACACTCGCGGCCATCCTGACAGGACGCATGCGGGGATTCCGGGGTGAGTGTACCATCGGCGGGATTCCTGTGCCGGACATTGCGGAGGATTCTTTGATGGCAAACATCACCTATGTTGGACATCAGAGTTATTTGTTCCGGGGGACTGTAAGAGATACCTTGAAGATGGGCAATGCCGAGGCGACGGATGCTGATTTCTGGCGTGTGCTGGAACAGGTAAAGCTGGCGGACTTTTTGCGGGAGCAGCAGGGGTTGGACACAGAGCTGGAGGAAAACGGAATCAATCTCTCCGGTGGACAACGCCAGCGTTTGGCAGTCGCCCGGGCGCTGCTCCATAATACGCCCATCTACATCTTTGACGAGGCTACCTCTAATATCGATATAGAAAGCGAAAATGCCATTATGGAACAAATCAAAGGTCTGGCCCGGAATAAAACCGTCATTCTAATCTCTCACCGACTGTCCAATGTGGTAGGTGCCAATCAGATTTATGTGTTGCGGCAAGGCGTTATTTCTGAACAAGGAACCCATGAGGAACTACTTTCCAAGGGGAGCGAGTATGCCCGCTTGTGGAATGCCCAGCAGCAGCTGGAGGCTTACGGAAAGGTGGCGGAAAGATGAAGCGATCTGGAATTCAGGTAATGGCTAGCCTGGTTGGTCTGGTAAAACCTCTGACCGGATATATGAGTCTGGCTGTGCTTCTGGGACTTCTGGGCCATCTGTGTGCCACTGCCATCACTGTATTGGGTGGATTTGCGGTATTGTACACACTGGGTATGGAGCAGCGTTTATTCCTTCTGACACTATTCCTCTTGATCGGTCTTTGTGCCCTGCTGCGGGGCATGCTGCGCTACGGCGAACAGACCTGTAATCATTTTATCGCCTTCAAGCTGCTGGCCTTACTGCGGGATCGTGTTTTTGCCGTCTTGCGCCGCCTGTGCCCGGCAAAGCTGGAAGGTAAGAATAAGGGAAACCTCATCAGTGTTATTACTTCGGACCTCGAACTGTTGGAGGTATTCTACGCTCACACCATCTCGCCCATTTGCATTGCGACGCTGTATACGGTGATAGCGGCTGCCTTTTTATCCCTCTATCATCCGATATTAGGCGGCATTACGCTCCTTGCGCATGGCACGGTAGGGATTGTGATTCCCTGGCTGACATCCCGCTGGAGCGGGGATGTGGGACAGCAGGTCCGCGACCAAAGCGGTCAGCTTTCCGGCTTTGTTCTGGACAGTCTGCGTGGACTGTCTGAAACGCTGCAGTACGGACAAGGCCAAAAGCGCCAGCAGGAGCTGGAACAGAGGGGAGCGCAGCTGTCCCAGCAGGAGGAAAAGGCCAAGCGCATCTCTGGCCATAACAGTGCAATCACCAACACCGTGATCCTGCTGTTTGATTTTGTCATGCTGTATGCAGCAGCTACACTCTGCGGATTTTCCGCTGCCCTCATTGCTACACTTACCTTGATGAGCTCCTTCGGACCCAGCGTTGCACTGGCTGCACTGGGTGCCACCCTGCAGAACACCTTTGCCGCGGGCAATCGGGTACTGGATCTTCTGGAGGAGCAGCCCGTGGTGGAAGACGTCCACGGCTATGCGCCGGTTGCTTTTGACGGAGCCGCGGTAAAAGACCTCAGCTTTTCCTACGATGAGGAGGAGATACTCTCCCATATCGATTTAGAAATTCCAAAGGGAAAAATTGTTGGAATTTTGGGCCGAAGCGGCAGCGGGAAATCCACCTTGCTCAAGCTGCTGATGCGGTTTTGGCAAACGGAGCAAGGCGAGATCTGTATTTCAGACCGTCCCATCCAGAACATCAACACCGATAATCTGCGCAATATGGAGAGCTATGTCACCCAGGAAACTTATCTGTTTCACGACACCATCGCCAACAATCTGAGAATCGCCAAACTGGATGCTACCCAGGAAGAACTGGAGTCAGCGTGCCGCAAAGCATCTGTGCATGACTTTATAGCCTCGCTTCCTCAGGGCTACGATACACCGGTAGCCGAGCTGGGAGATTCCTTATCTGGGGGAGAACGTCAGAGATTGGGACTTGCCAGAGCATTTTTGCACCAGGCACCGCTGCTGCTGCTGGATGAGCCCACCAGCAACCTTGACAGTTTGAACGAAGCTGTCATTTTGCGGTCGCTCCAGCAGGTGAAGGGCGAACAAACCATTGTACTGGTATCCCACCGGCAGTCTACGATGGGAATTGTGGAACAGCAGTATTGCGTGGAACAGGGCCGCATGAGCTAAACAAATTGCCCTTTTTATAAGGGCAATTTGTTTTTGATAGCTGTTAGCGCAAACTAACTACAAGAGGGGATATAGGGAGGATACCTACCATGAAATCCACGGATTATAAACGGGAGCAGGAAAAACGGGTCGTTGCACAGATGATCCGGATCTTTTGCAAAAAGAAGCATCATCAGGCTGATTTATGTCCGGACTGCCAGGAAGTTTTATCCTATGCCATGGACCGCTCTGAACACTGCCCGTTTATGGAGAGCAAAGCCTTCTGCTCGAACTGCAAAGTACACTGCTATCGGCCGGAGATGAGGGAAAAAATCCGGGATGTTATGCGCTTTTCCGGGCCCAGGATGATTTTTTATCATCCTGTTCTGGCGGTGTCCCATATGCTTTTAACGTTAAAGGAAAGGATGAAGAAAACATGAGCGGCAAAAAGATTTTATATATCTCTTTGGGTGTTTTAGGCCTGGGATTGGGAGCTTTGGGAGTGGTACTACCCTTGCTGCCGGCATTTCCGTTTTTAATGCTGGCTGCCTTTTGCTTTGGCAGAAGCTCTGAAAAGCTGGATCGCTGGTTCAAAAATACAAAATTATATCAAAACAATCTGGAAACCTATGTCAAGGGGCAGGGTATGACCCGGAAAACAAAAATCCGCGTGATGGTTACCGTTACCATCCTGATGTTGTTCGGTTTCCTGATGATGGTTCAAAAAGCACTGTACATCCCGTGTGGAATCCTTGGTGCAGTATGGCTGTTCCATATTCTTTACTTCTGTTTTGGGGTAAAAAACTATACAATCAAGGAGGAACTTGTAAAATGAAAAGATCCTTGAATATCCTGTTGATGGTCACTTTTGTTTTAACGCTTTTCGTGCCCTTAACCGGTGTTCACATTCACAAATTAGCATCGGTGCTGTTTCTTTTGCTCTGTCTGGTACATACCGGTTTGTACTGGAGAAAGATGGACGCACGAAGGGGCGTTGTCCTTGTATTGATTTTTGTATCGTTTCTGACGGGGGCGTTTGGGCTGATTTTTGACAAAACTCCAATTATTCTTGCTATGCATAAAGTCATTTCTATTGCGGTAGTTTTCTTCCTGGCCATTCATATTTTTGTGTTTACCAGTAAGATTTGCCCAAGAAGCAGGAAAAAGATAAATAACCAGAGAGATATGTGGATTTTTGTGCGCTAACGGGTTTCCTATGAAGCGATTCGCGTGGGGTTCCCCATGATCCGTACCAAGCCGGAGCAAGTGAAAAATCACTTGCTCCGGCCTTTTGTAGAAGAGTAAACGATTTATCATAAGCCCCCTGACTTGCCGTTCTTACATATTGTTTACGAAATGCTGCTATGGGATTTTACAGTCCTTTGATAAACTCATAGATTACATGATCATTTCCAATAGTCAGACGGCCGCTCTCATGAGCGGAAGCACGAATCTGGGTTCGACAGCAAAGCGGAAAGCAGAAGAAAAGCGGAAAAATTGCTGTCGTTCTTACAGAATGCAGGAACGCATTTTGTAAGGCTCAAAGGCCAGATGCACAGCGGCCGTGTAAGTTTATTACATGGAGAGGAGATATTCCTATGCGGCATGACATACAGGTTTTAGACCGGGTAAAGAGCGCGTATGCCTCTCTGCGCCCTTCAGAGCAGCGGGTGGCGGACTGCATTTTAAACGATCCGGAGGGATGCACTAAGTGCACGATCTCAGAACTGGCAGACCGGGTGCAGGTCAGCCAGCCCACCGTGGTTCGGTTTGTGCAGGCGCTGGGTTTTGATGGGTACCGCAGCTTTAAATATTGCCTTTTGAGAGATCGCAGCGGCAGATCTCCCCAATCTCCTTACTTTGATCATCTGGGCGACTTCGATCTCAAGCCTTGGGACCGTCTGGAGGACCTGCCTCTCAAAGAGACACGCATCGCCGGAGGCCTCTTGGAGGATGCGCTGAAGTCCCTGTCCACGGATGCACTGAGCCGTGCGGTGCGCATGCTGGCCACGGCCCGAACTATTGATATCTATGGAGTGGAGAACTCCATGACGCCTGCCGGTGATTTGCTTACAAAACTGACCTACCTGGGGCTCAACTGCCGGATGCACACAGACGCATATCTGCAGCAAATCTCAGCAGCCCACTTGGGAGTAGCCGATGTGGCGGTGGCGGTATCCCACTCGGGGTGTTCTATCGACACGGTAAAGGCCCTCAAGCAGGCACGAAAGGCGGGGGCAGGGACCATTGCCATTACCAGCCCCAAGGAGCCATTGCTGGCCAAGTACGCCGACGTGTGCCTGTATACCG
>OKRX01000965.1_pt1 | contig 22399 bp, 22 predicted proteins | sample 1601241 | NCBI WGS metagenome assembly OKRX01 (sample SAMEA3541500, study PRJEB24748) | human gut metagenome | biome: human gut; feature: human-associated habitat; material: faeces | place: China | collected 2012
ACAAAACGCCATGCCGCGCGGGCCCACGCCTTTTCTCTTGTTAGAAAAGGGTGCAAAAGAACATTTTTGCACGGCACTGCGGCAGCGGGGTGCTCCCCGCGGCTCTTTTTGCTTCCTTTTGTGAGAAGACAAAAGGAAGTGCCCGCGCGGCATGAGCGCGTTCCTGTTTCCTACTCCGTGATAGAATAGCAGCAACGAATTTTGAGAGACTGAAAAAGCTCGATGCAAAACGCCAATCATTTTGCATCGAGCCCTTAACTTATTTCTACAGCCTTAACACGGCATTTTTCCATCAACGCAGGCCAGCACTGACCAGGCCCTATGCAAATACAACGGCATTTTTCTCAGCCGATATCGTGATCATCCGTGATCTCGACCGCGTTCGTCCGGCACCCTTCCAGCTCCAAAACGATGATCTCATTTTCCTGCTTCAAGATCGTGCCTGGCACATAGAGCGATTTCTGCGGGCCGATCTTCCAATAGCGGCCGAGATTAAAGCCGTTGATGAAAACATAGCCCTTCGTAAAGCCCTTGAGGTGCACGAAACAATCCGCCTGCGAGTTGGTGGTGAAGCGGCCCTTGAGGAAAGCGGGGAAATCGTCGCTTCCGCTGTAATCGAGCGCGTCGATATTGTCCAGCGGCAGAGTATAGACATCCCAGTTGAAAAGCACCTGGTTATTCAGGCGGATCTGTTTCACACCCTTGCGGTCGTGCAGCTCCGGGCCGTAATTCACGCGGCCCATCGCTTCGACGAGGACGTCGATGCTGCCGCCGTCCGGCAGTGCTTCAATGGAGACATATTTCTTTTTGTCATTGCGGTAGACCATGCCGCGCATCTGGCCGTTGACATAGACGTACGCGCGGTCCGCCAGGCCGTCGATAAAGAGCCGGGAAGCCTCGTATGCGCCCTTGAGATCGTGATGGTAGAGGATAAAGCCGAAATTCTGGCCGTAATACTCCATGCTGCGCGTCATCACACTGCGGTGACGCTTGCCGATTTTCGTTGCGTTATGTAAGAAGGAATATTGTTGCGTTAGAGCAACCGGGCCGATATTTTGCAGCGCCGGCGGTGCGGGCAGCGGCTCAGCAGGAAGGCCCTGAAAATTGAGCAATGCTTCGCGCACCGCGTGATATTTCTTGGTATAGCCACCCCACTCATTGAGCAGGGCATCGTCGTCGTAGCTCGTCACAGTGGGCTGATATTTACCATCGCAGTTTGCGCCCGCAGTAAAGCCGAAATTCGTGCCGCCGTGGAACATATAAAAGCTGAAGTTCGCGCCCATCTGGAGCATTGTTTTCAGCTCGTTAACAACAGAGTGCGGCCGGCGGCTGTGGTGCCGCTCGCCCCAGTGATCGAACCAGCCATTCCAGAATTCGCCGCACATCAGCGGCGCGCCGGGCTGGCGGCGGTCAACCGCCTTGAGGTTTCCTTTGGCATTCGAGCCAAAATTGACGACCTTGAACACATAGGGCAGCGTACCGCCCGTAAGCATCCCGTCATTGGCGCCGTCGGAAGTAAACAGCAGCGCATCCACCCCGCATTCGCGAATGAGTTGCTCAATGAAGGCAAGGTAGTTTTTATCGTTGCCGTAGCTGCCGTATTCGTTTTCCACCTGTACGGCGATGATATTGCCGCCGTTCGAGAGCAACAGGGGCTGGAGCCTGCTGAACAGCTCATGATAAAAATCGGAAACATGCTTCAAATAGGGCTCATAGCAACAACGCACGCGCATATTCTCGTCCGCCAGCAGCCATGCGGGCAGGCCGCCGAAATCCCACTCCGCACAGATATACGGGCCGGGCCTCACAATTGCATAAAGGCCCAGCTCCTGCGCAATGCGCAGAAAACGGACAATGTCCATCATCCCCGCAAAATCGAAGACGCCTTTTTCCGGCTCGTGCAAATTCCAGCAAACATAAGTTTCCACTGTATTAAAGCCAGCAAGCTTTAACTTACGCAGACGATCCTCCCAATATTCCGGCACAGTACGGAAATAATGGATCGCGCCGGCATAGATGTGAAACCGCTCGCCGTTCAGATAGAATTGGTTGCCTTTGATCTCCAGCATCCAAACCCCTCCTTACTCAATCATCACTTTCCTATCACTCTTCCAAAACAAAACCCGTTTTGTATTCATCATACCATATCAACACGAAAAAAGAAATTAGTATTCAGCAAATTTTACGGTTTTTCGTGTCGGTTCCCCAGCTCTGCAAAGCGGATTCCCATACGGTTCACACAGAGCAAAAAGAGCGTACTGCAAAATGTAAAATAAACATTTTGCAGCACGCTCTTGAGAAAAAGCATTTGTGAGCCAGCGATGAAGGCTCGCATTTTGCGCCTATGCGGACGCAAAATCATGCTTTTCCGGCTGGTCTGCTATTGATACGTTTTGCAACAATCCCTCTGCCTTTGTAATCAAGATGGCTTTGCATTACGCAGAAGCAACTCAGTCCTCATTGATCTCCTGCGCATCCTTGAGGAGCGCACGGATGGAAAGGCTAACGCGCTTCTTATCGAAATCAATATCCGTAATCTTCACGCGCACCTCTTCGCCGATGGAAAGCACATCCTGCGGCTTTTCGATCCTATGATCGGCAATCTGGGAAATATGGATCAGGCCATCAATACCCGGAATGATCTGGGCGAATGCACCGAACGCCGTCATACCGACAACCTTTGCCGTCACCTCGCTGCCAATCGGGTAATCGCGGCGCAGGATCTCCCAGGGGTTGTCCTCCACCTTCTTGTATCCAAGCGAGATCTTGCGCTTCTCCGGATCAAGCGCCTTGATGTAAACCTCGATCTGATCGCCCACGGAGACAACCTCAGAGGGGTTCTTGATGCGGTTCCAGGAGAGCTCGGAGATATGAACCATGCCGTCCACACCGCCAATATCGACAAACGCGCCGTAGGAAACAATGGTGCGCACCGTGCCGGTATAAACCTGGCCGACCTCAGCCTGCGCCCAAAAAGCATCCTCAGCGGCCTTGCGCTCTTCCTTGAGCACCGCACGGATAGAGCCCACCGCGCGGCGGCGGGACTTATTGACCTCAATGATACGGAATTTTACATGCTGATGCAAAAGCCCCTCCAGCGGCTCGCCGCGCGACGCGGTGGCAAGGGAGGCCGGGATGAACACGCGCACGCCGTTGGTAGACGCGAGCACGCCGCCCTTGATGACATCTGTTACAACGCCTTCGAGCACGGATTCATCCTCGCTCGCTTTCACCACATCGTCCCACGCCTTAATGGCGTCGAAGCGCTTTTTGGAAAGCATCACAGTGCCCTCGGCATCGTTTGTCTTCATGATGATCAGATCGAGCACGTCGCCCACCTTGACCACTTCCAGCGGGTTGACCGTGGGATCGGCGCTGAATTCGTCGAGCGGTATGTAGCCCGCATGCTTCCTGCCGATATCGACCTGAATCTCAGAGGGGGACATGCCGACAACGGTACCCTTCACCTTCTGGTCTGTATTCATGCTTTGCAGAGACGCCTCCAGCGCCTCGGAAAAGCTCATCTCGTCAAAGGATTTCTCAGCGGGCGCTTCCTCCTGTGCGGGCTGCTCGGCTGCAGCCTCTTCGGCCGGTGCGGCCGTCTCCGCTTTCTCCTCGACAAGCTCGGGGTTTTCATTCAACAATTCGGACATGGTTTCAAGTACCTCCTTTATAATACCAGCAGGAGTGGAAGCCCCCGCAGTAACGCCAATGGAAGAATAAGAGGAAAAATCGATTCCTGACAGTTCCTTTGCCGTTTCAATCAGGAAGGTTGGACAATTGCGCGCGCACACGTCGCGAAGCTTGGCCGTGTTGGAGCTCTGCCGCCCGCCGATGATAACCATGGCGCCGCAGGTGTGGGAAAGCGCGATTGCTTCCTCCTGCCTTTCCTGAGTCGCATTACATATTGTATCAAAAACAGTGGCATTTGTACATACTAAATTTAGCTTTTTCACGCAGTTTTCCCACACTTTTATGTTAAAAGTCGTCTGCGCAACCGCTGAAATTGATTTATAAGAAAATTCAGGGTGGGTATGCAACAATTCCTCCAATTGCCCCACGCTATTGAAAACATAGGACTCCCCGGGGCAATGGCCGCGGATGCCCCGCACCTCCGGATGAGCAGGATCCCCAGCAATGAGGACGACGTCTCCCCGGTCGGACTGCTTTGCCACAATCTTATGAATTTTGGAGACAAAGGGGCAGGTGGCGTCACAGCATTCGAGCCCCTTATCCTGGATGGCTTGGATCACAGCAGCGGGTACGCCGTGCGTGCGTACAACGATCACAGCCCCCTGCGGCACCGCGCCGATCTCCTCCACGATGACGACGCCGCGCCTCTCCAAATCGGCCACCACCTGCGGATTGTGGATGATCGGGCCGAGGGTATAGACCGTTTTTCCCTCCCCAAGCATGGAGTATACAAGGTCAACCGCACGGTTGACGCCGAAGCAGAAGCCTGCTGTCTTTGCCAGCTTTATTTCCTGCACGGTCCTTCCTCCCAAAGCTCTGTAATCCGGCCCATGATCAGGCGTGAGGCCTCGCGCAATTCACGCGTGCCGCCTTCCTCCGTGATGCCCAGCTCTTCATAGCGGATCATTTGGCCGAACCGAACGGTCAGCTCCGTCCAGTATTTCGCCTGATGCTCGCTGTAAATCGAGACGGGGAGCACATCCGCATGCGCCTGCTTGGCAATCAGCGCAACACCCGCCTTCGGCACGCCAGGGCGGCAGTTCGGGGAACGGGTGCCCTCCGGGAAAATCCCCAGAACATTCCCCCCCTTGACCACGCGAATGGCGTATTCCACGGAAGATTTATCGGATGTGCCGCGCTTGACTGGGAAGGCGTTGAACCGGGTCAGGAAGAAGGCGGATGCAGGATTGTGGAACAATTCCTCCTTCGCCATGAAATACATCACGCGCGTACGGCTGCCTGCGATGACCAGCGGATCAAGAAAATGAATGTGATTCGACGCCAGAATAAAGCCGCCCTCCTTGGGCACATTCTCCCTGCCTACAAAGTGAACGCGGAACAGCAGTTTATTAAACAGCAGGACATTCGCCGGCATCAGAATATGATAGGTTGCGTGATCTTTCACCTTGCTGAAATCAAATGGCTTCAAGTTAATCTCTCCTTTATGCATTGAATCAGATGGTCAATCGACTCTTCAAGCGTCAGGCCCGTGGTATCGAGAAGCACAGCGTCTCTCGCCTGCTTGAGTGGAGCTACGGCACGATGTGAATCATTGTAATCCCGCTCCTGCACGTCGCGCAGAACATCTTCGAACCGAACATCCTCCCCCTTTTCAAGCAGCTCCCTGTAGCGCCGGCGTGCGCGCTCCTCGGCAGAAGCGGTCAGAAAAATCTTCACCTGTGCATCGGGCAGCACAACCGTACCGATATCCCGCCCATCCATGATACAATCCTTTTCCCAGGCAATACGCCGCTGCTGCTCAAACAGGAATTCCCGCACACACGGCAGGGCCGCCACCGCGGAGGCGCCCATAGAGACCTCCGGCGTACGGATTTCCTCCGAAACGTCCTTCCCGTTGAGATAAACACGCTGCACGCCGCCAACAAACTTAAGCTCAATGTGGATGTCGGACAGCGCCTCCTTGACCCGATCCGGATTATGTACGCTCCGTCCGTGCTGCAGCACATAGAGCGCCACTGTGCGATAAAGCGCGCCGGTGTCGACATAAATATAGCCGAGTTGTTTGGCCGCGCCGCGCGCTACTGTGCTTTTGCCCGCTCCCGCGGGGCCGTCGATTGCAATATTGACCATTGTGAGAAACATCCTTTCCTGACGATTCAAGCTTTCTACCGTACCAAACGGCAAACATTCCGTACGTAAAACGCACCATCAGGCTCATGCATCCGCCTGTTTCACAGACTGCCCGGCCAGATGCCCGGTAGAAAAAGCGATTTGCAGATTGAAGCCTCCTGTATAGCCGTCAACATCGATCAGCTCCCCCGCAAAATAGAGCCCCGGCAAGAGCTTTGATTCCATCGTTTTGGCATTGATCTCCTTCGTGCTCACACCGCCAGAGGTGACGATCGCCTCCTCGATTGGGCGGAAGCTCGTCACGGTGAGCGTCAGATCCTTGAGCAGGGCGGCGAGATTCTGCCTCATCTCCTTTGTCACCTGGTTAACCTTCAACCCCGGCGCGATGCCGGAGAGGCGGACGATCACCGGGATCAGCTTGCGCGGCAAAAGCGCATCGAGGGAATTGGCAAAAACGCGGTTGGCATTTTCCAAAAAGTCGCGCTGCAAACGGATGTCGAGCTGTCTGTCGTCGAGCGCGGGCTTCAAATCGATATGCACCTCATAACGGCCCCGACGCATCTGTCGCATATGCGCGCTTGCGCTGAGGATCACTGGGCCGGACAGCCCGAAATGGGTAAAGAGCAGCTCTCCAAAGTCTGTATAAACGGTCCGGAACGAATCCGTATCCCGGATGGCCACAGCGATATTCTTTAAGGCGAGCCCCTGCAGCTCGCTGCACCAGCCCTCATGAACGTTCACCGGCACCAGGGAAGGCCTCGGCTCTACAATCGTATGCCCGATCTTACGGGCCAATGCATACCCGTCGCCAGTCGAACCCGTCCCCGGATAGGATAGGCCGCCGGTTGCAAGCAGCACATTGGGGGCGAAAAACGGCTCCCCATCCTGCGTTGCCGCGCCGCATACGCGCCCTTCCTCCATCAGCAGCTGCGTTACGCGGCCCTGTATAAGCGCTACGTTTTTATGGCTCGCATAGCGGCACAGCGCATCGACGATATCCACCGCCCTGTCTGATTCCGGAAAGACCCGGTTCCCACGCTCGATTTTCAACGGGACACCCTGTTCTTCAAAAAAATCCATCGTATCCGACGGCATAAAGCGGGAAAAAGCGCCGTATAAAAAGCGGCCGTTGACCGGCACATTGGCGATCAGGTCATTGAGCAGCGGGCAGGCATTGGTCACATTGCAGCGGCCCTTGCCCGTGATCATCACCTTGCGGGCCGGGCGAGCGTTGCGCTCCAGAAGCAGCACACGCAGCCCGCGGCGCGCGGCAGTGCCCGCAGCCATCAAACCGGCCGCGCCGGCGCCCACCACAATCAGATCATTCTTCATCTTCGCGGGATTCCTCCACCTTTTCGTAAACCTGGTATTCATCCCAGATTTCCTCGAGTTTACTGAAATTCTCCGACACCTCCCCCCTGCGGCTGAGCGTCGCGGCCACGATAAACGCATTGACAAGGCTTAAGGGCGCAACCAGAGAATCGACAAAGGATGCCATATCGCTGCGCGCGACCAGAAGATACTTTGCAAACGGGGCGATCGGGGAATATGCGCTGTCCGTAATCGAAAGGATCGTTGCGCCGCGGTCGCTGATAAAACGCAAAGCGTTGATCGTCTGCTTCGAATAACGCGGAAAGCTGATGGCGATGCACACATCCCGCTCGTCGATGCGGAACATCTGCTCAAAAATTTCGCTTGCGCTCGCCGTGTCAACTAGGACGACATTGTCATACACCAAATTGAAATAAAATGCCATAAAGCTTGCAAGCGCAGCAGAACTGCGCACGCCCAGGATATAGATTTTGCGCGCTGCGTTGATCGCATTCACAGCATTGCGAAAATCGGTGCGTGAGGTCTGCTCGAGTGTTGCCCGGATCATCTCCACATCGCTCGTGAGCACTTTTTCGAGGATATCGTCCTCCCCCATCCGGCTGCTGGTGACCTCCATGCGCTGCACGCTTGTCAGTTTGCTTCGTATCATCTCCTGCAGCGCCTTCTGCAATTCCGGATAGCCATCGAAGCCCATCTCTGTGGCAAACCGCACTACAGTGGATTCGCTGACGCCCACCGTCTCGCCAAGGCGAGATGCCGTCATAAACGCGGCCTTGTCATAGTGCTCCTGAATAAAGGAAGCAATTCGTTTATGCCCCTTGGAAAGCGACGGGTACAGGCTTTCCATTTTCGCCAACAGCGACTTTGTCATAAGATGACCTCTCCTCCACATCGCAAAATCAGAATCCCAATTTCTGAAAAAACCTCCGCTGGTCCGGCGGAAATCGATCGAATCAATCATCCTTATCTTATTCCGTAGGCGGATCGAAGTCAAGAACGAATGCATTTTTTGCATCAAAACTTGCAAAATGAACAAAAAGGCGGAGCTGTTTTCCCCCTGTCCGGCAATGGCTCAGGGAAAGCTCCGTCCCGATATCCTATTTGAAAAGCCTATGAAACATTTTGCGCCAGCGGTGCAGGTACGCGCTGATGACCCGTGTCAAAGCGATATCATACACGAAAAATACAACATTCCCCATCCCAAGCAGAATGGGTATCGCATACTTCCCGAATTCCTCCATCTCATCGAGCGGAATTCCGAAGACGAAGATGATGACAACATAGGCCAGCACCATGGCAACATTGAAAATTAAGAACTTTACGATCCACTCCAGCCAGCGCGGCAGCCTGCTTTCGAGGAACGATTTGATCACCGGATAATATCCAAAAAAGGCGGCGTACATCATCGCCGCTTCCTTATCCGCCACCACCAGAAGAGAAAGAATGCTCACCGCCGCATAGACGGACAATGCCCATTTGGGGCCGATCTCCATCACGATCAGGATCAGAAGCGCTCCCGCCAAGGCGGGCAGGGCAAAAGTCAAAAAAGGGATGATTCCCGTCAAAAACATCAATACGACCGATAGCGCCGTCAAAATCCCTCCGAAGGCGGTCTTTGAGCTTTGTTTCATCCCCGTCATAAATGGTCCCATCCTTTCGAACGCCAGGAATGCCTGGTGTGGCAAATGCGCACCCTTCGGCGCACATGGCCGCTCAGCAGCAGGGCGTCCCGTCTGCGCCGCAGCAATCGCACAGGCAATCCGCGCACATGAGCCCCGTGCAGATATCGCAGGCGCTGCAGCCGGCCGCATTGGTCCGCGGCGCATGGTAGCCGCCCGAACGGGGATGATTCACCTGCCGGAACGCCGCCTGATATTCCGGATTATTGGGGTCGAGCTGGCAGGCCGTGCGGTAATTTTTGGTAGCCTCCTCCAGCCAGCCGCGTTTATACTGCACGGTCCCCTTCAAAAAATACCATTCCGCCCCGCGCGCCTGTGGCGGGATGCCGTCGAGCAACGTTTCCGCGTCATCAATGCGGTTGGCATTGATTTTGGAACGGATATCCCCCAGCGAGGATGCACCGCCCGTATAGCCGGCCGAATAGCCGCTCTGTGCAGGGCCAGACTGGCTACGGCGCATGGTGATAATCGCATCGTATGCAGCGTTTATCTCATCCATCTTTTTGGCCGCCATATCGGAAAGCGGGCTGTTTTCATAATTTTCAGACTGATACTTGCGCGCGAGCGCGCGGTAAGCATCGCGCACCTGTTCGTCGGTCGCGTCCGGCGTAATATTCAAAATCTGATAAGGGTCTTTCATAAAGATGACCATACCTTTCGCAGGGCTGAAGATTGGATAAAGTGCTTCTTTAATGCCCGGTTTCCTTCGGCTGAAAAACCAGCTTCTGCGCATCGAAAAGCCCGTCTGTCAGGATATTGCGCAAAATTGCATCGAAACGCCGGACCTCTAATAAATCATAGGCGCGCACGGCCTCAGCGGCCGTCAGGAACAGGGATTCCCGCGCATTCTGCCGCGCGGCCTTTGCGGCTTCCAGATCCCCTTTTGCGATTTGAAAGGCGCAGACATACGGATTATAGTCTCCGCTCTCCAGATCGTCCTCCAGATCGTCCGCCGCATCGATGAGATAGACCCAGCGTCCCACACAATAGCCCAGCCGGTCGAGAACCCGCCGGGTGTCCTCCGTTTGGGCATCCATCGAAAACAGGGCAGCGAGCGCCTTTGCCGTGGGGTCAGCGGCGCGGTCGATCTGGCCGCAGCCTTCTTCTTCGAGAAGAGCCTGCTCCTCCATCATGTGGGAAACAATTTCCTCAACGCGCGGATAACGCCTCTTCGCCTTATTATGCGCATGCGCGGCAAGGGGATTCAGAAGCCGGGATGCAAGGCGTTTCCAAAATCCGGCGTCCCGCAGATTATCGCGCAGCTTATAAAAGGTCATGATAACCGCCGCAGCCGCCGTAAACGAAAATTCGCTTTCGCCGCCGGAGCAGGTGTGGCATTTGGCGAAGGGATTGAACGGGCAGCGTGCTTTCTGAAAGCCGGGGCACTGCTCGGAAAGGGAGAGCCGAAGCAACGCGGCAAAGGTGAAATCGTAGCTGAGTGTCATTCTGGCAAACAGGCCATAGCCGCGGCCAAGCTCCTTGCACAGGGAGCAGTAAACCGCCTTGTACTGCTCATAATCCCGCACTTTCAATTCGGGCTTATACGCTTTTACATAGCCAAACACCCGCACTCCTCCGCCTCGAAATAGTACATTTATTGTAGCCGAAGCGAGTATTGATTTCAATTAACATATTGTAAACTTTAACCGATCTCACAGCAGTGTAAATTCGCTTTTATGAAAGGCAATGATGCCCTCTTTTCGCAGCCGGCAGAGAACCGCCGACAGGGCGCTCCGATCGGCGGCAAGATAGTCTGCCATCCCCTGCCGGTCAAAGGGAACCGTAACCCTCCGGCTGCCCTGACGGACTGCTTCCTCCGTCAGATAAGAAAGCACCTTGTCCCGTAGCGTGCGCCTGGAAAGATGCGAAATCCGGTTGGTCAGAAAAATATTTTTACATGCGAGCAGATGCATCATATTGGCGATCAGGATGGTATGGAACGGGCAGGCATTCCGGCAGGGCATACACAAGCGTTCATAATCGATCCACAGCACGGTCGTATTCTGTATTGCCTGCACCGTGACGGAAACCGGTGTGCCACCGATTACAAATGCCTCCGCAAACACCTCGCCCGGCGATACCCGCGCCACCAGTGCCACGTTTCCATCATATTCCTCGCGGATCAGATGAACATATCCAGAAAGGACAATGCCAAAGCTCTTTGACCGCTCACCGGAAAGCAAAACCGTTTCCTGCCGCTGATACGTCTTTGTCTGAGCCTGCAGGCAGGAGAGCAGCCGGGGCATCGCCTGCAGCTCGATCCCCTCAAACAGCGGAACATTTTTGAGTTGATCAAAAGAATTCTCCATTTTAAAGCCCTCCGTTGTAATAACAACCGATTTTTGATTTTAATTTTACTATGATACCCTTTGTCAGGCAAGAGCAAACACGCTTGCTGAAGTTTCCAACAAATCAATTGCATAGGGAGGTTTCTCTCATGATTCGAAAAATCATCACAATCGACGAAGAAAAATGCAACGGCTGCGGCCTTTGCGCGCAGGCATGCCACGAGGGCGCCATCGGCATGGTTAATGGCAAAGCGAAGCTGCTGCGCGAGGATTACTGCGATGGGCTGGGCGACTGCCTGCCCGCCTGTCCCACAGGGGCGATCTCCTTCGAGGAGCGGGAAGCGCCCGCCTACGATGAGGCGGCAGTGAAGGCGGCACAGGCAAAAAGCGTGTCTGATCCCTTGCCCTGCGGCTGCCCCGGCACGCAGTCCAAACGAATCCACCATGCCGCACCTGTGACAGAGGCGGCGCATGCGACGGGGATGTTGCACGCGGAAAGCCAGCTTACCCAGTGGCCAGTACAGATCAAGCTCGTCCCAGTGAACGCCCCGTATTTTGACGGCGCAAACCTTCTGGTAGCAGCCGACTGCACCGCTTATGCCTATGGAGATTTCCACAACCGCTTTATCCGCGGTCACATCACGCTGATCGGCTGCCCAAAGCTGGATGAAGGCGATTACACGGACAAACTGACCGCAATTCTGGCGAACAATGCGATCAAAAGCCTGACCATTATCCGCATGCAGGTCCCCTGCTGCGGCGGAATCGAGCAGGCCGCCAAGACGGCGCTGCAGCGCAGCGGGAAATTCATCCCGTGGCAGGTGAAAATCGTTTCTACGGACGGGCGCGTGCTGGATGATTGATCTAGTGCCCAAAAATATCAAATATTAAGCCAATCAGTAAAGCATCCAGGCCCTTCTACCCGGTGTGTAACCGAATGGAAGGGCCTGTTCATATTGAAAATGAAAATCATCAAATCATTTGGCGCTAAACACCGGAATCAATCCCTTTGGAAAGGTTTGCCCGCGCCCTGCCACGGCGCTTTGTTACTTTTTCTCCTCTCGCTCGCGGATGACAAACCGTGTCGGCGTTCCCTCCAACCCAAATACCTCGCGGATCTGATTGTCCAAATACCGCTGATAGCTGTAATGGAACAGATCCTTGCGATTGACAAAGCAGACAAAGGTCGGCGGGCGGGTCGACGCCTGTGTCATATAGTAAATTTTCAAACGCCTGCCCTTATCGGTTGGCGGCTGTACCCGCGCCGTCGCGGCGGCAAGCACATCGTTTAAGCGCCCCGTCGAGATGCGCATGGCATTCTGCCCGTCCACGTAATGGATGAGCTCAAACAGCCGATCCAGCCTCTGCCCCGTTTTTGCGGAGATGAAGATGATGGGCGCATAGGACATAAAGGAAAAATCCTGCATCAGCTTCTTGCGGTAGGAATCCATCGTGCGGTCATCTTTCTCAATCGCGTCCCATTTATTGACCGCGATGATGCAGGCTTTGCCCTGCTCGTGCGCAATGCCCGCAACCTTCGAATCCTGCTCGGTAAAGCCCTCCTGCGCGTCAATCATGATCACGCATACGCTCGCGCGCTCCACTGCCATGCGCGCGCGCAGGACGCTGTATTTCTCGATCGCGTCGTCCACGCGGCTCTTGCGCCGCAGGCCAGCCGTATCGATAAAGACGAACTTCCCATGCTGGTTTTCGACAAGCGTATCCGTCGCATCCCGTGTTGTGCCTGCGATATTGGAGACGATGACGCGCTCTTCGCCCGCAATGGCATTGACGAGCGAGGATTTACCCACATTGGGCTTGCCGATAACAGCCACCTTGATCGTGTCTTCATCCGTTTCCTCCTCCCGTTCGGGCGGAAGATAGGCGAGCACTGCATCGAGCAGGTCGCCTGTCCCGTGGCCGTGCGCAGCGGAGACGGCGATCGGATCGCCGAGACCGAGATTATAAAATTCATAAAAATCGAGCGGCGGCGCGCCGATGGAATCGCATTTATTCACGCAGAGGACGACGGGCTTGCCGCTTTTCTGCAGCATGGAAGCCACCTCCGCGTCCGTCGCCACCACGCCGGAGCGTAGATCCGTCACCAGGACGATGACGTCCGCGCTCTCGATCGCCAGCTGCGCCTGCCTGCGCATCTGGGAGAGGATCACGTCGTCCGTGCGCGGCTCAATGCCGCCCGTGTCGACGAGCAGCAGATTGTGCCCAAGCCATTCGCAGTCGCCATAAATCCGGTCGCGCGTTACGCCCGGTGTATTGTCAACAATGGAGAGGCGTTTCCCGACCAGCTTATTGAACAGCGTAGACTTGCCGACATTGGGCCGCCCCACGATCGCAACAACAGGTTTCGCCATTTCAATCAATCCTTTCTGAGCTTTGTATGCTCAGGCAATCCGGCATCCGTGCCCAGCATTGCATCCAGAAGCTGCCCGCCATCATTGGGAACGGGCGTAACCGGAACATGGAGCGCCTGCTCCACATCTGAGGGAGAAAGGTCGTCCAGAAACAGGTCTCCCTCCCGGCGCAGCATCACCGCCGGAATCAGCAGCTGCTCCCCCAGCTCTTTTCCACCCAGCTGGGCAATCAAATCCGTCCCGGTTAAAAGGCCGGCCACAGTGATCGATTCTCCAAAAAAGTCATTGCGAACCGCAGCAACCTGCACGGACAGCGTCGGACATTTTTCACACAGGGCGCGGGCCAGCTCCTCGAGCAGTGGATAGGCTGCCTGCCCCGTTGCAACGGTCACTTTGCGCGGCCGCGTGGGGAAATCCGCTTCATCGAGGGCACGCAGCGCGGCATCAAATTCATCTTTTAAGAGCGCCCAGAGGCCGACGCCGTTTTCCAGTTGTGCGAAATCCTCATACGCATCCGGTGGAGGAATCTCCCGCCCCGCCTTGAGGTAAAACTCATCTGCGGCAAAGGCAAGGCGCGTCCCCTTGAAATAGAGAAAGTGGGCGGCAAAATCCTCGATCATGTCAACCACCGCCGCGGCGCTCTCCTTCGTGTAGGGCGTAAGCGCAGTCAGCCCCTCGCGGTATTTCGTCATTCCCAGCGGAACGGCGGCAATGCTCTGCACTGCCGGATATAGCTTGCCCAGTTCCGTCAAGCTATATAAAAGCTCGTTCCCATCGTTGATCCCAGGGCATAAAACAAGCTGGGTATTCATCTTGATCCCCGCGTCTGCAAAGCGTTTGATTACTTTCAGGGACTCCCCGGCGCGCGGATTTTTCATCATCTTCACGCGCAACTCCGGATTCATGGTATGGACGGAGATATTGACCGGGCTGATATGCATCTGGATGATGCGCTCAACCTCCCGCTCAGAGAGATTGGTCAGCGTCACATAATTGCCGAACAGAAAGGATAGGCGAGAATCGTCATCCTTGAAATAAAGGCTTTCCCGCATCCCCTTTGGCAGTTGGTCAATAAAGCAGAATACGCACTTATTCGCGCAGTGGCGCTGCCGGTCCATCAGATAGGTGTCGAACTGGAGCCCCAGGTCCGCATATTCGTCCTTTTTGATTTTGATTTTCCTAGCCTTCCCCTGTGCGTCGCGCAGAGTGAGGATGAGCTTGCGCTCCGTGGCATAAAACTGATAGTCAAGGACATCGAGGATCTCGTGGCCATTGATATGCGTCAAAATCTCCCCGGCTTGCACGCCGCGGCGCGCACAGATGGAATGCGGCTCGACAGCCGCGATGGTCACGGCCATGCGCCGCACCCCTTTCCAAACAAATAACAAAAAACAGGCTTGCAAATGGACAATAGCACTGATTGCCAGATTGCCCTTTTTATGAAAAAGAAAAAAGCAGAGAAGGATACCCCTCCTCTACCTTTCTTCCCGTGTGGCCTGAAGCCCCGCTTCAAAGGGCTCTTACGCGTCCTTTTTCACGATTTCCTTGCCTTTGTAGAAGCCGCAGCTCTGGCAAATCCGGTGCGGTCTTTTATACTCACCGCAGTTCGGGCACTTTACGAGCTCCGGAGCATCCATCTTCCAGACGTTGGAGCGACGCTTATCCCTTCTTGCCTTTGAAACTCTTCTCTTTGGTACCGCCATGTCAGCACCTCCTTAACCTTGCTGTAAAGAACATTTCGTAATTATTGATCCAAAAGCTGCCGCAAAACCTCCAGACGAGGGTCGATCGGTTTTTCGCAGCTACAGGAGCCGTCATTGAGGTTTTTGCCACACATCGGGCAAAGACCTTTGCAATCCTCCCGGCACAAAAACTTCGTCGGCAGAGAAAGCAGGATATCTTCCCACACAAGCGCGGTAAGATCCAGCCGCATTCCCTCCACGATAATGAATTCGCCGGTGTCCTCCTCATCGAGGTGCGTGACCAGCACATGCTCAAGGGAGGTGAGCATGTCCCGCTTTGTATCCGCCGCGCAGCGGTCGCAGGGCGCCTGATAGGTGAAGGCCGCGCGCAGATGCAGGGAAACAATGCCTGCACGATTGCGGATTTCTCCTTTTACCTTTACAGGAGAGACGAAGGGATGTACGCCATTCAGCTCTTCGCCTGAAAAATCAAAGGATTGATCAATCGACAGCTTCTCGCCTTCGTTTTCAAACAGGTTTTCGAGTTCAATAATCATACTCCACCTCAAATATAGCGCACGGATAATTATACCGTTCTGGAAATCGTTTGTCAAGACCTGATTCCGGTAAAATCACGTGAAAACATTTCAGCAATACGGATTTTCCCCACGCATCTTGAAAACCGCCGCCGGCTTTTTGGACCGGTGGCGGTTTTTTAAGCGATAAAAGAAAAACTTACGCCTTCTTGCAGAAATCAAAAATGCGCTTGGGCAGATCTTCCTCGTCTGTAGAAATCGTAAAGACAAATTCCACCTCTGTGAGACCGGAGAGCTTATTCACCTTCTCCAGGAAGTCCGCCAGAGCCTCATAGTCGCGCCCGCAGATGCGGAACGTCGCATCGATCATAATATGGGTGATATCATGGTCGCCGGCACAAATGCCGCTCAAAAAGCCATAAAACGCATCAAAGCCTTCCACGCCGAAGTAATCCGTTGCAACCAGCCGCGCACGGTAATTGACATCATAAGTGAGCTTGGTTTCCTTTTCCACACAGACCACGTTGCCCTTGGAGCTTTCCACGGCCTCATTGACCATCTGGATAAGGCGCTTTGTCTTCCCGGAACCCTTATGCCCAATAATCAGAGATATCATTGTAATCTCCTCCTGTGTATTTAATGTCCGCCAATGGCGGCGATCAACGAAAAATCAGTGGCTTTTCAGGCGCGCTTCCAGCTCGGCGCGCTGCGCTTCATAGCCCGGCTTGCCCAGAAGGGCAAACATATTCTTTTTATAGCTTTCAACACCTGGCTGATCGAAGGGATTCACCCCGAGAAGATAGCCGGAAATAGCGCAGGCCTTCTCAAGGAAATAGATCAGATAGCCAAGCGTGTGCTCCGTCATATCCTCCGCTTCAAGGACAAGGTTCGGCACGCCGCCGTCCGTATGCGCTAGGATCGTGCCTTCAAAGGCCTTGCTGTTAACAAAATCCATCGTCTTGCCCGCGAGGAAGTTCAAGCCGTCAACATTCTCCGCATCCGCTTCAATGGTCAGCTCGGTACGCGGCTTCTGGAAGCGGACAACCGTTTCAAATAGCGCGCGCTCCCCCTGCTGGATATACTGGCCCAAGGAATGCAGATCGGTGGAGAAAATCGCGGAAGCCGGGAAAATGCCCTTACCATCCTTGCCCTCGCTCTCGCCGAAAAGCTGCTTGAACCATTCGTTCATCATCTGATAAGCGGGCTCATAGCTGACCATCATCTCGATCTTTTTCCCTTTGCGGTAAAGCAGGTTGCGCCATGCGGCATAGCGATAGCAGTCGTTTTTCATCAGATCAGATTCCATCAGCGCCTGCTGAGCGTCCCTTGCGCCCGCCATGAGGGACTCGATGTCTGTGCCGCTGACCGCGATGGGGAGCAGCCCCACAGCCGTGAGCACGGAATAACGGCCGCCGACATCGTCCGGCACGACAAAAGTCTCATAACCTGCCTGGTCGGCAAATTCCTTAAGCGTGCCACGCGCGCGGTCGGTCGTGGCATAAATGCGCTTTGCAGCGCCTTCTTTGCCGTATTTTTTCTCAAGCAACTCGCGGAATACGCGAAATGCAACCGCAGGCTCCGTGGTCGTGCCGGATTTGGAAATGACGTTGACGGAAACATCCTTGCCCTCACACAGCGCCAGCAGTTCACTCAGTGCAGTGGAGCTGATGCTGTTGCCGGTGAAATAGATATCCGGCGTGTCTTTTGCCAGCAGGTTGTAATTCGGGGATTTGATAAATTCCAGCACGGCACGCGCGCCGAGATAGGAGCCGCCGATGCCGATGACGATCAGCACGTCGCTGTTCTCCCGAATGCGCTTTGCAGCGGCCTGAATGCGCCCGAATTCCTCCTTATCGTAATCGGTGGGAAGCGTCAGCCAACCTAAAAAATCGTTGCCGGCGCCCGTACCGCTGTGCAGCTTCTCCTGTGCGGCCTGTACCTCGGCCGCCATTGCAGCCAATTCCCCCGGCTGTGCAAAAGACTGCGCATAACTGTCGTTCAAACGGATACTCATTACAAATTGCCCCTTACTTTGGCCCCCACATCTTGTGGTGCTTTTCACATTTTCTTTAGTATCATTCTACATGATTGACCGTATTATTGCAAGTCCATCCGAAACTTTTCAAAATAAATTCACAGCTTTTTTTAAAGCGCATTTTTCAGGCTGCCATCGCACGCAGTAGGCGAAGAAACGCCTGCCCAAAGGTGAGCCTGCCTATCGCTTCGGCTGCGGTCAGATTGAATTTGCCGAGCTCCTCGTCTCCAAGCTTGAGCGTAACGGTACCGAGCACCTGTCCCTTCTCGACCGGCGCCTCCACATTCGCGGCCAGCTCCACCTTCTGCGTGATTTCCGCTTCCTTCCCCTTTGGAATCAGAACCGGCTGCGCGGCGGGGACAACGGGCTTGACGGTATTCTGCAGGCCGTGCAGGATCGTGACGTCCGCGATGGTGGAAGTGTCCACCTTAGGCGTGACGACCGCCCAATTTGCAAAGCCCCAGTTGAGCATGGCCTTCGCGGCCTCAAAGCGCAGCGCGCCCGTATCGCTGCCAAGCACAACGGCGATCAGGTGCGTGCCGTCGCGCTTTGCTGTGGCGGCCAGGCAATGGCCGGCCTTGCTGGTCGTGCCCGTCTTCAATCCGGTCGTTCCCTTAAAAAAGCGCACCAGCTTATTGGTATTGACCAGCTCTGTTTTGCCGTCGCGCAGGCTGTCCATCCAGATCGTCGTATAATTCTGGATACGCTCGTGCTTTAAGAGCTCCGCGCTCATCAGGGCGATGTCGTAGGCGGAGCTCACATGGTTCTGGGCGGAGTCGTCGAGGCCCGTGCAGTTTTCAAAATTTGTGTCCTTCATCCCGAGCTGGGCTGCGCGTTCATTGCACATGGATACAAATACCTCTTCGCTGCCCGCCAAAAGCTCTGCAAGCGCCACACAGGCGTCGTTCGCGGAACCCACGGCCGTCGCCTTCAAAAGCTCGTCGACCGTCATCGTCTCCCCTTCCTTGAGCCAGATTTGCGAACCGCCCTTGCCCGCCGCCGCAGCACTGGTGGTCACCTTGTCTGTCAGGGCAATTTTCCCCGCGTCGAGCGCCTCCATCACGAGCAGAAGCGTCATGATTTTCGTAACGCTCGCAGGCGGCAGTTTATCATGCTCATGATAGGCCATGAGCACTTTTTTCGTGGAAGCGTCCATGAGGACGGCAGCCTTGGCATTGATGGACACGGGGAGATTGCCGTCCTTGACCATCTGCGGGTCCTTCGGGATGGCGTCCTGCGGCTGCGCCGCCGCGAGGAGCTCCTCCTCCGATACAACGCGCTGCGGGATTTCAATCGGCGTTTCGGCGGCAAAGGCCGGAATAGATAGGGAAAAAAGAAGGAGCATTGTCATCAGCAGGGTAAACATTCTGTTTGGTTTCATCCGGATACCATTCCTTTCTTACAGTGAGCTGCGGGATATGCGGTTTCGTCAAATCTGAGATAAGGCGCCTTTCATCCAGCGTGCGCCTCTCCCTCAAAATACTCTGTTCCAAATCTATGCGCCGAAAAGGTTGGTTACGACACATCATTCCGTCCTGTAGAGATGCGATTTAAGCAGAAAAACAGCAGGGGCTGCCGCAAAAGCATGCAGCAGCCCCCTTTGTTGGCCGTGAAAATAAGAGCACTGAGATCTGTATTTCCACCATGATTGACTTTTACTGGGATGAGGCGCCTGGTAAACCTTAACTTCGCGCACCTACTTCCTGATTGTCTGCAGATATTGATTCGCAATTTCTTTCATTCCATCATCCAGCCTGACGAGCTTGAGTAACGTCCGGACGCGGAATGGCTTAACAATCGTAAGCAGAATGGAAGGCGCCTTGCGCGAGCCGAGAAACGTTTGGATGAGCGCCATGACATCCTTATTCTTCAGGAGTACGCCAACCTTGTCGTCAATAGAGAAATAATCGGGATTGGGTTTCCCGTCATGGTTTACAAACCAGTTCTTCACGAAGGATCCAGAATTCTCCGGCATCCGATAGGCGGGATTTTCCGTCTCGACGCCGCAAATCCGGATGGAATGCGTGCAATCGCCCGCTGTGGCAGTGACGGCAATCTCGCCCTCTGTTAAGGGAACCTCCTCAAAATAAACAATTCTGTCGCAGGGCTTTGTCACGCTTTCGCCGTTCACGGTTAATGTAACCTCCGGCTGATTGCTGTAAATCAAACATATTCCAAAAATAACTCCCCCAAAGCCAGTCCCGCTCGGAGATGGCACGGGCATAGTGCTCATGGAAACGCGCCTGATAACTTTCACTGTAGTCGCCATGCACACCCTGGTCGGTCTGGTATTGGAGGATACCCTCCGCACCGTATTCGGAAAGGCACAGCTTGATATCGGGATACTCTGCGTGAAAGTTATCCAACCATTGGTCGATCGCATAATAGGTCTGCATATACCAGCCGAAATAGAGGTTGTAGCCCTGCAGGTCCGTAATCCGGTTCATCGGCGAGAATGTGCCGCACATCATCACCTGCGCAGAGGTGGAAGGCCTTGTGGAGTCGAGCCTGTGGTCCTCATCGTTCGTTTCTCCTTCTATCCTGAAATGTTTTGCCATCATATTTTCAATTTGAATCCGGTTCCTCCAGCGTATCGAGCTCTATCTCCGCATGATGCACACTCTTGAGCCGTTCGGACATTTCAATGGTCTTTTTCTTATCCAAATTATAAACGAACATCAGGGACAGGAACATCAAAACCGCTCCCACAAGCGGCAGCCAGATTGACAGCCGTACGACGTTCAGCGCCGCCTGGTCGGTCGTCGCAACGACATTCTGCGTATCGAAGCCGACAGCAGCAAGCAGCAATGCCATCATCCCCTGACACACCGCCTGGGCAACTTTGCGCACGAAGGAATAGATAGAGTATACCGTTCCCTCCTCACGCCGCCCGGTCTGCAGTTCCTGATAATCCACCGCATCCGCCACAAAGGACCAGGTAGCAAGTGTAAACAGGCCGGTGCAGCCGTTGGCAAGCCCGATCAGGATCAGATAAATCCAGCCGCCTGTCGTATTGCGCGGGAAATCGATAAACAGCATCACCAGCAAAATGGCGATTGCGCCGAGCATCGGCCAAACAGACATTTCTTTTTTGCCGAACCGTTTGGTAAGCTTGGAGACAAACGGGATGAAAAGCACCATCGGCAGAGATGTAATGACGCTGCCCAGAATGATCATATCAGTATTTTTGAAATAAACCTGGAAGACATACTGGAACATTGTCATGATGGTCATGAAGCAGGCAAGCTGGGCAAAAGATGCGAGGCACATGCCGATCGCAGGACGGTTCCTTGCAAAGGCTTTGAGCGCCGTTTTGAATTCATATTTGGCCTGCTCCTTATCCGGGGCGACAATCCGTTCCCGCGTCAGGAAATACAAGAGCATAAAACCTATCAGCCCAATCAGCCCAGCGCCCAGTGCGATCCAAACAAAGCGCTCGGGAAGAATCGGAGAGATGCCGGTGGCGGTGTCCTTTTCCCCGTAAATCAGCTTGGGCATGAGCAGCATGATCGGAAGTACTGCAAGCCCTGCGCCGATGCTGCGCAGAGAGGAAAGCGATGCCCGCTGCGCAATATCGTCCGTCAGCACAGCGTTCAGAGAGCCATAGGGAACGTTTGCCATCGTATAGGCGATAGACCACAGGCAGTACATGATCAGGCAGTAGGCAAACCGCAGGCCATAGGACAGCGCACGGATATCCATGAAAAACAGCGTCGTGGTCAGCAGGATGGCAAACGAGCTATAGAAAATCCAGGGCCTGAATTTACCGCTCTTCGAGGGTTTGCGCCGGTCCACCAATGCGCCGATGATCGGGTCGTTGATCGCGTCGAAAATTTTCGCCAGCACGACGATGGCGGCCCAGGAGCCGAGCGAAAGGCCCATGCCCTGGGTAAAATAGATCATGGCATAGGAGCTGACGAGCTGGAACGACATGTTGCAGCCGAAATCCCCCATCATATAACCGATCTTGTCGCGTGCGCCGAAGGAGCCCTGTTTCGTCCGTTGCAATTTCATGTGATTCTCTCCTTTGATTCGAATTTGGATGGATCGTTTTTATTATATGTAAAAAATTTACATAAAAATTTCACATAAATCTTTCCTTTTTATGAATAATATCATACTCCGAATTTGGTTGTCAAATCCATTTCTTGCCTGCTACAACCAACCAAAGGAGACACGGAAACAGGCGAATAAAAACGGTACCGGTCCATCTGCAGAATGGGACCGGAAGCAGCTTTGTCTTCACTCGTCTTCCAGAAAATTTTGTTGATGCTGCCGGTGTCAGATACCTACTTTGATTTTCTCCGACATAAAAACAACTCATTCTTCCGCAAAAAGTTTGAAAAAAGAGCACTTGCCTTTCTATAAAAAACCCTCTTTATAGAGCCGCAATCTGACGTCTGTTATCGGATATCTGACAACACCGGCAGCGTGTCGAAAAAGGGATATCGTTTCGTAAAATACACAAGAACAATTTCGTAAAATTCCCCCGTTACGCCTGCCTTTTTTCTTGCCCTGACAAGGGAAGAAGAAATTGAACCGCGCTCGGGCCGCGCGGGCCCTTCCTTTCCCGTTCGGCCGGAAAAGGAAACAAAAGGGGCCGTTTTGCACGGCACATCGGCAGCGGAAAGATTGCGACACGATCAAACCCGTTCGGCGAACCTTCCCAAACTCGACGATTCACATCGTCT
>OKRX01000976.1_pt1 | contig 22240 bp, 16 predicted proteins | sample 1601241 | NCBI WGS metagenome assembly OKRX01 (sample SAMEA3541500, study PRJEB24748) | human gut metagenome | biome: human gut; feature: human-associated habitat; material: faeces | place: China | collected 2012
CTGGTTCAGCATCCTGTCATGCACAAACCTCTCTCGGATTTAACCTATACGGAATCCAGGCCCATAGCGACGAGCGGAGCAATAACCTTATCGAGAGCGGCCATCAGCTCGGTGGCCTCCTCGTAAGAAAGCTCGGGCAGGAGCTTCTCCTTCTTGTTGGCAAGCTCGACCAGGCCCTCAGCGGCATCCTCGGCGGCGAAGACGACGATCTTGCGCATATCGCCCTCGGCGTCGTCGATGCGGCCGACCAGATCGGCAGCCTCGGCCTCGGCCATCAGGCCATCGAGCTCACGGAGGCGCATGCCCAGCAGGTCAGACATTTCCTTCTGCTCCATCTTGGGCTTGAGGTCAAGAAGCTTGATGGCGCGCTCGATGTTCGCCATGCGCTCGGCCTTGGCCTCCTCCTCCTTGGAAATAGCAAAGCGACGGCTACGCAGCAGGCGGGCGGCCTTCTGCATCTTGTCCATCAGCTCTTCGTCATCGTAATCAACGGCGGCCTCGACAACCTCGGCCTCCTCCTCGGCGGAAACCTCGTCAGCAGCCTCAACCTCGGCAGCTTCGGTCTCCACGGTCTCGACTGCCTCGACCTCGGCAGCCATGGTCTCGTTCTCGGTCTCGTTCATGATCTCTTCGTTCTCGGACATGAGACTCCTTCTTGGCCCTCTCGGGCATCATCGCCCCATTCGCGGGGCCCGTCGCGCACTCTTTGCGCTTTAAACAATCATGCCTCTCGGCAAAACGTCCATTAGTTTATGGTGTCGCCATCCAATCTAGCTGCAGAATCTATGTGCACACATTAATGCGACATGTGCGACTCGCGACGAGCGTACACCAGCGACGCCACAAACCCGACCACGGCAATTACAGCCGCCACACGCACGGCAGTTGCAAATCCAATCGCCTGGGCAACGTCCGTCGCAACGCCAGCGGCACCGGCAGTCGCCGCAGAGCTCGAGAGCAGGCCGATAAACAGCGACGGGCCAAGCGATGCGGCAATCATGTTCCACGTGTTGAGCAATGCCGTTCCGTGAGGATGTTCAGAGGCAGGCAGCGTCTCCAAGCCGGCCGTTTGCGAGGGGCTCAGCACCAAACCGACTCCGGCATACACCACAACGGTCAGCGCCACGACGACGCCGATGTTCATGCTTGCCGCCGTCATCGATATGGCAGTCTGTCCCACGGCAATCAGGGCAAAGCTGACCGGCAGCAGCGGCCATGCGCCGCGGGCGTCCATCACGCGTCCGCCCACAATCGAGGTCACGGCGTTGCAGGCAATCGCCGGCAAAATGAGCAAGCCCGCAATAAGTGCGGTCATGCCGTATGCACCCTCAAAATAGAGCGGCAACAAAACGCTCATCGAGAACGTCGTCATCATCGACACCACCACAAGCAGGCACGCAGGCCAAAAACGAACGCTCGCCATGGGACGCACGTTAAGCACCGGATGCTCGAGATTGAGCTGGCGGGCCGCAAACAGGCCGAGCAGCACAATGGCGGCGAAGAGCGTCACGATGCCGGTAATCAAATCGGTCGAGAACTCGCCTACGGAATACACAAAAGCCGTAACGCCGGCGGCGAGCAAAACAACCGACAGAATATCAAGCGTGGTGTTCGAGCGCTCTCCGACATTCTGAACATGCTTTACGCCCGCCGCAGCGACCACAATATCGCCCACCAGCGGTACTACGAACACCGCCCTCCAGCCAAACAACGTGCACATTAGACCACTGATCACGGGTCCAAACGCCGGCCCCAGCGTAATGCAGGCGCCGCCCAGGCTCAGGTAGAGACCGAGCTTCTCACGCGGGGCGCAAGACAGCACCACGTTCATCATGAGCGGGAACAAGATGCCCGATCCCGCGGCCTGCAAAATACGGCTTGGCAGCAAAACGCTAAACGACGGAGCGAACAGGCACAGGACTTCGCCGGCGACCATGCATCCGCATGCGAAAAACAGCAGCTTGCGCGTCGAGAATCGGCCGGACAGGAAGGCCATGATGGCCGTAAAGATCGACGTCACGATCATGTAGCCCGAAACGAGCCACTGCGCCGTGGTGGCACTCACCAAAAAGGCTGCCATAATGTCGTGCAACGCCACGTTAATGATGTTCTCGTTAAACGCGGCAACAAAGGCTGCAATATACATTACGACGAGAATTGCCGCAGTGGCCGATGGCGGTGCTTGAACTTGTTGCTGAGATTTGCTCCCCATGCATTTCCTTCCTCTTGGAACGACAGTCGCATCGCCCCAGAGGAACAGTCCAGGGCGAAAATGAGCCCTAGACTTACGCCAGACGCCGTACACGACGAGTCTGGCAACATGGTCCAACGTCGAAAGATTGTAACGCGAACGCGCAGCTTTCCTTCCGCGCTATTATTAAAAGTCCACGAAAGCATGAGACATGAGGAGCCCGCCATGATTAAGCCCATCATGAAATCCGAGTTCTTTTTGCGCCTTCCTTCCGAAGACGCGGGACCCGACGATGCCGCGACCGGGCAGGACCTCCTGGATACGCTCCACGAGCATGAGCACGAGTGCGTGGGTCTCGCCGCCAACATGATCGGCGTGCGCAAACGCATCATCTGCGTAAAGGACGGCAACAGGACGCTCCTGATGTACAACCCTCAAATTCTTGAGCAGGTCAATGCCTATCAGACGAGCGAAGGATGCCTCTCGCTGATCGGCGAGCGTCCCTGCACCCGCTATCGCCGCATTAAGGTTGAGTATTTGGACGAGAACTTCGTCCACCGCATCAAAAACTTCTCGGGCTACACCGCCGAGATCATCCAGCACGAAATCGACCACTGCAACGGAATCGTTATTTAGTTCCACCGATTCAAGAAAGCTCCCTGCAGCCAAGCAACTGCAGGGAGCTTTCGATTGTATGGAGCCTCTATCCCTTAGCTCTGGCGGTAATGATCGAAGAAGTCGGCGAGGTCTTCGAGCGACTCTTTAAGCACTTCCATGCGCGGCAGGTACACGATGCGGAAGTGATCGGGCTCGGCCCAGTTAAAGCCGCCGCCGCGCGTGATCAGAATCTTCTTCTCGTGCAGCAGGTCGAGGGCAAACTGCTCGTCATCGGTGATGTTGAACTTCTTAACATCCATCTTGGGGAAGATATAGAACGCCGCGCGCGGCTTGACCACCGAGATGCCATCGATCTTGTTGAGTGCCTCATACACAAAGTTGCGCTGCTCGTAGACACGACCGCCGGGGCGGATGTAGTCGTTGACCGACTGATGGCCGCCGAGCGCCGTCTGGACGATCGACTGGGCTGGCACGTTGGAGCACAGGCGCATATTAGAGAGCATGTTGACGCCCATGATGAAGTCGCTCATGCAGCGCTGGTTGCCCGAAAGCACCATCCAGCCAATGCGATAGCCCGCGATCATATGCGACTTGGACAGGCCGCTAAACGTAATGCAAGGCAGGTCGGGGGCGAGCGAGGCAATGGAGACATGCTCGTAGCCGTCCATGCACAGGCGGTCATAGATCTCGTCGGCAAAAATCATGAGCTGGTGCCTGCGCGCAATCTCAACGATGCCCTCGAGCACCTCACGCGGATAGACGGAACCCGTGGGGTTGTTGGGGTTGATGATGACGAGGGCTTTGGTCGCGCTCGTGATCTTGGACTCCATATCCTCCAGGTCGGGATACCAATCGGCCTGCTCGTCGCACAGATAGTGCACAGGATGGCCGCCGGCAAGGGTCGCGCACGCCGTCCACAGCGGGTAGTCGGGGCTGGGGATCAGAATCTCGTCGCCATTGTCGAGCAGCGCGTTCATCGAAAGCTGAATGAGCTCGGACACGCCGTTGCCCGTGTAGATGTGCTCCATCTGAACGTTGGGCAGGCCCTTGATCTGCGAGTACTGCATGATTGCCTTGCGCGCGGAGAACAGGCCACGCGAGTTGGAATAGCCTTCGCAGTCGGGCAGCTGCTGGCGCATGTCCTTGATGACCTCGTCGGGCGTGCGGAAACCGAAGGGCGCCGGGTTGCCGATATTGAGCTTGAGGATGCGCTCGCCCTCGTCCTCCATACGGGCAGCCTCGTCGACGACGGGACCGCGCACGTCATACAGGACGTTATCAAGCTTGGTGGATTTAGAAAAAGTACGCATGGTGGTGCTCCTTGGAATTTGAGCTGAGTGATGGGGTTCGGGTTTGGAAACGTTACGGGGCGATGATGCCTCACCTTGATCGGCGCCACCGGCAAGCAGCCAGGTAACATCGACCTCCAAAATGCGAGCGAGCAGCTCTGCCACATCGCGCCGCGGGATCGTCTTGCCGCTCACATATTGGCTCATCTGACTCTTGCCGAGTTTTTTACCGAGCATCTCCGATGCGCGGATTACGTCCGACTGGCGAACGTCGCGATCGGACATAGTCTGTCGCAGGCGATCGCTAAACGTCTCTTGGGCCACAGGAACCTCCTTGCTGGCAAAGTTCAATTTATAGAACAAGAATTGAACCAGGGTTCAATTTAGGCAGCAGTATAGCGCGGCGCATTATCTGAAAGTTCAATTTCACAAGAAAATGTACCGAGCCTCGAGAATTGTCCCAAAGTAGACAACGGGTACGCGCTTTTAGAGATATTCAAGGAAACGAGCCGCCGCAAGCGAAACGTCAGCGGTGCGGTATATGGCGTTGATCTGCCGATGAGGATGTCCCTCGAGCGGGCGCACGACAACATCGAACTGGCAGCGGCGCAAGATGAGCGCCGGAAGAATGCTCACGCCCAGGCCGTCCTCGACCATGGCCATAATCGCATAGTCATCCCAGGTCGACAGCTTAGAGCGCACCGCCAGGCCCGCGCGGCGAAACAGCGGCGTAATCTCGTCGTCGCTACCGCGTTCCAGCAGAATAAACTGCTCGTTGGCCAAATCGGCAAGGGAAACGACCTCCGCGGTGGCAAGCGAGGAGCCCGCTGGCACCACGGCCATCAGCTCGTCTTGCACCAACGGCCGCGACGCCACGCCGACGCCGCGTGGCTCACGCGGAATAAAACCCAGGTCGCAGCGTCCTTCCGCCACCCATTGCTCAATCTCGGAGTAATCACCCATCAGCAGCTCGTAATCGACATCCGGGTGATCGGCGCGAAACAGCGCGATCACCGGTGGCAGTACATGGGTCGCCACACTCGAAAACGTACCGATACAGATCTTGCCACGCATGAGCCCTCGCATCTCGTCCACGCGTCGCTGCAGGCGGCCAAACTCTTCGCACAACGCCTCGACCGCCGGCATAACTTGCCGCCCATCGGCAGAAAGCACTACGCCCTCGCGGCTTCTATCGAGCACTTTAAAGCCCCAGTCGGCCTCGAGATCGGCCACCATACGGCTCACGCCCGACTGCGAGTAGCTCAGGCGCTCGGCAGCACGCGTAAAGCTTCCGGCGCGCACGGTCTCCAGCAGCACCTGCATCTTTTGAATATTCGTTTCCACGACACGCCTCCACCCTTGCATGAGTTTTTTTCATGTTTGCCATGCATTATATTCGCTTTTCTTCTAAAGCCAGTTCACCCATAGTGAACATGCTCGGATATAGAGGGGATGTCAGCGCATGAACAACGGACTGTTTACGTACCTAGCAGCATTGCTATTGTTTGGCTCCAACGGCATCATCGCCGCTGCCATCGCGCTACCGAGCTCCGATATCGTGCTCCTGCGCACGTTTTTGGGCGCACTCTCGCTTGTCACCGTCCTCGCCATCACCCAACGCCATAAGTTGCAGGCGCCATCTCGCCCCCGCGAAGCCGCAGCCCTCCTCCTCTCGGGAGCCGCGCTGGGCGCCAGCTGGATTTTTCTGTTCCGCGCCTACCAGACGATCGGCGTCGGCGTATCCTCGCTGCTGTACTACTGCGGCCCCATCATTGTCATGGCGCTCTCCCCGCTCATCTTTGGCGAAAAGCTGACCGGCGGTAAAATTACCGGCTTCATAGCCGTCGCCTGCGGCGCCTTCCTCATCGCGGTCCAAGGTCTGGGCGGCAATATGCCCATCGCGGGCATCGTGTGCGGCATCGCCTCGGCCTTCTGCTACGCGTTGATGGTCATTGCCAGCAAGGGAGCGCCACATATCGAAGGTCTCGAGAACTCCACGCTCCAGGTGAGTGCCGCCTTTGTAACCGCGTTGATCCTCACGCTCATCACGCAGGGCGCTCCCTCATTCCTGTCCGCCGGCGTCGCCGCCAGCATTGATTGGCGTGCCGTCGCCATGCTCGGCATTGTCAACACCGGCATCGGTTGCCTGCTCTACTTTAGCGCCGTCGCCAAACTGCCCGTGCAGACCGTCGCCGTCGTCGGCTACCTTGAGCCGCTTTCGGCCGTCGTGTTCTCGGCCGTCCTTTTGGGCGAAGCCATAACACCGGTCCGCCTGATGGGCGCCGCGCTGATCATCGGCGGCGCGATCTTTTGCGAAGTCGCCGGCAAACGCGCAAACACCAAGGCTGGCATCGCCCAGACAGCACGTGCTTAATAGCCCCTGCTCTGAAATGCTACATGCGTATATGAATAATCCCCAGCTGGGGATTATTGTCTAAAGCTAACCAATGTGCCAAACTGCTCTTATATGTATAAAGATGGCATAAAGGTCTATTGCCCTTGGCAGAGGCCAGATGTCTAAGGGAGTCCACGTGGCACACAACAAACTGGAGGCAAGCCCCCAAGACCAGCGTGGTCAAGGCGGGCATGGAGCCATTCCCCTCTCCGCTGGCATGCTGCTCGTAACGCTCGGCGTCGTCTATGGCGACATCGGCACGAGCCCCATGTACACCATGAAATCAATCGTCGCCAACAACGGCGGCATCGGTACCGTCAGCGAGAACATGATCTTAGGAGCGCTTTCGCTCGTCATCTGGACCATGACGCTCGTGACCACGGTCAAGTACGTGGTTATCGCCATGAAGGCCGATAACCACAACGAGGGCGGCATCTTCGCCCTGTTTAGCTTGGTGCGCAAAGTGGCGCCGTGGCTGATCCTTCCCGCTATGATCGGCGGCGCGGCGCTGCTCGCCGACGGCATCCTCACCCCCGCCGTCACGGTCACCACGGCCATCGAGGGCTTGCGCACTATCGAGTGGGGCCATGCGCTTTTGGGCGACGGCCAGACCAACGTCATCATCATCACCATCATCATTGTCTGCGGCCTGTTTGCCATGCAGCGCGCCGGCACTTCGTCGATCGGCAAGCTGTTCGGCCCGCTCATGACGCTGTGGTTCCTGTTCTTGGCTGGCGCCGGCCTGTTCAACATGCTCGGCAACCTGTCCATCCTACGCGCGCTCAACCCCATCCGCGGCATCATGTTCTTGTTCTCGCCCATCAACCACTCGGGCATCATGGTGCTCGGCTTCGTCTTTCTGTCGACGACCGGCGCCGAGGCCCTCTACTCGGACATGGGTCACGTGGGCAAGGCTAACATTTACGCATCCTGGCCGTTCGTAAAGGCGGCCCTCATCCTTAACTATCTGGGCCAGGGCGCTTGGCTGCTCGCCAACAACTCCAATCCCCAGATGCTCGCGATGGACATCGTTAACCCGTTCTACATGATGCTTCCCGAGCCCCTGCGCCCCTTTGCCATCGTGCTTTCGGCCGTAGCGGCCATCATCGCCTCGCAGGCCCTCATCACCGGCTCGTTCTCGCTGGTATCCGAGGCAACCCGTCTCAATCTCATGCCGCATCTGCGCATCCACTACCCCAGCGACACCAAGGGCCAGCTATATATTCCGCTTGTCAACAACATCATGTGGGTCGGCTGCATCTTCATCGTGCTGCTGTTCCAGAACTCCGAGCGCATGGAGAGCGCCTATGGCCTCGCCATTACCGTGACCATGCTCATGACCACGACGCTTTTGACGAGCTATATCGCCGGCATCCTCAAGCGCAAGCTGGGCGCCTGCGTCTTTGCCCTACTTTTTGGCGCCATTGAGCTGTGCTTCTTCGCTTCGTGCCTCACCATGTTCTTTGACGGCGGCTACGTCATGATCTTCCTGGCCGCACTGCTGTTCGGCCTTATGTATGTGTGGCGTCGCGGCACCGCCATCGAGCGCACGCAGACGATACTGCTGCCCGTCTCCAAGTACATTGACCAGCTCGACCGCCTGCGCAACGACGAGACCTACCCCGTGCTCGCCGACAATCTGGTGTTCCTTACCAACAGTCCCGACCCGCTCACGCTCGACCGCGACGTGCTCTACTCCATCTTGGATAAGCATCCCAAGCGCGCCAAGGCATACTGGTTCATCAACGTGCATGTCACCGATGAGCCCTATACGCACGAGTATTCCGTCGAGACCTTTGGCACGGACTTTTTGTTCCGCGTGCGCTTGGACCTGGGCTTTAAGGTCAACCAGCGCATCAATGCCTACCTGCGCCAGATTGTTGGCGACCTGATGGCATCGGGCGAGCTACCGCCGCAGCACCACACCTATTCCATCTACGAGACACGCGGCAACGTGGGCGACTTCCGTTTTTGCATGCTGCGCAAGATGCTTGCCCCCGAAACGGACATCAACCGAAACGACCATCGCGTCATGGCCATCAAGTACGCCGTCCGCCGCGCCTGCGGAAGCCCGGCACGCTGGTACGGTCTCGAGAACTCGGCCATCATCATCGAGTACGTACCCCTCTTTGCCCGCATGCGTCCGGCCGTCAAACTTGTGCGCACCCAGGTGCCGCTCGAGATCCAGATCGAAGAGGCCGAGGAAATGGAGGTCGACATCTTCTCGGACGACTTGGTCAACGGCAACGAGGCCGGTAGGAACATGAACGTCGATCCCACCGAGTTGCTCGAGAGCGTCGCCGATACGCCCGAACAGCAACAGCTCGACGGCTTCGAGAGCGAACAACTCAACGACGCCAACTTCTAGCGACGTCACAAATCGACGACAGCGCCCCTGCACCTCACGGGAGATGCAGGGGCGCTTTGCATTGCAGTGAAGCTATCGGCTACGAACGACGCGGCTCGGGAACCACGAGCCTATCGGGGCTCGCGCCCTCGGCATCCGTCAGGCTCACGTAGCGAATCGACGGATCCCCATACATCGCGTAGTAATAATTGCCCGTGCGCGCGCTAAAGCATCCGGTATAGATAGTCTTCTCGAACTTGCCATCGCCCATCCTGGACGCCCCCTCAATCATCACCACGCCCTCGAGTGAACGGAACATGCGGACGACGTTTTCGGTCTCGCTCTCCTTTTGCGGGTAATTGGCATTGAGGTACGCCGCCTTTACAAAACGGCTCGGCGAATAGCAGTCACCCGGAATACCGCGCATGCCGGCACCGGCTCCATAGGGCTTAAGCTCGGCGCCACGCCACGTCGCCGTTTGCGGAAAATCGCTTGTGGCGGTGATATAGGTGCGCAGGTTTTCCATGTGCCACGGGAAGGTCGGCTGGTTGGCAAGGGTGTCGACCGGATCGTCGTATACATGAAGGCCGTCAGCCATCATCTCGACCACGATGCTGCGCTGGCTGTCGCCGATAATCCAATGGAGCAGCGACACGCCCAGCCCCTCTCCGGCAGATTTGGCGACAATCACCGTATCGCGCAGCGCGGCCTCGACCTCGTCGACCGTCGAGAACGTCGCTGCCACCCACAGGGGAAACTCATAGGCCGCGATATTGGTCTTGCCGTCGACAGGGTCCTCGGCATACTCGGCATAACCCGGGAAATTGAGACCCGCCACGGCGAGGCCCGCATCGTTGCCGCAATCGAAGAACATAGGGTAGTTCCTGTAATCGATGCACATACCGATCACCGCGTGCGCCGCTGTCGCGTCGTCGATAAACGAATACGGAATGTGAAACCCGCGCGGCATCACGCGAACCTGTTGGCCGTAGTCAAAGCTCCAGTCGAGATTGCGGCCCAGATACATGTGGCCAGAATTATCGGTAAATCGAATGCTCGTGCACATGGCGCCTCCTAGCTTTACGTTCTTTCTTTCTAAGCTTATTGTCACCAATCAAAGAGGCGCTAAACACAAAAGCCCGGACATGACAACAACGTCATGCCCGGGCCAAAAGAGACGAAGTGCGGTGCTGTAGTCACCCTAGACAAGTTTACCTTGGCAGTGGTCGATCATATGCTGGATCATCTGTGCCTCAAAGCCCGCGTAGTCGCGGCGGCACTCCTTCATCTTGCCGTCGACGATCTGGTCAAAAGCAACCTTGCACTTGATGTAGCGCGTGGACTTGGTGATCTCCTCGTGCGTCAGGCAGCTCTCCTCCATCTTGCTGGCACCCAGGCCAAACACCAGACGGGGGTTGTAGAGCACATGGGGCTCGCCGGCATCGTCCAGGTAGACGCAGACCTTCTTGGTGATGCCGATCTGGTTGGCGGCAAGGCAGCCGGCATCGTCGAGCGACTTGATGGTATCGATCAGGTCCTGTGCGACCGACTCGTCCTCGACGGTCGCGACCTCGCAACGCTGGGACAGAATAGCCTCGTCGTGGCAGAGCTCTTTAATCATACGTTCCTCCATAGGGGTCGTTGTAACCGCTTAAGTATACGGTACCCACACATTTTCATACGAAAAATACCGTCCGTCTGCTACAAAGCGCCGAACATCAACATGCGAGGAACAACAGCGTCGTAAAGGGGCTATAGTGGATGAGTTCGTGTCAATCGGCCTAAACTCGGGGCCGAACAAGGAAAGGGTATGCATGGACGAACTATTTCACGTCAGCGAGCGCAAGTCCACAATCGGGACCGAACTTCGCGCTGGACTGACAACGTTCCTGGCAATGGCCTACATCATTGCCGTCAACCCCGCGGTGCTCTCGGGCGCCGGCATCGATGCGGGAGCGCTCGCCTGCGCCACCTGCCTGGGCGCCGGCATCATGACCATCTGCATGGGCATCTTCGCCAACCGCCCGCTCGCCTGCGCGTCGGGTTTAGGCGTCAACGCGATGATTGCTGGAATCACCACCACCGTCTGCGGCGGTGACTGGCACGTGGCCATGAGCGTCATCTTCCTTGAGGGCGTCGTCATCTTGCTGCTCGTGCTTTGTGGCCTGCGCGAGGCCATCATGGACGCCATCCCGGTTGTCCTGCGTCACGCCATCTCGGTGGGTCTGGGCCTGTTCATCGCCATGATTGGCCTGTGCGATGCCGGCATTATCACCGCTGGCGCCGGTACACTCGTCGGTCTGGGCGACATCACCTCCCCCACCTTCATCGTCGGTATCATCTCCATCCTGGTGACAGTCGCCCTCGCCTGCCGCAACGTCCCCGGCTCGCTGCTCATCGGCATCGTCGTCGCCGTCATCGCCGGTATCCCCCTAGGTGTGACCCAGGCTCCGACCGGTATCATCGCCCCGCTCGACTTCTCGAGCATCGGTGGCCCCATCGCCGACGCCGGCGGCGTGCCCGCCATCGTCAAGGTCCTTACCGACCCCGCGCTCCTCGTCATCTCGTTCTCGCTGCTCATGAGTGACTTCTTCGACACCATGGGCACCGCGATGGCCGTGGCCAAGCAGGGCGAGTTCCTCACCGACGACGGCAACGTCGAGAATATCAAGGAGATCCTGATCATCGACTCCGCCGCCGCTGCTGTGGGCGGTTTCATGGGCGTCTCCTCCATCACCACCTTCGTCGAGTCCACCTCTGGCGCTGCCGACGGTGGCCGCACGGGTCTCACCTCCGTCACCACCGGCGTGCTGTTCATTCTCGCCGCGTTCTTCTCCCCCATCGTCACCATCGTTTCCAGCGCCGCCACCTGCGGTGCTCTGGTCTACGTCGGCTACCTCATGATGAGCGAGGCCTCCGAGATCGACTGGTCCGACGTGTCGCAGGGTTTCCCGGCGTTCATGATTGTCGCCGGCGTGCCCTTCACCTACTCCATCTCTGCCGGCATTGGCCTGGGCTTTATCGCCTACGTGATCGTCGCGCTCTTTAAGGGCGAGGCCTCCAAGATCAAGCCGCTCATGTGGATCGCAGCCCTTGCCTTCCTCGTCTACTTCTTCGTAGCGTAACGGCATAGTCTGCTAAAACAGAACACCAAAGCGCGGAGTCGCATCGAGCGGCTCCGCGCTTTTCTTTTAAAACCAGGCAACGCACAGACGCGCGATGTTTTGCTTCCCAAGTTTTGGACATTTTGCCCTCCAAACGGCACTACCGCCGGCTACATCCTGCAGATATGCTGGGCTTAATCGCATAGGCCCTATGAGGATGGGAGTAACCATGGCCGCCTTGTTCACGACCCCCAAGCGCAATGACAAAACCTCTGGAGCCCATTTTGTCGAGCCCGACGTTCGCCGTCGCACGCTGCTCGCACACGGCAGCTGGCGCCGCGTGACGCGCCGCATCGTCTGCGGCCTGGCCTGCGCGCTCACGGTGAGCTCGTTGCTCATGCCGAGCGTCTCGCTCGCGGCCGAGTGGGTGGACGTCGGCGGTACCCAGTACAACGCCGGCACCGCGGCAGGCGACGAGGCCGGCACCTGGAGCTGGGACGGCGCCGACGACATGAAGCTCAACGGCTATGACGGCGGCGCGATCGAGGCAGCGGGCAAGCTCAACGTGAGCTACGAGGGCAACAACACCGTCACTAACGACGACGGTCGCGGCATCAAGGTTAAGGATGGCGCGAACGAGAACGCCGAGCTTAATATTCAGGGCGACGCGTCCAGCACGCTCAACGTGACATCTTCTCGTGACGCCATCACTTCCGTCGGCAACATCAACATCGACGGCGCTGGCACTGTCAACGCCACGAGCACCGAGCACGATGCCATCGATGCCGGGGACGATGTCACCATCAAGGGCTCGGGAAACGTTAACGCCACGGGCGATTCGGATGGCATCAGGGCCGACGGCAACATCACGATCGACAACAGCGGAACCGTCACCGCCAAGGCCACCGAGGATCAGGGTATCGATGCTAACGAGAACCTCATCATAAAGGGCGGCGGCAAGGTAGAGGCAAGCTCTATCAAAGACAATGCGATTTGGGCCGACGGCAACATCGAGATCTCGGGTGGCAGCCAGGTCAAGGCAAGCTCCGAGGAAGACACCGCCATCGACGGTAAAAACAGCCTCACGGTCACGAACGCTTCCCTCAACGCAAGTGGCGTTGGGTATGGCATCTATGTCTACAAGGGCATCACGCTCGATGGCGCGACCGTGACGGTCCGCGCAAGCTCAGATGGCGGGGAAGTCAGCGCACTCTTCACCGATGAGGACGACATCGTCATCAAGAACGGCTCGACTGTGGATGCGCTCGCAGAAGGCAGGTTCTCGGTTGCAATCTCCACCAGTAATTTCTACTCCGACGAAGCGGGTGGCCATATCTACATCAGTGACTCCGTTGTCAAGGCCATAGCCCGCTATGCCGAGACCGGCGGCGACGGCCCCGATCACTACAGCAACGACCAAAGCGGCGCGGTCATTCCCGAGCATAGGGGCGTGAACATCGGCATCTTTGCCCGGACCAAGGAGGGCATCACGCCCGCGACCATCTCGATTGTCCGCAGTAAGGTCACAGCTGAGGGAGACACGGCGGCAATCTTCGCCCTTGCCATGAGCGCGGACGGCAAGGCGATTGGCACCATCGAAATCAAGGACGCCATCATCCAGACGCCTGCAGGCGGCAAAGTCATTGACTATCGCAACAAGGAAGAGCTCAGCGACGGTATCTCCTACGAGGTGGGTCAAACCATCGGCACGGGCGACGCTGTGATCGACTCCCCCTATAACGAAGCTGTCGCCAAGAGCACGGTCATCGCGCCTCCCGAGGAGATCAAACCCGAGGAAAAGCCCGGCGAGACCAAGCCCGAGGGTTCCAAGTCCGAGGGCACGAAGACGACCAAGACCGTTGCAGTTGCAGCCACGGGAGCCAAGACCACCGGCAAGCTCGCGGCAACCGGCGACGCCTCGAACGCAGCCATCGTGGCAGCCGCCCTTGCAGGAACAGCCGCCATCGCCGCGGGCGCCGTGGTGAGCCGCAAGCGCTCGTAAACACTTTTTCGCACGGGACGGGTGGATCGCGGCCCTTGCCTTCCTCGTCTGCTTCTTCGTAGCGTAAGGGCAAGGCTGCAAAAGCTGAACAATAAAGCGCGGAGTCGCCATGCGGCCCCGCGCTTTTCTTTTAGCGCCGGTCCCTGCGCCGGCGTGCGGCCTATTTCTCCCCCATTTTGGCCATTTTGCCCTCCAAACGGCACTACCGCCGGCAACATCCAGCAGATACGCTGAATCTAGTCGTATAGGCCCTATGAGAACGGGAGCAACCATGGCAGCCTTGTTCACGACCCCCAAACGCAATGACACTACCGCCGGAACCCATGTTGCCGAACCCGACGTTCGCCGTCGCATAGGACTCGCGCACGGCAGCTGGCGCCGCGTGACGCGCCGCATCGTCGCGGGCGCCGTGTGCGCGCTCACGGTGAGCTCGCTGCTCATGCCGAGCGTCTCGCTCGCAGCGGAATGGGTCAAGGTCGGCGGCAACAAGTACAACACCGCGACGAGCGACGAGGCCGGTACCTGGTCGTGGGACGGCGCCGACGACTTGAAGCTCAACAACTATAACGGCGGCGAGATCCAGGCCGCAGGCAAGCTCAACGTGAATTACTCGGGAACCAACATCGTCACTGCCGAATGGATCGAAAGCATCAACGTTTCTCATGGCACTAACGAGAATGCCGAGCTCAATATCCAAGGCGACGAGGGCGGCACGCTCAGCGTGACATCTACTGAGGACGCTATCCTCTCCACGGGTAATATCAACATCGACGGAGCCGGATCCGTCAACGCCACGAGCACTGGGTTTGATGCCATCAATGCCGGAGGTGATCTCGCTATCAAAGGTTCGGGCAACGTCAACGCCACGGGTGCATCGGATGGCATCAGGGCAAACGGCAATATCACGATTGACGACAGCGGAGCCGTCACCGCCAGGGCTACCAAGGACAAGGGTATTGGAGCCGACAAGAACCTCACCATCAAGGGTGGCGGGACGGTCGAGGCAAGCTCAGCCGATGGTGAGGCCCTTTGGAGCGGCGGCAATATCAACATCTCGGACGGCAGCCAGGTCAAGGCAAGCTCCGAGAAAGACGCTGCCGTCGAGGCCAAGGGCAGCCTCGCAGCCACAAACGCCTCCCTCAACGTAAACGGTGTTGAATATGGCGTCTATGCCCACAAGGGCATCACCCTCGATCATGCAAACGTGACGGTCCGTGCAAGTAAAGGCAGATACGGTGGCGCTAACGCCCTCTTCACCTACCAGGACGACATCGTCGTCAAGAACGGCTCCACCGTGGACGCGTTTGCGGAAGGCGAGGTTTCGGCTGCATTCTCCACCAGAAACGATCGACCCAACGAGAAGGGCGGCCACATCTACATCAGCGACTCCGTTGTCAAGGCCATAGCCCGCTATGTCGAGAACGGCGACGGCCCCATCCCCTACAGCGAAAACCAAGATGGCGAGACGAGGCGCGAACCCCAAGGCGAGAACATCGGCATCATCGCCCAGACCAGCGAGGGCGTCACACCCGCAGTCATCTCGATCATCCGCAGCAAGGTAACGGCCGAAGGAGATACAGCGGCAATCTTTGCCCGTGCCATGAGCGCTGACGGCAAGACAATCGGCACCATCAAGATTGAGAACGCCGCCATCCAGACGCCCGAAGGCGGCAAGATCATTGACTATCGCAAGCTCCGTGACGGCATCTACGAGGCAGGCCAAGCCATCGGCACGGGCGACGCCACGGTCGACTCCCTCTATATCAAAGCAGTCGCCATAAGTACGACCATCGCACCTCCCGAGGTAGCCAAGCCGGAAGACCCCAAGCCCGACGAGACCAAGCCCGCAGAAAGCAAGCCCGCGGAGTCCAAGCAGAACCCCAAGCCTGAGGGCTCAAAGCCGACCAAGGCCGTTGCGGCTTCAACCACGAAAGCCAAGACTACCGGCGTGCTCGCGGCAACCGGCGACACCTCGGGTGCGGCCATCGTGGCAACCGTCCTTGCGGGAACAGCCGCTATCGCCGCAGGCACCATGGCGAGCCGTAAGCGTTCTTAGACGCCTCTGCGCACATGGCAGCTCCCGCGAAGGCCCCGAGCCCCAGCACCGTTTAACAACGCCACCGCCGAGCTCCCCTCCGGCGGTGGCGTTTTCCATATGCGTCCGCAGGGGATGCACGAGATTGTCTTTGGTCTAGCCCAACCGGCATACGCTGGCGTGCGACAATTGGGGCTGCCGATATCACAACACTGAGAGAAGCCCGTCATGGAAGCGCATCAAAAGCAGATAACCGTTTATTCGAATCATACGGAAAGCGCGCCTGTCATCTACCTTCCTGTGGTCGTGGGCGACGGCAGCGAGGTTTATAAGTGTTGCCGAGAGCTCGACTGTCCGCCATTCGCCCTCGTCACCATTGGCGGGCTCGATTGGAATCGCGAGCTGAGCCCCTGGGCATGCGACGGGACCGTACGCGATGCCGAGCCTTTCGGCGGCCAAGCTGCCGATTTTCTTGATGAGCTGCTGAATCAGATAATCCCCCAGGTCGAGTCGTCGCTTCCTCAGCCGCCCACCTGGCGCGGCATTGCCGGTTACTCGCTCGCGGGCCTCTTCGCACTCTGGTCCCTCTGGCAAACCGACGCCTTTGACCGCGCCGCGAGCGCATCGGGGTCGCTATGGTTTCCCGACTTTGTCGACCGTGCCAGCACGGCCCCTTTTGCCGGCAGCCCGCAAGCCGTCTACCTGTCACTCGGCAAAAAGGAAACCAAGACGCCCAACCGCATGATGCGGCATGTACTCGACGACACACGCGCGATGGAAGCGTTGCTCGTCGAGCGCGGCATTCCAACAACGCTGGAGCTCAACCCCGGCAATCACTTTGCCCAAACCGACTTACGCATGGCCCGCGGCATCCACTGGATACTGACACATTAAAAATGGTGCCCACACGCATATACGCATGGGCACCATATCTTGTTTTAGCTGAACGCAGCTGCTACTCAGCAGCCTCCTCAAGCTCGGAGACATCAAACTCAAAGTCGTTACCCGGCAGGATGGCGTTGAGCACAATGCCCACCAGTGAGCCCACGGCAATGCCGGACAGCGAAATGGTCACGCCGCCCAGCTCCAACACGATGGCGCCGGCGGTGCTGTACGCGATGCCGAGCGAAAGCACGAGCACCAGCGCGGCAACCAGCACGTTGCGGTTGTTCTGGAAATCGACCTGGTTCTCGATGAGGTTGCGGACGCCCACGGCGCTGATCATGCCGTAGAGCACGAGCGACACACCGCCGATCACACACGCCGGCATGGCCGCAATGACAGCCGCGAACTTGGGGCAGAACGAAAGCACGATGGCGCAACACGCGGCAATTCGAATTACGCGCGGGTCGAACACGCGCGTCAGGGCGAGCACGCCGGTGTTCTCACCATACGTAGTGTTGGCCGGAGCGCCAAAGAGCGAAGCCAGAATCGTGGCAAGGCCGTCGCCGAGCAGCGTGCGATGCAGACCGGGATCGGCAATGTAGTTGCACTCGCAAGTCGAACCGATAGCAGAGATATCGCCGATATGCTCGATCATGGTCGCGAAGGCCAGCGGCATGATGGTGATGATGGCCGTCGTGGCAAGACCGCTATCGAACTGCGGCCCAAAGAGTGCAAACACGGTGTTGTCCCACACGATGGGCAGACCGACCCACGGAGCGGCGGCAACGCCCGAGAAATCAACCTCGCCGAGCGCAGCCGCAACGGCATAGCTCACCACAACGCCCAGCAAAATCGGCACGATCTTGACCATGCCACGGCCCCAGATGTTGCAGATGACGATAACGGCAACGCCAATGACAGCCACAAGCCAGTTGGTCTGGCAGTTAGCAATAGCGGAACTTGCCAGGATCAAGCCGATGGAAATGACGATGGGGCCAGTCACCACCGGCGGAAAGAAACGCATGACACGCTTGGCGCCAAACGCGCGGAAGAGCGCCGCCAGCACCGGATAGAGCAGACCGGCACAAGCTACGCCCAGGCAGGCGTAGGGCAAAAGCTCGGTCTCGCCGTTGGGCGCGATTGCGGCATAACCGGCAATAAAGGCAAACGATGAGCCCAAAAATGCCGGCACCTTACCGCGCGACAGGAAGTGGAACAGCAGCGTGCCCAAGCCGGCAAACAAAAGCGTTGCCGATACCGAGAGGCCGGTGAGCACGGGCACCAGCACGGTGGCGCCAAACATGGCAAACAGGTGCTGTAGGCCGAGCAGAAACATGCGCGGGCGGCCGAGCGACGATGCGTCGCAGATGGCATCGCTGACGGCGGGCGTCGAGGACTGGGACATGGATGTCCTTTCGAATGGAAGGGCGATCAGGCATATCGGATAACCTGCCCGAACGATACGATCCGAACCATTGTACGCGATACACTATGCCTCGCACGCGCCGCCACCTGCAAACACTAGCGCTATTTCCAAACGCGCTCGGCAATGCGCTTGACCAGCGCGATCTTTGCCCATTGCTCATCCTCGGTCAGCTTGTTGCCAATCTCGCAGCTGGCAAAGCCGCACTGAGGCGACAGATACAGGTTCTCGAGCGGCACGTACTTTGCGGCTTCACGGATGCGCTCGACGATAACATCCTCGTTCTCGAGCTCTGCCGCCTTGGTGGTTACCAAGCCCAGCACGACCTTCTTGCCCGGGGCAACGTACTTGAGCGGCTCAAAACCGCCGGCGCGCGGCGTATCGAACTCCAGGTAAAATGCATCGACATCCTCGTTTGCGAACAGGTACGGCGCGATGGGGTCATAGCCGCCCTCGAAGGCATAGGTGGAGTGGTAGTTGCCGCGGCACACATGCGTGTTGATGACCAGATCGTCGGGCTTGTCCGCGATGGCGGCATTGTTGAGCGCCACGCCCAGCTCGCTTACCTTTTGCAGGTCGACCGGGCTCATGCCGGTTTTGGCGACAAAATCGGTGTCGCAGTAGATGCCCCAGGTGCAGTCATCAAACTGGATGTTGCGGCAGCCTGCTGCGTACAGGTCGGCGATCACCGTGCGATAAGCGGCTGCGATGGCGTCGGCAAGTTCCTCATCGGTCTTATAGACAGCGCGCAGGCTCTCCTGCTGGCCGTCGCAGCGGTCGAGCGTGACTTCGGAGAACGTCTGGATCGGCGCCGGAATGGTTTGCCGCGCGACCTGGCCCTCCCCCTCGAGCGCCTTGACAAATTTAAAGTGCTCGACGAACGGATGGTTCTCGCCGCTAATGGGGCCGGTTACCACGGCGGTGTCGGCTGTGGTCTCCTCGTCGTGGAACATATAACCCGTACGCGAGGTACGGCGTTCAATGCCGTTAAGGCCCCACATAAAATCGAGGTGCCAGTAGCTGCGGCGAAACTCACCATCGGTGATGACCTGCAGGCCGGCGGCCTTCTGCTTTGCCACCAAATCGCGAATGGCATCGTCCTCGACGGCCTTAAGGCCGGAAGCGTCGAGTTTACCCGCGACATAGGCGGCACGGGCGTCCTTTACAGCCTGCGGACGAAGAAAGCTGCCGACGATATCGGCGCGAAACGGCGCGTCCAGCGTGGTTAAAGCACTCATAGATATCTCCCTTTGAATTGGTTGCTTTACTGGGACAGAGTATGAGCGCTCCTATGGCCATCGTATAATATATGTTTATAACAGTTTGATATAGATGCTTCCTATATCAGTTTGGGCTGCCTTAAAGAGATTTGACCTGTGCAGAACGCAGCAGCCTAGATATGTTGGCGGATCGCGTCGATATAGGCCCGACCGTAGCGCGTGAGCGTCGTATTTTTGCGCGTGATGATGCCGATCTCCATGTACTCGTCCACATCGAGCGGAATGGAGATAATACCCGGCCCGTTGAGCTCGTGGCTGATCACGCCCGAACACACCGTGTAGCCGTTGAGGCCCATGGCCAGGTTGAACAGCGTCGCACGGTCGCGCACGCGGATATTCTTGCGGCGCTCAAACGTCGAGGTCAGCTCCTCGGAATAATAGAACGAGTTGTAGCTGCCCTGCTCGTAGGACAAAAACGGATAGTCTTCGAGATCTTCGAGCGTCACGCTGGAGCGGCCCGCCAGCGGATGGTCAGCACACACAAAAACGTGCGGCGTGGCGCAGAAGAGCCCTTCGAACACGAGCTCGTTGGCCGCCAGCATGCGCTCGATAACCTCGCGATTGTGCTCGGACAAGTACAAGATGCCTAGTTCGCTTTTCATATGCGCGACGTCCTCGATAATCTCGTGAGTCTGCTCCTCGCGCAGGGTAAAGTCGTAGCGCGCGGCATCGAACTCACGGATCACATCGACAAACGCGTTGACGGCAAAGGAATAATGCTGGCAGCTCACACTAAAGTGCGGCACCTGCTCGGACTCGCCCTTGTACTTGCCTTCGAGCAGATCGGCCTGGTCAAGCACCTGTCGCGCGTAGCCCAAGAAGGTCTCGCCCTCCTCGGACACAATGACACCCTTGTTGGTGCGCTCAAAGATGTGCACACCCATCTCGTTTTCGAGATCGCGGATCGACGCGGTAATCGAAGGCTGCGACACAAAAAGCCGGCGCGAGGCCTCGGTGATGCTGCCGCATTCGGCAACTTTGACGACATACCTGAGCTGCTGAAGCTTCATAGCTTTCTCCCTAGACGTTCGTGACGTCAAAACCCGTCGCATCCATCTGACGCATAAACGGCGGCATCTCCCCCGTCGCGGCGCAGTCGGCAATCTGATGCAGAGCCCCGGCAACCGCATCGTCTGCCGCAGCGCCGATATGCCAGCGCGCGGCAGCCGTGACAGCCTCGTTGGCATTGGCGACTGCAACGGAGTTGGGAACGGCGTCGATCATGGGCAGATCGTTATCGGAATCACCGAACACGGCCACCTCGTCGAGTGTCAGGTCCAAAGCGCGCGCAAGCTCCAGCGCGGCGCAACCCTTGTCCCAACCTGCTGGAAGGATGTCGAACAGGCGCACACGATTGTTGGGAAACACGAGCGAGAGCTCCGGTACCTCAGCGGCAACGCGCTCACGTAGCTCCGCGAGCTCCTCACGCGAACGGGCACTCCAGATATTCGCCTTGAACACCGGTGCGTCATCGACAACAGGACGGCACGGGGCCTCTTCGCCCTTGAGCCACGCGTTGCCGCCCGACTCCATGGCGCGGCGCACGCGCTCGGGGTCGCTCGTCACGCAATAGGCATCGTTATCCCAAAAGTCATCACCCAGGCTGTAGACCTTCAGATACGTATCGTCGGTCTCTTGCTCCAAGTAGTCAGCCAAGCGCATAAGGGCGGCGTTGTCAGTCGCGCGCGAAGCGACCGCCTGACCGTCGACAAACATTACCTGGCCGTTGCAGAACGCGCCGGTCGAGAAGCACTCGACGCAATTGCGGAACATCCAGCCCATCGCGGACGGCTGGCGACCCGAAACCGGGCCAAAGTGCAGACCCGCCGCCTGCATGGCATGAATGCCCTCGATGGCGTAGTCGCTGGCGCCGTCATGCCCGGCTGGAATCAGCGTATCGTCCATATCGGTCAGCACAAGTTTAATCATAAGGCCCCCATTCGTATCGGTCCTACCTATTGTAACGACCTGCCAAAATAAACCTGTCCCTTTTTGGCAGGTGCGCTAGTATAGGGAACAACAGATTCGATGCGGGAGTGCCGGCGGTGCAAACCACAAGGCTGAGAGGGCATGGGGCCCAATCCTTTGAACCTGTCAGTTAATGCTGGCGTAGGGAGCATGCCGCCTTTACAGGGGCGCTGTCTATGCACAGCGCCCCTTTTCTATGCCAAGGAGGCATGTGCAGTGATTGATTCGGAACAGCTTAAGCAGCATATGGTCAAGGCCGTGGAGGAGATTCGCGCCACCAATCCGATGGCCGGCTCCATCACCAACACGGTGACGATCGACTTTGTCGCCAACGCACAGCTCGCCGTGGGCGGATCGGCCGCCATGGTCTATCTGCCCGACGAAGGCGAGGCACTCGTTGCCGGCGGCGGCGCCATCTATCTCAACATGGGCACGCTCTTCCCCATCTACGAGCAGACGATTCCCCGAGCGGCCAAGGCGGCACACGACGCCGGCAAGCCCTGGGTGCTCGATCCGGTGGGCCTGGGCATCGGTAGCCTGCGCACCCAGCTGGTAAACGAGCTCAAGCAGTACAAGCCCGCCATCGTGCGCGGCAATGCCTCCGAGATCGTTGCGCTCGCCGGCCTGTGGGGTCTTGAGGGCGAGGCGGCCGATCTGAGCCGCGTACGCGGCGTCGATACCACCGACACGGTCGACGCCGCCC
>OKRX01000978.1_pt1 | contig 22236 bp, 21 predicted proteins | sample 1601241 | NCBI WGS metagenome assembly OKRX01 (sample SAMEA3541500, study PRJEB24748) | human gut metagenome | biome: human gut; feature: human-associated habitat; material: faeces | place: China | collected 2012
GCAAGCATGGCAATCTGGTCCAGCGAAAGCTTTGGAATGTCCTCCGGGACAAACAGGCCGCCCTCGGCAGATATGCCCTGCGCGATGGCCTGTGCGGAAGAAACATGGACGTTTTTATCCCTTGTGCTCGTGTACAGCATCGTTTTAAACCCCTTTATTTGCTTTCTTTTAATTGTTGATAATCACCCATGATCATTTATTTTAACATATCCGTCTGCGGCTGTAAAAGGTTTTGAAAAAATTTCTCGGCATTTTTATAAAAAAGCGCATCGGCCTGTTCTGCCGGCAGTCCCCGCTCCAAGAGGTAGGCCTGAAAAGCCTGCAGCTTCTCGATTCCTGCAAAGGCCGGATCCATCTCACAGCCGTCGAAATCGCTGCCGAGCGCCATTGCGGTTTCCGCGCCGCGCTCCAGAAGGTGCGCGATATGGCGGTAAGCTGCCGCAAAGCCCGCGTCGCCCGGCTTGCCGAGAAAGGATTTGTAAAGATTTACACCGATCAGTCCGCCGTGCGATACCACGCAGCTGATCTGCCGGTCCGTCAAGCTGCGGGGATGGCGGTACACTGCATCGCAGTTTGAATGTGATGCAAGGAAGGGCCGTTCCGCTATTTGGGCTACATGGTAGAAGCCACGCCGGCTCAGATGCGATACGTCCACCGCCATGCCGACGCGCTCCATCTCCCTGACTGCCTCCCTGCCGAACTGCGTCAGGCCGCCTGCGAACCGTTTGCCGCAGCCGCAGCCGAGCTCGTTTTCCCCGTTCCAGGTGAGCGTCATCAGCCGAACGCCCAGATCATAGAGCTCCCGGATGCGGGAAAGTGCTCCACCAAGCACCGCCCCGCCCTCCACTGCAAGGATGGCCGCGCATTTCCCCTCCCGTTCCGCCCTGGCCATATCGCCGGCTGTGCAGCACAGGGAAACCACATCGCTATGTTTTTCGAGCTGATCCGAAAAATATGCATATGCCTGCCGGAAATAATCCCACGCCGCTTCCCCGCGGCAGGTATCAGGGATAAAAATGGCAAAGACTTGGCGCCACGGCGCATAAGCGCCGCCCCTTTTCAGAGAAAGGTGCAGGTCGTTTTCAAAAAGATCTTTGTTCTGTTTCCAGCATTCGCCCGCGGTATCGCAGTGCAAGTCAAAGAGCCGCATGTGCATTCCTCCCGCTTATCCGTAATCCTGTGCGTCAAAGGCGTTTTTGAGATGGCGGATTTTCCGCACCGTCCCCTGTGCGGTCATCTCCACCTCCATCACATCAAAGCGTGGCTGCAGTGTGCACGGATGCGTGGAAAGATACAGGGATGCAGTGCGCACCAGCTTCTGCTGCTTGGCGGGTGTAACCGCTTCCATAGGGGAAGCGATCGCCTGCGGGCCGCGCGTTTTTACCTCGACAAATACAATATATGGCCCCTTCTCCGCGATCATGTCGATTTCGCCGAATCGGGTGCGATAATCGGCATCCAGGATCCGGTAGCCTTTTTTCCGCAGATGCTGCGCGCAGGCACGCTCGCCGAGCGGGCCGGATGGATTCCGGGTCATAACGAAAGCCTCCTTATGAAAAAAGCCGCACAATGGCGTTCTTTCCAATGGATTGGCAGACGAAGCCGCCGGTTACGTTCTATGGCGTTCCAGATTCTTCAAAAAGGACCTTCTATGCACTGGAGAAATTCCGTATTGTGCGAGCATCTCATAATGCAGCTTCGTCCCATAGCCCTTATGTTTTGCAAACTGGTACTGGGGGTACCTGCGGTCAAGATCGTACAGGTAGCGGTCACGGCTGACCTTGGCGAGAATGGAAGCCGCTGCAATCGAGGCGGACTTTGCATCCCCCTTGACGATCGTGCGCTCCGCCACTTCCAAACCGGGGGCACGGTTGCCGTCGATGAGCGCGAGGTCCGGCTTTGTATGCAGATCGTTAAACGCCCTGCGCATGGCGAGAAAAGTCGCCTGTAAAATATTGATTTCGTCAATCTCCTGTTCGCTCGCCATCGCAATCGAATAGTCCGCTGCGCGGGCGGTGATCTCATCGAACAGAAGCTCCCGTTTTTTCTCGCTGAGCTTTTTGGAATCATTGAGCCCTGCAATTTCCTCTCCCGGGCGCAGCACGACGCAGGCGGCAAAAACGGGGCCTGCCAGCGGCCCCCGGCCCGCCTCATCGATGCCGCACACGCAGGAAAAGCCTTCCGCCGCGGCCTCCTCCTCGTATAAGTACCAGTTGATTTCTTCCATTCCGATCCTCTTCCCTTCACGAATGCCTTCTTTATGTAAAATGGCCGGCAGTGATCCGCCGGCCTGCTTTTATCCAATTTTTTGATCTTTTCGTAAACTTTCCTGCCGCGGCCTTTCTCAGGCCCCTGGCGGGAACTCCAGTGTAATACGCCCCAGCCGGCCTGCGCGGTATTCGTCCAGCAGCATGGCGCTCGCCCGCTCCGTGTCGATTTCGCCGCCACGCACAAGCATGCCGCGCTTACGGCCGATCAGCTCCAGCAGCTCATAGGGCCCGCATTCCGCAACAACCGCCTCATTCAGCTTATACCGATCACACAGCCGGTCCCGATACTGCGCGCCCAGCACGGCGAGCAGCCTGACCGCGAGCGTTTCCACATCGACGACCTCGTCCTTGACCGAGCCGATAAAGGCCAGACGGTTCCCAACCTCCGGGTCGTCAAACTTCGGCCAGAGTACGCCGGGCGTGTCGAGCAGCTCGATCCCGCCGCCGATTGCAAACCACTGGTTTTGCCGGGTTACACCGGGCTTATCCGCCACCTTCGCGCGGCTGCGGCCCGCCATCCGGTTGATGAAAGAGGACTTGCCCGTGTTCGGAATCCCGACGGCCATCATGCGCAGCGCACGGCCCGGCATCCCCTTTTCGATATTCGACTGAATTTTATCCTGCAGAAGCTTGCGCACCGTTTCGCCATAGGCGTTCAACCCGCGCCCGGAGCGGCAGTCCACCGCCAGAGCGGGCGTGCCCCGCCCGTCGAACCATGCTTTCCAGCGGCGTGAGGCCGCCTCGTCCGCCATATCGCACTTGTTGAGCAGTACGATATGCGGCTTATTGGCAATCAGCTCATTGAGCTCTGGATTGCGGCTGCTCAAGGGGACCCGCGCGTCAAGCAGCTCGGTCACCGCATCCACAAGGGGCAGGCTTTCCTTGATCTGCCGCCGTGTTTTGGCCATATGGCCGGGAAACCACTGAACGGTCTGCTTTTGAAAATCGCTCATAAATCGATACCTTTACCTTCTCCAGTGCTGCTCAGTCATATACCGACCAGTGCCCCAGCGGCGTGATCCGGCCCTCCACCTTGCCCAGCACATAGCGCGCATCGATGAATCCGATATCAGGCGAACGGCTGTCGGTCGACCAGTTGCGGTTATCGCCCATCACAAAGATATGACCCGCAGGGACGGTGACCGGAAATTCCACGCCCTCCTTCGTCAGCGTCGGCGCATTGACATAGGGCTCGTCGAGCGCTTTGTCATCGACATAGACAATCCCCTTTTCAAAATCGATGTCTACCTTCTGACCTTCCGTGGCAATCACGCGCTTGACAATCGGCTCGTGGAAGATATTCGGCTGCGTAATAATCACAATATCCTTGTACTGCGGCACATACTGGCTGCTCGATACCAGCAGGCGGTTACTTTCCTGCAGCGTCGGCACCATGGACTGCCCCTCTACGCCGACCAAGCGGAACAGGAAGGTGAAAATTACAAAGATCACCAGCAGAGCCGATACAACGATATCCGCAAATTCATATACGCCGGACACCAGCTTTTTTCGCGCGGGCGACATTTGCTTCTCCTTTGGCTTTTCCGGCTGAACCGGCTGCTCTTCCTGCGGTACTTTTTCTTCTGTATCCATCTGTATAACCTCCGCTCCGAAATATTGTTCCGTTCAAAATCTGCCGAAGACTATCCGATTTTCCACTGGCCTACAGGGATCAAACGGAATGCGGCCCTGCCTGCAAGATAGCGCGTATCGATAAAGCCGATCATGGATGACCGGCTGTCAAGCGAATCGTTCCGGTTATCGCCCATGACAAACACATGGCCCTGCGGCACCCGGATCGGGAAGGTCATATCCCCGCTCCTTTCGATCGGCTCGCTGATATAGGGCTCGTCCAGAATCTCCCCATTGACAGAGACGGTATGCGCCTGCGCGTCGATATCAACCGTGTCGCCCTCCACGGCGATGATCCGCTTGATGAGCGGCTCATGGCGGGCGTTCGGCTGCGTGACCACAACGATATCGCCCCGTTGCGCATGAAAGCCGATTGTCGTCACCGCCACCCAGTTATGGTTCTGCAGCGTGGGCTCCATAGAGTTTCCGCTGACCCAGAACGGGCGGCAAAAAAAAGTAAATAGGACCATCACGAGCAGCATGGCCCAGGAAAACGAATCCAGAATCTCGTAAACCGTGCTCCATTTCGTGTGGGGGGCCTGAATCTCGTCAAATTCAATGATAGATTCCTCATATCTACGCATGCAAATCATCCTAACAAAAAAGGGACGCAGGTGTCACCCTTGTCCCTTCTGTACTTCTGCCCTCAGCGAAGCTGTTCCTTAACTTTTGCAGCCTTACCGACCCTGTCGCGCAGATAGTACAGCTTGCTCCTGCGCACCTTACCGGAGCGGACCAACTCAACCTTCGCAACATTGGGGGAGTGCACGGGGAAAACCCTTTCCACGCCAACGCCATAGGAAACGCGGCGCACAGTGAAGGTCTCGGATACACCGCTGCCCCTTTTGGCAATGACAGTGCCCTCAAACACCTGGATTCTCTCGCGCTCGCCCTCGCGAATTTTCACATGAACCTTAACGGTATCGCCTACGCGCATGACCGGCGCGTCTTCCTTCAGCTGCCCCTGCGCAATGATCTTCAAAGCGTCCATTTTGAATGATTTCCTCCTTCTATTTACAGGCGTTCATACCGCCTACGGCGGAAGCGGACCGTCCGTTTCAATGTCTGGCATAAAGCCGGCATGAACCCCGTCGCAGTGGTACGACGGAAAACAAATGCTTAAATAGTTTAGCACAGAAATACGCGGGATGCAAGAGAAAAAACAAAAAATCGGAAAGAAAACGGCACGCGAATCTCCATCAAACACATTTTGGAGTGCCCTCAACATAGAAAAATGCGCAGCCTTTCCGCAGCGCTTCCTCATTCCTATTGCTCATTGTGCTCCTGCAGCTTCGCCAGCCTCCTGATCTGCTCCAGTGCATAGTCCTGAAATTCCGGGCGCAGGGATTTGAAGATCTGAAGCGCCTCGTCAGCCCTTCGACCGGATGCGGGATCGCGCGCAAACATCTTCCCCTTTCCATGGAGCAGCCACTCCTCGTTGACGCCGTATAATTCGCAGATATGACGCAGCAGCAGCTCTTTGGGCTCGACCCTTCCGTATTCCAGATTGCTGATCACATCCCGGCTCACGCCAAGCCGTTCGCCAAACTCTCTCTGAGACAGCTTCAAAGCCGTCCGAATTGCTTTGATACGCTCTTTCACCCGATACGCCCCCTTTCAAAAATAGGAATGCAGCACAACCACAGGCCCTGCATTGAGCAAAGCCATCGGGTTTTTGCTTTGATTGGCGAAGTCCAGTATACCACATTGCAAGCGCGAAAATTATCTCCAACACAATTTTAGTCAAGAATATTCGTTGACAACACAGGATGGATATGGTATATTGAGCTTGCAACTCAAATATAGGAAGGGGGATTGAGTCAATGACACGAAACGCGGACGACAAAATCAAAGAACTCGCCACCTTATTTCTTTCTTTAAACGACCAGCAGCAGCAGGAGGCTCTGTCGCTGCTGCGCACGCTCTCGTTTGCCGAATCCGCTACCACAAATCCGGCGCAGAAAGAATGCACATCCGCATAAAATAGCCACGCAGCGCCGCCTGTCTGCGCTTTGCGGGATAGCTTTGACATCCTCTTTTTTGATATATGGAAAAGCGGAAAACGCGATATGCGTCTCCGGTGCCGTTACGCCGGAGGAGGGTCATACACACCTCGTCCCCTTTCCGCTTTTCCACTTTTTAAGCCCGAATGGACCTCAATCCGCCCTCCCATTGGCCGGACAGGCCCACCGCGGGAAGGGAAAACGATTCTGAATAAGGCTTCGCTTTTCTGGTCATCCATTCCGTTGCATAAAGGGGGAAACGTTATGTCCGGATTTTCCTAGAGGGAGTCAGCTTAAAATTGTTACAAAGGAGGAAACGATTGATGAAAAGCAAAAAGCAGGCGCGCATTTGGGCCAGGCTCTGCGCGCTGGCGCTCATTGCGGTGATGCTGCTGACGAGCGCGTATGCAGAAAATGGAGAAACCGCAGAACAGAGGACGGAAACAACAGCAGAAACCTCTGCAACAACCGTTGAGCGAACAGTCGAGTTGGAACCCACAGCAGAGAATCTCAAGGAGCCTGCCCATCGTAAATACATAAATGCGAATGAGGATGGTACTTACACGCTCTCTTTAGACGTCACCGGGGCCTCCGCAGAATGGACAGAGCAAACTTCCAAACCGCTTGATATCATCCTGCTTGCAGACACGTCGGGAAGCATGAGTACTACTGTGAGTGGTATGCGCAAAGCAAGATATCAAATTTTACAAGATGCTGCTAAGGAGCTTGCCGATGCTCTCTTAACAGAACAAAACACTGCGTTAGGAAACGATCAGCAAATCCAATTAGCATTCACACGCTTTTCGGGTTACTACGAGACTGCTGCGCCCTCGTGCCTCACTAGCCCGCAGTTTACATCCGATAAATCCCAGTTTAACGCAGCAGTAGACCAGCTTAGTAATCGTGTCGATCAGGACAATGTTTTGGGAGCATATGGAGCCACGGAATGGGATAAAGGCCTCAGCTATGCAAATAGCTTATCCTCCGGCCGTCCAAACGCTCAAAAAATCATTATCTTTTTAAGCGATGGTGAACCCAATAGAGAATCAGGCTACCAATCCTCTGTATATCAAGCGGCTTTAGAAGGGGGAAAGAAAATTATAGCCTCCGGAACGGACCTGTATTCTGTCGGTATCGCAGACAGCAGTATGCGATGGGTCAAAAAAGGAACCAATGGAGTCACTACTAGGAGTGCGAGGCTCACCCGTCCAAGCAATGATTATTATCGCTGTATGGAAACTTTTGCAGTCGATGTGAACGGCGGCAGTGGCGGTTCCGATTCTAAATATTATTCTGCAAATGACGTTTCCAACCTATCAGAGATCTTTAAAGCCATTATTCAGGATATTACACACCAAATGACCTTCCAAGACTTGGTGATTACTGATGAATTGAGTGAATACGCAGACTTTGTGTCTTCTGACCCATCACAAGTCCGTGTTACAAACAATAAAGGAGAAGCGTTGTCCCCGGGAGAATATACGGTAGTTGTTTCTGGGAAAAAAATTGAAATTCGCTTTCCCAACAAGCTGGAAGCTGGCGAAACCTATACCGTCTCCTTCGACATCAAGCCCACGCAAAAGGCCTACGATGACCGGGCAGACAACTTAAATCATTCAAACTTCACTGGTTCAGAGGGCTATCCAGTCACAGGTGATAATGGAACCGATGCAGAAGAGAACGAGACCAGCTCCGGGAAACCGGGCTTCTACTCCAATGATCGTGCCACCTTAACATACCATGTCGTAACCACAACTGATGGTGAGGATGTCGTTGGCGAGGAGGCAACTGCAAGAGATTACGCAAAGCCTGTGATTCAGGTAGAGCTTTCGCAGATCCCCGTTGAAAAAACCTGGAGCGATGGAGAGGAAAAGCATGCAGAGGATACAATAAGCGTTTCTCTTTATCGGGATAACGATTCAGAAACCTATAGGACCTTAACGCTCAACGCTGAAAACGAGTGGTCAGGCAGCTTTTCAAACCTTCCTTCTGGCCATACTTACTCCATTCAGGAGCAGATGAATGACGACCTATCAAATAGATATACTTCCACTATAGAAACAGACAAGGTTTCACTAAGCTTAGGCGATACCAACACAGGGAGTGAGGCGCAACGCTTCACCATCACCAACACGCTGAAGGTTGCCTCCTTCACAATTCAAAAGGTTGATGCAAACACAAAAGACCCGCTTGCGGACGCACGTTTTGAACTGCGTGAGGCAGTAGTAGATGGTAATACATGGAGCGATCAAGAGAATGGGAAGACCTATTATCCCGACGGTGTTGAGGACTTCCTCACCAAAGAGGATGGCAAAGCGACCTTCAACGATATCCCCTTTGGCAACTACTTACTTTATGAAACCAAGGCCCCGGCGGGCTACAAGCTCCCCAAAGACCCTGTTCGAGTAACGGTCGAAGCCGGCATGGTAACCCTTATGAACGTTAACGGCGAAACAATAGGCACAGTCACGCCGCCGACGGAAGGCGAATCCACAAGCCAGCCAGACGTTACCATTCCAAATAAGGAAAACGACAAATTGCCCGTCGCGGGTGGCGCGGGTACCCTCTGGTTCACCGGCGGCGGACTCGCACTCGCCGGCGCGGCGGCACTGCTATATTTCAAACAGCGCCGTAAGAAGGGGGAGGAATAACCCGGAGAACAGGGAATGAAGCGGTGAAAGGGGGAATCGCTTCAGAATTGACGAACCCGGGCGGCGGCCCTCCGGCTATCCGGGCCGCGGAGTGCACAGAAAACGAAGTTGAAAGGAGTTCCATTATGAAAAAACATTCATGGAAGAAAATTGGCTGCCTGTTCCTCGCCATGCTGATGATGGCGACGATGCTGGCAACCGGCGTGGTGGCATGGGATAATGTCGGCCAGCAGAAAGGCTCGATCACCATTTGGAAATACGAGCAGTATGAAGGTAAAGATCCGACTTGGAATACTACCGTCAAAAATGACGGCAGCCCGCTTTCTCAAGATCAATTAGACGAGCTCGGTACACCTTTGGACGGTGTAACCTTTATTCTCTATAAGCTGACAGATACAAATTATAACGCGGAGCCAGATAAGGATGGCATTATTGCTCTTCCTGAAAAAGACCAGTATGAAGAAATTGGTCGAGCTACGACAGGTAGCCCTGGCTGGGAGAAGGGTCAGGCAGTATTTTCCGACCTTGAACTTGGTCGTTACCTGATTAAGGAAGACAGAAACAACGCTCCAGAATGGATTGATGTATTTACCCCCGATTTCTATGTGGACTTGCCGCTGACGAATGACGAAGGTAACGCTCTTATCTATAACGTTAACGTTTATCCGAAGAATCAGCTCATCCGCGGTGCGGTCGAAATGGAGAAGGTAGCAGAAGACGGCGCGTCAGTGGCTGGGGCTACATTCGCCGTGTATAAATTTGTTGAGGGATACACCGCAGCAAACTATTTGGCTACTACGCCAGTCGATACCAAAACGTTGACTGACGCAGATAATGGAAAGGTTTCCTTTAGCAACCTTCCCAAGGGAGACTATGTATTAATCGAAACAGCCGCTCCAGTGGGTTATACCCTTGATTCTACTCCACAAAAGTTTTCAATCACAAAGGACGCCCGTGTAGCGGTGGTAACACTTGGTCAATTCACAAACTATAAACAACTTGATGAAAAGACGGCAATTCAAAAATCATCTAATCCAGTTGCTTCTACCCAGATCAAGTGGACGATAACGACGCAAATTCCTACCGATATTGATACATATCTCTCTTATCGTGTAACGGATAATATCCCTGATGATTTAACATTAAGTGAGAATCATCAGTTTAAGGCAATTGCCAAAAAAGCTGATGGAACCATATTGACATTGACGAAGGATATGTTCACGTTTGCTCCCAATGAGGATGGTCAGTCCTTTGAGTTTACCCTTACAGAAACAGGCCGTCAAAATGTAAAGGGATATGCCACAATTGAAATGTCATACATGACAGATATTGATAATGATGCAACCCCTGCTCAGGTGACAAATAAGGCCTACTTGCATGTGAAAGCTCAATACGATACCGAAGAGACAACATATGAAGCAACGGCAACAGCCAATATTTATGGCATTAATGTCAGCAAGGTAAACCTAGCAGGTGACAAACTGGACGGTGCTGTATTTCAACTTACAGATAAAAACGGAAATGTCGTGAAAGATAACCTTCGGACTACTGCAGGTCAGGAACTTCTCATTAGCGGGTTAAATGCTGGAGAGTATCAGTTGATTGAAAAAGAAGCGCCTCAGGGATATGCACTCCTAAAGGCACCCCTTACCATTAATATTCCAAATAGTGACTCCAATTTCATTAAAGAAGTCACCATCCTCAACACAGCGAACGTCTCCCTCCCGATCACCGGCGGCATCGGCACGCTGATCTTCACCTTCAGCGGTATCGCTCTGATGGGCGCGGCCGTGCTCCTGTACATCCGCTCCCGCAGGAAGAGCTCCGCACAGGCATAAAGGTCTGAGAGATCATACCCTTCCCACAGGAAATAAATGCGACTAGCACAAACATAGGCCCAATCAAAAAGGCTGCCGCGCACATGCTCGCGGCAGCCTTTCCCAAAAGCTGTCTGTTCACGCTGTTTTCCCATCGCCATACCGGGCGCAGCGTTGCTGCCCCGGCATGTGGATTGAAAGAAATGCTAAGATAAATTGCCTTCCGGCAGGCTCAGCCGCTCCCGGATGGGGGCGTGGATTGAAATTTTGTCGTTATGATAAATCCGCGGCAGGCAATGCAAACCACCGGAGGGCATTGCCACCTGTGGCCGGGGCGCCCTTCCGGCGGCGCCGTACCGGACGCCCCACGGGCATCCGGCATACGTGGATTGAAATAAAATCATTGATCATATCTCCGGCATTCCGTATGCCTCCTGCGGGGAAAGCTTTCCGTCCGGAAGGGCTGCTGTTAGCTTTCCCCGCGGGCGCACAAACCATTCCAATACCAATCCGAAACAAAACGCAAAGGGCGGACGCGCATGAAAAAACGCAAAAACATCATTCTCCTGCTCCTTTTCCTGACCGGGCTCGGGCTGATCCTCTACCCCACCGTCAGCAGTTGGATCCAGGATTGGAATCACAGCAAAGCCATCAACGATTACCGCAAGCAGGTCGAGGCGGAGAATGCCGCGCAACTGGAGCAAAAAAAAGAGGAAGCACGGGCCTATAACGGCCGCCTGTCCGCAGCAGACCCGCAAAAAGGAACCGTCTCCGGCACGCAGGATTCCGCAGTGGGGTACTACGATCTGCTCTCCTTCCAGAGCGTGATGGGGTATCTGGAGATTCCGGAAATCGGCGTTAACCTCCCCATCTACCACGGCACCAGCGATCTGGTTTTGGAGATGGGCGTGGGTCATCTGGAGAGCTCCTCCCTGCCCATAGGCGGCGAAGGCACGCATGCGGTGCTGATGGGGCACCGCGGCCTGCCCTCCTCCACCCTTTTCAACAAGCTGCCAAAGCTCAAGGAGGGCTCCCGGTTTTATCTCCACATGCTCGATGAGACACTCGCCTATGAGGTCGACCAGATCAAGGTGATCGAGCCGGATAATCTGGCGGATTTGCAGATCGTTCCCGGCAAGGATTACGTTACGCTGATGACCTGCACCCCGTATATGATCAATTCGCACCGGTTAATCGTACGCGGCCATCGAATTGCCACACCCCCGCCGGGCGAAGAGGCTGCACCTGCCGCTGCCGTTCAGGTGCAGCCACAGGCAGAGCAAGCCGTCTGGCCGTGGATTCTGGCCGCCATTGCCGCCGCATGCCTGCTCGCCCTCTGCATCATCCTGCTTGTGAAAAAGAAGCGAAGGAAGGGGCCGCGCGCATGACAGCATCTCGAAAAAAGCGGCTGCGCAACGCTGCAATCCTGCTCTTTCTATTGGGGCTTATGCTTGCATGCTACCCGGTTTTGAGCAATTGGGGGCGCAACGCATTGCAATCAATTGACAGCAGGCATTACGGTGAGGCACAGTCGCAGGCGGATTCCTCCGGGCAGGCAGCGCTGGAGGAACTCTACCGGGAAATGCAGCGGTATAACGAGCAGCTGTTTCGGGAGGGGCAAAAGCTGACCGATCCCTTTGCTTATGAGCAGCCAAGCTTTGATCTGACGCAATTCGGGCTGCCCGATAATATCGTGGGTTATCTCTCCATCCCGAAGCTTGGCATTCAACTGCCGGTCTATCTGGGCGCAAGCCGTGAAAATTTGCGCAAAGGTGCCGTGCATCTTTCGCAGACCTCCCTGCCCATCGGAGGGATCAATAATAACGCTGTGATCGCCGCACACCGCGGCATGGCGTCGCAGGAGATGTTCCGCCATATCGAACGGCTGGAACAGGGAGACCTTGTCCTCCTCTCCAATTTCCGGGAGGAATTGCGCTATCAGGTAACGGAGATCGAGATCATCGCGCCGGATGAGATTCAGAAAGTGCTCATCCAACCGGGGCGGGATTTGCTCACGCTTGTCACCTGCCATCCTTACCCGACCACACGGCAGCGGTATGTGGTTTATTGCGAGCGCGTATCGGACGATGCCTAAAAGGAAAAACCGCTTTTACCCTGTTCTATGGCAAAAGCGGTTTTTTATCATTAGGAAGGCAGCACGCTAAAAACGGTAGGCAGCGCGACACACGATGGCAGCTATTCCGGATTGTGTTTTTCTTTTATTTTGAACAGAAGCCGCAAAGGGCCGCCCCCAATTGGGACGGCCCTTTGCGTATTATTTCGCTTTTCTCAAAACGGATGATTACTGCAGGTTTGCTTTCAATGTGGCAAGCTCATCTGCGAGCACTTTCGGCAGCTTGTCGCCGAATTTCGCATAGAATTCGGAAATACCCTGCGCTTCCTCGTTCCAGAGGCTCTTGTCAACGTCCAGCATGCTCTTCAGAGAATCAATGGATACCTCGCCCTCAAGGCCTTCAATGTTGATATCCTTCGGATCCGGGACATAGCCGATCGGCGTTTCGACCGCATCGACCTTCCCCTCGCAGCGCTTGAGGATCCACTCGAGCACACGCAGATTGTCGCCGAAGCCCGGCCACATGAAGTTGCCCTCGTCATCCTTGCGGAACCAGTTGACATTGAAGATCTTCGGCGCCTTGTCGGCATCGAGCGTCTTGCCGATGTCGATCCAATGCTGCCAGTAGTCGGCCATGTTGTAGCCGCAGAAGGGCAGCATTGCCATCGGGTCGCGGCGGACAACGCCGACCGCGCCGGCGGCTGCAGCAGTCGTCTCGGACGCCATGATGGAGCCTACGAACACACCGTGGTTCCAATCGCGGGACTGATACACCAGCGGAGCGAGCTTCGCGCGGCGGCCGCCGAAAACGAATGCCGAAATCGGCACACCCTGCGGATTTTCAAACTCGGGGCTGATGCACGGGCAGTTGACAGCGGGAGCGGTAAAGCGGCTGTTGGGATGCGCGCCCTTGACGTCGGACGTCTGGCCGTTCCAGGGGTTGCCCTTCCAGTCGACGGCGTTCGCCGGCGGATTCTTGTCGAGGCCTTCCCACCAGACGGTGTTGTCATCGAGGTTGTGCACAACATTGGTAAAGATCGTGCCCTTCTTCGTGGAAGCGAGCGCGTTGGGGTTGGATTTATCATTGGTGCCGGGCGCCACGCCGAAGAAGCCGTTCTCCGGGTTGATGGCATACAGGCGGCCATCCGGGCCCTTGCGGATCCAGGAGATGTCGTCGCCGACGCACCAGACCTTGTAGCCCTTCTTCTTGTATCCCTCCGGCGGGATGAGCATGGCAAGATTCGTCTTGCCGCATGCGGATGGGAATGCAGCGCAGATATATTTCACTTCGCCCTGCGGGTTCTCAATGCCAAGGATGAGCATATGCTCCGCCTGCCAACCCTCATTTTTGCCGAGATAGGAGGCGATACGAAGCGCAAAGCACTTCTTGCCCAGCAGTACGTTTCCGCCGTAACCGGAGTTGACGGAGATGATCGTGTTATCCTCCGGGAACTGGCAGATATAGCGCTTCTCTTCATCGATCTGGCACTTGCAGTGCAGGCCGCGCACCCAATCGTCGCTGTCGCCGAGAGAGTCCAGAACGTTCTTGCCCACGCGGGTCATGATGGACATGTTGAGCACAACATAGATGGAGTCGGTCAGCTCGATGCCGATCTTGGAGAACGGGGAGCCGACAGGGCCCATCGAATAGGGGATCACATACATCGTGCGGCCTTTGTAGCTGTCGCGCGCGATGTCATAGAGCATTTTATAGGCTTTCTCCGGATCCATCCAGTTGTTGGTCGGGCCGGCGTCTTCCTCTTTCTTCGAGCAGATCAGCGTGCGGGCTTCCACACGGGCAACGTCGTTGACGGCGGTGCGGTGCAGGTAGCAGCCCGGAAGCTTCTCCTGATTAAGCTTGATCATTTCGCCCGTCGAGCATGCTTCGGCGCGCAAGGCGTCGATCTGCTCCTGAGAACCATCAATCCAGACGATTTTGTCGGGCTTTACCAGATTGACCTTATCTTCAATCCAGCTAAGGACACTTTTGTTGGTAGTAAGTGCGTCCATCCTATAAACTCCTTTCACTTCTTCGGATAAGACAGCGAGTGAATCCCGCTGTTATTTGGCTCTGTTCGTTATTATACACGCTCAGATGTGAACAATCAATCGTTAAAATGTTAAATCTTTGTCATAAGGGGCCAAATTATTCCGTGGAAATGAATAACTCCGACAGAAATCTTGCAAAATCAGGCGTAAAAATGCCGATTTCAGGCCTCAATTGGCATTGTCGCGCAAGCGTTCAAATCCATTTGCGCCACATTGCCCGCCTTCAGCTCATAATATCCCTGCGCGCCAACCATAGCCGCATTATCCCCGCAAAGAGCGATTTCCGGCATAAAAAGCTGCCAGCTATGCCGTTTGCACAGGTGCGCCATTCGCTCGCGTAGCACGGAATTTGCCGACACACCGCCCGCGAGTACGATTTTTTGATGGCCGCGCTCCATAGCCGCCTTTTCCGTATTGTCGCACAGGCAGTCGACTACAGCGGAAAGGAAGCTTGCGCCAAGGTCTTTGACCGGCAGCGTCTCCCCCTTCTGCGACGCATTGTGAATCAGATTGACGACCGCCGTCTTCAGGCCCGAAAAGCTAAAATCGAAGGGGCTGCCGTCCACACGCGGATGCGGAAAGCGATAAGCGTGCGCATCGCCGCCCTTTGCTATACGGTCGAGATTGAGCCCGCCCGGATACGGAAGGCCCATGGCGCGCGCCGCCTTGTCGAGCGCCTCCCCCGCCGCGTCGTCCCGCGTGCGGCCTACGACGGAAAAGCGGGTGTAATCGAGCACTTCGACAAGATGGCTGTGCCCGCCGGATACGACAAGGCAGAGAAACGGCGGTTCCAGTTCCTTATATGTCAGATAATTGGCCGCGATGTGCGAGCGCAGATGATGCACCGGTATAAGCGGCAGCCCGCTTGAAAGGGAGAGCCCCTTTGCAAAATTGACTCCCACCAGCAGTGCGCCGATGAGCCCCGGCGCATAGGTCACAGCGATCCCGTCAAGCTTTGAAAGCGATGCATCCGCATGTTCGAGCGCCTGGCGAACGACACCCGTAATCGCCTCCGCGTGCATGCGGGAGGCGATCTCCGGCACAACGCCGCCGAAGCGGATATGCTCCTGCACCTGAGAAGCGACCACATTGGAAAGAACCTTTCTTCCATCCTCCACCACGGCGGCGGCCGTTTCATCGCAGGAGGATTCGATGGCTAATAGTTTCATAAAAGACCTTCTTTATTATTCAAAGAATAACCTGTATTTATTTCACCCGAAACGTTTTCGGAGCAAACCGGTATACAAGAATCAGCGCCACAGCGATATAGGCGGCTGTGAAACCCAGCACGATGAGCGTAAAGCCCATGCTGCCCGTGCGGATCTCCATACAGATGAAGCACAGGATGTAAACCGCCATATTCAGAATCCGGTAAAACGGGTTTTTCACATTCAACTCCGTTGTAAATGGCTGGAATACATAGTAGAGGAACAGGTGATGCACTGTAAAAAAGATGGAAAGCAGCAAAATCGTAGCCGTAAACATCGCCATATCAGGCGTTGCCCATGGAGCGCCAGCCGCCGCGCAGAACAGGGCGACCGCCGCGCTCAGCGCAAGGCCGATGACAAAATCATAAAGCCCCACGCGCAGCAGTCGGAAACGGAAATTCTTCAGGATCACCTTTGGATGGCGGTAAAAGCCATAGTGCAGCAGGCTCATATCGCAGTTATAGAACATTGCGCGGCATGCCTTGTCCCCCACGGACATAAAATACATGATAAAAACGAAAAATGGCAAAAAGGTTACAATCTGCCCCGCGGCCTGCTGTGCTTTTGCCGGGTCGAGGAACACGAAGAGAAGCCCGCCCAGGAATACGGCAAGGATGATCAGCAACCGGATTTTGACGGGCTTTACCAGCTGGCGACGGTGGCGTGCGAAAAACAGGGCGTTGAGATAGGCATAGCCCTGCAGATGCGCATAACGTCCGGCCCCCCTTTCATCCGCCTCCAGGTCCTCCTCCTTGACCGCCACGTCTGCAAACGTGCTCGATTTGCTCTCCTGCATCATGGAGGAGAGCAGGAATTTCTGATCAACGCTGCGCAGGAATGCCGTTTCATAGCCTTTATAACCCCAAATCACATAATAAAAGCTCGTTGCGCCGATGAGAAGCATCACGATAATCCCCGGGATGCTGAACAAAATGCGCATCGTGGGCAATTCCACCCGCAGCAGAATCGGCAGGTAAGCGCCTAAAAGAGATAGGCCGATCAGCAGCCAGACGAGCCCTACCTTGCGCGAGAGTACAATCTCTTTTTTCCCATAATACCAGACTTGTATCGCCTCACCCAGAAAGCGGAAGGAAAACAGCATGACAAAGCTGCCCAGCGCCTGCCAAATGCTCCCGCCCGCGATCAGGAACGCGCCGATCAAACCCGGCAGGAAATAGAGGAAAAACGGAACATACCGCATGAACAGATCCGCGTATACATAACGCTTGGGCGGCATTTTCATATATTTGAGCGCAATGAATTTTTGCCGCGTTACGGCAAACACCGCGCTGTCCTGCATCGGGCCCATCACACAGCTGAGGAAAAACAGAATGTTCACCAGATGGGAAGGTGCCTGCGAGGGTTCCAGCATCCCCTTTTTCACGGCAAGCATCAGCGGAAGCCCTGCCGCCAGGAGCAGATAGATGACTTTCCCGATCAGCTTCATGAGTTGCCCGAGCACCGTTGTCAGCACGGCGAGAAATTTTTTGAGTGTCTCGTTCATATAGACCCGGTCCGGGATGTGCTTTCCGATCAGCCAGAGACGCTTGAGATAGTAAAGAAAGGTATTGGCGCCGACGGTCGCCTTGATTTGCAGGATCGCTTGGAACGTCTTATTCATGGGCGTCTTCATCCTTTAATTTCTCAATAATCTGCGCCTCAAAATCCTGGCTTCTCAGCATATCGTGATCGAGCTGCTCGAGCGTGCCGTCGCTGAGGATCACGATCTCGTCGCACAGGTCGGTGGCGAGCTGCAGGATATGGGTGGAAAAGATGATGATATGTTCTGCACTGATTTCCCGGATCAGTTGCTTAATCTCCAACGCGACAACCACGTCAAAGGAGGTCAACGGCTCATCCAGCAGGATGATCGGCGGGCGCGCGATCATGAAGCAGAGCATCTGCACCTTGTTTTTCATGCCATGGGAATAGCCCTTGATCAGCCGGTCGCGATCCTCTTTTTCGATCTTGACCAAGTCAAAATAATCATCGATCGTCTGATCCGAGCGGATTTTATCGCGGTTGATCTCCATAAAGAACTTCAGAAATTCGCGCCCCGTCAGAAAATCTGGCAGGATCGGCGTGGAGAAAACATAGCCGATATCCTCCGGGGTCAACTCCCGCAACGTGCCGGATGCATCCCGCAATTGGGCTGTGCCTGCGTCCATCGTAATTTCGTTGCTCAGGCAATTAAAAAGTGTCGTCTTTCCCGCGCCGTTCCGCCCCAACAGGCCGTAAATCTTCCCCTGCTCGAAGGGAAAGGAGATATCCCGCAGGACCTGCTTGTCTCCAAATTTTTTCTGAATTCCGCTGAGAATCAGCTCCATTGCCATCCTATCATCTCTTTTCATAAATATTTTGTCAGCAGGAGGGCATCCTCCCGCGGTTTGTTGTAATAATTGGGCCTGGCCCCCACTTCCTGATAGCCTTTGCCGCGATAGAGCCGAATCGCCGGCATATTGGAAACCCGCACCTCCAGGGTCAGGAAAGACGCGCCGTGCGCACGCGCATAGTCTTCGAGCGCATCCAGCAGCGCGCCTGCTATCCCCTGCCGCCGGTAGGACGGAAAAACAGCGACATTGTCGATATCACACTCGTCCAGAATGCAATGCATTCCGGCGTAGCCCGCCACAGCACCTTCGCACAAGGCGGTAAAAAACACCGCCGTATCGTTTGTCAGCTCTGCACGCAATGCTTCCTCCGTCCGCGGGGAGGAGAAACAAACGGCTTCCAGCCGGGCAACCTCCAAAATATGTTCTTCCCGCAGCGGGGCAATGGTAAAATTCTTCATCGCATTACAGCCTGTCCCGGATGAAAAGCCAAAGGTCCTGAAAGCTGTCGAACGCTTGATCGACACTGCGGCGGCAGGCCCATACGTCGCCCGTGGATAAATCCTTCCCGCTCTCCTGCAGATAGACGCGCTCCGGCTTCGCAAGCCTTAAAAGCGTTTCATAGTCCGCACGGTTGAGCGCGACCAGCAGGCCTGCCTGCCCGATGAGCTCTTCGGATAACGGCCAGGCACAGTGGCCGGAAAGATCCAGCCCGAACTCCCGCGCGGCCTGTATCGCCGCTGGATTGGCCCGCTCCCCTTCCATGGCCGACAGCCCGGCGCTGAACGCCCTGAGCCCGGGAAGCCCCCATCTTGCTGCCATCCGGTTGCAGACTGCCGCAGCAATGGCGCTGTGCATGGTATTTGTTTGCCCAACATAGACAATCGGCCCCATTCTCACTCTTCCTTCCATCATCAAAATCAAGCTCGTTCCCATCGCATTCCATATTTCATCTCATCGGCATCCGGTTCCATCTGTTTTTCAACAAGTTCAAAGCCTTCCCGCCATTAAAATCGCACATTTTTACATAGGACAGAGGTATGAGCGCATCGTAGAGCTATTTTTCTTTACGGATGGCCATGGCTGATCCCCCTCAGGCTGATCGCCAGGCAAGCGCATTACCCCTTCGCATCATACCAGGTTTTGCCCTGGTGCACGTCCGCCTTCAGCCGCACACGCATTTCGCACGCGCCCTCCATCTCTTCATCCAGAATCAGGGCGGTGCGCTCCGCTTCCGCCTCAGGCGCTTCCACGATCAGCTCATCGTGCACCTGCATGATCAGGCGGGCTTTCAGATTTTCCCTGCGCAGCCGCTCATCCACCTTGACCATGGCGATCTTGATGATATCGGCCGCCGTGCCCTGAATCGGCATATTGCGCGCCACCCGCTCGCCGAAGGCCCTCAGGTTGGCGTTGGAGGCCGTCAGCTCCGGCAGGTAGCGCCTGCGGCCAAAGAGCGTGGAGACATAGCCCTGCTCCTTTGCCTCTCTCACGACGCGCTCCATATACTTCTGCACACCCGCATAGTGGGCAAGATACCCCTTGATATATTGATCGGCTTCCTTGCGCGTGACCCCGATATCCTTTGCGAGCGAAAATGCGCTGATGCCATAGACGATTCCAAAATTGACCGCCTTCGCCCGGCTGCGCATGAGCGGCGTGACCATTTCAGGCGGCATATTAAAGACCTGAGAGGCTGTGATCGTGTGGATATCCGCCTCGCTGTTGAAGGCCTCGATCATCGCCGGATCGTCCGCCATATGGGCGAGCACGCGCAACTCAATCTGCGAATAGTCTGCGTCGACGAGGACACAGCCCTCCTTCGCGCGGAAAAAGCGGCGCATCTCGCGGCCTAGATCCTGGCGCACCGGAATATTCTGGAGGTTGGGCTCCGTGGAGGAAATGCGGCCCGTGCGCGTCTCGGTCTGGTTGAGCGTGGAATGAATGCGCCCGTCCGGGGTGATTTCCTTGATCAAACCCTCGCAATAGGTTGATTTCAGCTTTGCAAGCGTCCGGTATTCGAGGATACGCTCCACCACGGGATGCTCGTCCGCGAGCGATTCGAGCACCTCCGCGTTGGTGGAATAGCCACTTTTCGTCTTCTTGCGCGCGGGGAGCCCTAATTTGTCAAATAGAGCCTCTCCGAGCTGCTTGGGCGAGTTGAGATTGAATTCATAGCCGACGGCGTTGTAGATTTCCCCCACGATATTGTCAATGCGGCCGGAAAGCATTTCACCAAATTGCCCGATCCCGCCACGGTCGACCTCAAAGCCCACCTGCTCCATGCCCGCAAGCACACGCGCGAGCGGAATTTCCACTTCATGCAGGAGCTTTTCCTGGCCGTTTTCCGCAATCAAAAGCAGGAGCTTCTCGCACAGGCGCGGCAGAACCGCCGCCCGCTGGGCCGCTTCCCGCTCTTCCTCCGGCACCTGCCCGCAGAGCGGCACCGGCACGCCGTATTCCTGCGCAAGGCGCAGCACGTCGTAGCCTGAGGCGGAGGGATTGAGCAGATAGCCCGCGAGCATCGTATCCATCTTAACAGCTTCCAGCGCGGTGCCCAGCTTCTCTGCAGCCGCATAGAGGGGCTTGATATCGTGCGTATATTTCTGAATACAATCATCTGTAAAAAACGCTTTTATAAAATCTGCAAAGCCCTCGTCCTGCGCGGTCATCACGGTCACGACACCCGGCTCTGAAACGGAAAGCCCGCTGATTGTGCCGCCCTGAATGGAAGTGAGAAAATAAGCCTTTCCGGCTTCCCGCAGCCGTACAAGCAGCGCCTGTCCATCCGCCTGCACGCCGGAAACCAGCCGGATTTCTTCCGGTTTTGCCGCTTTCTCCTCTGCCGCGGCAGGCGCAGCATTCGGATCAAGCCCGAACCGCTGCGCCATGCGGAACATCTCAAGGCGCGCGAGCAGCCGCATCGCCGCCGCATCGTCCGGACGGCCGGGTGTATAATGCGTCAGGTCGCAGTCCACCGGCGCTTCGCGGCAGACCGTGCCGAGTGTCCGGCTCAGGAAGGCCATTTCTTTATCCTTTTCGAGCTTCGCCCGCACACCGGGCTTGATATCGATCGTTTCCAGATTTTCATAGATTTCATCGAGCGAGTGGAAGCGCTGGATAAGGTCCATCGCCGTTTTCTGCCCGATCCCTGCCACACCGGGGATATTATCCGACGAGTCGCCCATGAGCGCTTTGATATCGATGAGCTGGTGTGGCTCCACGCCGTATTCTGCACGGATCGCCGCTTCGTCGTATTCCGTCGTAACGGGCTTGCCCATCTTTGTGGCCGCAAGCAGGACATGCACGCGCTCTCCTACGAGCTGCAGAGAGTCCCGGTCACCGGTGGCCAGATAGCACACATCCCCTTCCCCACACTGTGCAGAGAGCGTACCCAGAATATCGTCCGCCTCATAGCCTTCGCATTCGACCACGCGGAGCCCGAGGGATCCGAGCAGCTCCTTGAGAACCGGCAGCTGCTCCGCGAGCTCCGGTGGCATTCCCTTGCGCTGGGCCTTATAGCCGCTGTACATTTGGTGGCGAAAGGTCGGCGCTTTTAGATCAAACGCGACGGCCACCGCATCCGGCGTGCAGAGCTCCTTCAGGCGCAGATAGATATTGAGAAAGCCGTAAATACCATTGGTGAAATACCCGTCCTTGGTGGTGAGCAGCTTGATGCCGTAGAAGGCGCGGTTCAAAATGCTGTTGCCGTCGATGACTAAAAGCTTCATGTGAATCTCCTTTACCGGAAGTCGTTTCCTCTGAAAAATGCATCTTAGATAGATATAGTATACCATAAATCATACAGGATGCAAAAAGTTTCAATCGCCTATCTCATTTCAATCAACAAGGAAGGCCTCCTGAATTTTGTTCAGAGGCCTCAGTGTGTTGTTAACGTCTAAGAGAAGAAAAAGTGGAGGTTCCTAATCGCTTTCGGAACCGGCGCTGCTGGGCACTGCCTTGGCCTCCAGAGAGCTTTTCACGCTGCAATTAAGTGAAACCGTAATGACAGTGGTCTGTTACGCAGTCAATCAAATATGACCACAAAATACTTCTCACGCCTTGCCTTCATCAGCGTAACCGCTGACGAAAGGCCGAGGCAGCATAGCGCTTGGCTTACTACGTGGCTCGTGAGGGGATTTTTTCACCGCGTCTCGCGCGGTGAAAAAACGGGCGCACAAATTGTTTGAGCGCCGTGAGGC
>OKRX01000989.1_pt1 | contig 22012 bp, 19 predicted proteins | sample 1601241 | NCBI WGS metagenome assembly OKRX01 (sample SAMEA3541500, study PRJEB24748) | human gut metagenome | biome: human gut; feature: human-associated habitat; material: faeces | place: China | collected 2012
CCCGATACTATCTGGGAATGACGGTAAATGAAATTGCCGAAGTAGAAGGTGTAGACCCAAGCCGTGTCCGAGACAGTATCCGCCGTGGATTAAAGCAGCTTGTAAAATATTTTTGATAAAATTTCATTTGATGCGCCTGTTTTTTGCCTTTTTTGTCAGTGTTAATAAGAAGGACAAGTTTTCCTCCTTCATCAGTACATTGACAATCGAATAGACAGCACAACAGGTACATAACCCATGTACGAGCGAATATGAAACGCCGCGAAGATGGAGCAGTCAGGGAGGTGATGAAAAGACTTCTTCGGAGCGATCTACGATTTCATAAAACGGATTGTGGCAGATTCGGCGCGATGACTGCATGGGGGCTTAAAGATACTTCCTCACGGCCCGCCAAAGACTTGGGGGGAACCCTGCGGCACACGATACGAACGATGCTGCGGAGTTATGACAGCCGCGCCAGCGGAGACCTGTTGTGTTCCCATCGTCAGGGGGCGTGGCAAATGTGACGAAAGCTGAGAAATATAAATAGGAAGCGTTTGCCGCTTTCTGTTCAAAATCAGATACCATGCGCTGGTGGTTTCGGCTGCCAGCGTATTCATGTGATTTTGAACAAACACGATGACAAACTTGACGGATTGGAGGAAATATGCTTTATGGAAAAACTTATTACTCGAAAAGAAGCAGCAGAAATTTTGGGTATCAGCATTGCAACGCTGGACGCGGCCCGTAACAATGGCCTTATTTCTTATGTGCAATATGTGCAGAATGGCTGTGTGTACTTTACCTCAGCGGGCCTTCAGGAGTATATCGCAAAATGCACCCACAGAGCAAAGCCAGCAGAAAAGAACGCAACTTATCGTAAACCTCGCAGAGCTGGAGTGTGAGCCGGTCCGTATCCTTGTCGAAATCATAATGGTCTGATAAAACATAGATACAGCGCTGGAGTATATTCTTAGGAGGTGGCGGAATTGGCAAAAAGAAAAAGAGCAATTCCACAATATGGTACAGTTACGCTTAACGGCATAGATTATTACAGAACGAGAGTTCAGAACACAGATGGAAAGCTGGTAGCTCTTTATGCGCGAACACCGGAAGAATTATATGATAAAGAGTTGGGAGCGATAGAGCAGATTGACAACGATACATTCTGCCGGAAATCCCCGACGGTTGCAGACTACTGTGAAAAATGGCTTCTGATGCAGTCGGTTCACGTGCGGGCAACTACGCTGATAGATTACACATCAAAGGTCAGACGGCACATTATAAAAGAACTGGGACAGATGCGGATGGCAGATGTGACACTGGATGATATTCAGCTTGCACTTGTCCCTGTTTCCGAAAAATCTGCTTCGGTATATAAGTCGGTGGTTATCTTATATAAATCCATTTTCCGGGCAGCAAAGGAAAGTAAAATTATTGATACCAACCCAACAATTTACCTTACAGCCAAAGGCGGAGGTGTTCCGCAAAAGGATAAAGCAGCATTGACGGATGAACAGGCTGCCAGGTTGCTGGATGCTATTCAGGGGCTTCCACCGTATGTGTTTGTGATGCTGGGGCTGTATGCAGGATTGCGACGAGAAGAAATTCTTGCCCTGAAATGGGATTCTGTATATCTGGATGTGGATTACCCTTATTTAACGGTACGGAGGGCATGGCATACAGAAAATAACAGGCCGGTCATTCTGGACGAGCTGAAAACGAAAGCTGCGGAACGAAATATTCCGTTGCCGGTTTGCCTTGCAGAGTGTCTGAAAGAGACAAAGGCTAATTCACAGTCAGAATATGTAGTGCCGAACAGAGACGGTGATCCGTTATCCTATACGCAGTTCAAGCGGCTCTGGCAGTACATTGTGACCCGAACAGTCAGGGAGCGTTCCTATTATCGCTACGAGGATGGAAAGCGTGTAAAACACACGGTTACACCAGTTCTTGGTGAAAAGGCAGCACATAACGGCAAAGTGATTTACAGTTTAGATTTTGAAGTGACGCCGCATCAGCTGCGGCACACATACATTACGAATCTGATTCATTCGTCCGTGGACCCGAAAACGGTTCAATACTTGGCGGGGCATGAGAGCAGTAAAATTACGATGGACATTTACGCAAAGGTTAAATACAACAGACCGGATGAGCTGGTAAGAACAATGGGCGGCGCATTTGCCCAGTGGGATGCAGCACAGGCATAACATTATAAAAGCAGGAAACAACGCAGGAGCGAGGCAAGGATGTCTCGCTCTTTGTTTTTCATAATCCGTATCTTTGATTAAGTTAGTGCTTTCTGATAAAAAGAAGGTGTGAATTTGAGAACACTCATTATCAAGAAAGGAAGATTTGTATGGCTAAGAAAAAACAAAGCGTTCCGGAGTACGGAACGGTTACAAGAAAAGGAACACTGTATTACAGAACCAGAATTACAGATGCCGATGGAAAGCAGGTCAGCTTATATGCGACCACCTGCGAAGAATTATATGAAAAGCAGTTAGAGGCCCGGAGACAGGTGGAGGAAATCATCTTTCACCGGAAGCATCCGACGGTTGCCGAGTATTGTGAAAAATGGCTGCTGATGCAGTCGGCAAAGGTGTCTGCGGCTACCATGAAGGGGTATAACCAAAACATGAGGAACTACGTCATCAAGCCTCTGGGAGATATGTATATGGAAGAAGTAACTGCGGATGATATTCGCCTGGCACTTGTTCCACTGTCAAAAAAGTCGGAAGGATTATACGCTACGGTAAATATGTTGATCAAGTGTGTTTTCTATTCGGCAGAGCGCAGTCAGCTAATAACCCATAATCCATGCGTTGGAATTTCAGCAAAGGGCGGAAAAGCATCGAAAAAGAAAGATGTCTTAACTGACCAGCAGGTTGCGGTTCTGCTGGATACGGTGAAAGGACTACCGCCGTATCTCTTTATTATGATAGGCTTGTATGCCGGTCTACGTCGGGAAGAAATTCTTGCATTGCAATGGGAGTGTGTATTTTTGGATGTACGAACCCCGTACATATCTGTGCGGAGAGCATGGAGGTCAGAGCATAACAGACCTGTGATTTCCACAATTCTAAAGACTCCGGCAGCAAAAAGGGATATTCCTATTCCGAAGTGTCTGGCGGACTGTTTACACGAAGCAAAAGCAAATTCAATATCGGAGTATGTGATTGCTGATAGCAAAGGGCTGCCACTTTCTTATTCACAGTTTACGAGAGTTTGGCAGTATGTAGTTGTTCGTTCTGTGAAAGAGAGAACCTACTATAAATATGTGAATGGACAGAGCATCAAATATACCGTCAAGCCGACATTAGGAACAACGCAGAGGAACAATCCCAAGATTCGCTATACCCTGGATTTCGATGTAACACCGCACTTGTTGCGGCATACCTACATCACGAATCTGCTCTATGCGGGCGTTGATCCCAAGACAGTTCAGTATCTAGCTGGGCATGAAAACAGCAAGACAACTATGGACATTTACGCGAGAGTCAAGTATAATAAACCAGAGGAACTTTTCGAGGTAGTGAATGATGCTTTGAACCAAGGGAATCTTGATGAAAAATTACCGATTTCTATGGTTAAGGAATAGGACAACCGACAACAGAAAATGCGAAAAAAGCCCGTAATATCAAGGAAAAACGCACCATAGAGATGTTTAATACGGTCTCAAAGCAGCTCGTAGAGCTCCGCAGTTCAGTAAGAGATAATTCAACAGAATATCGAAGAACGTATTTACCACGGAAATCCAGTATTTCCGTGGTTTTTTTATAAATGCTTATGATTGTTCTAGTTTCTTTTGTTCTTTTTCAATTTGCTTGATACTCTTTTCTGGTGTTGGAAGATCTTCCGGCATTGTGCCACCCAGTTCAGCAATGGTCTGTCTTACCTTCTTCCCAACTTCATAATGTGTATTGTTGGCAGCCTGTTTCCCTTGGATATTTTCACGGCGCAATTTCTCTTCTGTCTGAGTTGCACGGAAAAGATTTGCGGCAAGTTCAGTGCTTCCCATGTGATCCAGTATTTTCTGACTCTTTTTTAATTCTTTACGTGCATGAATCTCTTTTGCACCAAGACCTCCATACAATCCTTGGTATCCATAATTCTGGAATATTGCATAGTCAAGGTTTGATTCAACACCGGCATCTTTGGCTGCAGCAACAAGCAATTTGTTATGTTCTGCCATTTCTTTGCGGATGGCCAAACGCTTACGGTCTTCAGAAAGATTATCATAATCTTCTATCAGTTCCTGTTGACGTGTTTTCACAGCAAAATAGGTTTGGCCAAGTGCAATCACTTCTTTTCGTGGATCACCGTTCATGACAATGAGATAGCAGGCATATCTGGATAGCTGTATATCACCTATATCTTTGCTGGCGGCTCCAGCTTCCACGATTTTGCCAACGTCGGCAAAATGGTCTTCAACGGAATTTCCGCTATTTATGCAAGATTCTTTTGCCTTTTCTATGACGTTTTGAAATCTCCTCCATTGTTTATATTCAAGTGCAATTTGCAATTCCCTTGCACACCAGAATTCCTGACTATATTCATTCACATGCTTGATGTCTTCAAATACAGACTCAGAATAATTCGCTATCTCGTCCATATGAGCCCTCCTTAAAAGTTTATATGCAATGTGTATCTATTGGTTTATTTTGCGAGGCGTTTGATCTAGGTAAAACATGAAAAGAAGTATTGTGACGATCAGAAAGCGTTGCAATAAAAACATTATTGGGATATTTGGCATTAAGATAATCAGCCGCGCCTTGACCGAGAACACCTAAGTCACACTTACTACTAGGATCAACAACTAAATATGATGGTCATCCTCTATACGTGTATTTTTCTATAAGCACACGATCGTTGACTTTCATAGATTTTAATATTTTAGAACGTGGTATACGAGGATTCTTTTTACATGGGTATGAAGTTCCACGGTATTCAATAATAATCTTTTTTCGAGATTGTTTATTTGAAACTCATCAGAAACGTGGGAAGTAGGACGAGATGTTGCGTCCCATCCCATCAGATATGATGGGGTACAACTTAGAATTTCTGATAGTCTGGATATAGTTTCATGGCTGATACTCTTGATTGCTCCACTTTCATATCTTTGAGCCGTGGCTTCTTTGACACCGAGCTGTTCAGCAACATTCAGCAACGTCAATCTTAAAGAAATGCGTCTTTCCCATATTCTGTCATTAATAATCCCCACTCTGTAACACCATCTTTCATAATTGAAATATACCATATACTTACGGTAATGCAAATAAAAATGTGTAAAAAGAAAAGAAACTTACGCAAAACGTATTAATACTGAAACAGCTAAATGCTATATTGAACTTATGCAAGAAGTAAGGGTTGCGAAAGAAGGACTCAATGGTAACGTACAGAACAGATGTAATAGCTATTAAAAAGAGGATGATTAAAACAGGGAAAAAGGTGAGCAAAGAGTGAACAGTAACCTGAGAAGTGCAATCGGCATAGTGTGTAAATGTTATACAAAAATGATAAAAATAAATGAAGATACATAAAAATAATGGTTAAAATAACTAAGACATGATAGAATAATAGAAAACAAAAAAGCCGTTGCACACGACTTTTTTATGCCGCACCATGCGGCGCCAAAAGGCGATTTCGGGTTTCCCCTTATTTGAACTCGTCTTGTTAATACATGATTACCATAGCATTAGAAATTTCAAATGTCAATATATTTTGGAGGCTTTTTTATGAATTCTGATAAAAGAGAAGATTATTATGTAGGATTAGATATGGGTACAGGATCACTGGGGGGTGCTGTTACGGATACACAGTATCATCTGTTGAAAGTAAAAGGAAAAGATTTTTGGTTTGTAAGGGAATATGAAACTGCAAAATCCCAATTAGACAGAAGAACCCATCGAATCGCAAAAAGAAGGTTACAGCGTCATAAGGCAAGAATCGGATTGATCCGGTCATATTTTGCAGAGGATATACTGAAACATGATCCACTGTTTTATATTCGACAGGATAACAGCAAGTATTATCAGGAAGATAAAGATGCCAGACTGACTACAAAAGACAGCCTTTTTGCAGACCCGGGTTATGGAGACAAAGAATATCATGATGTTAAAGAATACCCTACAATTTTTCATCTGCGGCAGGCACTTCTAAGAGATCAAATAAAAGACGAAGAGAGATATTCGCGCTTCCTGTATCTGGCGATTATCAACATGTTCGAACATCGTGGACACTTTCTTTTGAATACAGAATCCAGTGATCTGAATGCATATATGATAAAAGATGTAGGTGAACTGGTAATGAATGCTATCTGTGGTGTTTCAGAATATGGCTCGGTTACCTATAAGGAAATCATAGAAATTCTGGAAGATAAGAATATTTCAAGGACTGCTAAGAAGGATCAGATAGCATCTAAAATCGATATCAAAAAATCGGAGAAAGCACAGATGGAACGGATCAAATGCCTGTGCGGTATGGAAGCAGATGCCAGAGTCATGTTTGAAATCGAGGCGGATGAAAAGATTAAGATTGCATTTCAGCAGGCTGCTTTTGAAGATGAGAAAGAAGAAATCGAAGCTGCGATTGGAGAAGAACGCTATCTGATCATAGAAAATATGAAACAACTGTATGATTACAGTCAGCTGCAGTCTGTATTGAATGGATTCGATTATCTTTCAGACGCCAGAGTGCAGATGTACGAAAAACATAAAGAAGATCTGCATCTTTTGAAAAAGGTGTATAGAAAAAATCTGGATCGGGAAATGTATAATAGGATGTTCCGCTCCGGAGAAGAGGGAAGTTATTGTGCGTATTCCAATTCCATGAATTCAGTGGATTCTCTGGCAGAAGCGAAAAAGTACAGAAGAAATATGAAAAAAAGAAGCCAGAAAGATCTCTATGACAGGATCAAGAAAGATCTGAAAGAGGTTCATGACGCAGATGTAGATGCTATTCGCAAAGAGATGGAATTAGAACGTTTTCTGCCCAAACAGATTACTGGTGCAAATGGAATCATTCCAAACCAGGTACATCGAAAAGAATTAAAGAAAATTCTTGAAAACGCAGAACACCATCTCGATTTTCTGAAAGAAAAAGATGAAAGTGGATATACGGTATCTGAACGGATCCTGATGCTGTTTTCCAGTAACATTCCATACTATGTCGGACCTGTAGGCAGCGGATCAAAAACAGGATGGGCAAAGATAAAGAAATCAGGGCAGGTATTACCTTGGAATATGGAACAGAAGATTGATATAGAACAGACTTCAGAACGTTTTATCACGAATCTTATCCGGGAATGTACGTACCTTTCCGGAGAAAAAGTCTTGCCAAAGCAGTCTTTATTATATGAGAGCTATTGCGTTCTCAATGAAATTAATAATTTACGCATTCATGGAAAACGAATCGTACCGGAATTAAAACAGGATATCTACAAGGAAGTATTCCAGGGATCCAGACTGGGAAAGAAAGTTACGAAAAAGAATATTTGCACATATTTGATAAACAGAGGACTGATTACGGAAGAATCTGAAGTTTCAGGTATTGACAAAGAGATCAATGCGTATCTGCCCTCTTATGGAAAAATGTATAGCGTTTTTGGAGAACGTCTGAGAAAAGAAGCAGTTCAAGAGATAGCAGAAAAAATTATTTATTACGGAACCATCTATGGGGATGCTAAGTCGATGTTCCGAAAAAAACTGAATCAGTATGTTTCTGACGGATGGATGACAGAATACCAGGTAAAGCGGATTTCAGGTTATAAATTTAAGGACTGGGCAAGACTTTCCAGAAGTATGTTATGCCTGAGCGGATGTGATAAAAGTACAGGTGAGAAAATTTCTCTGATCCGGGCCATGTGGGAATATAATCTGAATTTTATGGAGTTGATCTATAGCGAAGATTTTACTTTTCAAAAAGAACTGGAAGAGAGAAGAAAAGCGTTAGGAAAAACCTTGCAGGAATTTCAATTTGAAGATCTGGACGAGTACTATTACAGTGCACCTGTGAAACGTATGATCTGGCAGGCTGTTCAGGCATTAAAAGAAATTACGCAGATCATGGGACATAATCCAAAACGTATCTTTATTGAGATGACTAGAACAGAGGAAGAAAAAGGAGAACAGGGAAGAAAGAATTCAAGAGAAAAACGTCTGTTAAAATTGTATGAAAGCATTAGGGACGAAAGAAACTGGGCGGCAGAAATAAAAAATGCAAATGCATCCGGAAAATTAAACAGTAAAAAATTGTATCTTTATTATCTGCAGATGGGAAGGGATGTATATACGGGAGAACCCATTGATATTGAAGATCTATTTGATGATAGCAGATATGACATCGATCATATTTATCCAAGAAGCTTGACGAATGACAACAATATTGAAAATAATCTTGTTCTGGTGTCAAAAACAATCAACCAGAACGAGAAAAAGAATGATTATCCGGTGCCGGAAAAGGTCAGAACGAATAAAAAAATCCGGGATCTGTGGCATACACTTCATAAAATGGGATTTATGAATGATGAAAAATACAACCGCCTGACATCCACGGAACGTCTGTCAGAAGAGCAGCTTGCCGGATTTATCGCAAGACAGTTAGTAGAAACTGCACAGGGAGCAAAAGGAATCGCAGAGCTTATGAAGGCGATGCTGCCGGGAACGGATATTGTATATGCGAAGGCAAGAAATGTATCTGACTTCAGAAAAGAATACAAGATGCTAAAAAGCAGGCTGGTCAATGATTATCACCATGCACAGGATGCATATTTGAATATCGTTGTGGGAAATGTGTATTTTACGAAATTCACCAGAAATCCTATGAATTTTATAAAGAAAGAAGCAAGACGTGATGGCAGAAACTATGATTATAATCTGTATAAAATGTACAGTAAAGATATTATAAGAAATGGAGAAAAAGCCTGGATCGCAACAAGCGAACAGGGACCGGGAACGATTCGTCTGGTAAAGGAAACGATGGGAAAAAATACGCCGATCATTACAAGACAGACATTTGAACAAAGGGGAGAATTGTTTAATCTTCAGCCGGTTGGAAAGTATTCTGCTAAGAAGGATAATTATGTTCCACTAAAAATAAATGATGAAAAAATGCAGGACGTAAGCAAATATGGCGGTTACACTTCTCTGAATCCTTCCTATTTTATCTTCATAGAACATGGACTGGAAAAAAAGAGAAAGAAATGTTTCGAAGTGATACATAGCTATTATGCTGCTCAGATAAAAACGGAAAAGGATTTGATTGATTTTCTGCTACAGAAAGGATATAAAAATCCAAGAGTGATAAATGCTAGGATAAAAAAGAATGCACTCATAAAATACAATGGATATTTCTTATACATTATTGGAATGGATGCAAGAAAAAATATTGAATTTTCTAATGCAACAGCAATGTGCTTGAAGAATAAATATATACAATATGTTTGCAAGCTGGAAAAAATGAATAAGGCGATTTTGTTATCAGAAAAACAGAAAACAAATTTACACTGGGATGAAAAAATCACCTGTAAAAGTAATCTGGAACTGTACAGAGAACTTACAGAAAAACATCTGCATTCCATCTATCAAAGACATCCAAGAAGCATAGGAAAGTGTCTTGCAGATGGAGAAGAAGCATTTAAGCTTCTTGATATCGAAGAACAGGTGAAGATTATATGTGATATCGTTCAGTATACATCCTTTCAGAGAGGAGTCTTCTCATTGAAAGTTCTTGGAGGACCAAAAGAGGTAGGAAGAATCCGAATATCCGGAAATATGACAGAGGCAAAAGAATGTAAACTTGTAAATTATTCGATTACCGGTATGTATAAAACAGAAATGGATTTACTAAAAAAATAAGAGGGAGGGATAAGTATGAGCTGGCGGACGGTGATCATATCCAGCACGGCGAAGCTGGATTACCAGATGGGATATCTGGTGATCCGAAAAGATGATGTGACAAAGATTCATCTTTCGGAAATTGAAACAGTAATGATAGAATCCACATCGGTGTCACTGACCGCGGCCCTCTTATGTGAACTGACAAAGAAAAAGATCAAAGTGATTTTCTGTGATGAAAAGAGAAATCCTTCGTCAGAACTCATCAGTTACTACGGAGCGCATGATACCTCATTAAAAGTCAGGAATCAGATTGCATGGACCGATGATATAAAAAAACATGTATGGACAGAAATTGTGGCGGAGAAAATACGGAAACAGGCGTTGCATCTGCAGCATTGGAAATGCGAGGAAGCAGATCTGCTTTATCAGTATATCAACGAAATAGAATTTGGGGATGTTACGAATCGGGAAGGGCATGCGGCGAAAGTTTACTTTAATGCTCTATTTGGTATGGATTTTACCAGAAGTGCGGAAAATGTTACGAATGCTGCGCTGAATTATGGTTATTCACTGCTGTTGTCAACATTTAATCGCTGCGTGGTGGCCAATGGGTATATCACACAGCTAGGGCTTTTCCATGATAATGTATTTAATCAGTTCAATCTAGCCTGTGATCTGATGGAACCGTTTCGCCCGCTTGTGGATCTGAAAGTGAAAAAGATGGCCTTCCCGTTTTTTGAAAAGGAAGAAAAACATGAGATGGTTTCGTTACTAAAAGAAGAAGTAACAATCGGTAACCGAAACGAATATCTGACAAATGCGATAAAAATATATACCAGGAGTGTCTTTGATGCATTAAATGATAATGATGTATCGCAGATAAAATTTTATAGGACAAATGAGTTATAGATATATGAGAGTAATGGTATTTTTTGATCTTCCGGTTATCACCAGTGCAAACCGAAAAGATTACAGGGATTTTCACAAGTATCTGATAAAGACAGGATTTCTGATGATGCAGGAATCGGTGTACTGTAGGCTGGCACAAAATTCCACAATGGCAGATGCAATTGTGGAAAATATCAGGAAAAATAAGCCTGCGGATGGACTGGTACAGGTGCTGAAGATAACGGAGAAGCAATTTGGAAAAATGGAATTTATTGTTGGAACGAAAAAAAGCGAAATTCTCGACACAGACGAAAGAGTGGTGATCATATGAAACTTGTGAATCCCAGATTAGGATTAGAAGTGGAGTTATCCGAAAATCAGGTTTTGAACATAACCGTTGAATCACCGGTAAAATTTTCAGAGGTTGTATATCATATTTGCAGACAGGCAGGAGGAGAAGAAGGAGAATTCATCCTTTCGGATATTGAAAAGGAACTGTCTATGGAAAAAAGGACGGTAGTGGTTAATAATCCGTTGACAGTTAATTGTGAGGAAAAAAGGATTCTATCTCAGCTTTATAAAAATCTTTCAGAAAAAATATTGGAAGATCATTTTGAAGAATTTGCGACTGTGAATCAGAAGGTTATCCAGTTTATGGATAAGGTTACGAGTTCTTCCGAATATAATCTGACATATGATGTTGATTTTCAGGCAGCAGGTCTGATAAAATATTGTAATGTACATATGGATTCCTGTTATGATAGTCTGACTGAAAAGTTTATAAACTATCTGAGAACCATGAAACAGATCTGTAATGTTGATATTGTTTTTGTGTTGAATCTGAAGCAATATTTCAGTACCGAGGATCTGAGAGAAATCTATAAACACTGTTTTTATACGAAGATGTATCTTATTAATTTGGAAGGAGTAAAATCAGACCCCATCGAAAGTGACAGATATGTTATTATAGATAAAGATCTTTGTGTGCTGGACCTTGTGTATTAACAATCTTCTATCGTAAGAAGATAGCGACTCGGCGAGAACCGGATTTGAGGTTTGAGAGTCTTGTTAATACGGAAGGTTTTTAAACACTACGGAGCATCATCAGCGACAGGAAACTGTTTGAGAGTCTTGTTAATACGGAAGGATTTTAAACGGATAGGATATAATATAATTGTACAAACGAGTTTGAGAGTCTTGTTAATACGGAAGGATTTTAAACTGGAAGATGGTACACAGGAAAGAATAAATGGTTTGAGAGTCTTGTTAATACGGAAGGATTTTAAACGTTTCGGCTCATATATTTCGAACCGGTTATGTTTGAGAGTCTTGTTAATACGGAAGGATTTTAAACTGGAACTAATAACACAGATACTTGCTATATGTTTGAGAGTCTTGTTAATACGGAAGGATTTTAAACCAGGTTTTTCGATGCGTAATGCTCCCCATAGTTTGAGAGTCTTGTTAATACGGAAGGATTTTAAACTACATCATTGTCGTGTCCGGCTTTTTATGTGTTTGAGAGTCTTGTTAATACGGAAGGATTTTAAACCTACTGCTGACGGATCAGCCGCCATGTTTAGTTTGAGAGTCTTGTTAATACGGAAGGATTTTAAACAAAGAGAATATCCATTCAAATCAGAAGATTAGTTTGAAAGTCTTGTTAATACGGAAGGAGTTTAAACTTGAAGATTTGGATCCTGAATCAGCAACGTGTTTGAGAGTCTTGTTAATACGGAAGGATTTTAAACAGTATAAGCAGTACCACACACTGAAAGGGAGTTTGAGAGTCTTGTTAATACGGAAGGATTTTAAACAAAGCGAAGTTAGGTATATATGTCCTATTCGTTTGAGAGTCTTGTTAATACGGAAGGATTTTAAACATCAACAGAATGAAAATTGAAGAGCAGAAAGTTTGAGAGTCTTATTAATACGGAAGGATTTCAAACCACCAAAGAGTTCAGTAAAATCAAGCGTTCTCAGTTCTGCAAACGATAATTTAACAGAATATCGAAAAAGAGCAACAAACCCCGAAAATCCAGTATTTCCGGGGCTTTTCTTTGCGTATCATTTGATTTTATTCCTGTAATAATTGCTTTTCAAAGGTGGATAATAATTTGTTGATCGTAAAGAAATAGCTCTTACATTCGCTGCATGTTTTTGAATCGACTTCAATATCACCAAGAATGATAAGTTTGGCAGCCTGGAGTGCTGCAATAATGGTACGAAATTCGTCAGGTGTAATATCCGTGGCGTGATTAATCAATTTTTTCGCTGCAGAACAACAGTATTGATAAGTGATTTCTGCCTGGGCTTCTGATTCTGCAAGTCCAAGACGAGGCAGAACGGTAAGAGCATAAGCGGTTGCTTCTATGTCAGAATGATTAAAGGCATAGGAAATATGGCTCATAGTAAAACCTCCTTAAGTTTTTAAGAAAATTATAACATAAAATGAGAAAGAACGCGAGAATGATTCTATTTACAGATGAACATATTTACAGTATGATACTGTAAACAGCAAAAATGAACGGAGAAGATATATGAATGAGATAGCAGTTGTAACAGAGCAGGATATACCGGATATTCTTCGAATGATCCATGAAATCTATAGTGAACTTCCGAATAAGGAATGGTTCAGTTTGGATAGCGATGAGGAAGTAACAAGCTATATGACGACCGGTGGCTTTGGATTAAAGGCAATGTGTGATGGCAGACTGGCAGGTGTCTTTATCGCACGGACGCAGAATCTTAGGGATGAGAATCTCGGATACGATCTGAAATTTGATGAAGAACAGCGAAAGCAGTCGGCGCATATGGAGATTGCCATGGTAAGAAAAGAATACCGCGGACAGGGATTGCAGAGAAAGATGATGGAAGAGTCAGAACAGATTCTGAAAGAACAGGGATATCATTATCTGCTTGGAACGGCACATCCGGACAATGTGGCAAGTGTGAATACATTCCTGAAATTACAGTATGAGCAGGTGATGACGAAGGAAAAGTATGGTGGGATGAAGAGGAGTATTTTCTGTAAAGCGATATAATGCAGATGTAATATAGATTATCATGTGGATATAACACAGAATGTATGAATCAAACCGGAATATATTATGATTGCAAGGTTCTGGTTGAAACGTTATAATGTAGATGTCAGCAGAGAGTTTGCTGGCATCTTTTCAAATTAAAAAAGTGAATAATCAGGGAGAAATTTATGAGTATATTAAATGTTGAACATCTGACACATGGTTTCGGGGACAGAGCCATATTCTCAGATGTTTCTTTTCGACTTTTAAAAGGAGAACACATTGGTCTTGTAGGAGCCAACGGAGAGGGAAAATCTACCTTTATGAATATTGTGACCGGAAAGCTTGTGCCGGATGAAGGAAAAGTAGAATGGTCTAAGAATGTACATGCAGGATATCTGGATCAGCATGCGGTCCTCGAAAAGGGAATGACCATCCGTGACGTGTTAAAATCTGCATTCGATCCGCTGCTTCAGAAAGAACAGCGTATGAATGAAATCTGTGATCTGCTTGGAACGGCAGATGAAGAAGAGATGAACCGTCTGATGGACGAACTCGGAACCATTCAGGATGAGCTTACGCTGCACGATTTCTATACGATCGATGCAAAGGTAGAGGAAGTGGCAAGAGCACTCGGACTTCTGGATCTGGGTCTGGACCGTGATGTTACAGACTTAAGCGGAGGACAGAGAACGAAAGTCCTTCTTGCAAAACTGTTATTGGAAAAGCCGGATATCCTGCTTCTGGATGAGCCGACCAACTACCTGGATGAGGAACATATTGCATGGTTGAAGCGCTATCTTCTGGATTATGAGAATGCATTTATTCTGATCTCGCATGATATTCCATTCTTAAACGAAGTGGTCAATATCATCTATCATATGGAGAATCAGGAACTGAACCGTTATGTGGGAGATTATGATCACTTCCAGGAAGTCTATGCAGTGAAGAAAGCGCAGCTGGAAGCTGCTTACAGAAGACAGCAGCAGGAGATCAGTGAGCTGAAAGATTTCGTGGCACGTAATAAGGCACGTGTATCTACCAGAAATATGGCGATGTCCAGACAGAAGAAGCTGGACAAGATGGATGTGATCGAACTGGCGGCAGAGAAACCGAAGCCGGAATTTCATTTCCGTTATGGCCGTACACCTGGAAAGATGTTATTTGAGACACATGATCTGGTAACGGGATATGATGAGCCGTTATCAAAACCATTAAATTTCAGTATGGAGCGTGGACAGAAGATAGCACTGGTTGGAACGAACGGAATCGGAAAGACTACATTATTAAAAAGCATTTTAGGATTGATCCCATCCTTATCCGGAAGTTGTGAACTGGGAGAGAATCTGGAGATCGGCTACTTTGAACAGGAAGTCAAAGGCGAGAACAAGACTACCTGTATCGATGAGATCTGGCAGGAATTTCCGTCGTTTACACAGTATGAAGTACGTTCGGCACTGGCAAAATGCGGACTGACGACAAAACATATCGAAAGTCAGGTCAGAGTATTAAGTGGTGGAGAGCAGGCGAAAGTCAGACTTTGTAAACTGATCAACCGGGATACAAATATTTTACTCTTGGATGAGCCGACCAACCACCTGGATGTGGATGCAAAGGATTCGCTGAAAAAAGCCTTGCAGGAATACAGAGGGAGCATCCTTTTGATCTGTCACGAACCGGAATTCTATCAGGATGTGGTAAATGAAGTCTGGGACATGAGCAAATGGACGACGAAAGTATTCTAGAGAGTCAGAAAAAATAAACTGGGGATGATGTAAGTGGAAGGAATAAAACACGATAAGATGAAATATCGTCTGGCGGAAGCCATGAAAAACTGTATGAAGAAGATGCCGGTAGAAAAGATTACAGTAAAAGAAATTGTGGCAGAATGTGGAACAACGCGGCAGACATTTTACCGAAATTTCCAGGATAAATACGATCTCATTAACTGGTATTTTGACCGGATCCTGTTAGAATCGTTCCAGCACATGGGAGAGGGTAAGACAGCTTATGAAGGACTGGTCAATAAGTTCCACTATATAGAGGAAGAGAAATTATTTTTCAAAGCAGCGTTCCGTAATGATGATCAGAATTGTCTGAGAGATCATGATTTTCAGCTGATTCTGAGGTTTTATGAGAATCAGATTCAGGCAAAAACAAAACAGCCAATTCCTGAGAATCTGCATTTCCAGTTGGAGATGTATTGTCAGGGCTCGGTGTATATGACAACCCAGTGGGTACTGGGGGATATGAAGAAACGTCCGGAAAAAATGGCAGAAAATCTGGTAAAAGCGATGCCGGCAGAACTGGAAACATTATTTAAGAAATTAGAACTCCTGTAAGAGGGAGTTCTTTTTTTGAGGTCAAAATATGTATCTGCGAAATGTCATTTGAATAACACAATATATTTGGAAATATTGTGCATAAAAGATATAAAGTTACAAAAATACAAAAGTGTAACGTGCAAATGTTACAAAATATATACTTTGTAACTTACATCCAAAGAAAATGATTGTTAAAATTAAGACATAAAGAAACAAGATACGAAACAAAAGAGGAAAAGAAAATGTTTCGCATCACAAATAAAGATTATGTATAGAAGGAGTGTCAGTTATCATGGCAAACAGAATTAATTTAAACCAGACATCGTTTCACGGAGCAGGAGCAATCAATGAGATTGCAGCAGAAGTTAAAATAAGAGGATTGAAAAAAGCTTTGGTATGCTCAGACCCTGATCTGATCAAATTCAATGTAACAACGAAAGTTACAAAAGTACTTGAGGATGCAGGACTGGAATATGAATTATATTCTGATATCAAACCAAACCCGACGATTCAGAATGTACAGCATGGAGTTGAGGCCTTTAAAAAAGCCGCAGCTGATTATATCATCGCAATCGGCGGTGGATCTTCTATGGATACTTCCAAAGCAATCGGTATTATCATAGCAAATCCGGAATTTGAGGATGTAAGAAGTCTGGAAGGAACAGCACCTACAAAGAACCCTTGTGTTCCGATCATTGCAGTGCCTACAACAGCAGGAACAGCAGCAGAGGTAACGATCAACTATGTTATCACTGATGTCGAGAAGAAGAGAAAATTCGTCTGTGTAGATCCGCACGACATGCCTGTTATCGCAGTCGTAGATCCGGAGATGATGTCTTCTATGCCAAAGGGACTGACTGCTTCGACAGGTATGGATGCCCTGACACATGCAATTGAAGGATATACAACAAAGGCAGCATGGGAAATGACAGATATGTTCCACTTGAAAGCGATTGAACTTATTTCAAAATCTTTAAGAAGCGCAGTTGCAAATGAAAAAGAAGGACGCGAAGGAATGGCTCTTGGACAGTATATCGCAGGAATGGGATTCTCTAATGTAGGACTTGGAATCGCACATTCTATGGCACATACACTTGGAGCTGTCTATGACACACCACATGGTGTTGCATGTGCAATGATGCTTCCAATCGTTATGGAATACAACGCGGAATGCACGGGAGAAAAATATAAAGAAATCGCAAAAGCGATGGGCGTTGAAGGCGTAGATGATATGTCTGTAGAAGAATACAGAAAAGCAGCAGTAGATGCGGTACGTAAATTATCCGTAGACGTAGGAATTCCTACAAAACTGGAAGCTTTGAAAGAAGAAGACCTTTCGTTCCTTGCAGAATCTGCTCACGCAGATGCATGCGCACCTGGTAATCCGAAAGATGCCAGTGTAGAGGATCTGAAAGATCTGTTCAGAAAATTAATGTAAGATCATGATACGGGAATGGGTTCCTGTATACAGATTATAAAATGAAATTGCTATATCTATTGAAAAGGCTGGCACGTTTAATTATAATAAACGATGTCAGTTTTTTCGTATAAAAATGGAGGAAGTTATGTCAGCATTATTTTTTGATATTGATGGAACAATTTTAAGTGAGATTACGCATGAGATACCGGAAAGTGCACTTGTGGCATTACGCAAAGCACAGGAGAACGGACATAAGACATTTATCAATACCGGGCGCACCATATGCAGCGTACCGCCTATGATAAAAAGAATTCCGTTCGATGGTTTTTTATGTGGATGTGGAACACATTTGGTATATGAGGAACGGGTCGTATTTCATCATTCTATCCCATATGAAAGAGGACGCAGGATTATAAAGTCTATGAAAGACTGCAAGGTAGAAGGCTTTCTGGAAGGAACAGAGGATATCTATTACTCCAACCGTATCTCAAGGCTGGAGCCGGTGGAAAGCAGTAGAAGATATATGGCTGGTCTGGGACTTGGAAGAGAGCAGTCAATGGAAGATACAGGTTATGATTTTGATAAGATACTGATTTATATAGATAAAATTGCAGACGAAGAAAGGTTTTTTAAAGAAACAGAAGATGTTTTCAAACATATCGACCGTCTGGGTGGAGTGTATGAATGTGTACAGAAAGAATATTCTAAGGCAACTGCAATTGCGTACATAAAGAAAGAATTGGCTCTGCAGGATGATGAGATCTATGCCTTCGGAGACAGCAGCAATGATTTTGATATGATCAAAGCTGCAGGACACGGGGTGATCATGGGGCATCATGATCCGGTTCTGGAGCCGTATGCCGAGTATATCACGGATACGGTAGAGAATGACGGGCTTTATAAAGCAATGGAGCATTATGGGTTGATTTAGAATTTGCAGCGTACAGACCAGAGTATTATAATATATAAAGATAAGAAGGGAAGTGCATTTTCATGGGTGAACAGTTAACTGAAAGCGATGTTAAGAAAATTAAAGAAGAAATAGAATATCGTAAGATTGTTGTTCGTAAGAAAGAACTGGAAGCAGTAAAAGAGGCAAGAGCACAGGGTGATTTAAGCGAGAACTTTGAATATAAGGCAGCAAAACAGGATAAGAACCGTAACGAAAGCCGTATCCGCTATCTGGAACGAATGCTTAAGAATGCGAAGATTGTGTCTGATACATCTAAGGTAGATGAAGTTGGAATTAATAATACAGTGGAAGTATACTTCGAAGACGATGATGAGACAGAGACATATCGTCTCGTGACCAGTATCCGCGGAAATTCTCTTCAGGGACTGATCAGTATCGAATCGCCGCTCGGAAAAGCAATACAGGGACATAAAGTCGGAGACCGTGTGCTTGTCAGGACAAACGGAAATGACGGGTATTATGTTGTGATAAAAAATATTGACAATACAACAGATGACAGCCACGATACATTGCGTAAGTATTAAATAGAAGAAATCGGAAATATATGGATAACAGGAGGAAGAATAATGTTAGGAAACTGTATTGAAAATGTAAGAAAGAGTGTGCCGCTGGTACATAATATTACCAATTATGTAACGGTAAATGACGTTGCAAATGTATTGTTAGCCTGTGGCGGAAGTCCGATTATGTCAGATGAACCAGAAGATGTAAAGGAGATTACATCTATCTGTCAAGGTCTGAACATTAACATTGGTACTTTGAACAAAAGAACGATTGAAGGAATGTTTGCAGCCGGAGCGCGTGCCAATGAATTGGGACATGTGACGTTATTAGATCCGGTCGGAGCAGGTGCAAGTGGACTGCGGACGAATACCGCCGTAGAACTGATGGAGAAAGTCCGATTCGATGTTATACGCGGAAATATCTCAGAAGTAAAAACACTGGCACAGGGAAGCGGAACAACAAAAGGGGTGGATGCAGATGTAGCAGATGCCGTAACAGAGGAGAATCTGGAAGAAGGTATTGCATTTGCGAAAGCATTTGCGAAAAAAGCGGGATGTATTGTTGCGATTACAGGTGCAATTGATCTGGTAAGTGATGGTGCCAGCTGTTATATAATCCGCAACGGACGACCGGAGATGGGAAAGATTACCGGAACGGGATGTCAGTTGTCCGGAATGATGACAGCATTCCTGGCAGCGAATCCGGAGCAGAAGCTGGAGGCGGCAGCGGCAGCCGTCTGCACGATGGGACTGGCAGGAGAGATTGGATGGGGATATATGCAGAAAGGTGATGGTAATGCCACTTACCGTAACCGTATTATTGATGCAATCTACAATATGGATAAAGAAACATTGGAGAAAGGAGCAAAATATGAGATCAGATAGAAATATTGAGAATGATCAGATAAAAAAGCCGGAAGGACATACATGCAAAAAGATGCAGAAAGAAGATTTACTCCTGTATGCCGTGACGGACCGCCACTGGTTAAATGGTGAGACGTTATACAGTCAGGTTGAGAAGACGCTGGAAGGTGGTACAACATTTGTGCAGCTGAGAGAAAAAGAACTGGATGAAGCACATTTCCTCGAAGAAGCAAAAAAAATTAAGGAACTCTGCGACAGATATCATGTGCCATTTGTGATCAATGACAATGTTGATATTGCATTGGAGATAGATGCTGACGGAGTACATGTCGGACAGAGTGATATGGAAGCCGGAGATGTAAGAGCAAAACTTGGACCGGACAAGATCATTGGTGTATCTGCACAAACGGTTGGACAGGCATTGCTCGCACAGGAAAGAGGGGCAGATTACCTTGGGGTCGGAGCAGTCTTTCATACAGATTCAAAAGCAGATGCAGCTGATATAAGTCATGAGACATTGAAAGCAATTACTGAAGCAGTAGATATTCCTGTGATTGCGATCGGAGGGATCAGTAAAGAAAATGTATCGGAGCTTTCTGGAACCGGAATCTGCGGAATCGCCGTGATCAGTGCAATATTTGCAGAAAAAGATATAAAAAACGCAACGAAGAAACTGAAAAAATTAACAGAGGAAATGGTGGAAGCATGATAAAGGGAGCAATATTCGATGTAGACGGAACTTTGCTGGATTCCATGGGGATATGGAAAGATGTAGGGGTGCGTTATCTGAACAGCATCGGCATAGAGGCAGAACCGGATCTTGGAAATATATTATTTACAATGAGTATTCAGGAAGGTGCGCAATATGTAAAAGAGCATTATCATCTGTCACAGGAAACAGATGAAATCGAACAGAACGTTTTGGATATTATCAGCGATTATTATAAAGAAACGGCACCGCTGAAGAGCGGAGCGGTAGAACTTCTGGAGAAGCTTCGTAACAGTAATATTCCAATGACGATTGCATCTTCCAATAATAAGAAAGAAATAGAGATGGCGTTTGAACGTCTGGAAATTGTAAAGTATTTTGATCGGATCTTCACCTGTGAAGAAGCAGGTGCAGGAAAGACGAAGCCGGATATTTATCTGCAGGCAGCGGAATATCTTGGAAGCAGACCGGAAGAGACGTTGGTATTCGAGGATGTTATCCATGCAGTTCGCACTGCAAAAAAGGCAGGATTCCAGGTTGTAGGAATCTATGATGAAGCAAGTAAAGATGATCAGGAAGAGATTCAGAGAGAAGCAGACTGCTATTGCAGAGACTGGAGGGAATTGATGAAAAAAAAGACAGCACTTACAATTGCCGGAAGCGATTCAAGCGGAGGTGCGGGAATTCAGGCAGACATTAAGACCATGCAGGCAAACGGAGTCTATGCAATGAGTGCGATCACAGCATTGACTGCACAGAATACGACAGGTGTTACCGGGATCATGGAAGTATCTCCGGAATTCCTGGAAAATCAGTTAGATGCGGTCATCACTGATATCCGTCCGGATGCAGTAAAGATTGGTATGGTATCATCTGAAAAGTTGATAAAAACAATATCAAAGAAACTAAAAGAATACCATGCGGAAAATATTGTAGTTGATCCGGTTATGGTGGCAACAAGCGGATCCCGATTGATCAGTGAAAATGCGATTGAGACTTTAAAAACACAGTTGTTACCGATGGCATCCGTGATCACGCCGAATATCCCGGAAGCAGAAGTTCTTGCAGAGATGGAGATCCGGTCAGAAAAAGATATGGTGGAAGCAGCAAAGAAGATTAATGAAATGTATCATTGTGCAGTTTTGTGCAAAGGCGGACACAGTCTGAACGATGCCAATGATCTCTTATACCAGAATGGCAAAGCAACATGGTTCCGCGGAAAAAGAATCAATAATCCGAATACCCATGGAACAGGCTGTACTTTATCCAGCGCAATCGCCTCCAATCTTGCAAAAGGATACTCTCTGGAAGAATCCATTCATCGTGCGAAAGAGTATATCAGCGGTGCGCTGGCCGCCATGCTGGATCTGGGGAAAGGAAGCGGACCGATGGATCATGGGTTTGAGATAAGAGGGAGATTTGGGATTTAATTCAGGAAGGCATGACTACCCGGACCTGCATAAAAAGTAGGAAGCCGTTCCTGTTCAGGT
>OKRX01000993.1_pt1 | contig 21982 bp, 23 predicted proteins | sample 1601241 | NCBI WGS metagenome assembly OKRX01 (sample SAMEA3541500, study PRJEB24748) | human gut metagenome | biome: human gut; feature: human-associated habitat; material: faeces | place: China | collected 2012
GGCCGGTTTTGCCGGCCCGCCTGCTGTTCCTCTCAAAAAAATGCCGCCTGCATTCCTGCCGGCGGCAATAGAGCTCTTTTATGAAACTTTTACTGCGTTATCCGCTTTTTCATCAATTCCAAGCCTTTTCTTCATTTTCCGCCAGGCCCTTGCCGCCAGCCAGACTGCTACGATCAAAAGACTCTGCGCGATAAAGACCGCCAGCAGCTCGATGCCGTAAAGCTGCGTCAGATTGGCTGCCGCCATCACCGGCATCAAGGGCGTGCTGCCAATGAGAAAAACAAAATAGAACGGTATTGCACCACCTGACAGGCTCACGCCCGCTTGCACTGCCATCGTGGAGCCAATCGTACCAACGATCGGATACAGGGAGACCAGCAGCAGTGCAATCAGTCCGCCACGGTTATTGTGATAGCCACATACGATGGACACCACAAACACCAGGCCTATGTACATTGCGGAGAAAAAAATCTTTGCCGGCGTCACTGCGGAAAGATCGATTCCGCGTGAGGTAATCAGCGCGCCAAACGCCAATGTAAAAATAAACATCAGAATATTATTCCCGATAAAAGAAAAGATACCAACATGCTTATTTGAGGTTTTGAGCATAAGTAACCTCCCTTCTGTTTTTTATGGAAACGCTTATTAGTTTATCAGATTTATATGTAAAAAGCAAAGAAAATTTGTCAAAGAATCGGAAACAATTTTATCTCTTTTTAGGAAAAGAAAAATATCTGGAAAAGTTTGTAATTTTGTCTGTTTTATGGGCTCGATCCGTCTTGATTTTTGTTTGAAATCCTGTATAATAAAAAAGATCTCTGGAAAGGCACGGGATTAAAAATGGAAAAAGTAACTTTAACAAACGGCTTCCGGATCCTGTTGGAGCCTGTGGACTGGGCGCACAGCGCCACCATGGGCATCTGGGTCGGAAGCGGTTCGCGTTATGAAACGCCGCAAACCGCAGGTGTCTCCCATTTTATTGAGCATATGCTGTTCAAAGGAACCACCCGCCGCTCTGCGCTGGCGATTGCGGAGCAGATGGATGAAATCGGCGGCGTGCTGAATGCATATACGACCAAGGAATACACCTGCTTTTATGCGCGCGCGCTCGACCGGCATGTCGGCACCGCTTTTGACATTCTCTGCGATATGCTCACCCAACCTGCCATGACGGAAAGGGACCTGCAGACGGAACGCGGCGTCATCCTCGAGGAGCTGCATATGTATGAGGACAGCCCCGAGGACATCTGTGCAGACAACCTATATGCGGGCGTCTGGCAGGGCGATATGCTCGGCTCCAATATCCTTGGTGAACGAAAAACCGTCATATCCCTGACACCGGAGGATTTGAAGGCCCATATGCGCCGGTTCTACACACCGGAACGCATGGTGGCCGCGGTCTGTGGCCGCTTTGACCGGGATGAAATCGTGCGGTTATGCGAGGAAAATTTTGGCGCCCTGGCCAATACGGGCAATCCGATCGCCGCAGATGCAGCGGCCTACCACCGGTGTATCACACTGCGCAAAAAGGATTTTGAGCAGACGCAGCTCGCACTTGCAATGCCCGGCATCGGCGCGCAGGACGACCGCCGTTTTGCGATGCGCCTGCTCATGTCGATCCTCGGCACCTCCTCCTCTTCCCGGCTGTATCAGCGCATCCGGGAGGAATTGGGGCTGGTCTATGAGATCGAAGCATTTTCGGCCTCGTATCTCGAGGCAGGTATCCTCGGCGTCGATATGGCGCTTTCACCCCATAATGAGAGGAAGGCCCTGCGGGAAGTTTTCCGCATTGTCAATGGCTTTGCAGATTTACTCACGCAGCGGGAGCTTGCCCGCGCAAAGGAGCAGTATCTCTCCGGGCTGATTATGAATCTGGAATCCACACAGTCGCTCGCCGCCCAGATGGGGCGCGGCGAGCTGCTCTATAACGAGGTAAAAAGCGCGGATGAGATTATGGAGCGCGTACGCGCGGTCACGCTTGATGAGGTGCGCTCACTCGCCGGGGAATTTCTGCGCTTCGATCAGCTTTCCATTTCCGCGGCAGGCCGTATCAAAAAGGAAAAATTTTATGAGGAGCTTTCCATTACGGCACAGGGGTAACAGAATCTTCAGGGAACAGTATAAGGAGATTTTTATGATCGACTGTCATGTCCATCTTGAAACAGGCCCCTATACTCTCTCCTGGGTGCGTGAATATGTCAGGATTGCGCAGCAAAGGGGACTTTCTGAAATCTATCTGCTGGAGCACTGCTATCTCTTTCCGGAGTTTCTGCCGATGTACGCTCCCGTTCGCTCGCAAAGCGATTTCATTGATGCGTGGCTGAACCGGAAGGGTGGGAAGCGGAATTTCGCAGAATACCTGCGGCTCGTTGACGAGGTGAGGGCAATACAATGGCCTGTTCAAATCCGATTCGGCCTTGAGGTTTGCTATTTCCCCGGATATGAATCTTTTATGACGGGGCTCACCAGGGATGCAGGTCTTGATTTTCTGGTTGGCAGCGTCCATTTCATCGATCATTTTGCCTTCGATCATAAGCCTGAGCTCTGGAGAGGCGTCGATGTCGACTGGGCCTACCGCCGCTTTTTTGAACTGAGCATCTGTCTTGCCTCATGCGGCGTTTACGATGGCTTGGCGCATCCTGACAGTCTCAAGCTATTTGGTCACCACCCCTCTTTTTCTTTGGAACCATTTTATGAAAAGCTGGCCGCAGCGCTGGCGCAAAGCAGGATGTACGCCGAACAAAGCAGCGGCATCGCCCGCCGGAGCGGCGCACGGCTTGGGATGGAGCCGGCCCTGCTGCAGGCAATGCTCCGCAGGGGTGTCCGGGTCCAGACCGCCTCTGACGCCCACCGGCCGGAGGACGTCGGGCTGCAAATTTCAAAGCTTGAGCAGATAACGCGGGGCTATATGGCATAGTGCGGTGCCGGTTATGTTACCCATTCTTTTCTGAGGAAATCGTCCGTGGCAAGCGGGCGTTTTTTTCCGTTTGATCGCTTTTTCCGCATAACCGGGGGCAAAGGGCAATATAGTAGTGTAAATCCAAAGAAAACAAAATGACCGCCATCGGAAACTAACTGCCGCTCAACGCACTCTATTAGAATGGACGTTTATCATCGAAACAGATCATCTGAAGAGGGAAAAGGGTGAGGAAGTTGACGCAGGAAGCGTTGGATGCAGCTTTTACCCAGCTATATGAAGAAACCTATGACGCCGTGCTGCGCTATATCGTTTGCCACTGTGCCTCCCCTTCAGATATTGGGGATTTGGTGCAAAACACCTATTTAGGCCTCTACCAGCGCATGCGCCGGGCGGGAGAAACGGTGCGCAATCCTCATCACTATGTCATGCGTATCGCCCGCAATGAGCTCAACCATCATTATGGCGCAACCCGTATGATGCGAAGCTGTCTCCCCGTCTTTTCTCCTCATGACAGGGAGGAAAATTTTGAGGCGATCGAGCGTGAGCTACTGGAAACGGAAGCGGACCCGGATGACTGTGTGCTCTGTGATGAAATTTGGGAGTACCTGTCACGGGGAGACCTGCTGACCTTCCGGATTTTCATCCTCTATTTCTCGCAGGATGTTGGCCTGAAGGAGATTGCACAGATGCTCCATGTGAATGAAAACACTGTGAAAAGCCGCCTGTACCGTACTCTGAAAAAATTGGAAGCGATATTCCAATGGCAGGAGGTAGCTGAACATGAAACGAAGAAATCTATTTCATCAGGCGATTGACGATCACCTGCCTGACCGCGAAAAAATACTACAAACCGTTCTGTCCGAGGAATCGTCTCCTGTCAGGCGCCGTTTCCCCGCAAAGCGAGCTGCAGCGGCGGCACTCGCGGCGGTGCTGCTTGTAGCCGGCTTCGGCGCGATCTGGCATCTCGCCGGGCGCACATCGGAAAAGAGCCCGAAGGTGGTAGAAACCGCACAGCTCCACCTCTTCGCCTCCGGGAACACTTCTACTCCGGAGCGCGCCCTGGAATTGGAGCCAAATGTCGAGGTCAAGCTTTCTATGTGGGGGATCTGGCGCGATTATCCAAATATTTCGGACAAAACCGGAAAAGTGGAGAGCTTTGAAATCCGCAAGGAGCAGCAAAGTTCGCTCGGCGTCCAGGGAGAGGGCTTACAGTCCTACACCATTTCCTGCGACAACGGAAAACTCGTCTATTACCCTGATTCCTATCAGCGCCTGAGCAAATTGCTGTTTCAAAACAGTGGGCAGCCTGCGGACTCCCGTTATATGTCCTGTATCTTCCTCCCCCCGGAGATCCCCTATCAGGATGCCCTGGCGCATGCACAGGCAGGGGACGCAGCCTATTTTGAAAATATTCTGAAGGATCACAGGTATCAGTTCCTCCGGGATCACTATTTTGAGGGAGGTCAAATCGACTTATCCGGCTGCAGCTTTTCCATCCTGCAATCGTCAAAGGAAGGCGCTGTTTTCTGCGCGCTGCGCGCCGATTGGACCGAGGACCCGCTTCCACGGCTTGCCGGGCGCTCGATCACCGTATTGCGCCCGCAGGAAAATGCGATGATTAACTGGGAGCCCAACGAGGAGGATTATCGAAAGATTTATGAGCCCGGCCCCTTTTCCTATGAGGATTTCGGCTCCGCCACCATCACCGTCACCGCGCAGTTCGAGAGCGGTAAACAGGTTGAGAAGCACTTGTTTGTCTATTTCAGTGAGGACGGCTATCAGACAGTCAAACTGCTGGACTGACCAGAACCGTTGCTACATAACTTTATAACAGAAACAACAGCTCTCTGAAAACCTTCAGGGAGCTGAGCTTGTTTTTATAGCGTCGGATCCTGCCGCCTTCGCTCAATTTCATCAGTTCATACGATGCACATCGGCATATGGTCGGGCAGTATCCTCCCGCGGCGTGGATGATAAAAACCCATCGGGCCAACACGGTAGGGATCTATGCGGAACGTAACGCTGCACCGCTGCGAAAAAGGATTCGATCGAGCTGCCCTCCGAGGGTACCGTGCATATTAAGGTAATACGGATGCTTGAGCGGATACCGGCCGTTTCGCCTGCATACGACAAAACAGTGCAGGAGGTTGATTTCGACCAGAAGTACCCCCTCTCCTATTTATTTTATAATTATTGACATTTATGTAATATTATTGTAATATATGTATGCACCGCCCGGTATCAATTGTCTATCCGCCGCCCGTATGGGTGTATCCGGCGGTTGTGTCCGTTTTTTGCAGGGCTGATCTCGTCAACTCGCAGAATTGGACGAACTGCCGGCTCCAGCGAAAGGATGGTAATGGATATGGTAGATACGCTGATTCTCGCCGCACTGCTTCTGATCCTAGCCACCGGTTATCTGCAAACCATTCAGAGAAGCCACTGAACGGATCCATGTCTGCCGCTTGGCCGGATAGGAAAACAAAAAGCAAGCCGCCTTAACGGTCATACACAGACGGCTGCAACAGGGCGTGGGCAGGCAGTCCGGGCGGCGCTATTTCCCCTTGTTTGCCGATGCTAATATTTATTGTGCACATCCTCGGCAAAGCACATCAGGTCTTTGAGCTCCAAAACCGTGCCGTCGTCGAGCACGGCTTTGCCGGACATCCGCCCGAACACCTGATGTTGATCCGTAACAATGAGCTTCACATCGATCTTCGCCGCGCGGTCCAGCACTGGAACAAAATCCATTTCAAACCGCCCATCCGAGGAGGTAAACGTCCAAGGTTTCATATAGTCGCTCTTATCGATATGGAATTCGATATCATCGAGCTTATGACATTGCCCATCATAGAAAAGCATATTTTCGCTCGCCGCGCTGGTGTCGCCGAAGCCATAGCCGATATTGAAGCCAAAGGGCTTCCCATTGACGATCCCATTGCCGGAGCCCCAGTACCAGCGGTTATCATAGGTCCATACGCCGCGGCCCCAGTCGAGCGTGCCGAAATCCGTCTCCGGATGAAAAACATATTCTTTTCCGTCAAAAATCGCCTTTCCGCTCGCGCGCATACAGTTGATCTTTTGATTGTAATAAAAGGCTGTCTTTCTCTCCTGCCATGGCGTTGCGATCACCATGGTGTCCATCGGTGGCTGCTCGAGCGTGATATCGCAGGAAAAGGGCTTACCATCGCAAAAATTTTTGAAATCGCAGCGGATGCGGCGTTTCCCATCGGTCTTGATGAATTCCATCGCCAAACGCTTATCCCGGTAAACGACATTCCCTTTGGCCGAGGTGGAGGGCATCTTCATCTTTCCCATCGGGAAGGCGTTGAGAATGGTCTCCGTATGCTCCCAGGGCTTTGTAAAATCGAGCAGAGAAACGGACTGCAGCCCGATATACCCATCGTCGGACAGGGTGAAGGCGCAGGCGAACCGGTCGCTGAGCACCAGATAATAATCCCATTCCTTAATGCGGAATTTCGGTGCCTTGATCGCCCCGCGGTCATATACCTGCACCAGATCCTTCGACCAGCCCGGCTCAACCAGACGGCCCTGTACGTCCAAAAGCGGATGCCTCTTAGTCACCTCATGATTTCTCAAATCCAATCACTCCTCTCAAATTGCCCATCGTTTCCTATCGACATTATAAACAATTCCGGATGGAAAATAAATTCTTTTTCATAAATATCTCTGGTTTTCCAGAATTCCATGTTTTAGGCTGTTTGAGAGAAGCACTTTTTTGCTTTCCAGCATGTGAGAGCATCCCGTTTTCCGCCGGGCCTCCCCTGAAAAAATATGGCAAGCTCTTGCTTTTTTCGTCCGTTATGTTACAATGAGAAAGACAAGGAACCATACTGATGGGAAATGGGTTCTCCAATTATCGCCCTTTTCCGCCCGGTTCTGAACAAAGAAGGAGGTACATCATCCATGGCATATGTAATTTCTGACGAATGCATTTCCTGCGGCGCCTGCGAGGCAGATTGCCCTGTTTCTGCAATCTCCGAGGGCGACGGCAAGTATGTTATCGACGCGGATACCTGCATCGACTGCGGCGCATGCGCCGGCACCTGCCCGGTAGGAGCGCCTCACGAGGCATAAATCGCAAGGTATTTCAAACGACGGGAAGAGGAGCTTTCGGGCTCCTCTTTTTGTTTTGCAATTTTTCCAGGAGCCGCTGCAACAATTTCGCGCCTTTCTGACACTATTGATACGAGGGACGGAAAAGGGGGATGCTTTTCATGGCAAAACCGGAAATTCGATTGGTGGAACGGGCAAAGGCCGGAGATGCAGAGGCCTTTGGGCAGCTCTATGCCCAATATGCGCAGGATCTTTATCGCTTTGCCTATTACTATCTGGGTTCCCGCGAGGAGGCAGAGGACGCCGTTCAGGATGCCATCTGCGCTGCTTTTCAAGGGGTTGGCGCGCTGCGCAGCGCCGCTTCCTTCAGGGCCTGGCTGTTTTCCATTCTCGCCAATACCTGCAAGCACCATATTGCAGCCGTAAAAGAGCGTCGTCTAACCACGCCGCTGGAAGAGGCGCGCCGTCTGGGCGAGGGCGAATGCTCTGAAGCGCTTGCGCTCGCATTGGAGCTGCGGGAAGCCATCTATGCGCTCAGCGATGAGGAGCGCAGCATTGTCCTGCTCTCCGTCATCGGCGGCTATAAAAGCCATGAAATCGCTAAAGCCCTCTCCTGCCCGCCCGGCACCGTCCGCTCGAAGCTTTCCCGAACCCTTGCGAGGCTTCGCCTGACCGCAGAAAAGGAGTCCTCATAATGAAGAAAAAGCGTAACAGCCAGACCGTCCTGCTTCAAAAAGCGCTCAGGCCTTTGGATCAAATCAATACACTCCCCCCCTCCCTTACCCCTGCGCAGATTTCCGCCCTCCTGCGGCAGCAGGAAGCGCCCCGGGCGGCAAAGAGCCGTGTTCTTACCCTGCGCCATGTGGCGTTGTCCGCGGCCGTGCTGGCAATCGTCATTGGCGCCATCGCGCTGTGGAAGGGCCTGCCGTACCTGGAGGTTGTCAATCAGGAGACCGGCGACGCCGCTCCGCTGGTGGAGGTCCTGCAGGATTATTCAAAGATTGAGGCATACTTCCAGGCACTCAAAGATAATCTTGAGGAAGGATCCTACGCCTCTCCCGGCGATCAAGCCGTTGCCGAAGCAACGGCAGAAAGCATCCATCCCACCACAAGGGGCGATGTTCCCAAGGCGGGCACTTCTGCCACCCCGAATGCCAACGCCAATTCCGCTTCAAAAAATAACGCACAAACAGCATATGGCAAAACCAATACACAGATTGCCGATGTCGACGAAGCCGATATCCTAAAAAACGACGGTGCCTGCCTCTATTTCGCCCCCTCCGGAGGCACAAAGATCCAGATCATCGCCCCCCGGCCTGCTGGTTCGATGAAGGTGCTCTCCACGATTTCCGTCCCACAGGAATCTGGCAAAAGCCTGTCCGTTTCCGAGCTCTACGTCAAGGGGAACCGTCTGATTGCCGTGTGCAATCTTGCGGATGCTTCCGGCAAGCAGGGCATCAGCGCAGATGCCGTTTATAACAGCTGCATGATGTCCGTTTTCAACGGCGACGCACGAATCTTGATCTATGACATTGGAGACCGCTCCAAGCCGAAATTGCTGCGCACCTTCACGCAGGACGGCGGGATTCTTTCCACCCGGATGATCGGCGATACGCTGTATCTCGTCACACAGTATACCGTGGCGCTGTCCGGTGACGGCGAGCTCAAAGACTATATTCCCACCACGACAAACAATCGGGAACCCTCCAAAAAGCTCAATGCCGCCGATATCCAGATTCTTCCGGATGCGAAAACGCCCAACTATTTGGTCGTCAGTGCTCTGGATACCAGAGATGAGACAAAAGAACCCGCCCGCAAGGCTGTCCTCGGCAGCGGAGATCAGGTGTACTGCAATACAGACGCCCTGTACACAGCGTCCTCAGCGTATGACGGCGAGACGGAGTTTACCACGATTTTCGGCTTCCCGTTCACGGAGGATGGCCTCGGCAAAAGCGTTTCCGGCCGGGTACGCGGCCACATTCTCAATCAGTTTTCCCTCGACAGCTTCAATGGCGCGCTGCGTATCGCTACCACGGAAACCGTAAAGGGGACCACCAGCAGCCGGATCACCATTCTGGATTCATCCCTTAAAACGCTTTCCTCGCTTGCCAACATTGCGCCTGGAGAAGAAATTTATGCGGTGCGCTTCCTCGGCACAAAGGGTTATGTTGTCACCTTCCGTCAGACCGACCCGCTCTTTGTCATCGATCTATCTGATACAGGCGCGCCGAAAATTCTCGGCAAGCTCAAGATCCCCGGCTTTTCGAGCTATCTCCATCCGGTTGGTGAAAACCTTCTGCTCGGCATTGGCCAGGATACGGATCTCCAGGGAACCACGCGCGGCGTAAAGCTTTCCCTATTCGACGTCAGCAATCCAGCGAAGCCAAGGGAAATCGATAGCCTGATCCTGCCAAACGGCACCCACACCGATGCACCCTCGGAATATAAGAGCATCCTTTTCCTCCCGGGGCAGAATTCGTTTGCCCTCCCGATCTATCAGGAGGAATTTGACCAGTCCTTCCATGCCTATTATCAGGATTACCGCTATTGCATCTTCTCCATCCAAAAGAATCAGATTAAACTCCAGCATACACTGCGCAACTACACAAAGGAGGAGCTGCGCTCCGAAAGCTACAGCGTTAACAGCGCCATCCTGCGCGGTACCTATATCGGTGACACGCTCTACACGCTCTCGAATGGACGCGTTTGCGCATTCTCCCTCTCCTCCGGCCAGAAGCTCGGCCAGCTCGACTTCTAGCATCGGTAAACAAGGAGAAAACAGCACCGCCCGGCAGCCGCAAAACCAGTTTGCCGCGTTCTCGGCCTCGGCTGGCAGCAAAGGCGAGGCGGATAGCGCCGGCAGAGGCCCCCGGCGTTACCCTCAATACCGTTGTTGCCTCTGTTTATCAATGCTTGTAACCCTTATATTCACACACATTCTAAACCTGACCAAACGAAAACGGCTCCGGAAAACCGGGGCCGTTTTCACTTTTCTATCCTTTGAAAAAGGCGGCGGCAGGGCTGATTTTGTCCGGAATTCTGGACAGCCTAACAGCAGGGAAGGATCAAACTCTGATCGATGCCGAAAAGGGGAAACCTATGACTGAATCCAAAAAAACCTATCGCCTGCCCACTGCGATTGCCATGATTGTCGGCATTTGCATCGGCTCAGGCATCTTTTTCAAAAGTGATAACATCCTCGCTGCCACCGGCGGCAGCGTCTTTCTCGGCATTCTCGTATTTCTCCTGGGCGCCATCGGCATCATCTTCGGGGGATTGAGCATTGCGCAGCTGGCGGCGCGCACCAGCCGTTCCGGAGGGATCGTCGCCTATGCCGAGGAATTCGTCGGGCCCAGCTTTGCGTGCGGGGCCGGCTGGTTTCAGGTGTTTCTATATTTTCCCACGCTTGTCGCCGCCATATCCCGCGCAGTAGGGTATTATTTCTGCAGCCTGTTTCCGCTCACGGACACGCTGGGAACGCAGTACCTGATCGGCTTTCTCTTTTTCACCCTCTGCTTTCTCTGGAATAGCTTCTCTGCCAGGCTGGGCGGGTTTCTCCAAAATGCGGCAACCCTTCTGAAGCTGATTCCACTTCTGCTCGTCGCTGTCTGCGGACTGTTCTTTGGAAATCCACGATCGGTTTTTTCCCTTTCTCCCGGCAGCCTCGCATCAGCGGGCTGGCTCTCCGCCATCGGGCCGATCGCCTTCGCCTACGACGGCTGGATTATCGCGACTGCCATCTCTCATGAGGTAACTCATTCGCAGCGGAATATGCCGCGCGCGCTTTTCATTGCCCCGCTCTTCGTCACCGCCGTCTATATCTTGTATTTTTTCGGCGTTTCGAGCCTGCTCGGCCCTGAAACAATCCTGTCTCTGGGCGACCGGCATGTCGCCCTGCTTGCGGAGCGTCTGCTGGGGACATCCGGCGCAAAACTGATGCTTCTCTTCATCTTGATCGCTGTGGCAGGAACGCTCAACGGCGTGATTCTCGGCTATCTCCGCCTACCGTATGCGCTTGCGCAGCGGGGCATGCTGCCTTTTTCGCGCATCTTTACAGGCCCCTCCCCGCTGATGCGCGCCCTGCCGGGCTATGTGGCCAGTTGCATCTGGACGGCGGTTAATTTCTGTAGCGAGCGGTATATGTGGCTTCCCAATGCGGACGTTTCAGAAATTCCGATCGTTATGGGCTATCTGCTCTATGCCGCGCTGTATGGTCAGGTCATCCGCCTCTGGTGGAGCGGGCAAATTGACGGACCACTGCGCGGCGCCCTGATTCCCGGTCTGGCGCTGCTCGGCGCGGGGATCGTCCTGTGGGGCGGGCTGCAAAGCCGGGCGCATCTGTTCTATGCGGGCTTCTGCCTTCTGGTGATCGCTATGGGCGTCCTCTATGGCCGAAAAATCCATAAGCCCGCATAAACGAAAAGGACGCATTGCAAAATGAAAATATACACATTTGCAACGCACCCTTTTTCTTCTCTATAATGGGTATCCGCTTCGCAGCGGGCACCTTTTTTGCGCGTATTTTCGCCATACACTTTTATTCTAGATCCAGAAAGACGTAGCAAAATGATCCACAAGACGAATATTCCGTATAAAATATCCCTACCCATATTCTAAAAAATTCAATCAGACGCACTATTGGACCATATCACCGTGATGGAAAACCGGTTTCCATCCAGGGAAGCCGTGATCTCGCAACCCATCTGCTCGGCCAGCCGCTTTACGATCGCCAGCCCAAGCCCGGTGTTGCGTCCGCTGCGCATCTGGTCTCCGGTATAGAAGCGGTCAAACACATGGGGAACATCCTCTTGCGTTAGCAAATGTGTATCGTTGGCGAATACGGTGGATACATAGGCGTCCGTGCGCACGGTCACCCAGGCCGCGCTCTCTGCGTAACGCAGCACATTCTGCAACAGATTGGCAAAAATGCGCTGCGCAGCATCCGCATCCGCCAAAACGGCGGGCAGGTGCTCCGGCACATCGACATGCATCTTCAGCTTTCTGTGGGTAAAATCATCGTAGAAGGACGCCAACTGCGCGCAGAGAATCCCGCCCAGGTCAATTTGCTGCAGATTGACGTCGTATTCGTTTGCATCCAGGCGGGAGAGGTCGTAAAAACCGCTGATGAGCGTTTGCAGGGAGCGGGTGCGGGAGCCGATCACCTCCATAGCGTGCACACGTTCCTCCTGCGAAGTCCGGCTGTCCTGCGCGAGCTGCAGGTAGCCGAGGATCGAGGTCAGCGGCGTGCGCAGGTCATGTGAGATATTCGCGATCTGGCGGCGCAGCTCCTTTTCCGCGAGCATGTGCTTGATCTCTTCGCTTTGCCGCTGATCGAGCGTTTGGTTGATCGCCTCAAAAAGCGCTTCCATATCCCGATCCGGGGAGGAGAGGTGCAGGCGGCGGTTGCCGCCCTCCCTGTTGATCTGCGCCAGATCCCTGCGCGCCCTGCGGAGGTTGCCCCGCTGCAAAAAGTACAGGGCGGCAAACACCACCGCCAATGCCCCCAATAGAACTGTCATCAGCATCATTGTTTCCGCCCTCTTCTTCCGTCAATTTATTTGATTTCCCTGCGCCGGAACAGCAGATAGCCGGCGATGGAAGAAGCCGCGAACCAGCTGAGCCCCACCAGGATGCACCACGGGATGATCTCCGGCTGAACCGGCCGCGCGGCCGGGCCCGGGCCGCCTATCATGAACCCTGCGCCACCGGTCAGCAGAGAAAACTGCCTGCTGATCGTCAGCTTATAAATCGCCTCCAGCCACGGCCGAAGGCTTGCGAGCATGCCCAACACCGGCCCGGGGAAAGAAAATACGAGCATGGCACTCATGCCAAATAGCGCATTGCTGCGAAATGCAAAGACAAGCATGTTCAGAATGCCGAGCATGCCAAGCCATAGGGGCAGGGAAAGCGCTGCCTTCTGCAAAAAGAGGCTTACCGCCTGCCATTCGATCGGATCATGCGCGCCAAGCTGCGAGAAAACCAGCGCGCTCGCCGTATAGACCACCAGGATCCAGGCGACGATGACGAGCATCAGCACGATTTCCACAATCAGCTTGCCGAAATACATCTCTCCGCGGCTGATACCGAAGGAGATGGGGTTTTTGAGCGTTCCATATTTATACTCGTCGGAAAATACCGCGTCCACCACAAGCGTGAGGATGGCAAAACACATCGGCATCAGCATGATGCCGAGATAGAACGGATAGGCGGAGTTCATTTTCCCCACGATGGAAAACGTCATACGAATTAAGGCATTTCCGGCGATGCACAGCAGTGCAATCACGGCCAGAGAAATCTTGGTATATTTCCTGCGGAAGGTTTTATAAAGCTCGCTGCTGATATAGTTAAGCATTTTTCCGGCCCTCCTCTCTGATAAGCGAGAGGAAATATTCCTCCAGATTCGACCCCTGATTGACCACGCCGGAAATTTCCACGCCGGAGGCCGCCAGAACGTGCGTTACCTTCGCGGGCGTGTCGAGATACTCATACAGCCGCATTTTACCGCCGGGCAGGATTTCATAATTTGCGCATCCAAGCTCCCGCTCGACGGCGACGGCAGCCTTCTCCGTGCTGTCCACCGTGAGTTCCAAACACTCCCGGCAGCGCTCGCGCAGCACCTTTTCAGAAATCTGCTCGATGAGCCTGCCGCGATGGATAAAGCCATAGCAGGTTGCCAAGCTTTCCAGCTCGCTGAGGATGTGGCTCGAGATGAGCACCGTCACCCCGTTTTCCTCGCACAGCTTTTGAATCAGCGTGCGAAAATGCGCAATGCCCATCGGATCGAGCCCGTTGATCGGCTCGTCGAGCAGCAGCAGCGCGGGATGATTCATCAGCGCGAGGGCGAGCCCCAGCCGCTGCTTCATGCCAAGGGAAAAATCCTTGAACTTTTTTTTGCCCGTATCGCTCAGCTCCACCTGCCTCAGCGCATCGTCAATGCAGCCCTTACCCGCGATCCCGCGCTGGCGGCGGTAATATTCAAGATTTTCCCGCGCCGTGAAGAACGGAAAGAAGCTCGGCGTTTCCACAACCGCACCTAGGTTTGCACGCATGCGGTCGATGCCCTGCGGCGAAGTTTCTCCAAACAGCTCCAATTCCCCGGAAGTGGGGAACGTCTGGCCGGTCACCATCCGCAGCAGCGTCGTCTTGCCAGCCCCGTTCTGACCGACAAGGCCGTAAACCTGCCCCTGCTGAAGTGTGAGGCTGACCTGGTCCACCGCTACCACGGAGCCATAGCGCTTTGTGAGATGGCGGGTTGCCAGTATCGTCTGCACCATATTCTTCATCACCTTTCCTGATTTCAATCATCCCAACGCTTCGGGACTGTATAAAGAATATCGCGCCGGCAACAAGAAAGGCATAAAAAAGCTTAAAGAAAGTTTAAAGATTGCCTGCGACCATTTTTCAATAATTCTTTCCGGGCAGCAGGCGTAAAACGCTGAATACAATCTGTTTCCTCCGGCCTCAATCTTCCTGCGCCATCTTAAAACCGATTCCCCAGACCGTTTTGATATATTCCTCTCCCGGGTCCGCCTTATGAAGCTTTGCTCGCAGGTTGGAAATGTGGACGTTCACGGTGTTATCCTCCCCGTAATACGGCTCTCCCCAAATCTGCTCGTAGAGATTCTCCCGGGTGAATACGCGGCGCGGATAGCGCATCAAAAGCTCCAAAATCGCAAATTCCCGCGCTGTTAAAGAAAGTTTATTGCCATTGGCCTTCGCCTCCAGCGTCTCGCAGTCGAGCGTGAGCCGCCCGATGTGCAGCCGGGCCGATTGCTGCGCGGGGGAAAACAAGCGGTACCTTCTGAGCTGAGCCTCTACGCGGGCGAGCACCTCTTCATTCTCAAAGGGCTTAGCAATGAAATCGTCCGCGCCGAGCCGCAGGGCATTCACGCGCGCATCCAGCCCCGCCTTCGCGGAAATCACGATGATCGGCATCGTTTTCTCCGCGCGCAGCCAGGCAATCAGCTCCTCGCCCGCTAGGCCGGGGAGCATCAGGTCTAAAAGCAAAAGATCGTATTCCCCCATTTGCAGGCGCAGCTGTGCCTCCGTCCCGGAGAATGCGCTGTCTGACCGGTAACCCGCGCCGGACAAAATTCGGCAGAGCAGCGCATTGATATCCGAGTCGTCCTCCACGACCAGAATGCGGCAGGCATCCATATCCGTCATCCTTTCTGAATGCATCTGTTACCGAGTATACACAAAATGCAGGAAGAAATCAAAAAAGCCGAAGCAAAATGCATTCCATTAAACCAATCGGCGTTAAAAGAAATGCCTCTAGTGATCGGATAAGGCCTTGAACCGATCCCATATAAAAAGGCCCAAAGCAGAAAGGTCAAGAAAAACTGGATAGAATAGTCAAGCGGGATGGTGCTTAACCACCTCAGTGCAGAATGGATGCGTTTGGTGTTATAATAGGTGTCAATGTATGGAAAAATATCGAACCGGGCTTGTTCAGGATTGTCATCATGGGAGTCTGGAACAATCTCTAATCTGAATTCGGTTAACATCGGTGAACAGGGGCAAACACGCTGCAGCGCCCCTCTTGAGGATAAAATCGGTATATGCGAAAAATAGGCGGCTTGCATTGTGCGTTTGAATCCCGTATACTGAAGAAACAAGCCCCATTTGAGGAGGAATTTTTCATGTCCGCTCCACTGGCCGACCGCTTGCGTCCGCAGTCGCTCGACGATATCGTCGGGCAGCGGCATCTTCTGGGGGAGGGAAAGCCTCTGCGCAATATCATCCTCTCCGGCGAGCTGCCCAATCTCGTCTTTTACGGCCCCTCCGGCGTTGGCAAGACGACGCTTGCGGGCATCATCGCCCGCACCACGAACCGCCGCCTGCACCGGCTCAACGGCACCACCGCCTCCACGTCGGATATCCGGGATGTCGTTGCCGAGCTCGATACGTTTGCTGCGCCCAACGGGATTTTGCTGTATCTTGATGAAATCCAATATTTCAATAAAAAGCAGCAGCAATCCCTGCTGGAGCATATCGAAAACGGGAAGATCACACTGATCGCCTCGACCACGGAAAACCCGTATTTCTATATCTATAATGCGATTCTCAGCCGGTCTACCGTGTTTGAATTTAAATCCGTCGAACCGCAGGAGATCGAGCGCGCCGTACAGCGTGCCTTCTCCTTTCTGGAGGAGGAGCGCGGCGAAAAGATTCTGCCGGAGGAGGGCGTCGTCCCCTATATCGCGCAGGCCTGCGGCGGTGACGTGCGCAAGTCCATCAATGCGGTGGAGCTCTGCGTGCTGGCCTCCCCGATGCCCGCGCCGGGAGAGCCGCGCACGGTCACGCTTGAGCACGCGAAGGAGCTTTCCCAGCGCAGCGCACTCCGGTATGACCGGGCGGGAGACGAGCATTACGATATCATCTCCGCCTTCCAGAAATCCATGCGCGGTTCCGACCCGGATGCTGCGCTGCACTATCTTGCACGGCTTCTGGAGGCTGGCGATTTGCCCAGCGCCACTCGCCGGCTGATGGTCTGCGCCTGCGAGGATGTGGGCCTTGCCTATCCAATGATCATCCCAATTGTCAAGGCGGCGGTGGACACGGCGCTGCAGGTCGGCCTGCCCGAAGCGCGCATCCCGCTCGCGAATGCGGTGGTACTGGTAGCGACAGCCCCAAAGTCCAACAGCGCCTATGAGGGAATCAATCGTGCCATGGATGACGTGCGCCGCGGAAAAAGTGGGCCGATCCCCCGCGCGCTGCAAAATGTCCACTACGACGGCGCAGACAACCCGAAGAAAGGGCAGTTTTACGAGTATCCCCACGAATATCCGAATCACTGGCTCCCGCAGCAGTATCTTCCCGATGCGCTGAAAAATGTCCGCTATTACGAATATGGGGAGAATAAGACCGAGCAGGCTGCAAAGAGCTACTGGGACAAGATCAAGGGCGGGCAGCGCTGATAAAACCAGATGGCAAGGGGGAAACAATGTGGAAGCGAGCCGTCGGTTGCAGTTGCTCAATCGGGACATGCTGAAAGTGATCGCCGCAGCTGCAATGCTGCTCGACCACATCGGCTGGCGCTTTCTTGTTTTTTCGAGCCCTTTGGCGCAGCTTTTCCATACGGTGGGCCGCATCACGCTGCCAATCATGTGTTTCTTTATCGTGGAAGGGTACAGCTATACGCACAGTAAGAAGAAGTATGGCCTGCGGCTTTTGCTCTTTGCCCTGCTTTCGCAAGTTCCTTATGCCATGTTTCGAGGACAACCCTGGTACACGCCGGGCCTGAATGTGATCTTTACTTTGCTGTTCTGCTTTCTGGCGGTACTTTCCTATGACAAAATCCAGAACGGTACGCTCCGGTGGATTGCGGTCCTCAGCTGTACCGCTGCTACCTGGTGGTGCGACTGGCCAGTCACCGCCGTATTGTTTGCGCTCACCTTCTGGATATTCCGGGAGGATGAAAAGAAGCGGGCAGCGGCCTTTTCCGCTGTGGCAATTTTCTATTTTTGTTTTACATTATCCGAAAAGCTGGAGGCAGGCTGCGGCCTGATATCCGTCCTGCTCTCCAGCCTCTTTACACTCGGCGTTTTTCTGGCGCTTGTGCTGCTTCTGTTCTATAACCATCAAAAGGGGCGTTTTTCAGAGGGCAAATGGGGCAAGTGGTTTTTCTACCTGTTTTACCCAGCGCAGCTGTTGCTGCTTGCCCTGCTCTGAGAAAAAGAAAGGGAACGAAATTTTCTATTGACAAATGTAGAGGAGGGCGCTATAATAATCTACGCAAAAGCGCTCCTTTTGCAGACAAGTCCATATGGGGGTGTAGCTCACTTGGTAGAGCGCTTGCTTCGCATGCAAGAGGTAAGGGGTTCGATTCCCCTCATCTCCACCATAGAAGAATCGCGTAGGTATAGGCTAAAAGCCGTATCCACGCGCTTTTCTTTTTGTCTCTTTATCAGCCCGTGTGCAGCTCGTGTGCAACCGCTGAAAAATATAGTTCGCTGGCCTGTTTTAGCTTTTGAAGGTTTGGGTGGCTGTACCGGGCGGTAGTGTCGATCTTAGAATGGCCTAAAATCAACTGAATTTCCCGGATATCCACCCCCTGTTCCTGTAACAGCGTGGCGCAGGTATGCCGACAGCAGTGCGGGGATAATGGCCGGACACCTGAAATCTGCCGAATGAATTTATCATACGCCCGGCTGAAATTGCGTGGACTCATCAGGGTACCTATGGACGTGCCGAAAGGGTACAATCCTTTTTTAGCGATCCCCTGAATCCGCTCAATCAACCAGGCAGGCGCGGGAACGTCTCGGATACTTCCCTTCGTTTTGGCCTTCCCCTCCTTGACACACGGAATACCCTTTTCATCTTGATAAACTGCCCGGCGGATATGCAAGACACCTGCGTCGGCATCTAAATCTGTATACATCAATCCGAGCAGTTCGCCTCTTCTAAGGCCGCAGAGTAATAAAACCATAACGCCTACGGAGACTTGTTCAGCCACACGTTTTTCTGCCTTGTTCTTCGTATCCTTTTGATAGGTTTTTGCAAACGCAACGATCCGCTTTGCCTCTTCCAGCGTAAACGATTCCCTTATCTTTTCCGCCTTATGTGGGGCTTTCAGTTTGCGGGCCGGGTTTTTAATACACAGATCGTTTTCAACTGCTTCCTCAAAACAGGAGCGCAAAAGGGAATACATCTTCTGAATGTATGATTCGGAAGCATCCACTGCGAAATCGTTTAAAAATGTTTGCAGCTCTGCCGGCTTAATTTCCGAAACCTTGCGCCGCATCAGCTCATCGGGGATTTTATCCCGCAAGAGCTCCAGCAAATAATAAGAGGTTGCCTGGATCGTCCCCTTTCGGTAGATCTCCAAATAACGGCTCATCCAGACTTTCAGCGTAACGTTATTATCGAGCGGCATACTGTTCCGGTTTTGCAGGAACGTCTTATACTGGTTCCGGCAGTCCGTCTTATTCTTCCCCGTGAAAGATTTGCGCTTGCCGTCAATGTAGATTTGGTAGCGAACCTTCCCGCTCGGAAGATCAGTAAAGGTACCTTCCCCGTTTGCTTTCTTTGCCATACTGTTACCTCCTGAAAATGGGCGCAAAAGTGCCCGGACTTGATTTCTCAGCCGGGCTTTGGTACAATATGGTTGCGATTCATTTCGTACCGCTGGCCCTGCTGGTGGTGGCCGCTCTCTGGTGCTGGTAACGCCGGTGGGCGGTTTTTGTTTATTTGAAAATATCCTTTATTCCAAATGTCGTTTTATTATAAACCTTGTTGTACGCCGCCTTCTTGGGATCCTTGATCCAACCTGCGCCCTTTTGTCCGTAACCGGGAATAACGGCTTTCTTGACAGCTCTCTTGGCCTTCCCGGTTGTCGCCGCTTTGAGAGACCGTTTCAGCGATGGCTTTCTCATGCCAAATTTCATACCAGTTTCCCTCCTACTTCGCGCAGAAGCCGCACAGGCGATAACCGGCAGCTTCGATTTCCGCAATCGTCCCGGTCATAGTGGAGCGGTTTTCTGCCTTGATTTTCTTCGCTGCCTGACACTCTCTCAGATGGTATACATGGGTGCTCGTATTCAGAATAACAGTATGCTTTTGCTCAGAAGCCTTCTTCGTAGTGGTTGGCTTCTGTTTTTTGGTAGCTGATTCCTTTGTACCGGTCTTCCCCTCTATTGGGGTTGTTTTCTTTGTTAATGTCTCTGTTTCGAATGCAGGTCGAGTAGCAGGGGCGCTGGTTTCAATCGTCGTTTTCTCAGTGCTTGTGTTTGCCTCTGTAACTCCTTCCGGATAAAGCACTTTATTGTATTGCTTTACAGTCTCAATCGCGCCGTCCTTCAGATAGACATCAAAGCTTTTGCTGCCGAAATACACCTGATAATATGCATTATCGTCAGAATCCTTCTTGTCGAATATGTAGGTAATTTCTCCATCCATACCACACTGCACTAAAACTTGAAAGGCAGCATCTGCCTGATCCGGAGTGAGCCCCATCTCATTCCTAAGTTTTGTCGCAGAAGCGGAGTAGTAATCATACTGGGATTCCAATTCGGCATTCGTTTCGACAGCGGCAGAATTACATCCCGCAAACAGGAAGCATAGTAAAGCAGCCAATACCAGACACGTTGTTCTTTTCATCAGTATTCCTCCAACAATTGACAAAACATGACGCTTTGTCTATAATTTTGTTGGAGAATTCCGTGCAGGTTTTCTCTATTTTCCCAGTCGTCCGCTGTTGCAGCAGTGGGCGGCTTTTTATTGTTTCACAATCCATCCCGGGTTCAGTTTTCCGATAACCTTACCATTGCAAATAATACTATCATCCATTGGTATGGGGGCGTATTGGGGATTCAACGAGATCAATTCGCCTTTTCCCAACTGTTTGACATATCCGTTCCCCTGCAACGTGAATACGCCGGTCTCCCCTACTTCTGCCGGTGTTTTATCAACCAAAAGGATATCTCCATCCTGGAACTGCGGCTCCATGCTGTCACCGGAAACTGGAACCGCAAAAGCGGCTTGCGCGGCAGGAGAATCCGCCCGCACATAAATAGTACGGAACGCTTCCGGCCCCAGGTAAGTCCCGCTTCCCGCAGCAGCGGTTTGCTCTGATATCTGCAAAGGCGCAACCGCTATGTTATCTTCTCCGGTTGGGGTAGATGTACAGCGCTCATATTCTTTTGATAGAACCGTTTCTACCATATCTTTACCGTGCTCATCAAGAGTACGGTATTTTTTTATAATATTTTGCTCAGGCAACGAGCAGTTAAAATTTCCGTTCTCGAGATCCACGCAATCTTGAAACAAATAATTTGCATCCACTCCTAGCGTTCGCAAAAGTGCGTACATGACCGGCTCTTTAGGATGGCTAACTTCATTTTCGTAATTAGCAATAGCGCCTTTTGTAACCCCAATTTTTTGGGCGAGTTCTTCTTGCGTAAGCGCCAACGATAGGCGCGCTTCTTTAATTCGCTTTCCAATACCCAACTTATCACTTCCTTAAACTTATCTTACTATGCCAAAACTTTAATGTCAAGAAAAAAAGTATAAGAAATTTGAGAAAATAGTGTTGACAGTACAAGATTTATGTGATAGAGTTTAATTGTTCAAGAAACTTGTACAAGAAAGGAGGAGATTAATGTGACATCCTTAATCGCGCAGAATACAAAAAATATTATCAAAGCCAAGGGCTTAAAACAATCAGCGGTGGCGGCCTTTGCTGGATATTCCGAAAAAACATTTAGCAACATGCTAAATGGTAGGAAAATCATCTCAGACCGCGATGTTAAAGCAATCGCCGATGCCCTTAAGGTGACGCCAAATGATCTATTCGGCTGCTAAAAACGTGATTCTCCTCGCGTGAGCGCTATACAAAAATGAAGAAAGGAGGCAAAAACATGCTCAATAACAGAGGCCCTATGACCCGCGAAGAAATCCTCCAAAGCCAGAGGGACTACCTGACTGCGGAAGCACTGTCCGGCGTGTTGGGCACCAATCCAAGCACATTACGCAATCAGGCCCACGAGGACGCAGAACGAGGAACGCAGCATCTAAAATTCCCCTATATCATCCTCGGCAAACGAGTTCTTTTCCCGCGCATTCCATTTATCCGTTTTATGGGATGGGCGGAGGAGGAAGTAACTCAGAAGGGAGCGCCCCATGAAACAATATAAAATCACAATTACCAGCGGCGACTACCCGCTATCCTGCACCTGTAACACAATCGCAGATGCATATGAGTGCCTATGTACCTTTGCGCGCCGTGCGCCCTCCTGCATCGATCGAGACGAATTGATGGATCTCCTTGTAAAGATGCGCAGAGGCGATAAGAGCAAGCACCTGTGCAGTGATTACTCAATCGCCGTGCTTGAGGAGGAGGAGTGATGCCCATCTGGTTAGAGACAGCCCTCGGTCTCGTCGCCGTCGCACTTTGCGCCGTGGCCTGCTGGCGGGATGATAGGCTGATTGCGTGGGAGGATAAACACCTGATCCCGTGGGCAAAACGCAACGAAAGGAGTGAAA
>OKRX01000997.1_pt1 | contig 21959 bp, 15 predicted proteins | sample 1601241 | NCBI WGS metagenome assembly OKRX01 (sample SAMEA3541500, study PRJEB24748) | human gut metagenome | biome: human gut; feature: human-associated habitat; material: faeces | place: China | collected 2012
ATCAGCGATTGAGCCCCCTCGTTATACCCATTTCCGAATTCTCCGGACAGCAATGATTTCAGAAGGGCAACCGACCCATTAGCTGGGCGCCACACAATAAGGATCTGGAGTGGAGCTACCGGTATGCCTCTTTTTTGGTACCTTTGATAAGTTTTAAACGATGTACTTTTGTGGCTATAGTTTATGGACTTAGATTATTATGCCGGACACTATGTGAACCAAGGCTATTACAAAGCCTTTATTCCTGAAGAGATCAATAGGAAATGGGTCATTAGCGATATGGAAGTATTCCATCTTCTTAGTAGTGCCGATCGGCATCTTGGAAGATTGGATATGTACTCAGAATACGTCAATATAGACCTGTTCATCAAGACCCACATAGCTAATGAAGCCACCTTGTCGTCACGGATCGAGGGAACTCAGACACATATTGAGGACGCCTTTCTGGAGGAGGAACTAATCAATATGGAGCATAGAGATGACTGGAAGGAGGTGCAGAACTATATTGAGGCAATGCACACCTCTATAAATCTATTGAACAAACTTCCTCTCTCCAATCGTCTGATTAGAGATACTCATAGCATTCTTCTTTCTGGTGTGAGAGGCAAGCACAAGGAGCCAGGCCAATTTCGCACAAGTCAAAATTGGATAGGTGGATCAAACATTAATAGTGCGGTATTTGTGCCACCTCCACATACCGAGGTGCCACGGTTAATGTCGGATCTAGAGCTCTTTATTCACAATACGGATCTGAAAATACCTGACCTTTTGAAAATAGCTATCATTCACTTCCAATTTGAAACGATTCATCCATTCTTAGATGGCAATGGGAGAGTAGGTAGACTATTGATCACTTTATACCTTGTGGCAAAGAGAGTTTTGAAACAACCAATACTTTACTTATCAGCTTACTTTGAGCGCAATAGGTCGTTGTATTACGAGTATCTGATGCGTGCACGCACTGAAAATGATATCAACTCTTGGCTAAAGTTCTTTTTGAAAGGGGTAATAGAAACCTCTAATAATGGAGTAAGGACGTTTGATAACATCTTATCTATCCAACAAACTTTAGACGAAAGGCTCTCTCCATTAGGAAGCAGTGCACATGATGGCAAGTTGGTGCTCAATGAAATGTTTGAAAAGCCTGTACGATCAGCAATGGAGATAAGGAAGATCATTGGGAAATCTGATGCTTCAACCTATAAGTTGATCGAAAAAATGGAGCAAGTTGGAGTTCTAAAGGAAATAACTGGAGGGCAAAGAAATAAAAGGTATGCTTTCCAGGAGTATCTAAGCCTCTTTGATAAGTAGTCCTTATTTTAATTAGAGGCCGAAAACTAAAAAAAGAAAGGCCTTATTTTAGTTTCGAGTCGAAAACTAAAATAAGAAAGGTGTTATTTTAGTTATGAGTCAAAAACTAAAATAAGGAGGTGGAAGGGGAGGGCGGGATTGGTTCCTAAAGAAAGATAAAAAACTAAAGATTGAGATAAAGATATGGAAGAGAAGAAGCGGATATGGCTATCGCTAGCCCAGATGGGTGGTGAGGAGCAGAAGTATATTAAGGAGGCGTTTGATACCAATTGGGTGGTACCGCTTGGTCCGAATGTGAATGCTTTTGAGCAGGATCTTCGCACCTACCTCAATGAAGATGTGCATGTGGTGGCACTGAGTGCTGGCACGGCGGCGCTTCACTTGGCGCTGGTGATGCTCGATGTGAAGCCGGGCGATGAGGTGATTTGCCAGAGCTTTACCTTTTCGGCAAGTGCCAATCCGATCAAGTACCAAGGGGCGAGCCCTGTATTTGTGGATAGTGAACCGGAGACGTGGAATATGTGTCCGAAAGCGCTCCGAAAGGCGATTGAGGATCGGATCAAGGTGACGGGTAAGAAGCCGGTGGCGATCATCCCTGTACACCTCTATGGTATGCCAGCGAAGATGGATGAGATCTTAGCGATCGCACGTGAGTATGATATCCCTGTGGTGGAGGATGCTGCGGAGGCACTTGGCTCTACCTACAAAGGGCGTAAGTGTGGTACGCTAGGGAAGTATGGGGCTCTCTCATTCAATGGCAATAAGATCATCACCACTTCGGGCGGAGGGGCACTGGTGACGCATAGCGAAGCGGAGGCAAAGCGGGTGATGTTTTTTGCCACACAAGCTCGCGAAGCAGCGCCTCACTACCAGCACGAGCATATCGGGTACAACTACCGCCTATCCAATATCTCGGCCGGCATCGGTCGCGGTCAGATGGGGGTGCTACAGGAGCATGTGGATGCCCGTAGGAGCCATCACGCCTACTATCGTGACGCCTTCTCCAAAGTAGAAGGGATTGAGGTGATGAGCGCCCCATCTAGCGACTTCGATAGCAATTATTGGCTCACCTGCATCACTATAGATAGCAAGGTAACGGGCTACGACCGTGAGGAGCTTCGCCAAAGGCTGGAGGCGGAGAATATCGAGAGTCGTCCGCTCTGGAAACCAATGCACCTGCAGCCTGTCTTTGCCGACTGCCCTTTCTACAGTACGGTAGAGGGCAAGGCAATCTCGGAGCAACTCTTTGATAGGGGGCTCTGCCTCCCATCGGGCTCGTCCCTTACCTCAGCCGATCTGGATAGAGTGATCGCAACGATTGTTGGGAAATAATAAAACAAGACGCAGGTCGTTGGGGTTCCCCTCACGACCTGCGTCTTTATAGTTTTACCGATTTAATCACTTGTCAGCATAATGCCCAAGCACAGAAAGTACTAGCACAAGGATCTTTTCTTCTTTAATTGTGTAGACTAATCTATTTTTCTTATCTAACCTGCGAGACCAAGTATTTTCCACTCCTTTCAGTTGCTCAGGTTTTCCTATGCCAATCTTAGGATGTTCAGAAAGCTCTACCACCAAACGCTCGATCTTCTTTATAATAACCTTATCTCCAGACTTGTAAATCAATCTCAGCTGCTCCTTTGCTCTAGGGGTTAAGTCTACAGAATACTTTTCCATATATTATTAACGTCCTCGATAGTCGTACATTCCCCCTTATCGTACGCTTCTAGTCCTTCTTGGATGGCTTTCATTTCCTCCATAGTTGGATAGTCACTTAGATCAACCGGAGTAATGGCCATAGGCATTCCGCCTGCTCTTGTCACAAAAACAGGCTCCTTTTCAGCAAGTTCAAAATACTTTCTTTGGTTGTTTCTAAACTCTGTTGCTGTAATAATATTCATAATGCCAATCATTCATTAGTACGTGCTGTCGCAAATGTACGTATATATATTGACACAAAAAAAACAATAGACTTCACCTGTCTTACCTTATGTTATCCGGGTCACAAGGGGTCGTGGGTTTTGATTGCCTTTTTTACCCCCATTCATCGGCTCTACGAGCCTCGAATGGGGGGTACAACAAATCGGATCACCTCACGGAGGTCCTTAAGCATAGATACTTCGATAAAAAACCGCCCACATGATTTTTCTAATGCGTAACTCTTGTATGGGAGGTCTACCACCTTCTCTAATAGCTAAAAAAGTGGTATCTTTGAGTGAATGAGTATTTAGTAAGTAACACCCTTAAGACGAATAAAAGTAATATGAAAGGACGTGTACTGATCATAGGTGCCGGAGGTGTAGGCACTGTAGTAGCTAAGAAGGTGGCGATGAATAGCGATGTCTTTACCGACATTATGCTCGCTAGCCGCAATAAAGCGAAGTGCGACGCCATAGCCAATAATATCAAGGAGGCGAAGATCAAGACCGCGCAGGTGGATGCCGACAATGTGGAGGAGCTAGTAGCTCTATTTAATGAGTTTAAGCCTGAGTTGGTGATCAATGTAGCCCTTCCTTACCAAGACCTCACCATTATGGATGCTTGTTTGGAGTGCGGGGTCAACTACCTCGATACTGCCAATTACGAGCCAAAGGACGAGGCTAAGTATCAATACAGCTGGCAGTGGGCTTATAAAGACCGCTTCAAGGAGGCTGGGCTGACCGCAATCCTAGGTTGTGGCTTTGACCCTGGAGTAACTAGTGTCTTCACCGCTTATGCGGCTAAGCATCACTTCGATGAGATCCACAATCTTGATATCGTGGATTGCAACGCTGGTGACCACCACAAGGCTTTTGCTACTAACTTCAACCCCGAAATCAATATCCGTGAGGTGACTCAAAGGGGTAAGTATTGGGAAAATGGCCAATGGATTGAGACCGAACCGCTATCTATCCACAAGCCACTCACCTACCCCGAGGTAGGACCACGTGAGAGCTATCTCCTCTACCACGAGGAGCTGGAGAGCTTGGTGAAGAACTTCCCAAGCCTCAAGAGAGCACGCTTCTGGATGACCTTTGGGCAGGAGTATCTCACTCACCTCAGGGTGATCCAAAATATAGGTATGGCAAGTATTGAGCCGATCAATTATGAGGGGAAGGAGATCGTACCGATCCAATTCCTCAAGGCTGTTCTTCCCGATCCTAAGGAGCTGGGCGAGAATTATACCGGCCAGACCTCTATCGGATGTCGTATCCGTGGTATCAAGGATGGTAAGGAGCGCACCTACTACATATACAATAATTGTAGCCACGAGGCGGCTTATAAGGAGACCGGTGCTCAGGGGGTTAGTTATACTACCGGTGTACCAGCCACCACTGGGGCAATGATGTTTTTCAAAGGCCTCTGGAGTGGGCACGGTGTCTTCAACGTAGAGGAGTTTGACCCCGATCCATTCCTCAAAGAGGTGGCAAAGCAAGGACTCCCATGGCATGAACTTCACGATATAGACCTAGAGTTATGATAGAGATAGGCGATAAGATTCCCGAAGTCCTTGGAGTGGATCAGGAGGGTAAGGAGTACACTCGAGAGGGACTGAAAGGGCAGAAGTTGGTACTTTATTTCTACCCAAAGGATAATACGAGTGGTTGCACTGCCGAGGCGTGTAGTTTTCGCGACGGCACAAGTGACCTCCGTGATGCTGGCTACCAAGTGATTGGGGTAAGCAAGGATAGTGCCAAGAGCCACCAGAAGTTTATTGAGCAGCATAGCCTCCCCTTTCCGCTTATCGTGGATAGCGATACTGAGCTACAGCAAGCCTTTGGTGTGTGGGTGGAGAAGAGTATGTATGGCCGAAAGTATATGGGCACGCAACGCACCACCTTCCTTATCGATGAAGAGGGGGTGGTGAGAGGTAAGTTCTCCGGCAGGGAGATCAAGACCAAGGAGCATGCCGCACAGGTACTTAAATTGATCAAAGAATTAGAAGAAAAATAAAGAGTAATGGCAAAGGAAGAGACAAAGGAGCAGTTGGAGGTCCAACAGCAGAAGGAGAAGGCACTTAAGTCGGTGCTGGATAAGATCGAGAAGACCTTCGGCAAAGGCTCTATCATGAATATGGCGTCGCAGGAAATCGAGGATATAGAGGTGATCCCTACCGGCTCCCTCAACCTGGATATTGCCCTCGGCGTAGGGGGATACCCCAAGGGGCGTATCGTGGAGATCTACGGCCCGGAGTCGTCTGGTAAAACCACTCTCGCCATCCACGCTATCGCAGAGTGCCAAAAGCAAGGTGGCTTCGCCGCTATCATTGATGCGGAGAATGCATTCGACCGCAGCTATGCCGAGGCACTAGGGGTAGACCTCTCTAAGCTTTGGATATCTCAGCCCGATACTGGAGAGCAGGCACTTGATATCGCAGAGAACCTGATCCGCTCGTCGGCAATGGACCTCATCGTGATCGACTCTGTGGCAGCACTGACCCCAAAGGGTGAGATAGAGGGAGATATGGGTGAGAATAGAGTGGGTCTTCATGCCCGACTGATGAGCCAGGCTCTGCGTAAGCTCGCTGGTATCATTAATCGTACCAAGACCACTTGTATCTTTATCAACCAGTTGCGTGAGAAGATTGGTGCCTACGGCAACCCTGAGACCACTACCGGTGGTAACGCCCTGAAGTACTACGCTTCGGTGCGACTAGATATCCGCAAGAGCACTCCTATCAAGGATGCTGACGGCGAAGTGATCGGTAACCTCACCAAGGTAAAGGTGGCTAAGAACAAGGTGGCTCCTCCATTCCGCCGGGCTGAGTTTGATATCATGTTCGGACAAGGGATCTCCAAGGTGGGCGAGATAGTGGATGTCGGTGCTGAGCTCGATATCATACGCAAAAGTGGCTCATGGTATAGCTACGATGATACCAAATTGGGGCAAGGTAGAGACAAAGCGATCGAAGTTCTCAATGAAAATCCCGATTTACTCGAACTTATTGAGAATCAAATCCATGAGAGATTATCGGCCGATTGCAAGTAAATATATTTAGGAACTAAAGCGCATATTACCGTGTTTATTAAATATATATTCCAATAAATGGTGTTATAGAACATAGGGATTTACTTGGTAGAAAGATGAGATTTGATGACCTTTGTGTTGTCAGAAAAGCATAACCTAATCAATCTTTCTTACCTAACATCCTAATATATTGTGGAATGACCGTCAAAGGCTGTACGTGAAGTACAGCTTTTGTCGTTTTATAGGATAACACAAAAGGGGCACCCATACGGGCGCCCATTATTTGTTGCCTCAACCGATTAGTTTCGACGCAGTGAAACTCTAGCACCGATGCGGTAAAAAAAGAGTCTCCCACCTAAGCTATCAAATGCTCTGGATAGTGCCTTATCAGACAAGTAGAAGGGGCATCCCTCTCCCAAGTCCCGAACGACTGGTTGCGGGTATGTTATTATTCGATGATTGAGAAAAACCCGAAAGGGGTTTCACGGTGTAATAACCCAAGCTTCCCCCTGAAGGGGAGCGTTAGCGAGCCTGAAGGTGAAGCTTGGGTGGCAGAGGTACCGTCACCACGCTACCCCGAAGGGTTTGCATATACACCACCGCTTATGGATGTGAAAGTGCAACCCCTTCGGGGTAGTTGATGATGCCTTGTTCTCCTTCCCAACCTTCTCCTCCTCTAGGCAGGCTTCGCCACCTACCTAAGGAGGGGGAAGGCTGGGTTAATAGGCCATGGAAGCCCTTCGGGCTTCTACTATTCCACACCGCTTGAGGAGGATACAGCATTCTCTATTGTATGGCGATCTGGTAGTATAGGTATAAAGAGGAGCTGTGCCGGAATCCCTCCAGCACAGCTCTGTACAAGTATTGTATGAATTAAAAAGTTACTGCTTGCTTAGATTTATTTTGCGACGATGACTTTAAGGACACCGACCAATTCGGTATTGGCCTTGTAGGTTACGGTGATTGTCCCTTCGCCTGCGAATCCATTTGGACCCCACCCAGCGAAGGTTACCTTGGCGATGTCGTACGACTTATCACCATCCTTGACCTGAGAAATCTTGTAGGTAAAAGACTCACTATCGATCCCTTCGATATCTAGTTTCTTTCCTGCTTGGTCTACGAACACCACGTCTACAAATTTTGCATCTGCATTTGGGCTGTCGAACTTAAGCTCAGTGATGATCTCGCCGTCGCATTCGAAGCCTATCTTTGCCCCTGCTGGGATGTTGATCTTTGCCTCGATTACCTCCACCTCACACTCGATGGCTTCAGCCCCTTTGAGCTCTGCTTTTACCTTGCACTTACCTAGGTTTACGCCCTCTACCTTACCATTGGTAGATACTATGGCGAGTTGATCTTCGCCTTGGCCTTGGATATAAACCTTTCCACCGGAGTAGGTCACACTAGATTGGATGCCTTCGGGAAGTTCGTTGTCTCCAATTGCGGTCACGATGGCCTTTATCTCTATGGACTTGCCCTTCTCTACGGTATAGGAGGTTTGCTCAAACTTGAGCTTGTAGATGATGTCTTTGTCGCCAGGCTTCTTCTTGTCACCACCTTGGTTGGGGTCGGGTGTAGGTGTTGGCTCTACCTTAGGGGCGGTTACCTTTACCTTGCAGGTGGCAGAGTTGCCATTAGCTAGCTTGGCGGTAATGGTTGCTTCGCCAGCCTTGACACCTGTCACCACCCCATTGTCCTTGACTGTGGCGATCTCCTTATTGGAGGTCTCCCAAGTGATGGTCTCCTTGGCTGATAGTGGGGTGAGGATAGCATTGAGCTTTATAGACTTTCCCTCTTCGAGGTCTATAGATACTTGGCTGAGCTTGATAGTAGTCTTGTCGGTAGGAGTACTATCGGCCTTAGGTTTGCAGCTACCCAGTGAGAGGGTGGCTATTACTGTGAACAGTGGTAATAATAAACTTTTGAGTTTCATATGCGTACTTTTTATCCTAAATTCCTCAAGTGAGATAGGGCGGAAAATTGAGTTTGTAACTGAGCGATCGCTGAGTTCGAAACTCCACGATGACTGAGTTACAAACTCGGTGATCGCTGAGTTACAAACTCGCAGATGCTTTGGTATCTAGCTCGATAACCGCTTATTTTGTCTATCTCCAATCATTGCCATGAAAGTATCTTGCGGAATTGAGGCCTTTTTTTGAATGAATAAATGTATATATTATCTCGTTATTACTTTTTCTCTATTATAGTGACGGTGCATTGGTCGGTCGCTCCATTGGAGAGTGTGCCAATGATATCTGTCTTGCCTTTGCCTACGGGGGTTACTCTACCCTTGTCATCGACGGTGGCGACGTTCTCATCGAGGGAGGTCCACTCGGCTTTGCGATTTTTGGAGCGTCGTGGCCTTACCTCCCACTTGAGCTGGAATGGTTCGTCGCCTATGGCGAGGGTGATGCTCTTGGTCTTTAGGGTAATATTGGGGAATAGCAGTGGCTCTGGCTTTATGGTAAGGAGGGAGGCAGGCTGCTTTTCGAAGTCGATGGTGGAATTGTCGTTGTCCACAAATTCTTCGCCATCGTGGCGTCGGTGGAGGGCGTAGCCGTAGTAGGAGGACTTGGGGTCGTTGTCGCTCTGCCGTATGCTGGTATAGCCTCCGTCTACGGTATCGGAGAGTCGCTGGCGCTTGAAATCCTTCTGGTCGCAAATCGTGACAGCATCAAGGATCCACTCATTGGGGATTCTTACTGCGTGGGCATCGCCCTTTTGATGTGCTTTGTGCCAAGGGTGATCCTGGGAGTGATTTTCATTGAGGTGGCCAGTCTCGTAGTCCCACCAATACTTCTGCTGGTCTAGCTCCTCTGGTGCTACTCCTAGCTTTATGAGGAGTAGAGACCTATTACCGGGGATGGAGAATCGAGCGCCGGCGAGCACATTGGGATCTAGATAGTTGAAGCCTCCGAAGATAGGTATCATATTGGGGACGCTATTTTCGTCTACCAACTGGTATCTATAGAGTATCTGCTCTGGGGAGAGCCACTCGAAGTCGGCACCTTCGAGGTTGCAGGCTTTTCGGGAGCTCTGCTTGGCGTACTTCACACCGTTGCCGAGGTCGATATTGGTGCCGAAGGTGCCGTCGCCATTGTCGTAGCTAAGGGGTGTTTGAAATTTATACATCTTATATAGCTCTTCGACGTCTAGGCTATGATTGATGGCTAGAGCGGTAATGGTCTTGTACTCGCCTGGTTGGATGGGGTAGTCCTTTCCGCTACCTGGAAACATGCACATATTATCGACTGCTACGTGGGTGGCAGCGAAGTTTTCATCGCCCTTGAGGTCGATGGCTACGTCGTTTTGGAAGGCAGAGCGAGCGAGGCAAAGGCCATCTAGGTAAATGGTCTTATTGGTGGGGTTGTAGATACGTATGTAGCTATCGTGGTTGTAGGATGTCCATCCCACTTGCCCGCTTGGCCACTTCACCTCATCTTCTGTGCCGATGTAGAATACTTCCTGTATGAGGAGGGTCTTCTCTTTCATCGCTAGCTCCTCTTTTTTGAGCCCTAAGCAACTTGTGAGTAGCAGAGTGGTGAGCCCTAGGAGTAGCCAGTGTGATATTATCTTATTCATATATATTGATTTCAATTTTGAAAATTCCATAAGAAGTGATTATAAGAACCAGGCTCCGTATCCATTGCCACCAGTACCTGCTGCACCGTGTGTCTTGAGGTTGGCAACAGCTTGGAAGGCCTCTGATGGAGTGAGCCCAATCTCCCGACCGAGGTGTAGGTAGTAGGGCTCTAGTTCATTGGTATTGGCGGGGTCGCTATCAAACCCTGTAGTATAGACCTTGATTGGGATATTGAAGCGGACTACTTCTTGCCAGCCCGATTCTGCCTTGGGGTTGTCGAACTCTTGGCAGATGTACCCTGTCCGTGGCGGTTTATTATTGATGGAGTAGCTTTCGTCGCGGCTAGGGAGGATGAGCTTATTGCCTTTCTCGCACTTCAATACCCTTACCGCTAGGTAGAACTGTGGGAGGAGATTGGTGGAGCCTCCGGTACGAGTGTACTCTTCAGCTGGGAGCAGTACTGGTTTGCCATCCTCAAAGACCTCTCTGCCATCCTTGTCTAGCTTGTGCCGTGGCGCTAGTAGTAGGGGCCACTTCCGCTGGTCTACGGCTTCATCGTGCTTGTAAGCGTTGTGCATCAGGCCATCGAAGTCTTCTATCATGGGTAGTCTATCATCGAGTACCTTTTCGATACCGCCACGGTAGTCGAACTCTAGGTGTCCCTTTAGCCCTACATTGTCTTGATCTTGTGGGCAGGAGGCAAGGAAGTATTCACTCCGGATAGATGGCGGAAGTAGGCGGATGTTGTAGAGAGTACGTACGCCATCGGCCATATCGTCTTGGGTCCAGGTATCTCGGTAGGTGTAGCGGAAGATGGTACGAGTGATGGCTCTTCGCTCTTCAAATGTCTTGCGATCCTTGAAGTACTCTGCTGGGATGGGTTGCTCTGTCTTGAAAGCATCCATATTGAGTGTGGTGGGCTTGTAGCTTTGTGACTCATAATCGGCTTTGCTCAAGCCATTGCGGAAGCGCACATCCATCACGTCGTATGGCTGCCCTTTGTCGTCGAGGTCGCTAATGGAGAAGAAGATTTGGTACTGATCGGAGTGGTTGTAGATATTGTCATTGATCAGCTTACCATCTTTGTCGTAGAAGTAGAAGCAGAGGCCCCAAAGGCGCTTTTGCCCACCTACGACGCGGAGGTAGTCGGGACCAACTCCCTCTTTCTCCTGCAACTCTTTATTGGCGGTGGCCTCTAGGAAGGTGGCAGTGGAGCGTCTGTCTACCTCCACGGTAATGCCGGAAGTGGTATTTCGGATTACGGCAAATTGCTCTTGCTTCCAAGGCGCATTAGGGTAGACGTAGTTGCCGTGGAGCTTGCCCTGTCCGTGGTCGTGCCCTTCTTTGATCATCACTAGGCAGGTAGTCCAATTATCGAGCGCTCCGCCCTCATCTACATTGGCTCCTGGCTGGCACGATTTGTCTATCAATAGTCGTGTAGAGTCATTGAAGTAGACATCGGCCTCGGTAGTCGGTACCTTGGAGATGAGCAGAGGATTGCGGTCTTCTGGTACTGAGACATCAAAGAATATAAACTTATTGCATCCTGAGAGAAGGAGCGTGAGTAGTATCGTGGTGAGTAGTGTATAATTATATTTCATATCTTGTTGCCTATATTAGAATATCAAACTAGCTTTCCGGCTGAAGTACCTTGCAGTATCATCGAAGAACATACGTCGCAATTGTTGCTCGTCGGCATCTTGGAAGACGCTCTTAATGTCTTTGATAAAGGTCTCTTGGTCGCCAGTGGCATCGGCAATGACTCGGAAGGGGAGGGGAAAGCTAATGTCGTAGCTACTCCACTCGCGGTCAATCTCATTGTATTTATTGGGTGCCATTGTCTGTAGTCCTGAGCCCTCTGCTGTGGGGTCTAGGTGGTACTTGCCGAATGGGAAGCGGTAGTTCTTTTTATTGCTCTCATTGTCATTGATGATGTGAGCGATGCGGATGCCCATTTGGAATTGCATATGAGCCTCGTGGAAGTTGAGGATGCCCTTAAAGCCGAGCGCATCTTTTTGGTAAAGGTCGCCTGCGTCATTGATCTTGCGCTGGAACCTAAGTAGACCTACGATATGGCCTGTGCGGATACGTCCGAGGTCGTCTTGATCCTCTAGCTCTGTGCCGAGATACTCCTCTACGGGATCGGTGTCGCGGTATTCGTAGCTAAAGATTTGTGGTACGATTTTCCACGACATATCGTAGCTATCAAAGGTCTGGTAGAGTTTGTAGCTATCCGATGAGCCTTTTGGGGTGTAGGTCTCAAATACCATATTGGTGGCATATCGCTTTGCGGCCTCTTCCGACATAGTGTAGCTATACCTCAGTGGCGCCTCCTCCTTACCTACTGGTATGAAGATATTATTGGTGGAAGTCCGTGTGGCAGGGACTAGCTGTGTGCCTAGTCTCTTAAAGGTAAACTTATTGATGTAGAGGCTATCTTGCGAGCTATCTGTAGCGCTGAAAGTCATGGGAAAAAGATTGGGCAAGCCATATAGCGAGTAATTATCTACCGTAAAGAAGTGCTGGTGCACGAGTAGGGTAGAGTTGGGATCGTCTAGTCCGCCGGCATCATTTTGCTTGCCCCCTTTGAGGTTGTACCAACGTGAGAACTGGTGATTGATCAACTTATTATTGATATCGTAATACTTCAGCTCAAGAGCGTAGCAAAACTTATCACTCTTTATCACATCGAAGTGCTCTCGCTCACTGGTGATGGTGAGGCTACCTTCGTCGTTTTTGCGAATCTCTATCTCTTGATAGACTGGGTAGGGATACTCCTCAGAGTCATCAAGGTCATAGGCTCTATAGTAATAGGGCTCGAAGCTGATATCATTGTCGGGATCATCAAATCGCTGTGCCAGACGTAAGATAGCCTGAATAGAGTAGATCTGCTCATGCCCCTCCACGATATTCTCTATATAAGGCTCTGGCGACTTCACAAGTTGCTCCATCAATCTCTGGCAACTTCCTAGCGTGAGTAGGAGTGCGGTGAGTAGAATGGAGTGTAGTAGGATAGTTATTCTTTTATTCATACTGTGTTCGTCTTAAAATTCAAAGATGGTGCGTACCGTGTACTTAGCTCCCATAGCGTGTGCAAAGAAGCGGAAGCGGTCGGTGTACTCCTTGTATAGCGAGTTGAATATATTATCGCCCATCAGCATTAGCTTAACCGACCTCCCTTTAGGTAGTGCATAAGATATCTCGGCATTGGCATTCGCGATAAAGTAAGCTGCTGGTGAATCGGGAGCAAGATCCTTATCAGGGTCAAATCTCTTTTGCTTCGTCACGTAGCTACTATCAAAGGCGATGCTAGTGTGCCACTTATTGTCTTTCCCGAAGTCACGCTCGTAGCTTAGCCCAAACCCATATCTATCCGATGGCATAAATGGTAACCAGCTATCACGGGTGATATTTCGGGCATTGATCCACTCCCCTTTGAGCATTATATTAAAGCCCTCAAAAGGTCTAATTGTAGTGAGGAGATCCCCTCCGAAGAGGCGTGCATCATCCTGCTCGTAGATAAATCGTGGGTACTTACCACTAGGGTGATTTTGGTAGCGGTCAAGTCCTTGCCCGATATTATCATATATATAATTGTGTACGTGCTGGAAAAAGGCACTCGGCTCCACAATGATCCAATCATTGCTAAACGTCCCACCGATCACCGGTTTGATACCGATCTCAGGGAGCAGGTCTCTATTCCCCACCACCCAATATGTACCATGGTGCAAACCGGTGGCGTACAGCTCATTGATATCTGGTGGTCTCCAAGCAAGTCCTACGTTGGCTCTTACTGCCCAGTGGTCATCAAATTGATAGTGCGCAGCCACGCTACCTGTGACACTGGCATAGAGCTTAAACTCGTGGTACTTCTTGAAGTTATTGATGCTAGTATAGCCATACACATCCAAGGCACGGTAGTCATAGCGAACACCTGCCGAGGCTTGTAGCTTCCCAAACTTAGCCTTGTGGATACCAAAGACACCCATCGTAAGCGAGGCAAAGTTGGGGATAAAGGCTGGTTGCTTAGTCCCCGGCTGATTGTAATTGGTCTGATACATGCCCGAAACTCCTGCCTGCGAACTGTGGTTTTCATTCCAAGTGCCACTCCAAGCGGCATCCGTAGCGTAGGTAGTCAGCACCAGGTCTTGCATCGGTAGCCAGCTCAGGTCATCACGCTTACGATTTTCAAACTCCTGTCGGAGGTTGTTTTGGTACGACACCTTCACCTCCAGATCGTGTTTATCTGTAATATCCCAGTCCACCTCCGCCTTGGCCGTAAAGTGTTGCGACTGCTGGAATGGTGGCTCGATAGTGTAGGAGAAGGGCTTAATGGTACTCTCCTCTGGCCGTCCCAGCTCAAATCGATTCAGAAGCTGCTGGATATCCGAGATGGCACTCAGATAATAGATGCCGCTCCGTGAGGTGTAAAGGCTAGCAAAGAGGGTGGCGGTAAGGTTTTTCCTTTTGTATCCCGCATAGCCTGAGAAGCTAATGTTATTGAATCCCGTATTATTCAATACATATTCGGCTGTGGAATAGTCGCCCGACTTCTGATACATACCATGCAGACGAAGGCCCCAATTCTTATATCCCATCTCTATAGAACCAGCACCATCGAAGGCACGACCATTTGTCGCATAACCTAAGTTGGTCTTGCACTTGATATAAAAGTGATCACGGTCAAAGGGGAGTGGTGCTTGATTGAATAGTGCCACACCGCCAATTGCTCCATGTCCATACCGCACACTCTCTGCTCCCTTGATGACCTCCACGATGCTCGCTCCTGTATGGTCGATCTCAGGTGCGTGATCAGTACCCCAGCTTTGGCTCTCCAAGCGCACACCATTATTGATAAGTACAATTCGGCTACTGTGCATCCCTTGAATCACAGGCTTGGAGATGCTACTACCCGCGCTGATAGTACTCACTCCAGGGATCTGCTCCAGCATCTTACCTAGCGAGATAGAGGTGCTCTTATCTATCGACTTTGTATCGATGGCCACCGCTTGCTGGAGTACCGAGGTGTATCGCTTCTGTCCAGTCACGATCACATCATCCAGTACCTCATTATCAGGCGTCAGTACGATAGTAATCTTCTCCGAATTAAAGTGTACCATCTCCTCAAACGCTTTATAGCCCATAAAAGTCACCTTAAACTTCGCCTTACTTACAGCCGAAGTAAAAGTGATTTTGCACTGGCCATCAATGCCAGTCACCTGTGGCGTAGTAGCTCCATCAGCACGAACCACTGCACCTATAATCGGCTCCTGCGTACCATGCTCTACCACTAAGACGGTCACCGACTTGCGTGGGCTGGCGGCCTCGATGGTGAGAGGTGCGAAGAAATAGAGTAACCCTAGCATCACAAATAGGTAATGCTTTAGATGTTGATTGCTCATGTAGTTATTTTCTTTTGTAAAAAACATAGATGATTATTATCTAACTTATTTGAAAAGCAAAGTTACAAGCAATAAAAATCTACTACTATCGCCTTTAGTTGGTATATTTATCCTCTTATTTAGCTCATTTGTAATAGGTGAAATAGTACGAAGGAAGGCAGAAAATAGATGATTGTAGTGTCTTTTCGTGCTTTTAATGTACAAATGTCGGTTGCGGACGATAAATGATAGATTATTCCATCCCCATTTCTAGTTACATATCTTTGGGGAGTAGGCTTTTGTCGTTCGCTTTTAACGTGAGAAGGGGGTGTGTAAAAAAAAGAAGCTGTGCTGGAAGGCTCCAGCACAGCTCTATATAAGTATGGTATGAATTAGGTTACTTTACAGTTACCTTAATTTCACCCTTGTAGTCAGGGTTCTTTGTGAATGTTGCTTTAAGGGTACCGCTTCCCTTTACTCCATTTGGCTCCCATCCATTAAAGCTAGTTTTGATGAGATCCTGTTCATTTCCATCTGCGTTTTTCACCTTTGGGATATCCACTGTGAAGTCATCACTTGATACTCCTTCGATCTCTAGTACTTCATTCTTGTCGTTGACGAAGACTATCGATACCCATTTTGCCGAGTCATAAAAGCCAAAAGTGAGCTCGGTGATAATTTCATCCTCTAGCTGAAATGCCACTTTCGCCCCTTGTGGTATATCGAACTTTGCCTCAATCACCTCTACAGGGCACTCAATGCTCTCAGCACCTTCTAGGCTTGCTTTGAGGATAGTCTTACCTATGTTTTCTCCTGTTATACTAAATCCTCTTCCCTTTGAGATAATGGCGACATCTTTACCATTTACCTTTTCAATTCGGGTTTCTAGGGCGATTTTTGATTGTATATCGGCAGGTACCTCGTTGTCGCCATTAGCTGTTACGATCACTTTTACCTCGATAGACTTGCCCTTCTCTACAGTGTAAGAGTCTTTCTCAAACTTGATGGTGTAAGTCTTGCCACCCTCGTCTGGCTTCTTCTTGTCACCACCTTGGTCAGGATTTGGTGCAGGTGTTGGCTCTACCTTTTTGGGTGCTTTTACATTTACCTTACAGGTAGCAGAGTTGCCATTAGCTAGCTTAGCGGTGATAGTTGCCTCACCAGCCTTTACTGCTGTTACGGTACCATCATTCTTTACAGTAGCGATCTCCTTATTAGAGGTCTCCCAAGTAATAGCCTCCTTGGCATCGCTTGGAGTAAGAGTGGCATTTAGCTTGATCGACTTGCCCTCCTCGAGCTCTACAGAGACTTGGCTGAGCTTGATAGTAGTCTTCACGGTAGGGGTGTTATCGGCCTTAGGCTTACAGCTACCCATCGCGAAGATGGTCAGTACTGCGAATAGAGGCAGTAGTAAATTCTTAAGTTTCATAAGTGTAATTTTCTTCTTTTAGTTTGAATAAATATATTGTTGTTTACTTCTAATCGTTACAGGATTTAAGGGTTGGGTCAACCCTTGCCAGCAGGTGATTGCTTATCTCTTTATTATCTCCTAGGATATATACATAAATAGTTGTTATCCAGTCCATTCGAGATGCAAAGTTACGAGTAATATATCTCTCTTCTATCGCTATTTGTAGGCATTTTCACCCCTTGTTTCTGGCTCATCGATGCGCAGAAATAAGACGGTGTAGAGGTGGATGGTATAAAAATGATAGTATGCTGCGGAAATCAGTGAAATTAGTATAGCCTTTTGTGTTCTCTACCTTGTATTGTTATCGTTATTCGCATATACCTACTTGTAGGTATGCTCCCGGTGAAGAGGTGGGCGGTTGGGAAAGGAGGTATTGCGCCTAAAAGTTGGAACAAAGGTTTGCTACATTCAATAATTTGTGTATCTTTGCCATTGCAAAAATGCGGATGGCGAGATAGCTCAGTTGGTTAGAGCGCAGGATTCATAATCCTGAGGTCCCGGGATCATACCCCGGTCTCGCTACTTTTCAAGCAGATAATGTGAGAGAGCGAATCGTACCTTATGGTATGATTCGCTTTTTTTTGTGCCCAAGGCCGATCCCTTAATTATCTATTGGATTGAGGTGATTGGTAATCTCCAGATATCCAGTGGCATATATAGGTCTTTGACGAGTTTGTAACTCCGTGATGGCTTAGTTTGTAACTCCGCGATAGCTCAGTTTGTAACTCCGTGGTGGCTTAGTTTGTAACTCGCCGATAGCTTAGCTACGAACGAAGTTTTTTTGACCTCCTAATCTATTGGTTTTTAGTGCGATATACGTACGGTCGCGGATGGTTAGGTCTGCACTTGTGGGCTGCTTATGTTGGGCTATTTGTATCCAAAGTGTCAGTTGGCACCGGTTGGCACTAAGTTTGCATATCTCTCACTAGTGTATAATCAATTAAGTACTATATATAATATGAGTGGACAAGTAAAAAATGGTAAGATAGGGGTACAGAGCGATAATATGTTCCCTATCATCAAGAAGTTTCTTTATAGTGACAATGAGATCTTCCTTCGTGAGATTGTCTCCAATGCAGTGGATGCTACTCAGAAGTTGAAGACACTTGCCAATAAAGGGGAGTATCAAGGTTCGATGGACGACCTAAGGGTGGAGGTGAAGATCGATGGCGACAAACTGATCATCAGCGACCACGGAGTGGGTATGACTGCTGAGGAGATTGATAAGTACATCAATCAGATCGCCATCAGTGGTGCTGAGGAGTTTGTGGAGAAGTACAAGGATGATGCTGCCAATATCATTGGGCACTTCGGGCTAGGCTTCTACTCTAGCTTTATGGTCTCGGACAAAGTGGAGATCTATACTCAGAGCTACAAAGAGGAGGAGAATAGTATCCGTTGGAGCTGTGAGGGCAATCCGGAGTTTCAGATGGAGGTGGCTGAGAAGCGCCCACGCGGTACCGATATCATCCTACATATTGATGAGGAGAGCAAGGAATTTTTGGAGCCTACGCGTATCCGCCAGCTTCTGGAGAAGTACGCTAAGTTTCTCCCTGTGCCTATTGTCTTTGGTAAGAAAAAAGAGTGGAAGGATGGCAAGGAGGTGGAGACCGATGAGGATCTGGTAATCAATGAGACGGCTCCGCTCTGGACCAAGGCGCCTTCGGAGCTGGAGGATAAGGATTATGAGTCGTTTTATGAGACGCTTTTCCCTATGAGTGAGAAGCCACTTTTCTGGATCCATCTCAATATCGACTATCCATTTAATCTCACGGGTATCCTCTACTTCCCTAGGGTGAAGAGCAATATGGATCTGCAGAAAAATAAGATCCAGCTCTATAGCAATCAGGTCTTTGTGACCGACTCTGTGGAGGGTATTGTGCCAGACTTCTTGATGCTACTGCATGGGGTGATTGATTCGCCAGATATTCCGCTGAATGTATCGAGGAGCTACCTGCAGGCCGATCACAATGTGAAGAAGATTTCGGCCTACATTACTCGTAAGGTGGCTGATAAGCTCACGGAGCTCTTTAAGGAGGATCGTAAGGGCTTCGAGGAGAAGTGGGAGGTGCTGGATCTCTTCGTGAAGTATGGTATGCTGACGCAGGAGAAGTTTTATGAAAAGGCGGAGCACTTTGCGCTCCTCAAGAATACTGAGAAGAAGTACTTTACGCTCGAGGAGTACCGAGAGATGATTTCTGCCAAACAGACTGATAAAGATGGATATGTAGTCTATCTCTATGCGGTGGATGCAGAGCAGCAATACAGCTATATCAAGGAGGCGAATGCCCGTGGGTATGATGTGCTCTTGATGGATGGTCAGCTCGATATTCATATGATCAGTATGCTGGAGCAGAAGCTAGCTCAGTCGCACTTCGTGAGGGTGGATAGCGATACGCTGGACAACCTGATTAAGAAGGCGGATGATGAGAAGAAGGAGAGTGAGGTCTCTGAGGAGGATCAAGAGCTACTTCGCCAGCTATTTGAGGTGCAACTACCGAAGGAGGATAAGGTGATGATCTCGGTACAGACGGGGCATCAGGGCAGCGACGCTAAGCCTATCCTACTAGTGCAAGGGGAGTATATGCGTAGGATGAAGGAGATGGCAGCCATGCAACCGGGGATGAACTTCTATGGGGAGATGCCCGATAGCTATGCGCTGAACCTTAATCTCGACCATCCTCTGGTGCAGGGTATTGCCTTGGTATTTAATGAGACGGATCATCCCGACTACTCGGCTCTGCAGGCTGATAAGCGTGGGCAGGAGGCACGTGTCTCTGCTATCCAGCAGCAGTTGGGCGATGAGAAGCTGAGCGACGAGGAGAAGAAGACGCTCCGTGAGGATCTATCGGCAACGCACGCTAAGATCGATGAGATAGAGGGTAAGCTGAAGGAGATCTACAGTGCCTTCGGGGAGAGTCACAAGATTATCTCTCAATTGATCGACCTTGGTCTGCTCTCCAGTGGCCTACTGAAGGGTAAGGCTCTCGATAGCTTCGTGACCCGCTCTATGGAGCTACTGAGCCGTAAGTAAGTAGAGGGTAAGCATAGCAGTGATGAATACCCAAGGGGGTGGTAAGGGGATAATACCTTTGCCACCCCCTCTTTGTGCCTATATCTACTATAAATTCTAAATCTCGGCTTAAATCGCTAATCACTTTCGTGTAAAATGGGTATCTTTGTAAGGATTCCCAAATTTGGGTGAGTTATGGAATTTCTAAGCGACTAAGCTTTAGCTAGATATGAAGAGAGGGATGTGGACTTATATCCGCTATTTTGTGATTTATTTGGGGGTGATGGTTGTCGGCTCCGTATTGCTATTCCTACTGATCGCCAGTGGGGCTATTGGCTATATGCCACCGATCGAGGACCTACAGAATCCTATCGATAAGTATGCTACTCAGATCATCTCGGAGGATGGGGTGATGATGGGCTCATTTGCTCTGAAGGGCAATAACCGTATCTATACTACCTACGATGAGCTTTCGCCTGAGCTGGTGGAGGCGCTGATCGCGACGGAGGATAAGCGCTTTATGGATCACTCGGGTGTGGACTCGTGGGGGCTTCTTCGTGTCTTTTTTAAGACGGTGATTTTGCGACAAAAGTCGGCGGGCGGTGGTAGTACACTGAGTCAGCAACTAGCGAAGCAGCTCTATTCACCTAATGCCAAGAATATCTTGGAGCGGGCTATGCAGAAGCCTATTGAGTGGGTGATAGCGGCGAAACTGGAGCGGTACTACTCTAAGGAGGAGATCATCACGCTCTATCTGAATAAGTTTGACTTCCTCTATCAAGCAGTGGGCATTGATTCTGCTGCAAAGACCTATTTTAATAAACTTCCAAGCGAGCTGACCACTGAGGAGGCGGCTACACTTGTGGGAATGTGCAAGAACCCCTCGTATTTCAATCCGGTGAGGTACCCAGAGCGGGCAAAGGGACGTCGCGATGTGGTGCTTACGCAGATGCGGAAGGCGGGATATATCACGAAGGAGGAGATGACAGAGCTACAGGCGACGCCTCTTTCACTTACCTTTAAGCGACAGAACCATCGCGCTGGCGTGGCTCCTTATTTCAGGGAGTATCTACGGCGTATTATGATGGCAGAGAAGCCGGATAAGAGCGATTACCGTGGTTGGCAAGAGGAGGATTACAAACGGGATATGGCGCAGTGGGAGACCAATCCGCTCTACGGTTGGTGCCACAAGAATAAAAAGTCGGATGGCTCTTCATACAATATCTATACCGATGGACTGAAGATCTACACTACGATCAACTCTCGTATGCAGGAGTACGCCGAAGAAGCGATGCTTCAGCACTTGGCTGGAGATATTCAGATCGCTTTTGACCGTGAGAAGAAGGGCCGTAGCTACGCGCCTTTTGCTAGTAGTATCTCCCATGAGGATCGGGAGAAGATCATCAATCGCGCTATTAAGAATAGTGACCGCTACCGCTTCCTTAAGGCTGATGGGATGAGTGAGCGTGAGATCTTAAAGACGTTTGATGTGCCTACGGAGATGACGGTCTTTGACTATGCCAAAGAGGGCGGAAAGTATGTCACTATCTATCGTGATACGGTAATGACGCCACGTGACTCTATCCTCTATCTCAAGAAGTTCTTGCAGTCGGGCTTTATGGCGATGGATAGCAGTACTGGGCAAGTTCGTGCCTATGTGGGGGGCGTAGACTTCGGTACCTTCCAGTATGATATGGCCACTAAGGGACGCCGGCAGGTAGGTTCGGTGATGAAGCCTTACCTCTTTGCAATGGCGATGAGCGAAGGTTTTACTCCTTGTACTACGATGGTACATGAGCCGCAACATATTCGTTTGGCAACGGGGCAGATCTGGTCGCCTAAAAATACCGGTGCGAGTCGTGTCGGGGAGGTGGTAACGATCAATTGGGGGTTGCAAAACTCCTCCAACTGGGTTACCGCTTGGCTGATGAGCCAGATGTCGCCAGTTACATTCGTTGACTTGCTCTACTCCTTTGGTGTCACTGGCGACCTCGATCCTACGCCAGCGATTTGTCTCGGTAGCCCTGATATCTCAGTTGAGGAGATGGTGTCGGGCTTCAGTACTTTCGCCAATGCTGGCATGCGTGCAGTGCCGATTTATGTGACCCGAATTGAGGATCAATACGGCAACGTGGTAGGCGAGTTTGCTCCCGATATTAGGGAAGTACTGCCACCCGATGCTGCCTACAAAACACTCCATATGCTTCGGAATGTGATGAACGGTGGTACCGGTAGCCGAACTCGATTTAAGTA
>OKRX01001001.1_pt1 | contig 21867 bp, 20 predicted proteins | sample 1601241 | NCBI WGS metagenome assembly OKRX01 (sample SAMEA3541500, study PRJEB24748) | human gut metagenome | biome: human gut; feature: human-associated habitat; material: faeces | place: China | collected 2012
GTTTGAGCGAAGCGAGTTTCAGACGCGACAGCGAACGAAGGGAACGGAGTAGCGAGCCAGCTTAAGCCTTGATCTTTTGGTTACTTTTGGATCAAGCCAAAAGTAACAGATAAATCATCATTTAAAGGTTCTAATCTTCTTAGAAACTATACTGTACCGCCAGATTCACCCGGTTCGCATGACGTGTGTCACCGTTGAAATCCGTACGCCAGCCGCGCAGATATTCGGCTCCGGCCTGCAGGTCGGACGTGATGTTCCAGAAAAGCGTGGCGTTCAGGTATTGTCCGTAGCGGTACTGGTCGGAAGCAGTAACAGGATAACCATCATGGCTATACAAGCGTGACTGCCCGTATGTACTGGTGATAAACACTTTCGGAGAGAAATTATACTGCATGCCGGCAAACCAGCCCATCATCGGGAGCACCTGCATCTTCCCTTCTTTTTCAGGATTCGGGACCACATCGACATTCAACATGCTCATGTCGTTCAGGAACTGCCCGATACCTTTGCCATACACACCCTGTCCATAGACCTGCAAACGATTCGTCAGGTTAAAAGTGGCAGAAGCCAGAACACCCCATCCGATCTCCGACTCAGCTTTGCGGGCCGTCAAATCATCGTAGGTCATGCTCCGGATGATAGCCGCTGCCCGGAAATGGCTTTTAGGATTCCAGCCATACTGCACGTAGACCGGGAAGTTCGGCATCCGCTGTTTGGCAATACTGACATGCTCGTTTGTCAGCCCGTCCACAACCGGCATTTCCACCCCGATACCGGCTTTCAAACCTTTGGCGAGCGCATGTTCGTAACGGATCTGTGTGGCATGATAGATCGACATCCCGTTAGGGCCGGCAAAGTCGATCGTAGCAGGCACATTGCCCAAGTCCATGAACGAACCGTAGTCATACCCCGCCGTAAAGCCGCGAGCCGACACATAAGCATTCCTCAACTCGAATATCTTGCCGCTTCCACCGCGGAAGTTACCGGCCGTATACACCACGAAATCGCCCAAGAGATCCGTATGCCCGACCAGCTTCAGGAAGATCGTGCTCGTAGTGGCGTCCATCTGGAACTGGTTCCGTACATACGACTGTCCTCTGCCGGGAATCAATGCCGGGTAAAAGTCGATATTATCGGAAATACCGCCAAAATCATATTCGGCTGCCAGTTTCACATATCCTCCGATACCGAGAGCAAACTTGCCTTTCCGGTCTGTCAGCAGGAAACGGGGCGCTTTCGGTTCGTGGAAACGGGGACTCTGTGACGCATTCATGATCCGGATAATCTCATTGCCCGCCTTATCGATTGTGACAAACATGACGGAATTCGGTTCTTTATCCTCAACCACCACTTTCTGAGCCTGGGAATGGGTAGAAAGTAATCCCATTCCGAGCAGTAGAACTGCGCTTTTCAACAATGTTTTCATAAATATGCTTTTTGTTTAGATGAATTACCAACTTGAACAGATGCCAACGGAAAAGGTTGTGTCAAATGATTGCTTTAACGAGTAAATATCACTATTTTTGTTGCCATAATACAAAAATAAGATGAAGATGAAAAAGCTGTTTGCTATATGTTTAGTGGCCCTCTCGGCTCTGATATCCGTCCATTTGCAAGCGCAAGAGGTTGAAACGCTGGTACTGATCGACACCGATATGGGAAAGATCAAAGTGAAACTTTTTAACGACACGCCCCAACATCGTGATAATTTTATCAAAAATGTGAAGGAACATCGCTATGACGGACTGTTGTTCCACCGTGTCATCAAACAATTCATGGTACAGGCAGGCGACATCAATTCCAAAGACGCCCCGATGGAACAGCACTTAGGTGACGGAGATCTGGACTACACCATTCCGGCAGAGATCGTCTACCCGAAGTATTTCCATAAACGCGGCATGTTCGCCGCCGCCCGTACAGGCGATGACGAGAACCCCGAACGCGCCTCGTCGGCCACCCAGTTCTATATCGTAACCGGCAAGTTCTTTACGGAAATGGAGCTAGACAAGATGGAGAAGGAACAAGGCATCACCTTCACCCCCGAACAACGCCAAGCCTATATGCTGGAAGGAGGCACGCCCCACCTGGACGGTAAATACACGATTTTCGGCGAAGTCGTAAGTGGCATGAAAGCAGTCGACAAGATCCAGTTCACCGAAACGAACGCAGACGACCGTCCTGTCAAGAACATCAAAATCAAGTCAATGAAGATAGTCAACAAATAAACAACAAAGAATGGAAACAAAAGAAACATTAGTGGTGATGGACACCACACTCGGAAAGATAAAATTCAAATTATACAACGATACACCTCAGCACCGCGACAATTTCATCAAGCTGGCAAAAGCCGGACAATACGACGGCCTGCTATTCCACCGCGTCATCAAGGACTTTATGGTACAAGGTGGCGATGTCACTTCCAAAGACGCCCCGATGAACAAGCAGTTAGGAGCCGGCGACTTGGGCTATACCATTCCGGCAGAGTTCAACTATCCCCAATATTTCCATAAAAAGGGAGCCTTGTGCGCCGCCCGCACCGGAGACGAAGTGAACCCGGAAAAAGCATCGTCAGCCTCACAGTTCTATATCGTCACAGGCAAGAAATATTCGGAAGCCGAACTCGGCCAGATGGAAAAGCAGATGGAAGGGCGCCTGAAACAGGCCATCTTCAACCGCCTCCAGACAGAGAACAAGTCCAAGATCATGGAACTCTATCGCAGCGGCAACAAAGAAGAGCTCGCCGTGCTCCGCGACACCCTGATCGGCAAGACCGAACTGGAGGCCGAAAAGCGTAAAGACGAGACGAAGATGCCTTCCGAACTGCGCGAGACCTACAAGACGATCGGCGGCGTGCCCTTCCTTGACAACCAATACACCGTCTACGGCGAAGTGGTGGAAGGACTGGACGTAGTAGACGCGATCCAGCAAGTAAAGACAAATAAGCAAGACCGCCCGACGGAAAATGTAGTAATCAAGTCGGTAGAGGTTTTGGAATGATGCAACTTTCGGTTTACAAGGAACATTACAAAGAAACGATACGCCTGGGTGTCCCGATCATGTTGGGACAGCTGGGCATTATTGTTGTAGGCTTTGCCGACAACATCATGGTCGGGCATCACAGTACGGCCGAGCTGGCTGCCGCCTCGTTTGTCAACAACTTCTTCAACCTCGTGTTCATCGCGGGGATGGGATTTTCCTATGGACTGACTCCCATCATCGGAGGGTATTTTGCGCAGAAAGAATATGCAAAGGCAGGCGAGACACTGAAAAACAGCCTTTGTATCAACCTCATCGTGGGATTGCTACTCAGCCTCTGCATGTTGACACTGCTTCTGAACATCCATATTCTGAAGCAGCCGGAAGAGTTGATGCCCTATATCGTGCCTTACTATATCCTGCAACTCTTCTCGGTCATTTTCGCCATGCTGTTCAACTCGTTCAAGCAGTTCAGCGACGGCACGACAGACACGGTCACCCCGATGTGCGTCATGTTAGGAACCAACGTGCTCAACATCATCGGGAACTACTTGCTTATATACGGCAACTTCGGATGCCCTGAACTTGGGCTTACCGGAGCCGGTATCTCGACACTCGCCAGCCGTATCCTGACATTCGGGATATTCTACGTCCTGTTTACCAAGCATTCCCGTTACAAACTTTACAGGGAAGGGTTCAAGAAAGGGACAGTCAACCGGGCGAACATAGGCAACCTGGTCCGCCTCGGCCTGCCGGTCGGCTTCCAGATGGGAGTCGAGACAGGCTCGTTTAGTCTGAGTGTCATCATGATGGGATGGCTGGGAAGCACGGCGCTCGCCGCCCACCAAGTGGCAGGCGTGATCACCACGCTCGGCTTCATGGTCTATTACGGCATAGCGGCGGCGGTTACCATACGGGTAAGCAACTTCCGGGGCCGGAACGACTGGCCTGCCATACGGCACGCATCTTTTGCCGGCCTGCATCTGGTCATGGGGACGGCAACCATCGTTGTTCTCCTGATCGGGATTTTCCGTAACATCATGGGATATATCATCACTCCGGAAAAAGAGGTGGTCGAACTGGTCGCCCTGCTCGCCTGGTCAGTGATCCTGTATCAGGCAGGCGACGGACTGCAAATCCTCTTCGCCAACGCTCTGCGAGGCATCTCGGATGTCAAATACATGGCTTATATGGCTTTCTTCTGCCACTTCGGACTGGCACTTCCCATCGGTTACCTGTGCGGGTTCACCTTTGGTTGGGGAGCCATCGGCATCTGGTGCGGCTTCCCGATCAGCCTGACCACGCTCGGACTGTTACTTTGGAGACGTTTCAATCGATTGACAATAAAAAAATAGGGTATGACTAAAGATATAACAGCAGAACACGTATTAAACGACCTGCGCTACCTGACGCTGCTGGCACGCAGCTTTCCGACGGTGGCAGACGCCAGCACGGAAATCATCAACCTGGAGGCCATCCTGAACCTGCCGAAAGGGACGGAGCATTTCCTGTCCGACATCCACGGCGAGCACCAGGCTTTCAACCATGTGCTGAAAAATGCCTCCGGTGCGATCAAGCGCAAAGTGAACGAGATATTCAGCAACACGCTGCGCGACTTCGAGAAGAAAGAGCTTTGCACGCTGATCTACTATCCGGAACAAAAACTGGAACTGATCCGGCAACGCGAAAAAGACCTGGACGACTGGTATCTGATCACACTGAACCAACTGGTACGCGTCTGCCGGAACGTCTCGTCCAAATACACGCGCTCGAAAGTGCGCAAGGCCCTGCCGAAGGAGTTCTCCTACATCATCCAGGAACTGCTCCACGAGTCGAGCGACGAGCCGAACAAGTCCGCCTATGTGGACCAGATCATCAACACGATCATCTCGACCGGCCGGGCCAATGACTTCATCATCGCCATGTGCAACCTGATCCAACGCCTGACGATCGACCTGCTGCACATCATCGGCGACATCTACGACCGCGGGCCGGGCGCCCACATCATCATGGACACGCTTTGCAACTACCATAACTTCGACATCCAGTGGGGCAACCACGACATCCTCTGGATGGGGGCCGCCGCCGGCAACGCGGGGAGCATCGCCAACGTGATCCGCATGTGCATGCGCTACGGCAACCTGGCAACCCTTGAGGACGGCTATGGCATCAACCTCCTGCCCTTGGCGACATTCGCCATGGAAGTCTATGGAGACGACCCCTGCGAACTGTTCATCCCACGTACGAACGCGTCGGATGCGACCTTCGATGAAAAGACAACCCAACTGATCGCCCGCATGCACAAGGCGATCACGATCATACAGTTCAAGCTGGAAGGCGAGATCATCCGTCGCCGTCCGGAATTCGGGATGGACGACCGCCTGTTGCTCCACCATATCGACCTCCGCCGCGGGACGATCCATATCGAAGGAAAGGAATACGAGTTGAAAGACAAGAACTGGCCGACTCTCAATGCCAAGGACCCCTATGCCCTTTCGATCGAAGAAGAAGAACTGATGCGGCGCATCAAGCACTCGTTCGAATGTAGCGAGAAACTGAAAAAGCACATGCGCTGCCTGTTCACGCACGGCAGCATGTATCAGGTCTGCAACTCCAACCTGCTCTTCCATGCCTCCGTCCCGATGAACCCGGACGGCACGCTCAAGGCGATCCGGATCGAAGGAACGGAATATAAGGGCAAAGCCCTGCTGGATAAAGTGGACCAGTTGGTGCGCACCGCCTATTTCGATGCCGACGACAGCCCGGAGAAGGACTTCGCGATGGATTACATCTGGTATCTTTGGGAAGGCAAGGACTCCCCTCTCTTCGACAAGAGCCGGATGGCGACTTTCGAACGCTGCTTCATCGACGACAAATCGGTGAAGAAGGAGGAAAAAGGCGCCTACTATTCCCTCCGAGAAGAAGAATCGGTCTGTGACATGCTGCTGGACGAGTTCGGCGTCACCGGCCAGCACCGCCACATCATCAACGGACATGTCCCCGTACGCTCCATCAAAGGCGAGAACCCGATCAAGGCAAACGGGAAACTGCTTGTCATCGACGGCGGCTTCTCCAAAGCCTACCACCCGGAAACAGGCATTGCAGGTTATACCCTGGTCTACCATTCGCGCGGCTTCCAGCTTGTACAGCACGAACCGTTCCTGTCGACCGACCAGGCCATCAAGGAGGGCAAAGACATCCGTTCGACCACCATCGTCGTCGAACTGAACTCCCACCGCCAGATGGTCAAGGACACAGACAAGGGGGCGGACCTGCAACAACAGATCCATGATCTCGAAAAACTCCTTTACGCGTTCCGCAACGGGTTTATCAAAGAAAAAGAGCGTTATAAATAAGAACACTTGTCATGAACAGCGAGAAACTGAAAGGTCACATCCTGATATTGATAACCAATATCCTGTTTGCCGTCAACATGCCGATATCCAAATATCTGCTGCCGGCACACGTTCCCCCCCGAAGGTCTTACGATCATGCGCATGGCTTTCGCCTGTGTGATGTTCTGGATCGTGTCTCTCTTCACGGTAAAAGAGAAAGTGCCGTTGAAAGACTTGGGGATGCTTTTTGTATGCGCCCTTTGCGGAGTGGGGATCAATCAGGGATTGTTCATCGTCGGGCTGAACCGTTCTTCTCCAGTCGACGCCTCCATCATCGCCACCGCCGTGCCGATCTTCGTCCTGCTGCTGGCCGCCGTCATACTGAAGGAGCCGATCACCCGGAAGAAGTCGTTCGGTGTGTTCATGGGGGTCAGTGGCGGCCTGCTGCTTGTCTTCAGCTCCACGCATGCCATCGACAGCATCAGCAGCCTCGACGGTGACATGATGATGATCGTCAGCGGGTTGATGTATGCCATCTACCTGGTTCTGTCGAAACCGCTCTCCCTGCGCTATTCATCGGTCACGATGATGAAATGGATGTTCCTCTTCACGACACTGACGCTGGTCCCCTTCCCCTTCCGGCATGTGCTCGACGCTCCCGCTTTCCACCGGGAGGTTTGGGACTTCACGGAACTGGGCGCGATCTTCTACGTCCTCTTCGGGGCGACGTTCCTCCCCTACCTGCTCATCCCGATGTCGTTGAAGAGAATCCGCCCGACAACAGTCAGCATGTACAACTACGTGCAGCCGATCGTCGCCTCGTTCATTGCCGTCATGATCGGCCAGGACACCCTTTCCTGGCAGAAAGTCCTGTCGGCTGTCTTGGTCTTCACAGGTGTTTATCTCGTGACACAGAGCAAAAGCCGGGAAGACATGGAGAAAGGGAAACGATGACACATTTGGCACATTTGACATGGGGTTGTAGAAATATATATACGCGAGATAAATAATTAGGTAACTATATACCAGTTTGCACCGGTACAAAGTTACCGTTGTTTTTTAATTAGTTTTATTCTTTCAGCTTATAAATCTTTTTCAATTTAAATAGAGTTTCAATTTGTCCATTTTCTTTTACCACATCTTCTTTTATTAAACCTTTTTTGTAACCATAATAATATATCTCACAAAATGAAGTTCCCTTTATTCTACGCACAACTTTTATAGTTTTAAGCGGTTTTCCATCAAAAACTATATCCTCGTACATAGATTCCAAACTCAATTTATCCCCACTAAAATCAACATAAGTCCACGTTGCTTTTTCTTTTTCCGATGGAGGAAGTATAAGGTCTTCTTTTATGGAATTAGGATTTTTCGCAAACTCATCTTCCTTCAAAACATAAGTGTTTGTCTGTCCACTAATATCTGAAACCTTAATTTTATTAAGAACAATAGAATTAGCTTGGGAAACATAATATGTTACTGTTTTTGTTGATATAGTAGTTTCTCCCATCATCATAGATGTCACTATTGATCTTAATTCAGGCATATAAACAATTTGTTTCCCTATTTGGCTTGGCTTTACTGTCCCCAAAATCTTAACACAAGACCCTTCTTCTGGAAGATAGAAATCTTCTACTTTAAAATTTTCTTGTCCCCATACATTAATTGTTGACACCATTAAAAGTGTTACAAACAAAAACTTTAATTTTACCATACTTTTGTTGTTTTGCTCCTTCCAACAGCCAACAAAGGATTGATTATCAAAAAAGAAGTGGGCTGCTGTCCGCATTTCTGTTAGGTGTCGCCAAACCCCTGTACACGCGCAGACAAGCAACCCACTTGATATAGCGAGTCACTTGTGCCTTGCGTGTTGTTAAAAATTGGCGACTTTAACAGAAAAAGGCACTTCCTGAAATTCCACAATAGTCCCTCTGGACACCGCAAATGTAAGAATATATTTTGACATGTAAGAATAAACTATTACATTTGTCGCGAACTTAAAAATGAATATTATGGAAGATGAACTTTATAATTTCGCGATAAAAGAACTCTGGGAGTTTATGCGTAGATTAAATGTAAGAAATGAGTGCCCACAATTTAATATTAAGGATTGCAGAGAGTTATTTCAGCAAAAATTTAATATAAGTAATGATGCTTTCGATTGTGCTTATGACGTTTTAAAAAACGTAGGTGCTTTTAAAGAAATAAAGCGTAAAAACAATGTGGTCACATTTAAACTCCTAAGATGAATCTTTGTTTAAGGAAATTTAAGTTGATCCCGAAAACATTTTCTCATAAAATCATCTAACAACTCTGTTCCTTTCCAAATTTCATCTTGTGGGACAATATCCTGTTGCAATACAGCAACTTTACCTTCAGTATCTTCAAATTTGACTGTTCTTTCAACAGGATGTCTCTCGCTAAGAGATAGATGTTTATATTCTACTGTAACTTTTAAATCCATGATTTTTAATGTTTTATGAAAACTGATTGTAAGCACAAGTGGGTAAAAACTCCTTCCGGTTATATGTGTCAGAAATGCTCTGCTATTGTACTGGATAAAGATGTCATACCCGTTTTAGGTGTAATCTTAGAAGATTCAGACCTTCAAGATGAAACAAGCAAAGAAGAAGATCAGTCTAAATAAAGGTCTTTTTCTTTGACCGACTGTTCCAATTCCAAATCCTTTTTGGTAGGGTGAAGGATTCTTTGCACTAATGCTTTTGCATTATCGGAACTTTCGCCCATTCCCAGCAATCTCTTGTACAAAGACTCGTCAGTCAAGTTGTTTTGCTTGAAAATATCCCTTACTTCGGAAGGAGTAAAGCATGCTCTTTCTTTTGACTTGCTTTTAACCCTTCTTTTTTGAGGTCTGTATTTCATTGCAAATTTTAGAAAATCTTCAAATTCTTCCCCGGTTGTCATTCCTTTCTTGCTCATGCAATCAGTTGTTTGTAAGTTATACGATATTTAATGTTACAAAGTAACAAATTAAATTTGTGAAAATCATTAACCTTTCTGGTATTGTACCGGAAAGTAAACTCATTAGCATACCGTTGTAGATGCTTTGGACTCATATAATGATAAATCCCGATGTAGCCTCTTTTTAAGCCTGTCCAAAAGCCTTCTATCGTATTGGTATATATTCTTCCATTCACATACTGTCCTTTGCCGTGATCGACCGTGTAATGGTAATAGGATTTGTCAATCTCGTCATATCCTCCCCATTCGTCAGTATATAAAACAGCCCTTTTGTCTACGAATTGCTGAATTATAGGAGTTATTTCGCTTCTGGACGTACTTTTGATAACTCTTGTAACGACTTCCCCTTTTCGTTCAACCATTCCCAAAACAGGAGTCTTATCTTTAAAACTTCGACCTTGACATTTCTTTACTTTCTTGTCCTTGTGGCGATTCTTGTTCTTCCCGCCTACAAAGGTTTCATCTGCTTCTACTTCATTTTCCAACCTCCCTTCATTTTTACACATTAAACATTCTCTAATACGCTGCAACATGAACCATGCGGTCTTTTGGGTAACTTTTATATCTCTTGACAACTGCAAAGATGATATGCCTTTCTTGTGAGAAAGAACCAACCAGATAGCCATAAACCATTTTCTTAGCGGCAACTTTGTGTTCTCAAAGATTGTTCCCGTTTTAACATTGAATGATTTACCTGTGTTTTTACAGATATACCTATTATTGGAGCACACATACACTTTTGATTCTGGATCGAAAGGCGATACCACACCATCTTCCCATATTAAACTTTCCAGATACTTTAAACATACTTCTTCTGTTGGAAAAGCATCTGTAAGTTCTATCAATGAATTGAATGATTTTATATCTATCATAATGGTTCATTTTTAAATATGGTAAAGATATGAAACAAATAGTGTACATAGTACAATAAATAGAAATTAATAGATTACTTATGTTCTGCAAACTGGTATATAGTTACCAATAATTAATTATTTAATATACCTATGTAGGTATATATATACCTGAATATATATTATTACCTATATATAGTTTAGCAAACCGATGTCAAATGTGCCAATTGTGTCAAATCCCGTAAGGAATGTCTCCCGACGTTCCTGCAATCACCAGCCTGCGTTCCTATAAACGGCGGCCTGCGTTCCTGCAAATGCAGGCCGGTGATCATGGGAATACAAATCCTCCTTTAATCATCGACTATGTATGTCATCGCTTTGACCAAGAAGGAGGCAGCTCCGATACACCGCCCAAAATCTCACGGTTCATAGACCCCGTCAAACGGATTCTGGTCACCGGCCGGCCAGATTTCATCGACTAAAGATTTGTTGTTCTTCATTTCGGCTCCCGGCAACTGGAAGATGAAACGCCATGATTTGGCGGGCAACGTGATCAAGCCCCCCCAGTCCATATGGTTACCGGTTCGTTCCAGACCCTTCTGCGTCCGAAGCATATCAAACAAAGAAAAACCTTCTCCATAGAGTTCTTTTCTTCTTTCTTTTAAAATAGCTTCGATCAGTTCATCGCCACTTGCTTCCGTACGCTTGGCATTACGCAAGTCCTGAAGCTGCCACAACAGCGCTTTCGCTTCCGTATCTTTTCCCTGGTGCGCACAAGCTTCCGCCGCATTCAGCAACATTTCGTCGGAACGCATGACAACCATCGATCCGCGGCAGTCCTCATTATCCCTGAACTTATGAGAAATCCAGAATTCTTTTTTCGTCTGGCCAGAACCCGTAGACCAATTCTCGAACTGTTTGAAACGAATATCATCTTCGTCAAACAAATCCACAAACTGATCAGATAGGATAAAGCCTGCAAAAGTCCAACATTTACGATCACCGTTGTACCACATAGCAAAAGGAGAATAGTCGCCCATATTCTGCTCTTCCGTCTGTTTAATTCCCCAAATCCAAGATTTGGTAAGGTGGTCATTAAATCCATTTGCATACTCTTCTGCAGTCGTCAAAGGATAAACCGCCAGCACCTTTTTAGCATATTCTTCCGATTTCGCCCAGTTATTCATTACTTGATAGACTTGAGACAAAACACCTTGTACAACCGTTTGGTCAAACACGTTCGGATAGCTGGAACTACGAACAAAGCCCTCCAACATCGATTCGGCAGTCGTCAGGTCTGACAAGATCTGCTGATAGGTTTCTTCCAACGTTCCACGCGGTTTACCTTGTGTACCGTCTACAGTCGGTTCCGTATAAACAGGAACTCCCGGCATGTCCTTTGCGATAGCATAAGTCTGCTGATACAAGCGGGCCAAATCGAAATAGGCCCATCCGCGCAAAGCCAAAGCCTGCCCTTTGATATATTGCTTATCCATATCTTCGCCTTCCGAATCATCGACATAAGTGATTACGGAATTCAAGTTATTGACCAACCGGTAATGGAAGGTCCACAACTGATCTGTACGGAATATATTAGCTTGAGTTTCTCCCCAATAATTATAGTTATATAAATACCATCCACTACCATTATTCATCACATCTTCACCGCACATGTCCGAAATCATCTGGATAGAAGGTATACCGTAGTCGTCACCCCGGTTAGCTCCCCCGCTACCATAGGCACGCATTTGATAGTAACAACCATTCAAAGCAGACTGTGCGCCGGAAGTTGTTTGAAAGACATCCGTATCATCGACAGATGTCGATGGTTTCGTATCCAAAAAATCACTACAGGAAACCATACTTCCCGTCATGAGACCTGTAGCCAAAACCGACAATATATAGTTCTTTGATTTCATATTCTTCATCATTTATTTAATTAGACTTCTTACAAATTAAGTTGCAGACCGAATGAAACGGACTTCGTCACCGGGAACCGGTTGGCGGTCGTTCCGGATATGCTTTGTTCCGGGTCCGTACCACGACGGGCTGCACTACCAATCGTAACCAAGTTATCCCCCTGGACGAACAAGCGTAATGAATTGACCTGGAACTTCTTCGTGAAATTTTTAGGCAACGTGTATCCCAACGTCACATTCCTCAACCTCGCAAAAGAGTTGTTGAAAATAAATTTGGAAGTATAGGAACTCATATAATTCGCATAATTATAGTAGGTGGTCAAGCGAGGGAACTCGGCATTCGGATTTTCAGGAGTCCAAGAATCCAACATATCCGGGTGCATGCTATAGCCTCTCCGGTAATACATGGATTGCGCATAGTCGCTGTCATACAGCTTGCCGCCGATACTGTAATAGATCATGAAAGAAAGGTCGATGCCTTTATATGAGAAGTTATTGGTAAAGCCCCCAAACAATTTTGGAATGGCATCGCCCAGATATTTCTGCTGGCTGTCGCTTGTCACCTCATTATAATTTTCGGTCTTTACCCGTTCCTTCACGACTTTTTCTCCTTGGTCGTTTGTTTCGTAAATCGTTTTCCAATATTGGTCGTTTCCGGTTTCAGGGTTCACACCTGCATACTCGATTCCCCAGAAATTATAGCGGGATTCACCTTCACGCCATTTGAAGACACCGGCATTGACTTCGGCCTGCGGCAACTTGGTTATACGGTTCTTATAAGATGTCCCGTTCAAATCGATGGTCCATTTAAAATCTTTATTGGATATGGCAGCATAATTCAAAGAGAATTCGACACCCTGGTTCTTAACGTCACCGATATTACGGTCAATACCGCTCATGCCGGTAGACGGAGCCATCGGCAATGTAAACAACAGGTCTTTAGACTTACGGCTGAACCACTCGACACTACCGCTCAGCTTATTGAACACGGCAAAATCCAACCCGACATTGAACTGCAAATTCGTCTCCCATTTCAAATCCTTGTTTGACAAACGGCTGACCATAACACCCGGATCCCGGTAGTTGTTCATGCCTGTCGCATACAAACCTTGATAAGCATAATAAGTCCCCAAGTTATCATTACCGACAGCACCATAGCTGGCTTTCAGTTTCAAATTATCCAACCAGGAACTATAAGGTTTCATGAATTCTTCATTGGATATTCTCCATGAACCACCTAAAGACCAGAATTGCCCCCAACGATTATCGGGATGAAAACGGGAAGAGCCGTCCGTACGGAAGCTGCCGGAAATGTAATAACGGTCTTTATAATCATATTCGACACGGCTCAACCAGCTTAACAGACGGTATTTGTCGGTGTAAGAATTCATGCTGCTCATCACGGCTGCCGAACCGATCTCCGTAACACCTGGAAAAGGGAATCCCTGCTTTTCAGCAGATAACAACTTATATTCCAAAGCATAGGCTTCCTGTCCCAATAAAACAGACAAAGAATGATCCCCGAAAGATTTCTCATAAGTCAACAGGTTGTTGATCGTATAAGAAAGATTCCGGTCGCTTTCCTTATAGGCTGAACCTTTATAACCGGCAGCAAAGCCATATTCGCTGTTTACATAGCCATCATAATTATACTGATAAAAATCCACGCTGAAATTGGTACGCCACTTCAATCCTGGGATGAATGTTATTTCAAAATAGGTACGATTGGAAACATCGTCATGTGTCCAAGGAGACTTGTTATAGGTATCATCAGCCAACGGGTTAGTCCCACTCCAGGATGTACGGTAGTTTCCGTAGTCAAAAATACGATTGCCGTTCTTGTCCAATCTGTAGGCATTCGTCGCACTGTCCCATTCATAAATAGGATACACTGTCGGCATCGTACGCAAAAGCCATACAGTCTGATCACTGGCAGACCCTTCGCGCACGCTATGAGACAAACTGATGTTGGTTCCGACCTTCAACCATTTGTTTACATTATAGTTCAAGTTTGCCCGTGTTGAATAGCGTTCGAAACGCTGGATAGAAAATACACCTTTATCGTTCAGGTAACCGGCCGATATAAAGTAGTCGGCTTTTTTATTCTTACCACTGAAGTCTATCGTATATTCCTGACGCAGACGGGATTTCAACAAAGCGTTTCTCCAATCTCCCCAATAATTCAACTTGGCATCGGGATCCATCTTCCCATCTGTCCCGACCGGCATATCAATGTTATAAGGGTTATTACCGAACTCACCCATCACATAATAAGACGCATAGGAACGGGAATCTTCGTCCCGATAACCTGAATCCAGATAGCCATTATACAAAGCACGCCAAGTCAATTGCGATAGTTGGTCTGGTGACAGTTGATCCGGCAACCCTACAGCCAAACTGGAGAATCCCCAAGTTGAACGGAAATTGATCTGCCCTTTCTCGCTTGCGCCCTTACGCGTTGTGATCATCACGACCCCATTGGCTGCACGAGAGCCGTACAAGGCGGTGGCCGAGGCATCTTTCAGAATAGTCATGGACTCGATGTCGTTCGGGTTGATAGCATTCAGGTAACCGTCATAAGCCGTTCCGTCGACCACATAAAGCGGGGAACTGGATGCGTTCATGGAACCGATACCACGGATCATGATCGTCGCATCTTCGCCCGGCTCACCGGAATTGTTCAACACCTGCACACCGCTGCTTTGCCCTTGCAAAGCCTGGGTTACATTGGATGCTTTGATCTTCTCCAGCGATTCTTTCTTGACTACGCTGGCCGATCCTGTAAAGGTCGACTTCTTTCCTGTACCATAAGCAACAACCATCACCTCGTCGATAGCTACCATGTCCGGCTCCATTTCGATCTTCATGCTACGGCCGGAAATGGTGACTTCCTTTGTCTTATATCCCAAGTAAGAGAGATGCAGTGTTTTCGTACGAGGAGAAACAGTCATCGAAAACTCTCCTTTTTCGTTGGTGGTTACGCCATTCATCGTCTGCTTGTCTACGACAGCCACCCCGATCATCGGCAAGCCGTCTTCGGTAGAAACTACGATACCTGACACAGCCTTTTCCTGCGCCATCAGCAAATGCCCCCATAAGGACATCACAAAAAGAACCCAAAAGAACCTTTTCATAATCAATAGATTTAAATGATACATTCAAGTATAACCACATTGGCCTATAAAAACGTTTCCTTTTAATTTAAGGTATAGAAAGCATAATGATCCTCAATCAAAGGACGTAGTTCTAACAGGACATTGTATTCGACACACTAATAGACGCAAATATATTAAATTTATAATTAATCAAACTAAAATAATATATTTTTTAATCGGAAAGGCTAAAAAATATTCAGATTGTAAAATAACAAGACCATCAGGAAAGCTTTTTCCAGGCTTTTTTTCTACCGAATCTATACCCCCATGCAAGTAGGATGATTTTATAATCTTCCGTTCCGATGGCCAGGAAAACCGGCTAAAACATCGTCCCGCCAAGTCCTGTTAGAACTACGTCCTTCTTTTTGGCGTGATATCGAACTTTTTTCTGTCAAATTTCAACTTTCAGGCAAAAAAATGCTTGCATTTGAAAAATAATGCGTAATATTGCCGACGTAAATATAAACACAAAGAAAATCGCAAATGACATTAACAGGTTTCACATATCACACCTGGGCACTGACAATGACCCCTTGGGGGGTTTAGCATATACAAATAGACAAATGCGGAGACCACGTCCCGCGTTGTTGCAATTCTCACATTGCACTTGCGTTTCTTTTTTTTCAAATCAATCAATAATCAGTAAATAACTGACATTCTCAAACCGGCATGCAGTTTTGTTTTTAAACTGCCGATTGTCGATTACCGATTGTCAACTAAATAAATACATATCGATGAAAGTATTGAAATTCGGCGGAACATCCGTAGGTTCCGTGGATAGCATCCTGAGTGTAAAGAAGATAGTAGAGGCCATTGAAGAGCCTGTAATCGTCGTAGTATCCGCCTTAGGAGGGATCACGGACAAACTGCTGAAGACAGCCTCGATGGCGACGAACGGAGACGTAGCTTATGAAAGAGAGTTTTCCGAAATCGTAGCCCGCCATCTCGACGTCATACAAGGTGTTATCCCCGACAAAACAAAACGGATCGAAGTGCAGAAGCAAGTGATGGCTTTGCTCGACGAACTGGGTAATATTTACAAAGGTGTGTACCTCATCAACGACTTGTCGGCCAAAACTTCCGACACGATCGTCAGCTACGGCGAACGTATCTCCTCTCTGATCGTTTCGAACGTGATAAACGAGGCCAAACTGTTCGACTCGCGCAAATTCATCAAAACGGTCAAACAGTTCAACAAGCATATCGTCGATTTCGAATTGACAAACCGCCTGATCGAAGAAACATTCGACCCGCTGCCTAAAGTATCGCTGGTTCCCGGCTTTATATCTTCCAGCAAGGAAGGAGAAGTGACTAACCTCGGACGCGGAGGCTCCGACTATACGGCCTCTATCCTGGCAACAGCACTTAATGCCCGCAGACTGGAGATATGGACGGATGTGGACGGCTTCATGACGGCCGATCCGCGCGTGATCAGTTCGGCTTATGTCATCGACCGGCTGACATTCACGGAAGCAATGGAATTATGCAACTTCGGAGCGAAAGTGATTTATCCCCCGACGATCTACCCGGTTTATCATAAAAACATACCGATCCGCATCCTGAATACCTTCAACCCGACTGCAAGGGGAACTTATATCTCCAAAGAACGGGTGCAGGATGACAGCAAGGCGATGATCAAAGGTATTTCCTCCATCAACGACACATGTCTGATCACGGTGCAAGGTCTGGGTATGGTGGGTGTTATCGGCGTCAATTACCGTATTTTCAAGACATTGGCAAAGAATGGCATCAGCGTGTTTATGGTATCACAGGCCAGCTCGGAAAACAATACGACATTTGCCGTCCGGAATGCAGATGCAGACCTGGCAGTCAAAGTATTGGACGAAGAATTCGCACTCGAACGTGCCCAGGGTGATATGAGCGACACGGTAGCAGAAAAGGATCTGGCCACTGTCGCTATCGTAGGCGAAAACATGAAACGCACTCCGGGTATCGCCGGCAAGTTGTTCGGAACACTGGGCAGCGCAGGTATCAGCGTAATCGCCTGCGCACAGGGGGCTTCCGAAACGAACATTTCTTTCGTCATCAAGCTGAAATACCTGCGCAAGGCATTGAACTCGATCCACGACTCCTTTTTTCTTTCCCAATACAAAGTGTTAAACCTTTTCATAGCGGGTGTCGGTACGGTCGGAGGCAACCTGTTGGAACAGATCCGCATCCAGCAACCGAAACTGATGCAGCAGAACGGGCTGAAACTGAATGTGGTCGGCATAGCTAACAGCAAGCATGCCATTTTCTGCCGCGAAGGGTTGAACCTGGAAACCTGTATTGACGAACTGAAAAAGAACGGACAGGAAAGTTCGCCCGAACATCTGAAAGAAGAAATCCTGAAGATGAATATCTTTAACTCGGTGTTCGTGGACTGCACAGCCAACCAGGCGGTCTCCGATCTATACGAAGAATTGCTGAACAATAACGTATCGGTCGTTGCGGCAAACAAGATCGCCGCATCCTCTTCATACGAAAACTATATCAAACTGAAAGAAACAGCCCGTCACCGCGGCATCAAGTTCCTGTTCGAAACGAACGTAGGGGCCGGCCTGCCGATCATCAACACGATGAACGATCTGATCAACAGCGGCGACCATATCCTGAAACTGGAGGCTGTCCTTTCCGGAACGCTTAACTATATCTTCAATACGTTGAGTGCGGACATTCCTTTCAGCAAAGCGATCATGATGGCTAAAGAAGAAGGATATTCCGAACCGGACCCCCGCATCGACCTGAGCGGGAAAGACGTGATCCGCAAGCTGGTAATCCTGGCACGTGAAGCCGGATACAAGGTAGAACAGGAAGATGTGAAACGCAACCTTTTCATTCCCGAAAGCTATTTTGAAGGCTCGCTGGACGATTTTTGGCGTAACATACAGGGCCTAGATGCCCGGTTCGAAGAGAAGCGCCAGCAGTTGGAAGCGGAAGACAAGCGTTTCCGCTTCGTCGCCAAGATGGAAAACGGGGCATGCGAAGTCGGTTTGCAGGAAGTGGATGCCCACCACCCGTTCTACGAACTGGAGGGCAGCAACAACATCATCATGATCTCTACCGAACGATACCACGAGTATCCTATGATCATCAAAGGCTATGGAGCCGGGGCCGATGTCACGGCGGCTGGAGTCTTCGCCGATATTATTTCGATCGCTAACATCCGTTAAACAATTGATAATTGACAATTGACAATTATTAGAAGAGAATTATGAAAAGCATCATCATCTTGGGAGACGGTATGGCCGATGAGCCGATAGAGGCCTTGGGTGGCAAGACACCAATGCAGTATGCGGACACTCCCTATATGGACAAACTGGCCGAAATGGGCGTTACCGGACGAATGAAGACCGTTGCCGACGGTTTCCATCCGGGAAGCGAAGTGGCGAACATGGCAGTGCTGGGCTACGACCTCCCGACCGTCTACGAAGGACGGGGCGTGCTGGAAGCGGCCAGTATCGGATATGACCTGAAACCAAGTGAAATGGCCATGCGCTGCAACCTGATCTGCGTGGAAGGTGATATCCTGAAGAATCATTCATCCGGCCATATCACCACAGAGGAAGCGGACGAGCTGATCCGCTTTCTAAATGAGAAATTAGGGTCTGACCGCATACATTTCTATACCGGTGTGTCTTACCGCCACCTGTTGGTTGTGAAAGGAGGCGATAAGCGCCTGGACTGCACTCCGCCACACGATGTGCCTCTACATCCCTTCCGCCCCCTGATGATCAAACCGGAAGTACCCGAAGCACAGGAGACCGCCGATCTACTGAACAACCTGATCCTGCAATCGCAGGAGATACTGAAAGACCACCCCGTCAACCTCCGGCGCATCGCTGCCGGGAAAGACCCGGCAAACAGCATATGGCCCTGGTCGCCGGGTTACCGTCCGCAAATGGAACGTCTGTCCGACACCTTCCCGCAAGTGAAGAGGGGAGCTGTCATCTCGGCCGTCGATCTGATACGGGGCATAGGCGTTTATGCCGGCCTGGAAGTAATCGACGTGGAAGGTGCCACCGGACTCTACGACACGAACTACGAAGGAAAAGCGCATGCCGCCCTCGAAGCGCTGAAAACAAACGATTTCGTTTATCTTCATGTCGAAGCCAGCGACGAAGCCGGACACGAAGGAGATGTAGATCTGAAAATCCGGACCATCGAAAACCTGGACAAACGAGCCATCGGTATCCTCTTCGAGGAATTGCAGAAATGGGATGAACCGGTAGCGATTGCCGTCCTGCCCGACCATCCGACTCCTTGTGCCATCCGTACACATACGAATACTCCCGTCCCTTTCCTTATCTATAAACCGGGACAGGAGCCCGACAGCGTGACACGTTTCGACGAGTTCTCCGTACTGGAAGGGAAATATGGCATATTAGAGAAAGACGAATTTATAAAAGAATTATTATGAAATATTACAGCACGAACAAACAAGCTCCGCTTGCCTCACTGGAAGAAGCCGTCGTAAAAGGCCTTGCCGGTGACAAAGGTTTATATATGCCGGAACATATCCGGCCTTTGGACAAGGATACGATCTCCGGTCTCAAAAACAAATCATTCCATGAAATCGCCTGTACGGCAGCACAGGCTTTCTTCGGGGAAGATATAGAACCGGAAACGCTCGATGCAATCGTCCAGGACACGCTGTCGTTCGAGACGCCGGTCGTCCCTGTACGCGACAATATCTACAGCCTCGAACTATTCCACGGCCCGACTTTGGCTTTCAAGGACGTAGGGGGACGTTTCATGGCCCGCCTGTTAGGCTATTTCATTAAAAAAGAAGGATTGAAGCAGGTGAACGTGTTGGTGGCCACCTCCGGTGATACGGGAAGCGCTGTTGCAAACGGTTTTCTCGGCGTACCGGGTATTCATGTGTACGTGCTCTATCCGAAAGGAAAAGTAAGCCCGATCCAGGAATGCCAATTCACTACGCTTGGACAAAACATCACGGCACTGGAAGTAGACGGGACGTTCGACGACTGCCAGGCATTGGTCAAGTCCGCCTTTATGGATGAAGAGTTGAACCGCCACATGAAGCTGACATCAGCCAACTCCATCAATGTGGCACGTTTCCTTCCGCAATCATTCTACTACTTCAACGCGTATGCGCAACTGGATAAAATAGGCAAAGCGGACCAACTGGTGGTATCCGTCCCCAGTGGAAACTTCGGCAATATCACAGCTGGTTTGTTTGCACATCGGATGGGGTTGCCAATCAAACGTTTCGTGGCTGCCAACAACCGCAACGACGTGTTCCTGGAATACCTGCACACGGGGGTTTACACGCCGCGTCCCTCCGTTCCGACTATCGCCAATGCGATGGATGTCGGTGATCCGAGCAACTTCGCCCGCATCCTGGACTTGTACGGCAAGAACGGCAACCCGCACGCGGAAATCAGTCAACTGATCAGCGGTTACCGTTTCACAGACGAAGAGATCGGGGCTACCATGAAGCAAGTTTACAACGAAACGGGCTACGTGTTAGACCCTCACGGTGCTTGCGGTTACCAGGCTTTAATCGATAACAAACTGGCTCCGAACGAAACCGGCCTGTTCCTCGAAACCGCCCATCCCGCCAAGTTCAAAGGGACGGTAGACAAAATACTGGATGCCGACATCGAAATCCCCGCCAAACTAAAAGCCTTCATGCAAGGAGAAAAGCAAAGCGTACCTTGACTGGAATAGGTATTGTTTGTAACATTATGCAGCCTTTTTAAAATAGTTATCAACCATTTCATTTGGCGTCTTAAATCCCAGTACTTTTCTTGCTATATTATTTGTCCTTACACTATATCGTTCAAATGATTTATACATTTCCTTTTCACTTTTAAATCTTCTTCTACTGTAAAAGAGTTCATTGTCTATTTTATGACTTCTTTCAACTACTCCATTTTGCCATGGTGAGTAGGGTCTGGTTCTTATATGTCTTATTCCTAACTGACTTAAAGTATTTTCAAATAATGATTTCTTTTGTTCCCTGTCATTACAAAATTCTCTACCATTATCTGTTTGTACTGTTTTTATCTTAAAACCAAACTCCTTTTCTAATGTTAGTAGCATCTTAGCTGTTTCATATGAACTATGCTCATTTACCAGCTTTAAAACTCGTTTTCGGCTATATAGGTCTATTGCTGTTATTTGATAATATCTGTCATAATTGCTTTTAAACCCTATACTTTCTAACGGTACATACTTTACATCTATTTCAACATACTCTCCCGGATATGTCCCTTTTAATGGTTTATATTTGCTTTTTGGATAACTGATTTTCTTCGGTTTTTTATAGCTTTTCAGCTTCTTTATTTGTTTGCACATAGACTCATAGCTACGCTTATATCCGGCATCGATGCATTTTCTATATACTTCTATAGCCAGCAGTGGACTATCTCTGCATTTTCTCTGGCTATAATTTTCCAAGTGTGCCGTCAGTCTTCATATTATCTGACCACTGATCTTCTTTTATAAGATAGTCTTTTATTCTTTTATTTGAAGATAACTGCTGTAATTCAAAAAACTCCCCACCGATCATTCAGTGGGGAGTTTCTCTATTCCAGTAATCTTTATTTCGCAACAAAGTTTACGATCTTGTTCGGTACATAAATCTCTTTTACAAGAGTCTTGCCTTCCAAGAAGGAAGCTA
>OKRX01001002.1_pt1 | contig 21866 bp, 16 predicted proteins | sample 1601241 | NCBI WGS metagenome assembly OKRX01 (sample SAMEA3541500, study PRJEB24748) | human gut metagenome | biome: human gut; feature: human-associated habitat; material: faeces | place: China | collected 2012
CCGCACCCGCTGTTCGCCGGCCTGGTCAAGGCCGCGCTCGACCATCAGGCGGCACGCTGACTCACTTTTGTGCCGTGCATAATATCGCGGCATGATGTGCTGGCTGCCGTCATCGGCGTAGCGCAAGACATACGGTAAAGACGTGGTGGCGAAACATCTAATGATGTTTCGCCACCACGTCTTTTTTTGTTGTATGAGCATCATGCAGCATGATGTATTGGAAGGCGACGGTAAAAAATTACCGTTTCTATGGTGTGTTGGTAGTATGCAGATAACGCTTAGTAGGCCATCGCAGAAAGACCGACCATGACCGAACACCTTGATGACTCGACCCAGCAGTTTGCGCCTCTGTTTGGTGCGAATAATGCCGTCAGCGGCACTGTGGCAGACAGTGTGGATGCTGCTGCATCAGATTCCATTCAGGGCGATGAGATGAGGAGGCGCCGCATCTGGCCGTGGGTGGTGATTGCTTGTCTGCTGGTTGCCTTGGGGGCTGCCTGTGGCGGCGGTGTTTGGTTCTTCCAAGATCACGTGCTGCCTGGCACAACGCTATGGGGAAATTCAGTTACCGGCAAAACCGAGCAGGAGATTGTCGACCTAATCAACGACCAGGTCGACAACACCGCGGTACGAGCGAAATACCAGGGGCAGTCGGCGACGTTCACGCTGAAAGATCTCGGCATCGAAGTTGATGGTGAAGCAATCGCATCCGATGTCATCAATGCCCAACGCGGTGACGCATGGTGGCAACAGTATGCGTTCTGGATTACGCATGATGTGGCCCCGCAAATCAATCCCGAGCTCGCTGATGGCAGCGTGGTAGATAAGGCGCTGAACATTGATGCACAAGAACCTGTTGACGCGCAAGTCGCATTGAACGATAACAACAGTGGCTTCAACGTTATTGCGGGAGAAAATGGCCAGGGAGCCAACGCCACCAGCATTGCGAAGCAAGCCATTTCCACAGTGGAGTCATTGGGCAGTGTCCAGCCACAGACCGTTCGGGTGGAATTCGACGTAACCGAACCGACGATTACCAATGCAATTGCCGATGAGGCGAAAACCACGCTGGAAACCCTAGTGAACAATGCCGTGGCCATCAAGGTGGCGGATAAAGACATCGCCACCGTGAATGCGTCCATGCTGGGTTCGGCCATGCGCATCGACGCCAACCAGCAGTCAAAGCTGAAAGACAATGAAGTACGTAATGGCTACGTGGTCTTTGATGCCGATAAGCTGCAGCAATACTATGACGAGCAAATCAAGCCGAATCTCAAATTGGAACGTGAAGACAAGAAGGTCGTCGTCAATAATGCTGGCGAGGTGCTGAGCACTGAAACAGAAGGCCATGATGGCATTGTGATTGCCGATGGCGCGGATACGGAGGTTGGTGCTCGCTTGGCTCAGGTGCTGGCCACGGGAACTGGCTCAGTGAATGTGGACGGCAAGGTAGATCCCAAACAGGAAGTCAAGGTCGCTCATCGCGTGGCGATTGACCTGTCCGACCGTAAGCTCTATGCCTATGAGAATGACACGGTGGTCAAGACATTGAATGTCGTGGTCGCGGAGGGCAACGACAACGTCACCGGCGAATGCGTTGGCATGATGTGTACGCCGACAGGTGACTTCAACGTATGGCAAAAGTTGCCCAGTCAAGATATGAGCGGCACGCTGAATCTTGCCGATGGCACGGTGGAAACATGGGATGTCAAAGACGTGGGCTTCGTCAATTACTTCTCCTCCGGTTGCGCAATCCACCGTATTGCCGGCGGATATGTAGCGGATGCCGTAATGCCCTCCATTGCCAACGGATCTCATGGTTGCGTGGGTATCGGATGGGATGTGGCCGAATGGTTCTACAACTGGTGCAATATGGGCACGAGCGTGCATATCCAAGTGTGATATGCAACAGTGTGATATGTAACAAATACGGCATGCAGTGGTGCGACACATAATGCCGCATACGCGATGTTCGGTGTGCATGGGACAAGCTTGCCCGGCTCCAATATCGCTGTATCGCATTCGTGTAATCAAGCCCACAGCCAATATGCGTCAGGGCGGCTAGTGTTTGCACTTGGGTTCTGCTAGGTTTTCATAGGATTAAGTGTGATACAAGGAAGGCAGGATGGTGACCGAAAACACAGCACCAAACGCCGCCGCTGACGTGGAGATGAGCCAGTATGTGGCTGATCGTACCCGCGTCAACGAGGACAAGATCAAGAAGGATGACGAGATCATCAGCCAGTTCGGCGACTACAACTATGGTTGGCATGATTCTGATGCCGCCGGCGAAGCCGCAAAACGAGGCATTGATGAGAACGTCGTACGCGCGATCAGCGCCGACAAAGGCGAGCCGCAGTGGATGCTCGACATGCGTCTGCGTGGATTCAAGGCGTTCCTCGAAAAGCCCATGCCCGATTGGGGTGTGGATCTCTCCGGCTTCAACGCAGACGACTTCAAGTACTACGTCAAGCCAATCGACAAGCAGGCGAAAAGCTGGGACGAACTGCCTGACGACATCCGCAACACCTACGATCGTCTCGGCATCCCGGAGGCGGAGAAGAACCGCCTCGTCTCCGGCGTGGCCGCCCAGTACGAGTCGGAGGTCATCTACAACTCCATCCAGGAGGACCTGAAGAAGCAGGGCGTCATCTTCGTCGACACGGACACCGCTGTGCGCGAATACCCTGAACTCGTCAAGAAGTACTTCGGCACCGTCGTGCCTCCGGAAGACAACAAGTTCGGTGCCCTCAACACCGCGGCATGGTCCGGCGGCTCGTTCGTATACGTGCCGAAGGGCGTGCATGTGGACATCCCGTTGCAGGCGTACTTCCGCATCAACACCCCGGCCATGGGTCAGTTCGAGCGCACGCTCATCATCGCGGACGAAGGCTCCTACGTGCACTACGTGGAAGGCTGCACCGCCCCGATCTGGTCCGAGGACTCGCTGCACGCCGCCATCGTCGAGATCATCGTCGAAAAGCACGCCCGCGTGCGTTACACCACCGTGCAGAACTGGTCGAACAACGTCTACAACCTCGTCACCCAGCGTGCCTACGTGCGCGAGGGCGGCACGATGGAATGGGTCGACGGCAACATCGGTTCCAAGGCCACCATGAAGTACCCGGCCTGCATCCTCGCCGAACCGTACGCCAAGGCATCCACCATGTCCCTCGGCTTCGCCGGCAAGGGCCAGTACCAGGACACGGGCGCGAAGATGATTCACCTCGCCCCGCACACCAGCTCCACCATCGTCGCCAAGTCCATTTCCCGTGGTGGTGGCCGCTCCGCCTACCGCGGTCTGGTCAAAATCGTCAAGGGCGCGTACGGTTCGTCCAACTCGACCGTGTGCGATGCCCTGCTGGTCGACGACTTCTCCCGCTCCGATACCTACCCGCATGTCGACGTTCGCGAAGACGACGTTTCGATGGCCCACGAAGCCACCGTTTCCAAGATTTCCGAAGACCAGCTCTTCTACCTGATGAGCCGAGGTCTCACGGAGGAAGAGGCGCGAGGCATGATCGTGCGCGGCTTCGTCGAACCGATCAGCCGTGAGCTGCCGATGGAATACGCGCTTGAACTCAACAGACTTGTGGAACTTCAGATGGAAGGATCGGTGGGCTGATTCCGATGACCGACAACACAACACCCGTCAAGGAAATCAAGATTCCGGTCGCCGACCCCAACGACCCGTACGCGATTCCGGCCGCTATGCCGTCCTCCGTGGACCATGCCGTGCGCTCGTTCAACGCAGGCGACTACCCGGAGCCCAGCCGCAAGCAGGACGAATGGCGCTACACGCCTATCGAGCGCATCAACGAGTTCTTCACCGTGTTCAAGCCTTCCGGCGAAACGCAGATCGAAGTCTCCATGATTGACGGCTCGCCGTTGGCCGAAGGCGTGAAGCTCAGCCAGATCAAGCTCGGTGAGGGCCTGTCCGGCACTGTGTCCAAGCCCAACGACCGCGTCTCCGCAGTCGAATGGGAATCCGGCCGCACCGCAACCATTCTGGAACTGTCCGGTGAGATCGCCCAGCCCGTGCTCGTCAAGGTGCACGGCGCGGGGGAGGACCTCGACGCTTTCCATCTGGTGATCGCCGCCGCCGACAAGGCTCATGCGGACGTCGTCGTGGAACACGACGGTGACGCACGACTGGCCGAAGGCGTGGAAATCACCACCGGCAAGGACTCGCACGTCTCCACCACGTTCGTTCAGGAATGGGCCAAAACCGCCAAGCATGTGGCCAACCACCGCATCCACGTCGGCGAAGGCGCATCCCTGCGCCACTCCGTCGTGACCTTGGGCGGCGACATCGTCCGCATCCGCATGGATCAGGACTTCGGCGGCGAACAGGGCGACCTCAACATGCTCGGCATCTACTTCGTGGACCCCGGCGAGCACATCGAACACCGCACGATGGTGGTACACAACCACCCCGACTGCAAGTCCCGCGTGGTCTACAAGGGCGCGCTTGACGGCAAGGGCGCGCACTCCACTTGGGTGGGCAACGCGCTCATCCAGCCCACCGCCCCCGGCACCGACTCCTACGAGCTCAACCGCAACCTGGTCCTGACCCCGGGCGCCATCGCCGATTCCGAGCCGAACCTCGAAATCGAAAACGGCAACATCATCGGTGCCGGTCACGCCTCTTCGGTGGGCCGCTTCGACGACGAGGAACTGTTCTACCTCGAATCCCGCGGCATCCCCGAAACCGACGCCCGCAAGCTCGTGGTGCGCGGCTTCTTCGGCGAACTCGTCGAGGAGATCGGCATTCCCGCCATCTCCGAACATCTGATGACCGTGATTGACCGCCGACTGGCCCGTGGTGAAAACGACGCCATGGCACAGGTCCTCGAAGACAAGTAAGAACAGCATTTTTAGGAGCACAACAATGTCAACACTCGAAATCAAGGACCTGCACGTCCACGTCGAAACCAAGGAAGGCATCAAGCCGATCCTGAAGGGTGCCACCCTGACCGTCCACTCCGGCGAAACCCACGCCATCATGGGCCCCAACGGTTCCGGCAAGTCCACTCTCGCCTACACGTTGGCCGGCCACCCCAAGTACGTGGTCGACTCCGGCGAGGCCCTCCTCGACGGCAAGGACATCCTCAAGATGACTCCGGACGAGCGCGCCAAGGCCGGCCTGTTCCTGGCCATGCAGTACCCGGTCGAAATACCGGGCGTGTCCATGACCAACTTCTTGCGCACCGCCAAGACCGAAATCGACGGCGAGGCTCCCGGTATTCGCCAGTGGGCCAAGGACCTGTCCGCAGCCATGAAGCGCCTCAAGATGGACCCGAAGTTCGCCTCCCGTTCCGTGAACGAAGGCTTCTCCGGCGGTGAAAAGAAGCGCGCCGAAGTGCTGCAGCTCGAACTGCTGAAACCGAAGTTTGCCGTCCTTGACGAAACCGACTCCGGCTTGGACGTGGACGCCCTGCGCATCGTGTCCGAAGGCGTGAACCGCGCCAAGGAAGCCAACCAGTTCGGCATCCTCATGGTCACGCACTACACCCGTATCTTGAAGTACATCAAGCCGGACATCGTGCACGTGTTCGCCGACGGCCACTTCGTCAAGACCGGCGGCCCTGAGCTGGCCGACGAACTCGAAGAGAACGGCTACGACCAGTACCTGCCCGAAGGCGCCGACTCCGAGTCCGCACTGGCCTGAGTCCGTGACCGTGGGAGTCTGACATGCCCTATTCTCGACACGCTCCGGGCCGCTTAGGCCAGGTCTTTACGGTCGCGAACAGGCCATGTCAGACTCCCACTCGTTTCGTACAATTGTTACGTAAGTAGGGGGAACATAATGGTTGATTTTAAGGCGATTCGGGCGCAGTTCCCGATTCTGGATCAGGAGATTCACGGGCACCCGCTCGTGTACCTGGATTCTGCGGCCACCTCGCAGAAGCCGAATGCGGTGATCGACGCCGAGGCGAACTTCTACCGTACAATTAACGCCGGCGTGCACCGTGGTGCGCACGAGCTGGCCGCCCGTAGCACCATGGCCTTTGAGGAGGCCCGAGCCAAGGTGGCCAAGCTGGTCGGCGCGAATGCGGCCGAAGGTGAAGAGGAGGTCGTCGTCACCGGTGGTGCCACGGCCGGACTGAACCTGCTCGCCACCGCATTCGGCAATGCATCGCTGGGGCGTGGGGGAGAAGCCGCCAAGCGTTTTGCCCTGAAGCCGGGCGATGAGATCGTCGTCTCGCGTGCGGAACATCATTCGGTGCTGCTGCCGTTCCAGGAGCTGTCCTACCGTACCGGCGCCACCTTCAAGTGGATCGACCTGACCGAGGACGGCCGTGTGCGTACGGACAACCTCGACGAAGTCATCACCGAGCGTACCAAGGTCGTGGCCGTCACCCACGTGGGCAACGCCACGGGTGCCATCACCAACATCGCCCCGATCATCAAGCGTGCGCATGAAGTAGGTTCGATCTTCATCTTGGACGCTTGCCAGTCCGTACCGCACCTCAAGGTCGATTTCCACGCGCTTGATGTGGACTTCGCCGTCTGGAGCGCGCACAAGATGTACGGTCCTACCGGCGTCGGTTTCCTGTATGGTAAGCGCGAACTGCTCGAAGCCCTGCCTCCGGCCAACTTCGGCGGCTCCATGGTCGAGCTCGCCTACATGGACCACGAGGCCCAATACATGGCCCCTCCGGCCCGCTTCGAGGCCGGCACCCAGCCGGTCGCCCAAGTGGTGGCCGCAGGCGTCGCCGCCGAATGGATGATGAACATCGGGCTCGAGAACATCGAAGCCCATGAGAAGACCATCGCCGCCGAACTGCTCAAGCTCGGCGACGTCGATGGCATTCGCATCCTCGGGCCGCGCGAAAACGTGGACCGCATCGGCACCGTGGCGTTCGACGTGGCCGGCGTGCATCCGCACGATGTGGGCCAGTTCATCGACGCCCAGGGCATCGCGATTCGCGTGGGACACCACTGCGCCCAGCCGGTACACCGCCACTTCGGCCTATACGCATCCAACCGTGCCTCCTCCGGTGTCTACAATTCGGTCGAAGATGCCCAAGCGTTGGTCGAAGCGGCCAAGGGCATCCGTAAGTTCTTTGGAGTGGAGTAAAACAGAACACCATGAACGAATTCGGTATGAGCGGGGATGACCTCGAACAGATGTACCAAGAGGTCATCCTCGAGGCGTCGAAACATCCGCATGGCAAGGAATCCTTTGCGCCCAACGCAGCGGTCGAACAGTCCGCGGACGCAGCGGCCAATGTCACCGTGCAAGCCAGCCACGAATACTGCACGCCCGGTGAATCGCACCAGTTCAACCCGACCTGCGGCGACGAGGCGACCATCCATGTCGAAGTCTCCGATGACGAACCGCACACCATCAAGCGATTGGTGTGGGACGGCCACGGCTGCTCCATTTCGCAGGCCAGCCTGTCGGTGATGGTCGATCTGGTGGACGGCAAAACCGTTGATGAGGCCATGGATCTGGAACAGACATTCCACAAGCTGATGGAATCGCGCGGTGCCGGTCTGGACGACGAGAACCTGGAAGAAAAGCTCGGCGACGCCGTGGTATTCCAAGGCGTGTCGAAATACCCTATGCGCATCAAATGCGCTCTGCTAGGCTGGGAAGGGCTGAAGGACTCCATCGCCAAAGCCCTCGCTGCAAAGAACTGAGGAAATATGTCCAACGATAATTTGGTTCCCGAACCACAGCCGTCCGTTTTCGATGCCGTCAACGGCGTCCTGCAGGACGAGGAGGCCGCTCGCCGCGTGATGGCCAACCCGGCCTTGGCCAAGGGCTTCCCGAACGGACGCCCGATCGAGCGCTCTGCTGCGTCCGGCGATGACACCTGTGCGTGTGGCGGTCACCACGGCAAATGCGGTTGCCAGGATGACGAACAGTCCGATGGCAGCGAGATTCCGATCAAGGCGATTGACGATATCGGCCGCGCCACTGCCGAAGACGTGCGCGAGGCACTGCATCAGGTGATTGATCCGGAGCTTGGCATCGACGTGATCGATTTGGGTCTGGTCTACGGCATTGAGATCGATGAGCTAGGCCGCGCCATTATTACGATGACGCTGACCACGCCGGCCTGCCCGCTGACCGACCTTATCGAGGACGAATGCGCATCCACGCTGGCCGGTCTGGTCGAGGAGTTCCGCATCGACTGGACGTGGGATCCGCGATGGACCATGGAGCGCATCACGCCCGAAGGCCGCGACCAGCTCGCCGCCCTAGGCTTCAGCTTCGACAACATGCCAAAGTACTGATAGCGCTTAGTAAGCTCCCTCATCAGAGGGAGCTCTATACGAGAAAAGCCCCGCATGATGCGGGGCTTTTCCATGTCTGGACTGGTCAATCAGTCATCGACGATGGTGTTCTTCGGGACAACCGTGATGCCATCCGGCGTGACGGTGAAGCCACGGGCCAGATCGTGCTCGGTATCGATGCCGACAGTGGAGTTCTCGGTGAGCACCACGTTCTTGTCAAGAATCGCCTTGTACACGCGGGCGCGGCGGTTGATGACTACACCGTCGAACAGCACGGAATCGACAATCTGTGCCCACGAGTGGATACGCACATTGGGGGAGAGCACGGAGTGGTGCACTTCACCGCCGGAGACGATCACACCGGGGGAGACGATCGAATCGGTGGCGTGGCCCAGACGGTCGCGGCCGGCGTGCACGAACTTGGCCGGCGGCAGGTTGCCGGACATCGTGTAAATCGGCCAATCCTGGTTGTACAGGTTGAACTCGGGCACATAGGCGATCAGATCCATGTGCGCATCGTAGAACTGCTTAATCGTACCGACGTCGCGCCAGTAAGCGTGATCAGTGGCCGTGGAACCCGGAATCTCGTTCGAGTTGAAGTCGTAGACGCCGGCCTCGTTGCGGGAAGCGAAGTACGGGGCGATGTCGCCGCCCATGTCGTGCTTGGTGTCGGCAGCCTTCTCATCGAGAGCCAGAGCCTCGAACAGGGCCTTGGTGTTGGCGACGTAGTTACCCATGGAGGCCAGAATCTGGTTCGGATTGTCCGGCAGACCGGTGGTGGTGGCCGGCTTCTCCTGGAAGTTCTTGATCATGTTCGGGTGATCGGGATCGACCTCAATCACACCGAACTGGTTCGATTCCTCGATGGGCTGGCGGATACCGGCCACGGTGAACTCGGCGCCGGACTCGATGTGCTGCTGTACCATCTGCTCGAAGTCCATGCGGTAGACGTGATCGGCACCCACGATCACCACGATGTCCGGCTGGACATCCTCGATGATGTTGATGGTCTGGTAGATGGCGTCGGCGGAGCCGAGATACCAATGCTTGCCGAGACGCTGCTGCGCGGGCACAGGGGAGACGTACGAGCCAAGCAGCGGGGAGAAACGCCAGACCTGGGAGATGTGGCGGTCAAGCGAGTGAGACTTGTACTGGGTGAGCACCACGACCTGACGGTACCCGGAGTTCACCAGGTTGCTCAACGGGAAATCAATCAGACGATACACACCACCGAAGGGAACGGCGGGCTTCGCGCGATCACGGGTTAACGGCATCAGGCGGGTCCCCTCACCACCTGCAAGCACAATCGACAGAATCTTGGGATTCTTGGCCATCGTAACTGTCCTCTCTGTTACTGAGCGTCTTTCGACACCGCACTGCTGGGCCGGATGCTTCCTTGCATTCGGTTTACATAGTTAATAATTGCAGAAAAATTCGAACATGCAAGGTTTTCGCCCCCGCGTGCCGTGAACTTGCGATGAACAGTTTCGTAGATTTGTTAAGGATCCGGCCTTTTCGGAGCGCGTGCGATTCCTTAGCGTGTCGCGTAGAACGCCACTGCGCTGGATGCCGCCACGTTCAGGCTATCCACGCCGTGGCTCATCGGAATCTTCACGGTCAAATCGGCGCGGGCAATCGTATGGTGAGACAGGCCGTCGCCCTCGGTACCGAAGATCAGCGCGAGCTTGTCGATATGCGTCGGATCTTCGGCAGGCGCGTGCAGACGGCGTGTCAGTTCGTCCAACGAAATCGAACGATCCTCCAATGCCATGGCCACGGTGGTGAAGCCCAGCGACTTCAACTCGTCGATGCCCTGGAACGGCCAGTAATGCTTGTTTTCGGTGCCGTCGTCGTTGAACCCGGTGATACGGGTCCACGGAATCTGGAATACGGTGCCCATCGACACGCGGGCGGCGCGTCGGTACAGCGGATCACCGCAGGAGGGTGTGACCAGCACGGCATCCACATCGAGCGCGGCCGCCGAACGCATCAGTGCGCCCACATTGGTGTGGTCCACGATGTTTTCCATTACTGCCACGCGGCGGGCGCTCCTGCAGATCTCGGCTACGGAGGGCAGCGGCCAGCGTCGCATCGCGCATAGGGCGCCGCGATGCAAACGGTAGCCGGTCAGACGCTTGAGCTGCTCAGGTGAGGCCACGTAGACGGGAATATCCGCGCCCCAGCGCCCGTCGATGAAGTCGAAGGTGTCTTTCATGCCCTCCAGCCAAGGTTCCTCGACCAGCAGTGACAGCGGTTCGCGGTCAGCGGCCAGCGCGCGGTCGATAACCTTGGGGGACTCGGCGATGAACACGCCCTTGGCTGGTTCCAAGCGATTGCGCAACTGCATTTCGGTGAGGCTCACATACGCTTCGACGCGCGGGTCGTCGACGGTGTCCAGCGTGATGAACTGCATTGGTGGCCTTTCGTGTGTGCAGATAACGAAAAACCCCTTGCAATGCAAGGGGTTTATCTGTGCCCGAGACGGGACTTGAACCCGTACGCCCGTATAAAATAGGCACTAGCACCTCAAGCTAGCGCGTCTACCATTCCGCCACCCGGGCAGGTGTCGTTTGGACAACGAGTAGATAGCTTAGCATGAAATTACAGGGATGCAATTCGCGCGTGTGCCCGGCGTGTCGCGTGTAGCCTTGAAGTCATGACTGATGCCCTTTTTCTTTTCGACCCGCAGGTCGACGACGTCCCGGTGAACAGCGACGAACTCCACGCCGGCTGGAAGCTAACCCTGCCCGCTCACATCAAGCGCCATGCCGTGCAGGCCATGCGACTCAAGGCAGGGGACAGCCTGCAACTTTCCGACGGCAACGGCTTGAGAATCCAGGCAGTGATGGCCGATCCTGAAGCCGGACTGGCTGAAGTCGTGGAAGTGGGGCGCGAACCCGAGCCGCTCACCCGTTTGGCGCTGATTCAGGCATTGGCGAAAACCGGCCATGATGAGCAGGCCATCGATATGGCTACTCAGATTGGCGTCGACCAAGTGGTGCCATGGCAGGCGGACCGATCCATTGCCAAGTGGAAGGTCGGCCGTACAGACAAGAAGTGGAATTCGGTACTGGATGCCGCCACCGAGCAGTCGCGGCGCGCCTTTAAGCCGCAACTGGAGGCGTGCGCGTCCAGCAAGGAGGTCGTGGCCATCTGCCGCAGGGCCTGCGTGCATGGCGATGTGGTGATTGTGCTGCATCAGGATGCTACCGATACGTGGTCCGGCGTGGAGGAGAAGGTTGCGCAGTTGGTGGAACGCACGCTCCAGGACGGCCGGCCGCGGACTGTCAGTGTGGTGGTCGGGCCTGAGGGCGGCATCAGTGAGCAGGAGGTAGCTGATTTCGTCAAGGCCGGAGCGGTGAGCTGCGTACTGGGGCGCAATATTCTGAGAGCCGCGACGGCCGGTCCTGTAGCGTTGTCGCTGTTGTCTCGGGTGTTGGGACGTTACGAGTAACGCCCACGCGCTAAGCTGGTGCGTAGCAACATCAAACCAAGGAGCATGATGAGCGAATCCGACGATTGCCTGTTCTGCAAGATCATCGCAGGGCAGATTCCCAGCAGCAAGGTCTACGAGGACGAGACGACCTACGCATTCAACGACATCAATCCCAAGGCCAAGGTCCACGTGCTCGTGGTGCCCAAGAAGCACTACGCCAACGTCGCCGAACTTGCCGCCGGTGACCCGACCGAGCTGGCCCACATCGTCTCCATTGCGCAGAACATCGCCGACAAGGAATTTCACGGCGCCTACCGACTGGTGTTCAACACCGGTCTCGACGCCGGCCAGACCGTCTTCCACGTGCACGCGCACGTGATGACCGGCGAAAAGCTCGACGAGTAGTAGGGGAATATCCGCTTCGTGGCAACGACTACACGTACCATCACCATCCCGCCCCAACTTGACCCCGTCGCCGTGCTCGGCCCGGTTGACGAGGTCATTCGCGAGGTAGAGCGCGCCTTTCCGGACCTGACGATTATCGTGCGCGGCAACCGCGTGGCGATCGTCTCCCGCTCCAAGCAGACCGAAGCCCAGGCCGCACAGGCCGAGGATTTGGTCAATACCATCATCCAAGCCGCCTACACCGCGCCTATGGACGCCGACACCGTGCGTCGCATGCTCGACCAGAACGTGCTCAAGAACCACGTGCGCCTCGAACATCCCGGTCACGGCCCGGTGCGTGACAAACTGGCGCAATCGACCTCAAACGAACGCGCCCATGCACGTTCTGCCGGCTCCCACGACCCGACGTACCGCAAGCCCACGGTTCCCGGCGTCATCACCTTTGCTGCCGGCGTGCCGGTCCGTGCGAAAACCGCCGGACAAGTGGCCTACGTGAACGCCATCGAATCGCACACCATCACCTTCGGCATTGGCCCCGCAGGCACCGGCAAGACGTATCTGGCCGTGGCCAAGGCTGTGCGTGCCTTCCAGGACAAGCAGATTCGCCGCATCATCCTCACGCGCCCGGCCGTGGAGGCCGGCGAAAGCCTCGGCTTTCTGCCCGGCACGCTGAATGACAAGGTTGACCCGTATCTGCGCCCGCTGTACGACGCGCTTGGCGACATGCTCGGCGCCGACCAGCTCAAGCGGTACATGGACGACGGCTCCATCGAAGTGGCGCCGCTCGCCTACATGCGCGGCCGTACGCTGAACGACGCGTTCGTGATCCTCGACGAGGCTCAGAACACCACCGAACAGCAGATGAAGATGTTCCTGACCCGTCTGGGCTTCAACACCACGATGGTCATCACCGGCGATATCTCGCAGGTGGACCTGACCGTGCCTCGCTCGGGACTGGCCACCATCGAACGCATCCTGGGCGGCATCAACGACATCGCATTCGTGCATCTCAAAACCGAGGACGTGGTACGTCACCAGCTGGTCGGACAGATCGTGGCCGCCTACGACCGTCACTCCGCCATCGCCGGCGACCACCGCGACATCGAACGCAAGGGCCGCCGCAACCATACCGACTTCGATGCCCGCCAGCAAGCGGATTCAACCAACCAAAGCGAGACAGACGATGAGCGTTGACGTCACCAATGAAACCCAGTGGGTCATCGACCCCAAGGTCTTCTCCGATTTGGGTATTTGGGTACTCGACCAGATGCGCGTGAGCACCCAGTCCGACCTGACCATCATGTTCGTGGATCCCGATCCCATCGCCGAACTGCACATGCGTTGGATGAACCTCGAAGGCCCGACCGACGTGATGAGCTTCCCGATGGACGAGCTGCGCCCCGGCGACGGCAAAACCGTGATGGAAGGAGTGCTCGGCGACATCGTCATCTGCCCGTGGGTCGCTGCCCAACAGGCTGCCGCAGCCGGGCACAGCACCATGCAGGAGATGCTATTGCTCACCATCCACGGCATCCTGCACCTGCTCGGCTACGACCACGTGACCCCCGAGCAGGAGCGCCAGATGTTCGGCCTGCAGCGACAGCTGCTGCTCACCTTCTTCGCCCTACGCCACGATGCCAACGTGCAGGCCACGCTGCCCGCCGGCACACCCGACGCGCTGGCCCTGTACGACGCCGCGCACGGTGCTGGCCGCGACCTCGATTCCAAATAAGCTCCCAAATCAATCACACCAAATCCGGATTATTCGATACCGTTCAAGGACATTCAAGGACACCGAAAAATCATTATGGAGTATTCCAGTACCACGCCGATCGCCATCACCGTCATTCTTGTACTCGTGGCGGCCCTGTTCGTCTGGCTCTCGCTGACCATGGCCGCCGCTGAAGGCGCCGTGGCCCGCGTAACGCGAGCCAGCCTCAACAATCTCATCCTCGAGGTGCAGACCGACTCCGAAGCAAGCCAGTTCCTCAAGATGAAGAAGATCGACAAGATTCATCGCGTGCAACGGCTCATCGCCGACCGTTACGCCACCGCCGGCAGCTGTGCGTTCTTCCGCATCGCCTGCAATGTGCTCGACGGCGTACTGGTGTCTTCCATCGCATCCCTGTGGGGTGCGGAACTGTGGATTGAACTGCTCTCCGGATTCCTGTTCGCGATTATCGTAGCCGTGGTCTCCGTACTGGTCCGCCCGCGCACCGCCGGCATGGCCAAGCCGGTCGGCATCATGATTTCCAACTCGCGCATCGTGTCGTTGGCCACCAAGCTCACGCCGTTCGCACGCATCGGTGGCGACAAGTCCGGTTCCAAGGGACCGGGCCGCCGCTCCAAGGACTCCGATCTGTCCGACGACGAGGAGCTTGAGAAGATTCAGCTCGAGCAGGGCAAGGCCGCCATCGACCGACTGGTGGAGTCCAACGACTTCGATCCGGAAGTCTCCGAAATGTTGCGCAACGTGCTCACCCTGTCTGATACGTTGACTCGCGAGATCATGGTGCCGCGCACCGATATGATCTGCATGGAGCGCGACTCCACACTGTCTTCCGCGCTGAAACTGTTCTCCCGCTCCGGCTTCTCCCGCGTGCCGGTGATCGGTGAGGATGTGGATGACCTGATCGGCGTGGCCTATTTGAAGGATGCCGTGCGTGCCACCGCCTTCAACCCGGCGGCCATGGAGCGCGCGGTCGAATCCATCGTCCGGCAGCCGCTGCTTGTTCCCGAATCCAAGCCGGTGGACGACCTGTTCCATGAGATGCAGCGTTCCCGCCAGCATGTGGCCGTGGTGGTCGATGAGTACGGCGGCATCGCCGGCATGGTGACTATCGAGGATGCCATCGAACAGATCGTCGGCGAGCTGGAAGACGAGCACGACCGCACCCAGCGTACTGAGCCGGAGAAAATCGGAGACAACAAGTGGAAGATGCCCGCCCGTACGCCGATTGCCGATCTGGAGGAGATCTTCGAGATCGACATTGATGAGGACGATGTCGATACCGTGTACGGCCTGCTGACCAAGATTCTGGGCCGAGTGCCGATTGTCGGCGCCTCGGCTGTGACGCGCGGTCTGCGACTGACCGCCGTGGACTCCGCCGGACGCCGCAAGAAGGTGTCCACCATCGTCGTAGAACCGGCGCACGTCGAGGGCGGCGAGGAAAATAACAAGACCCATGAGGAAACTGACGGCGAGCCCGTCGAAGGCGATGATACCGCCAGCAAGGAGTGATATGACCGATCAGAACAACAGCACGAACGACGTCGATGACATTGACGTTACCGATGCTTCCGATGTTGCCGGCGTTGCCGAAGTCGACGCGACCGGTGAAACGGCGAACGTGACCAAGCAGGACGTGCCGTATCGCTCCGGATTCGTGGCCGTGGTCGGCCGCCCGAACGTCGGCAAATCCACGTTGATCAACGCGTTGATCGGCAAGCAGATCGCCATCGCATCCTCTCGCCCGGAAACCACCCGTAAGGCGATCCGCGGCATCCTGACCGCCGACCACGCGCAGCTCGTGCTCGTGGACACGCCCGGTATTCACCGTCCGCGTACGTTGCTCGGCCAGCGTCTGAACGACGTGGTCGACGAATCTCTGGCCGATGTGGACGTGGTGGCCTTCCTGCTGCCCGCCGATCAGGAAATCGGCCCCGGCGACAAGCGTATTCTCTCCCGACTGCGTACCGACTTCGCCACCAAGCGTGAGGACGGTACGTTCAAGTGGCGCATCCCGCTGATTGCCATCGTCACCAAGATCGACGAGCTTGGCCGTCAGCAACTCATCAACAAGCTCATCGAAATCAACGATTTCGCCGATTTCTCGGACATCGTGCCGGTGAGCGCTCTGAAGCACGACAATCTGGCTGAAGTGAAGAACGTGCTCATTGAGCACACGCCCGAGGGTCCGCAGATGTACCCGGACGATCAGATCAGCGAGGAGCGTCCGGAAGACACCATCGCCGAACTCGTGCGCGGTGCGTTCCTTGAGACCCTGGACGACGAGCTGCCGCATTCGCTGGCCGTGGTGGTTGATTCCATCGACTATCCGGAAGACAACGAGACCGGTCAGGGCTATGACGGCAAGGCGCAGGTCAACGTGTCCATTTACGTGGAGCGTGACTCCCAGAAGCCGATCATCATCGGCAAGGGCGCCTCGAACCTCACCTACGTCAAGAAGAAGCTGCGCACCCCGGTCAACCGCATCGTCGGCCAAAAAGCCAAGCTCGACCTCCACGTCAAGGTAGCCAAAGGCTGGCAGTCCGACCCCAAGCAGCTGGAGCGCCTGGGCTTCTAAGGCGTATAGACGAAAAAAGCTCCCTCGTCAGAGGGAGCTTTTGCTATACGGTTTACTTCCGCTTCGTGTACATCTGGGTGTTGAGGAGGGTGGAGTAGCGCTTGATGACCTTGGGACGAATCACCTTCATGGAAGCGGTCATCAGGCCGTTTTCCTGAGTGAACTCCTCGGGCAGGATGATGAACTTGCGCACGGACTCGGCGCGGGAGACGCCCTCGTTGGCCTGATCGACCCACTTCTGCACTTCGGCGCGCACGGCGGCGTTCTTGGCGGCATCCTCCAGCGGCATGTTCTCGTCCAGGCCCTTGGCGGCCAGCCACGGGCGCAGCGACTCCTCGTCCAGCGTCACCAATGCGGAGATGAACGGACGCTTATCACCCAGCACCAGCGCCTGGGAGATGAACTCGCAACGCTGAATGACTTCCTCGATCGGGCCGGGGGAGACGTTCTTACCACCTGCAGTGATAATCAGATCCTTCTTACGACCGGTGATGTACAGGAAGCCATCGTTGTCGATACGGCCCAAGTCGCCGGTGACATACCAGCCATCTTCGGTGAACGACAGCTCAGTGGCCTCGTCGTTCTTGTGATAGCGCGGGAACACGGCACGACCCTTGACCTGAATTTCGCCGTCCTCGGCGATGCGCAGGGAGAATCCGGGGAATGCGATGCCCACGGAACCAGCGTGGAACGGCGTACCCAGCGGGCTGAACGCGCACGGTGCGGTGGTCTCGGTCAGACCATAGCCCTCGTATACAGGCACACCCGCGCCACGGAAGAAAGCCAGCAGTTCCGGGTCAAGCGGGGCACCGCCGGCCACAATCCACTTGGCGCGACCGCCGAGCACTTCGCGCAGCGAAGAGTAGACAATCGGATCGAAGGCAGCGCGGCGAGTGCGGGTCAGTGCACCTGCCTTGCCATTGGCGGAGACCTCCTTCATATAGTTCTGCGCGGCCACCACGGCGGAGGCGAACACCACGCCCTTGGGGCCGTGGCCGGCCTTCTGGGACGCGGCGTTGTACACCTTCTCCAGCACGCGCGGCACCACGATCATGAGAGTGGGCTTGGCCACCTGCAGATCGCTGATCAGCGTCTTGATGCCGGTGGCGATGTAGATGCGGACGTTCGAGGAGACGGCGATGTAGTTGATGGCGCGGGCGAAGGAATGGGCCTGCGGCAGGAACAGCAGGATGGTGTTCCTCTTGTCGTGCAGCAGATCGGGCATGTAGGCCGGCAGATTCAGCGCGGTCTGGCAGTAGTGCTCGTGGGTCATCTCCACGCCTTTCGGCGCGGCCGTGGAACCGGAGGTGTACACGATGGAACACAGGTCGGTCTTCTTGACCGAATCGATGCGCTCGTCCAGCTCCTCGTCCGAGACCGTGGTGCCGTAGGCCTTGATCTCGTCCAAGCCACCGGTCTCGATGGTGATGATGTGCTCCAGGGACGGGCACTCTTCGACGGCCCCATCCGCCTTCTTACGCATGTCCGTGTCCTGCACGATCAGCAGTCGGGCATCGGAGTTGTTGACGATATTGCGAATCTGCTCGGCGGAATCGGTGTCGTAGATGGTGGCGAGCACGCCGCCGCACGCCATGATCGCCGCGTCGGTCAGGTCCCAGTCGTAGGAAGTGCGGCACATGAATGCCACGGCATCGCCCTTCTTCAGGCCGTAATGAATCAGGCCCTTGGCCACGGCACGCACGTCAGCCAGGAACTCGTTGGCGGTGACGGTCACCCAATCGTTGCCGGACTTGTAGGTGTACAGCGGCTCATCGCCCATACGTTCGGCGCGGTCCGCATACAGGTCGTAGATGGACGTACCTTCGTCCAGCGGCGGATTGCCTTCGGTGGAGGTGGTGAGCAGGCCGGTGGCGGGGTCGATGTCGGTGACGGTCAGGTGGCCGTCGTCCCAATCGTCGCTGTGAGGCAAAGCGATATTGGTCTCGACCGGCACGTCGGCGTTAGACAGGTAATCGGGCTCGTCCGGGGTGTCGTCGTGGACCGGGTGGACGAAGTCGGATCCCAACCTGAGCGCCTTACGGGTGAGATTGATCGTGTGCTGCGTGAAGGAATTGATAACCGACAAGTCTTGCTCCTGTAAACCTTTCAGTGTCGTCCAGCCATGAGGCGAACGCTTCTCAAAGTTCAAATTGTAATCGCCCAAACCGAACTCGTCACCTTACGCAACCGTAGGATTCTGGCGGGTTAGGGGAGTGCGTGGCAAAATATTGCACAGGTTCCGATATTGTTGAGTAACCGTGAGCTACGAAACGGCGATTGTCGATAATTATTGAGCGGTTGGTTGCTGATCGATGCCGGGTGATTGTTGGACGACTTCCGAGCAATTCATCCGCAATGCACATGGACACATTCGTATTTCTTACTAATTTCGGGTTCGTTTCTATTTCGATTGGCGGAATCTCAAGTCATGGTCTTTACCTTTCGACTACACTTACCATGCGGATAACCATGTCCATTTTGAAGTAGAACAAGAAAGGGCTCTCATGGCGCAAAACCCAGAAGCCGCCGTGGTGTTCGGCGTTTTGAATGAAACGTCCGAAACGGAATCCCGCGTCGCGTTGACGCCGGATATCGTCACCCGGCTGAAGAGGAGCGGTGTCTCCTCACTGATTGAAGCAGGTGCCGGCATTGCCGCCGAATACACCGATGAGGATTACGAAAAGGCCGGTGCGAAGGTGACCAGCCGCGACGAGGTGCTCGCCGAAGCCGACGCGCTCGGTTTTGTGGACCGACCGTCCGCCGAGACCGTGGCCAAGCTCAGGGCCGGCCAGTGGGTCATTGGCATGCTCGGTTCCTTCACCGATGCCGATTACGTGGCCGCGCTCGAGAAGGCCGGTCTGGTGGGCATCGCCATCGAAAAGCTGCCCCGTAAGCTTTCCAGCGCCCAGTCCATGGATGAGATGACCTCTCAGAACTCCGTGATGGGCTACAAGGCAGCCATCACCGCCGCCGATGCTTACGGTTCCTTCCTGCCGATGATGACCACCGCCGCCGGCACGATTCGCCCGGCTAAGGCGCTGGTGCTCGGTGCCGGCATCGCCGGCCTGCAGGCCATCGGTACGCTGAAGCGTCTTGGCACGGTCGTCACCGCGTACGACGTGCGTCCCGCCTCCCAGAGCGAGGTCGAGTCCCTCGGCGCGAAGTTCCTTGATCTGGGACTTGACTTCTCCAAGGGCCAGGGCGAGGGCGGTTATGCCCGCGCGCTGAGCGCCGAAGAGCAGGCTCAGCAGCAGGCTGCCGTCGACGAAAAGGCCGCCGGCTTTGACATCATCATCACCACCGCCAAGGTCCCGGGCCGTAAGCCCCCGGTGCTGCTCACCGCAGCCGGCGTCAAGGGTCTCAAGCGTGGTGCCGTGATCGTGGACTGCGCAGCATCCGACCTCGGCGGCAACGTCGAGGGCTCCGCCGTTGGTGAGCAGGTCACCGAGGGCGGTGTCAAGCTGATCGGCGCTCCCTACCTGGCCTCCGGCGTCGCCACCACCGCATCCAACCTGCTTTCGCGCAACGTGGCCGACATCCTCGTGCACTTCGTGCGTGACGGCAAGCTCGGCCAGGATCTCACCGAAGAACTCGACGACGCGCTGGTGGTTGCCGGCCGCGCCGCCGCCCCGGCAGCTGCTGCCGATGCCGAGAAGTCCGAGAAGTAAGGAAGAAGGAATACCATGCCTACTCTCGTCGTTTCCATTACCCTGTTCGTCCTCGCGCTGCTCATCGGCATCGAGGTCATCGGCAAGGTGCCCGCCACCCTGCACACGCCGCTTATGTCCGGCGCGAACTCCATCCACGGCATCGTCATCGTCGGCGTTGTGATCGTGGCAGCCGAAGCCAATAGCCCGCTGGCCTACGTGTTCATCTTCCTGGCCGCTGTGCTGGGCACCATGAACGTCGTTGGTGGCTACGTGGTCACCGACCGCATGCTTGAGATGTTCAAGTCCAGCAAGAACGAGAAGAAGGGGGAGTCGAAGTAATGACCTCCGCAACCGTTGGCGCCATCGACATCGTCGCTTGGTTCGTCTACCTGTTCTCTGCCGTCCTGTTTGTGGTCGGTCTGCATTTCATGAATTCGCCGAAGACCGCCCGCAAGGGTAACCAGATCTCCGCGTTCGGCATGGTCGTGGCCGTGCTCATGGCGTTCATCGTGCTCTTCGCCAAGGGCTTCGTGAACATTGTCGCCGTGGTGGTGCTGGTCGTCGGCATCCTGATCGGTGCCGTGGCCGGTGTCGTCTCCGCCAAGAAGGTGAAGATGACCGATATGCCGCAGCTGGTCTCCGTGTTCAATACCGTGGGTGGTGGCGCCGCCGCACTCGTGGCCCTGAACGACATCCTGACCAAGGAAGGCACCCCGGACATCGTGGTGCTCATCACCGCTGGTCTCGGTATTCTCATCGGTTCTGTGACCTTCACCGGCTCGCTCATCGCAGCCGGCAAGCTGCAGGGTATCAAGTGGGTCAAGAAGCTGAACCTGCCGGGCAAGGGCGTATGGAACATTCTGTTCGCCGTGCTGTCTGTCGTCTCGCTGGTCATGCTGTGCGTCCAGCCCGAACAGCGTCTGCTGTGGTCGATTCTGACCACCGTGTTCGCCCTGTGCTACGGCTTGGTGTTCGTGATTCCGATCGGCGGCGCCGATATGCCCGTCGTCATCTCTGTGCTCAACGCATGCACCGGTACGGCTGTGGCTATGTCCGGTCTGGCGATTGACAATGTCGCCCTGATCGTGGCCGGCGCACTCGTCGGTTCCGCAGGTGTGACCCTGTCCATCCTCATGGCTCAGGCCATGAACCGCCCGCTGCTCTCCGTCTTGGCCGGTGGCTTCGGCGGTGGTGCTGACGCCGCCGCTGCTGGCGACGGTCCGGAAGGCACCATGAAGGAGACCACGCCGGACGATCTGGCCGTTCAGCTCGTCTACGCGCAGAAGGTCATCTTCGTGCCCGGCTTCGGTTTGGCTCAGGCTCAGGCCCAGCGCGAGCTCGCTGACCTCGGCGAACTGCTCAAGGGCCACGGCGTGGAAGTCTCCTACGCCATCCACCCGGTCGCAGGCCGTATGCCTGGCCACATGAACGTGCTGCTGGCCGAGGCCAACGTGCCCTACGAGGAGCTCGTGGATCTTGATGAGATCAACCCGCAGTTCCCGCAGGCCAACGTGGCTCTGGTCGTCGGCGCCAACGATGTGACCAACCCGGCTGCTCGCCGTTCCGGCACCCCGGTCTCCGGCATGCCGATTCTCGACGTCGACAAGTCCCAGAACGTCGTGGTCATGAAGCGCGGCCGCGGTATGGGCTACGCCGGCATCCAGAACGAGCTCTACTTCGAAGACAACACCCAGATGCTGTTCGGTGACGCGAAGAAGAGTCTGCAGTCCGTCATCGCCGCCGTCAAGGAATTGCTCGCGTAACCATTCTTGGCTCCCTTCTGTGAGGGGAGCTGTCGAACGGAGTGAGACTGAGGGG
>OKRX01001026.1_pt1 | contig 21549 bp, 20 predicted proteins | sample 1601241 | NCBI WGS metagenome assembly OKRX01 (sample SAMEA3541500, study PRJEB24748) | human gut metagenome | biome: human gut; feature: human-associated habitat; material: faeces | place: China | collected 2012
GTTATAACAGCTGTCGCCGATACTTTCAATTTCCGTCACTTCACGCAACATGGCATGTGTTGGATACTTCCGGCTCCCAAAGTACATCCTCTGCTGTCTCGGACAGCTCCGATGGCTACTATCCCGTCACCATCACCAATTACAACTACGCCGGGGAAGAGGTAAGCTACACCTACAACGAAGCCCCCCAGCGGGTGCTGGCTGTCTATCAGGGCTGCATCGAGACCATGATCGCCCTGGGACTGGAGGACCACGTCATTGCCAGCTACGGCCTGGACAACGAGGTAAAGCCGGAGTGGCAGGATGGATTCTCCAAAATGCACTACGATGACTCCGTTTTTGCCCCGGATAAAGAGACTGTCACTTTGATGGAACCCGATTTTATCTTCTCCTGGGGCTCCTACTTTGGAGACAAAAAGCTGGGAGACGTGGATGCCTGGAATGAGAAGGGTGTGGGGACCTATATGAACTCCAACACGGTCCCCGGCGGCACCCGCACCCTGGAAAACGAGTACACCGACATTCTGAACATCGGCAAGATCTTCCACGTGGAGGACAAGGCCCAGGCTCTGGTGGACGAGATGAAGGCTCAGGTAGCTGACACTCTGTCCGCAGTACAGGGACAGAACCCGGTGAAAGTGGCGGTGGTAGAGCCCATCAGCGGCAGCATCACCAACTATGGCGCCAAGTCCCTGGCGGGGGACATGGTGACCGCCCTGGGCGGGGAGCTGGCCATGCCCCAGGCCGACTCCATCAGCAAGGAGGACCTGGTGGCCGCCGACCCGGAGGTTATCTTTGTGGTGTACATGGCCTACTCCGGCGACGATCCGGAAAGCGTGAAGCGGGAGCAGCTGTCCCTCATTCAAGATGACCCCGCCCTCCAGAGCCTGCAGGCGGTCAAGAACGGTAACGTCCATCTCATTATGCTGGGCGACATGTACGCCAGCGGTCCCCGGACTCTGGACGGCCTGAAGACACTGGCCCAGGGCATGTACCCGGAGCTGAGCCTGTGAGTCGGAACGGAAAAGCACGCCTGGCCCTGGTGATCCTGGCCGCCGCCCTCATCTTGTCCCTGGGACTGGCGGTGAGCGTGGGTTCCATGGCCATCCCTATGGGAGACGTGTACCGGGTTATGGCCTACGAGCTCTTTGGCCTGGGAGACGGCAGTCAATGGGGCAGCGGAGGGGTCCACGACGTGGTGTGGCTCATCCGCCTGCCCAGGCTGGTGTTGGCGGCGGCCACGGGCGCTGGCCTGGGTCTGTGCGGCGCGGTGATGCAGGCCATGGTCCAGAACACCATGGCTGACCCCTACATTCTGGGCGTGTCCTCCGGTGCCTACCTGGGGGCCGCCCTGGCTCTGACGGCTGGTGCGGGCACCGCTCTGGGCGGCAATGCCATGGGGTTATTTGGCGCAGTGGGGGCCTTTCTGGCCGCTGCGGCGGTACTCCTGCTGTCCCGGCTGGGAGGGCGCTCCACGCCAATAAAACTGCTGCTGTCCGGCGTAGCTCTCAGCGCGGTGTGCTCCGCCCTGGGTAACTTCTGTATTGTACTGGAAAACGACGACCACGCCGCTGCCGCCCTGGTGCAGTGGACCATGGGAGGCATGGGTGCGGCCAGCTGGCCGGGCAACGCCATCGCCTGCGGTGTGGTGGTGTCGGGCGGGCTGTTCTTCTGGAGCCAGTACCGCACCCTGAACCTGATGCTGCTGGGCGATGACTGCGCCGGTACCCTGGGGGTAGAGTTGGCCGGCCGGCGGCTCATGTACCTGCTGGTGGTGGCCGCCATGGTGGGGGTGCTGGTCTACCAGGCGGGTATGGTGGGCTTTGTGGGCCTTATCATTCCCCACGGGGTGCGGCTGCTCTTCGGCAGCGACCACCGCACCCTGCTGCCCCTGGCGGGATTGACAGGGGCTGTCTTTCTGGTGTGGATGGATGTGCTATGCCGGGTGGTGCTGCCGGGCAACGAAATTCCCATCGGTATCCTCACCGCCCTGGTGGGCGCACCGGTATTTCTGGCTCTGCTGGCCCGGCGGCGGTACGGATTTGGAGGTGAGGTGTGATGGACCTGCTGGCCCAAGACCTGCAAGTTACCCTGGAGGGAAACCACATTCTGAATGGAGTAACCCTGGAGGCCGGGGCAGGGGAGCTGGTAGGGGTCATCGGCCCCAACGGCAGCGGCAAAAGCACCCTCTTAAAGTGCCTCTACCGCCAACTGGTCCCTCAGGGGGGCGCGGTGTATCTCAATGGCCGAGATTTAACCAGGGAGAGCCGCCGGGAGAGCGCCAAGAAAATTGGAGTCGTAGCCCAGCACAACGACAAGGGCTTTGACTTTACCGTTCTTGACATGGTTCTTTTAGGCCGTTCTCCCCATAAAAAAGCCCTGGAACGGGACAACCCAGCAGACTACGCCATCGCTCATCAGGCACTGCGGGAGGTGGGGATGGAGGAGCTGGCAAACCGCTCCATGGCCACCCTCTCCGGCGGAGAGCGCCAGCGGGTCATTTTGGCCCGTGCCTTGGCCCAGCAGACCCCTGTCCTCATCCTGGACGAGCCCACCAACCACCTGGATGTGCAGTACCAGCTCCAGCTCATGGAGCTTGTAAAGGGAGTAAGCTGTACTGTTGTTGCCGCCCTCCACGACCTGAATTTAGCCGCTATGTACTGCCAGCGGCTCTACCTGCTGGACGGGGGCAGGGTCGTGGCCCAGGGAACCCCGGAGCAGGTACTTACCCCGGAGCGTATAAGCGCGGTGTACGGCGTGCGGGCGGAGGTAGTGTCCGCTTCTGACGGACATCTAAGGGTGTTGTTTTACCCTCGGTGAAGGAAAATTTCTCCTTGCCAGAACCGCCCTGTTGGGGTATGGTTAGGACAGAAAACCACGGGGAGGGACACACATGACGCTGCTGGTTACCGGCGGAGCCGGATTCATCGGGAGCAACTTCATCTTCTATTGGCTCAAACACCACCCGGAGGACCGGGTAGTCTGTCTGGATAAGCTGACCTATGCGGGAAACCTGGCTACCCTGGTCCCGGTGATGGACCATCCCAGCTTTCGCTTTGTGCGGGGAGATATCTGCGACCGGGCAGCGGTGGATCGTATCTTTGAGGAGGAGCAGCCCCAGGCAGTGATCAACTTCGCCGCCGAGAGCCATGTGGACCGCTCCATCCAGGCCCCGGAGGTCTTTTTGCAGACCAACGTGCTGGGCACCCAGGTACTGCTGGACGCCTGCTGCGCCCACGGCGGGGTGCGCTTTCATCAGGTGTCTACCGACGAGGTCTACGGCGACCTGCCCCTGGACCGCCCCGACCTGCTCTTTACCGAGGAGAGCCCCTTGCGGCCCAGCAGCCCATACAGTGCCTCCAAGGCAGGGTCCGACCTGCTGACCTTGGCCTACTGCCGCACCTACGGCCTGCCCGTGACGGTGAGCCGCTGCTCCAACAATTACGGTCCCTACCAGTTCCCGGAAAAGCTCATTCCACGGATGATCGTCCGAGCGCTGGCCGGAAAGACTCTGCCGGTGTACGGCAGGGGAGAGAACGTGCGGGACTGGCTCCACGTGGACGACCACTGTGCCGCCCTGGATGCGATCCTCCAACGCGGTGTGGCTGGGGAGGTCTACAACATCGGAGGCCGTAGCGAGCGCACCAACCTGGAGATCGTGGGGCTCATCTGCCGCAGGCTGGATGTACCCCCGGAGCAGGTGGTCCATGTGGCCGACCGGAAGGGCCACGACAAGCGCTACGCCATCGACAGCGGAAAGCTGTCCTCCCAGCTGGGCTGGCAGCCCCAGGTGTCCTTTGACCAGGGGATGGATGAGACCATCAACTGGTATCTGGACCACCGCTATTGGTGGGAGCCACTGGCGGAGGATGTGTGAAAAAAGACATTCCGATAAAAAATTTCTCGCTGTTGACAAACAAATCATTTTGTGCTAAGATGCAGAAAATTTAATTTACTAAACCGTTGAAGCGGAGATAACGGCAGGATATGCCTTTCCAGAGAGTCCGGGGTGCTGAGAGCCGGGCAAGAAACAGCCTGTCAAATGGACCGCTGAGGGTGCAGGGAAATGTGAGGAACCTCACAGAGTATTCTGCAACGCGTGGGCATGCGTCAGTTGCCGGGGATATGTTGGTATCCCGCCAAGGGCATAGGGTCGTTCCTATGAAGCAAGGTGGCACCGCGGATAAGCTTTTTTATTCGTCCTTGACAGAAGAAATCATTCTGTCAAGGGCGATTTTTTATTCTCCTTTGGCAGACACGGACCGAAGAAAGGAGAAGCACCATGATCAAAGAAGCCATTGTCAAAATTGTCAGCAAAGGGGACCTCACCTATGACGAGGCCTACACCGTGATGAACGAGATCATGAGCGGCCAGACCACTCCCACCCAGAACGCCGCCTTTTTGGCGGCCCTCTCCACCAAGAGCGCCCGAGCGGAGACCACCGACGAGATTGCCGGCTGCGCCGCCGCCATGCGCGCTCATGCCACCAAGGTAGAAACCGGGATGGAACTCTTCGAGATCGTGGGCACCGGGGGCGACAACGCCCACAGCTTCAATATCTCCACCACCTCCGCCTTAGTGGCGGCGGCAGGAGGGGTGAAGGTGGCCAAGCACGGCAACCGGGCCGCCTCCTCCCAGTGCGGTACCGCCGACTGCCTGGAGGCTCTGGGGGTGAACATCCAGCAGAGCCCGGAAAAGTGCGTGGAGCTTCTCCAGGAGGTGGGCATGTGCTTCTTCTTCGCCCAGAAATACCACACCTCCATGAAGTACGTGGGAGCCATCCGCAAGGAGCTGGGCTTCCGCACCGTCTTTAACATTCTTGGCCCTCTCACCAACCCCGGCACTCCGTCCATGCAGCTGCTGGGGGTATATGACGACTATCTGGTGCAGCCTCTGGCCCAGGTGCTCATCAGTCTTGGTGTGCGGCGGGGCATGGTGGTTTACGGGCAGGATAAGCTGGACGAAATTTCCCTCAGTGCCCCCACCACCGTGTGCGAAATCAAAGACGGGTGGTTTAAGAGCCGGGTCATCACCCCGGAGGACTTTGGCTTTGCCCGCTGCACCCGGGAGGATCTGAAAGGCGGCACCCCGGCGGAGAACGCCGCCATCACCCGAGCCATCCTGAATGGAGCGCAGGGCCACAAGCGAAACGCTGTTCTCCTCAACGCCGGAGCGGCCCTGTACATCGCCGGAAAGGCGGACACCATGGCAGATGGCGTGGCCTTGGCCGGGGAGCTGATCGACTCGGGCGCGGCCACCCACACCCTGGAGAAGCTCATTGCCGTGAGCAATCGGGAGGTGGGGGCGGCATGACCATCCTGGAACAGCTGGCCGACCACGCTCGGGAACGGGTGGCGGTGGCCAAGGAGAAGTCGGGACTGGATACCATCCAGGCCCAGTGCCGGTCGCTGGAGCGGACCCTGGGCCGGGGACAGGGGAGAGAGCGCTTCCAGAAGGTCCTGAGTAAGCCGGGACTTTCCTTCCTTTGTGAGCTGAAAAAGGCGTCTCCCTCCAAGGGGCTCATCGACCCGGAGTTTCCCTACCTGGACATTGCAGCCGACTACGAGGCCGCCGGGGCGGATGCCATCTCCTGCCTCACCGAACCCAAGTGGTTCCTAGGCTCTGACGATATTTTTCGCCGGGTGCGGCAGACCGTGTCTTTGCCCATGCTGCGCAAGGACTTTACCGTAGACCCCTACCAGCTCTACGAGGCGCGCCTTATGGGCGCCGACTGCGTGCTGCTGATCTGCGCTCTGCTGGATACCCAGACCTTGAAGGAGTACCTGAAGCTGTGCGAGGCGCTGGGGCTGGCTGCCCTGGTGGAGACCCACGACGAGACGGAGGTCCGCTCCGCCCTGGCGGCGGGAGCCACCATTTTGGGGGTCAACAACCGCAACCTCAAGGACTTCTCGGTGGACTTTCAGAACGCCAAGCGGCTACGGGACCTCATCCCGCCGGACGTACTCTACGTGGCCGAGTCGGGGGTAAGCGGTCCCCAAGACGTGGCCGAGCTGAAGGCGGTAGGTGCGGATGCGGTGCTCATTGGGGAGACCCTGATGCGCGCTCCCAATAAGCGCTCCATGCTGGAGCAGCTGCGGGAGGCGGCCCGATGACGAAAATCAAGCTGTGCGGCCTGACCCGCCCGGAGGACATCACCGCCGCCAACGTCCTGGAGCCGGACTTTGTGGGCTTTGTCTTTGCCCCCAAAAGCCGCCGGTGCGTGACGGCGGAGCAGGGCAAGGCGCTGCGAAACCACCTCTTGCCATCCATCCAGGCGGTGGGGGTGTTTGTGGACGAGGAACCAGAGCGGGTGGCCGACCTGCTGGAGGAAGGAATCATCGACCTGGCCCAGCTCCACGGCGGAGAGGATGAGGACTACCTGAAGCGGCTGCGGGCTTTGACCGAAAAACCCATCATCCAGGCGTTTCCCATCAAAACCCCGAAAGACCTGGAGCGGGCGCAGGCGAGTTCGGCGGACAATATCCTGCTGGACTCCGGGGCGGGAACAGGAATCCCCTTCGACTGGACTCTATTGAAAAACTTCCGCCGCCCCTACTTTTTGGCCGGAGGGCTGGGACCGGACAACGTGGCTCAGGCCATCCGTACTCTCCATCCCTGGGGGGTGGATGTGAGCTCCGGCATTGAAACCGGGGGCGTGAAAGATTTTCATAAGATGGCAGCCTTTGTGGCGGCCGTACGAAAGGAAGAGAAGGTATGACAAATCCCAAGGGCCGCTTCGGGATCCACGGGGGACAGTACATCCCCGAGACCCTGATGAACGCGGTGATTGAACTGGAAGAGGCCTACGAGCACTATAAAAACGACCCGGAGTTTAACCGGGAACTGGCGGAGCTGCTCAACGAGTACGCCGGGCGTCCCTCCCGGCTGTACTATGCGAAAAAAATGACCCAGGACCTGGGCGGCGCGAAAATCTACCTCAAGCGGGAGGACCTCAATCACACCGGAGCCCATAAGATCAATAACGTCCTGGGCCAGGCTCTGCTGGCCAAGAAGATGGGGAAGACCCGCCTCATCGCCGAGACCGGCGCGGGGCAGCACGGGGTAGCCACCGCCACCGCCGCCGCCCTGATGGGCATGGAGTGTGTGGTGTTCATGGGGAAGGAGGACACCATCCGCCAGGCGCTGAACGTGTACCGCATGCGCCTGCTGGGGGCCACGGTGGTGCCTGTTACCTCTGGCACCGCCACCTTGAAGGACGCCGTGTCCGAGGCGATGCGGGAGTGGACCTCCCGCATCGCTGACACCCACTACTGTTTGGGCTCTGTGATGGGTCCTCACCCGTTCCCCACCATCGTGCGGGACTTCCAGGCCGTCATTTCCAAGGAAATCAAAGAGCAGATGCTGGCCAAGGAGGGCCGCCTGCCTGATGCCGTGGTGGCCTGTGTGGGGGGTGGCTCCAACGCCATCGGCAGTTTCTATCACTTTATTGATGATAAGCAGGTGCGGCTTATTGGCTGTGAGGCGGCCGGACGGGGCATCGACACCTTTGAGACGGCGGCTACCGTCAACACCGGCCGCTTAGGCATCTTCCACGGTATGAAGTCCTACTTCTGCCAGGATGAGTACGGACAGATCGCCCCCGTCTACTCCATCTCCGCCGGGCTGGACTACCCCGGTGTGGGACCGGAACATGCCTGGCTTCACGACATCGGCCGGGCGGAGTACGTCCCCGTCACCGACGACGAGGCGGTGGACGCCTTCGAGTACCTGGCCCGCACCGAGGGCATCATCCCGGCCATCGAGTCAGCCCACGCGGTGGCCTACGCCAGGAAGATGGCCCCCACCATGTCCAAAGACCAGATTCTCGTTATCACCATCTCGGGCCGGGGGGACAAGGACTGCGCCGCCATTGCCCGTTACAGAGGGGAGGATATCCATGAGTAAGATCAAAGCCGCCTTTGACCACGGCAAAGCGTTTATTGCCTTTCTCACCTGCGGCGACCCCGACCTGGAGACCACCGCCGCTGCCGTCCGTGCCGCTGCCGCCAACGGAGCCGACCTCATTGAGCTGGGCATTCCCTTCTCCGACCCCACCGCCGAAGGGCCGGTCATCCAGGGTGCCAACCTGCGGGCCCTGAAGGGAGGCGTCACCACGGACAAGATTTTTGCCCTGGTGGAGGAGCTTCGAAAGGATGTGACCATCCCCCTGGTGTTCATGACCTATGCCAACGTGGTCTTCTCTTACGGCACCGACCGCTTCCTGGCCCGGGCGGCGGAAGTTGGGGTGGACGGCATCATCCTGCCCGACGTGCCCTATGAGGAGAAGGAGGAGTTTGCCGCACCCTGCCGCGCTCACGGCCTGGACTTTATTTCCCTCATCGCTCCCACATCAGAGCACCGCATCGCCGCCATCGCCAGGGAGGCGGAGGGCTTCCTCTATCTGGTGTCCAGTCTGGGGGTCACCGGCACCCGCAGTAAGATCACCACCGACCTGGGCTCCATCGTGAACGCAGTGCGGGAGAACACCCAGGTCCCCTGCGCCATCGGCTTTGGCATCTCCACTCCGGAGCAAGCCGGACAGATGGCCCAGCTGGCCGACGGAGTGATTGTGGGCTCGGCCATTGTCAAACTATTGGAGCAATACGGTACCCAGGCTCCTCAGCACATCGCCGCCTATGTAAAATCCATGAAAGAGGCCATGTAAAGAATCGGGCCATCCCGTTGCGCCCTAACATATTGGATGGTAAAATAAAGAAGACAGATGGGGTAATTGTTCCGTCTGATCTATCATGGAAAGAAGGTTGATCGTATGGACCGTTTGAAGGATAAGGTAGTCATTTTGTCGGGCGGCAACTCCGGCATCGGCGCCTGCGCGGCCAAGCTGTTTGCCGCTGAAGGGGCCAAGGTAGTGATCTCCGCCCGGCGTGTGGAGGCGCTGGATGCGGTGGCGGAGGAAATTCGCCAGGCCGGGGGAGAGGTTCTGGCTATTCCCTGCGACATTTCCAAGCCGGAGCAGTGCGCCGCCGTGGTGGCCAAGACGGTGGAGACCTTCGGCACGGTAGACGTGCTGGTGAACAACGCTGGGGTGCTGGACAGCGGTCTGGATGCCATCGAGAAGATCAGCGATGAGACCATCGACCGCCTGGTGGACACCAACACCAAGGGCACTCTTTACCTCACCCGAGAGGCCGCCAAAGTACTCATGGCCAAAAAGAGCGGTTCCATCGTCAATGTGGCCAGCGTGGCAGGCTACTGCGGCAACGGCGGCGCGGCCTATGTGGCCAGCAAGGCAGCCATCATCGGCCTGACCAAGAATATTGCCATGCGGGGCGCTTCCGTCAATGTGCGCTGCAACGCGGTGTGCCCCGGCACGGTGGTCACCCCTATGACCGCCGGTCTCAACCCCGCCAACCTGGACCCCGATATGATGGGAGCCATGGCTAAGCACGCCGACCTTACCCTGCCCGTGTGCCAGCCTCAGGATGTGGCCAATCTGCTGCTGTTTTTGGCCAGTGACGAGTCCAAAGCAGTGACCGGACAGGTGCTGGTCATCGACTACGGCGCTAACCTGTAAGTTTTTTCTTCTGCGGACCTGCCTGATTTTCCCTGCTTGCCGGGATTTGAAAGAAATGGTATGATACCTATACCGGCTTTGCCGGAATATCAAGCTCAGGAGACATGCTGTTTGAAACGAAACAACACCTTGGAGATTGTGCCCTGACCGGGAGGCCGGAGCATGATCCGCAGGCCTCCCAATATTGAATCCACAATATTCAGGAGGAAACAATCATGAAGCAACATAACATCATCATCCGCCAAGAGACTCCAGCAGACTATGCCGCCGTGGAGCACCTGACCCGGGAGGCATTTTGGAATGTGTACCGTCCCGGCTGTCTGGAGCACTATGTGGTCCATGTGCTGCGCAATGACCCCGCCTTTGTGCCTGAGCTGGACCTGGTCATGGAGCAGGATGGAGCGCTCATCGGCCATGTCCTGTATATGCGCGCCATCATCAAGGCCGACGACGGTCGGGAGATCCCTATGATGACCTTTGGACCCATCAGTATTCGCCCCGACCTTCAGCGCCGGGGATTGGGCAAGTATCTGTTGGACTACTCCATGGAAAAAGCCAAGGAACTGGGAGCTGGTGTTCTGTGCATCGAGGGAAACCTGGATTTCTATGGCAAATCCGGCTTTGTTTTGGCCGGGACCCTGGGAATTCGCTACCACGGGGAACCGGAGCAGGAACTGGTTCCATATTTTCTGCTGAAAGAGCTCCGTCCGGGTTTTCTGGACGGCGTGGCCGGCGTCTATCATACGCCCCAAGGCTACTATGTGGATGAGGCTGCAGCCGAGGTCTTTGACCAGAGCTTTCCGCCTAAAGAAAAATTGAAGCTGCCCGAGAAGCTGTTTTGAAGCAAAGAAGAGGGACTGCGGCATATGCCGCAGTCCCTCTCTTTTCTTTTTGGGAAAGTCTCAGCCCTCTTCCCGGAGCAGCGGACGAAGCTGTTCATACTCCGGACTTCCTCGGAAAAAGGCAAACTCTTCGCTGTGCTCCAGGTCGTCCGTAATCCGGTCATAGAGAGATTGGGCCAGAGCAGTCAGATCCCCGTCTCCCATGTGGCGGTAAAGAGGACACGTCTGGGGAGTCCAGGGTTCTTTCAGTACAGGAAGAATGTGGCGGAGGGCAGACAGACAGGCAGCCCTGTCCTGCCGGAGGGAGGCCAGCTGGAATTTGGCGGTGTAGGGGATCCACTGGGTTACATGGAGCAGGCTGGAAACCTGCTGATAGGTATCCGCACAGAACTGGGCATCCTGTGGGCGGCCCTCTTTTTCCGCAATTTCCATCAGATGGATCAACGCCGTTTGCAGCTGTGTGGCGCGCTGTAGGATCCGGTGCTCCCAGAGCCGCTGGGCATCCTCCCATTTTTCCTGCTGGGTGTAGAGGGTGGCCAACTGCTCCTCTTTATCGATGCGGGTGGATGGGATGGTATGGATAAGCTCTTCCGCCCGGGTGAAATCCTTCCGGTTGCGGTGATAGGCGATGCACATGGCCAGGGCGGCATCCCGGATTTCCGGTGTCTGGCTGTGGGACATACTCTCATAAAAGGGGATTAACCGGTCGGTATAGGCGTCCGGGTTTGGAACGCCGTGGAGGAACCTGGCGCCGTCCAGATAGAAAATTGCCGTGTAAATCAGCTTTTCGCAGGTGGGGTACTGATGGATCTGGTCCATGGCCCGCTGGAACGCGGCGTCATAGCTCTCCTGAGAGATCATGCGGTCCAGTTCTTCCAGAAAACGGGCAATCTCCTCGTCGGTCAGTTCCTCCTGAAAGGACAACAGGGTATTCAAATCGGTCCTCAGCACCCGGGCCAGGGCGGGCAAGGTGGTAATGTCCGGGTAAGTGGTCCCTTTTTCCCACTTATGGACCGCCGGAGCCGACACGCCCAGATAGTCGGCCAGCTGTTCCTGGGTCAGGGAGAGGGCCTTTCGCTTCTCCCGGATGATCTCGCCAAGCTTCATCGTTCTACCTCCCTTTCTCTTGTATCTCCATCATAACAGAGGCAGGGGAGAGGAACAATAGCGCGGTAGTTATATGAATCGGTCGAAAAAGTAACTGTCGGTTAAATTCACTGTTTCTCTTTTAGAATTGAGTGATTTCTGCTCAAGAAGACGATCCGGAAGACAATTTCCGCCAAAGGGTGGTCCGGCTCAAACCCAGCTTTTCTGCCAAGGCAGCATTGCCATAGCCCAGAATTTCTTTGGCTGCGGCCACGCCGGCTTGAAATTGACCGGGATTCTCCGCCGCTCCGGGAGAGAGTGCGGGGTATTGCAGCAGCAGGGACTGAAACAGTGCCTGCTCTCCAATGGCGTTGGTCAACAGACGGCAGCGGGTATTCACCGTGCTGCCTGGCTCCATACTGAGGGCATACAGGTAGCGCTGACAAACAGCGGACAGTTCCTCCAGGTTGCCCGGCCAGTGGTAGAAGGACAGCAGCTGTTCCATGCGGCTGGAAAGGCGGGGAACTTGTTCAGCCCGCTCGGTATATTGTCTCAGATACCGCATGAACAGGGCGGGAATATCTGCGGGGTGCTCCCGAAGAGGCGGCAAGGTCAAGGTCAGGATCCCACACAGTTCTCGCAGGGCAGGGGAGAAGTGCTGAGCTTCCTCCGGGGTGGCCAGGGTGATAAACCGGACATGGAGCGGGATCGCCATCTGTCCACCCAGGTGTTTGATCCTCTGATGGCGCATCACATCCATCAGGCAGGAAAGCGCCTGGGGCTGGGCCTGATCCAGGTGCTCCAGTACGACGGTACCCTGTTGAGCAAATTCCAGCATGCTCTCCACGGTACGGCCATCCTGTTCCATCCCAAGCAGCAGCCGGCCTGCATCTTGGCTGGAAAAGGCAGCAAAATTGATGCGCACATAGGGGCTGTTTTCCCCGAAGGCCGCATTATGAATACTCTGAGCCAGCCACTCCCGGCCACTTCCTTCCTCACCCAAAATAGTCAAGCTCAGGGGAACGTGGGCATACTGCAGCGCCTGACGGGTACAGCCATCCAATCCGGCACAGCAGGCCATCCAATCTGCAAAGGTGGCCTGGGCCTTGGACTCCGGCAGACTGACAGGCAAATTTCGCTTCCGGCTGCGGGTATCCATGTAAAAGGTGGTCAAAACCCCAAGGGACTCCTCCCGCAGCTGTATTTTGGTCTGCACACAGCGGAACATCGTATCCTGAATAAGATGGTATCCGTCCTGCTGCTCTTGTGTACCCGCCAGAAAGCGGGAGGTTTTCAGGGTCGGGAAGATCTGATCGATGTGCCGTCCCCGAACGTCCCGGCCGGAAAACCCGGTGAGCTGCTGGGCTGCCCGGTTAAAAAGGATTACCTCTCCCATGGCATTGCAAACCATCACGCCAAAGGTGGAGTTATTGACAATGGAGCGGAGAATGGTCTGGTTTTTCTGCTCCTGATGCAGTTGACGGGCCAGTCGGCGGGCGTCTTCCAGCGCCTGGGCAATGCTCGGTTTCCCGGGATAGAGAAGAATGCCCGCTTTTCCAAGTTTTTCGGCTGTCTCTACGGCGTGGGAGGCTCCAATAATCATATCACAGTCGGTTTGCGCGATCTTTTCCTCCAGCTCCTGGGTATCCTCGTAGGTCAAAAGGGTCACAGGATCTCCTAACAGCCGCTCATAGGCAGCCATATCCGGAAGATGGACGCGATAATACAAAAGAATGGCTGGGCGGCGCCCCCGCTCCAGCGCGGAGTGCAGTGCGGTCAGGTAATCCAGATCTCCCACAGGGATCTCCACCAGGTGGCCCTGTCCCTGCCGGACAAATTCAGCGGCGTTGGCTGCGCCGCCTACAAATACCTCACACCCATTTCGGCGTCCCTGCTCCACACAGGCCTGCAGGGTATCAGCTGTGCAATTCATTACCTGGATCTCCGTATCCGGCCAGGAGAGCTCCGACAGGACCTCTCGGGCCAATTGGGTAAGCTGACCATAGCCCAGAAAGCCAATTCGGTATCGATAGGCCACAGGTTTCCCTCCTCTATCCCTGAAAGTGGATTGATTTTATCATTATAATATGAAAATTATTTGGAAACAAGGGGATGCACTCTATGATGCGCCCCCTTGTTTTGTTTAATTTTCATAAGAAACACAGCAGAATCCGTCGGTGCTATCGTCCAAAAATGATGACCTGTCCATTGTATTTTGTTTCATGTCGCTTCTATTCTTGATTTTTGAAACGTCACTTCCCAAATTTTATTGAAAAAGTTCAACAAATTGTTAATCTTCTTGTGACATGGTACTTTTTACTCACAAAATTTAAAAAACGGAGGTAATTAACATGGCTGGAATTTTAAGTGGAGTAAAAGTACTGGACCTCACCCGAGTGCTGGCTGGTCCCTACTGCGGCATGATGCTGGCAGACATGGGAGCCGACGTCATCAAGATCGAACTGCCCGGACGGGGAGACGATTCCCGTGGCAACGCCCCCATCGTCAACGGCGAGAGCGCCTACTTCATGAACCTGAACCGGAATAAGTACGGCATGACCCTGAACCTGAAGAGCGAGGAAGGCAAGAAGATCTTCCTTGAGCTGGTGAGGCAGAGCGACATCGTGCTGGAGAATTACCGTCCCGGCGTCATGGACAAACTGGGCCTGGGCTATGAAGAACTGCGCAAGGTGAACCCCGCCATCGTCTACGGCTGCGTGTCCGGCTTCGGCCACTACGGCCCCTATTCCAAGCGGGCGGGCTACGACATCATTGGCCAGGCCATGAGCGGTCTGATGAGCACCACCGGCTGGCCCGATACCCCGCCCACCCGCACCGGCACCGCTATTTCCGACGTCGTGGGCGGCCTGAGCTGCTGCATCGGCGTACTGGCTGCTTACTGCAACCGCCTGAAGACCGGCGTGGGCGATAAGGTAGACATCTCCCTGGTGGACGGCATGGTTTCCTCCCTGGAGATCATCAACATGATCTACCTGTGCACCGGCCGCGTGCCCTCTCCCATCGGCAACCGCTACGAGGCCATCTACCCCTACGACTCCTTCCAGGCCGCCGACGGCTATGTCATCATCGCCTGCGGCAACGACAAGCTCTACAACCTGCTCAAGGGCGTGCTCCAGATCCCCGAGCTGGAGGATGAGAAGTTTGACAAGAACATCAAGCGCGTAGAGAACCACGCGGCCCTGAAGCCCATCATTGGGAGCTGGACCCGGGAACGGAAGATCGACGACATTGTGGAATTGCTTCTGGCCGCTGGTATCCCCGCCGGTCCTATCAACACCATCGACCGCGTGGTGGCCGATCCCCACATCGCCGGCGCCCGTGAGATGTTTGTGGAGTGCGACCACCCTGTGGCCGGCAAGGTGAAGATCACCAACAGCCACCTGAAGTTTACCAACAACAAGACCTCTATCCGCATGCGTTCTCCGCTGCTGGGCGAGCACAACGAGCAGATCCTGAAGGAGCGCCTGGGCATGAGCGAGGAAGAGATCGCCAAGCTTAAGGAAGAGAATGTATTTTAACAAAGGGAGGTGAGCATATGAACAAGCATGTTACCGCAGCTGAGATCGGTCCCCGGGACGGATTTCAGAGCATCAGCTGCATGATGATCCCCACCGAAACTAAGCTGGAGATCATTGAGGCTATCCTGGCCTCCGGGGTAAAGAAGCTCCAGTGCACCAGCTTTGTCAGCCCCAAGGCTATCCCCCAGATGCAGGATGCCACCCAGATCGCCCAGACCCTGCTGGAGAAGCACCCGGAGGTGGACCTGTTCGCCCTGGTCCCCAACTTCCGGGGCGCCCAGTCCGCCGTGGAGGCGGGGCTGAAGACAGTCTCACCGGTTATCTCCCTGAGCGTCAGCCACAACCAGAACAACGTGCGCCGCACCCACGAACAGTCCTTTGACGAACTTAAGCGCATCATGGATACCTTCCCTGAGCTGAACATCGACCTGGATGTGGCCACCGCCTTCGGCTGCCCCTTTGAGGGCCGGATGACGGTTCCCGCTCTGGTGGACTTTGTAGGAAAATTGTATGATTTGGGTATCCGCAGCTTCAATATCTGTGATACCATTGGAGTAGCCTACCCCACTCAAATTCGGGAGACCTTCCAGGCTTTGATGGCCGCCTATCCCGACGTGCACTTCTCGGTACATATCCACGACACCCGCAATATGGGCATTCTCAACAGCCTGGAGGCGGTGCGCTGCGGGGTAGACACAGTGCAGACCACTCTGGGCGGCCTGGGCGGCTGCCCCTTTGCCCCCGGCGCCACCGGCAACACCGCCACGGAAGACTTTGTCTATCTGCTGGACCGGGAGGGCTATGAGACCGGCATCGACCAGAAGAAGCTGCTGGCCGCCGCCAAGCTGGAGGTGGAGAAGATTCCCGGCAATTACAGCGGCCACCACATCCACATCAACGTGGAACAGAAGGGATTTTAAGTGTGAAATAAGGGAATAAGGAGGAAACGGGATGCTTCACACCAAGCAAAACTTTTTTGAGACGGATGATGGAACCATCCTCTACTATGAGGATTACGGACAGGGCGAACCCATCGTTCTGCTGCATGGCTTTTGTTGCAGCAGCCAGGTATTCCAGCGCAACATCAAAGGACTCAGTCAGAATCACAGGCTCGTTCTGATGGATCTGAGAGGGCATGGTGCCAGCTCCAAAACTCTGTCCGGCGTAACTATGCCCCGCATGGCCCAGGACGTGAAGAACCTGATTGAGTACCTGCATCTGGAAGATGTCACTTTGTTAGGTTGGTCCATGGGGGCTCAGGTTGCCTTAATGTACTGGCGTCTCTTTGGCGGGTATGGCTATGTGCGCCGCCTGGGCATTTTGGACGCTACCCTTTATCCCTTTTCTGACGGAGACTGGAACTTCCATGGAAACCGCTGTTTTAACATGGACAAGGCCAATGCCCGCCTGATCGGTATGATGGCAAATCACGAGGCAGATGCCTACGCCATGGTCGACGGCATGGTTTCCGGCGAGATCAGCCAGGAGGACCGCCAGTGGATCCAGCAGGAAATCATGAAAACACCGCCCTACATTGCTTTCAGCATTTACAGCGATTTCCTGGGACGTGATTTTACCGAATATATTCCGGCCGTGACAGTACCCACTCTCTTTGTGGGCAGCATGTCCCCGGCGGTAAACGGGGAGGCGGCCATGGACTACTATGTGACCAAGAGCCGCACGGAATACCGCCTGGTGAAGATCGGCCCCTGCGGGCATTTCTTCTTCTATTTCCACCCCGAGCGTTTTGAGCAGATCGTGCTCGACTTTATGCGAGACTTTCCCATTCAAAAAGGAGGGATTTCCAGATGACAGACGTAAAAGACCTGGAGAGCAGAGACTATGATGTGAATGACATCGTAGAGGATAAGCGTTTTATTCGCTGCAAGAAGGAAATGTGGATGATCGTGGTCATTGGTTTGATCCAGATTCTGGTCCCGGCCGCTATTATCTACTCGCTCAACGGCAACGGAAAGTGGTTTTTGGGCCTGCCCATGTGGTACGGCGTGGCAACCGTGTTCTATCTGTGTATGTCCCTGATCTGCATGGTGGTGGCTACCAAAGTCATCCGCACGCACAAGCTGGACGCCGTAGCTGATGATAAGGAGGAGAAATAACGATGGATCTTGGATTTACGATTTCCGCTTCCACGCAGCAGGCCATCATGATTGTCTTTATCCTCTATACGGCAATCATTGTTGGACTGGGCGCCTACGTCAAATTCGCATCCCGGAATGAAAACAGCTCCCAGAAGCTGGCCGGCTTTCTGACCGGCGGCGGCAACCTGGGCTCCCTGGCTGTTGGCTTGATCATGGTCACCAACATTATGTCCAGCGGCGGCATGGTAGGCGGCCCGGGCATGAGCTATGGAACCGGATTCATCTGGTCTCTGTGCGTATTTTGCAGCTTTATCAATATCTTTATGTCTCTGGGCAGTGTGGGCAAAAAGATGTCCATCCTGGGACGCCGTACCGGCGCTCAGCCCGTCCTGGGACTGTTCCGCCACCGCTACCAGTCCAAGGTGTTTTCCACCTTCCTGGGCCTGAGCTTCATCATCTTCCTCATTCCTTACTCCGCCAGCCAGTTTACCGGCGGCGGCCGCCTGTTTGCCGTCGTAACCGGCACTGGCAACTATCGCATCGGCGTACTGCTCTTTGCCGTGATCACCCTGGTCTATACCCTGACCGGCGGCATCAAGTCCATCTCCAAGATCGCCGTATTCCAGGGTGCCATCATGATCTTCTCGGTCATCAGCATCTATGTTGTGACCGGCGGCGCCATTCTGGAGGAGTATGGCTCTCTCCAGGCCGCCATGGAGTTTGTCCAGGAGTCCAAGCCCTCTCTGCTGGACGCCACCACCTGGGCGCCTCTGTACTTCATCGGCACTGCCTGTGTGCAGAGCTTCGCACTCATTCCGCTGCCCCACGCCCTGATGGGGACCTTCACCTATAACAGCAGCAAGACTATGAAGCGCGCCATCATCGTGGGTATCCTGGGCTACACCATCATCCAGTTCACCATGTCCGGCATCGGTCCTCTGGCCTATGCCGTCAACCCCAACGTAACCACCGGCGACTACGTGATTCCCATGCTTCTGTCCACTCTGCTGCCCCCCGCCATGGCCGGCATCGTCATTGCCGGCGCTGTGGCTGCCATTCAGTCTACGGTAGCCGCTTTCTTCATCATCATCGCCTCCACCATTGTCAAGGACATCTACAAGACCCTGGTGAAGCCTGATATGACCATGGAAGAGGAGAACAAGGGCAATATGATCTTCACCACTCTGGCTGCTGTTGTTGCTATTGTGTTTGCCATGTTCCCCAGCGAGTACCTTCAGACCATCGTAAACTTCGCTATCGGTGGCCTGGCCTCTGGTTTCTTCTTCCCCCTGTTCTTCGGCCTGTACTGGAAGAAGGCTACCCCCGCTGCCGGTATCTTCGGCACCATTTCCGGCACTCTGGTTTATATCGTGGCCAGCTCGGTGTCCTCTCCCATTCATCCCATTCTTTGCGCACTGGCGGTTTCCGGCATTGGCATGTTGGTGGTCAGCCAGTTCACCCCCAAGGTTAAGCGCGGTGTGTTTGAGGTCTGGTTCGGAGAGCACTACGACGAGCGCTACGCCAAGATTTCCTGACAACCTGCTATAAATCCCATTTTGGCGCCCGGCCGTTACAGTACGGCCAGGCGCCAAATCAAATTCAAACACAACAGAAACGGAGGTCGACATGGATTATCAAAGCTTAACATCCCTCTGCACCCAGGTGCGGGGTGACATTTTGAACATGACCCACAAGGCCGGCTCCGGCCATCCCGGCGGCGCTCTCTCGGCCGTGGAGCTGCTGGTGGGGCTCTACTTCAGCGGTGAGATGGCGGTGGACGCCAGCCATCCCGATTGGGGGGAGCGGGACCGCTTTATCCTCTCTAAGGGCCATGTGGCGCCGGTACTGTACAGCGTGCTGGCCCGCAAGGGCTTCTTCCCGGTGGAGGAGCTGTGGACCCTGCGCAAGCTGGACAGCATCCTCCAGGGTCACCCCCACATGGGCCACACCCCCGGGCTGGACTGCTCCAGCGGCTCTCTGGGCCAGGGGCTGTCCATTGCCAACGGCCTGGCCCTGGCTTTCCGGATGCAGGAAAAGTCCAACCGGGTGTACTGCCTGCTGGGAGACGGCGAGCTCCAGGAAGGCCAGGTGTGGGAGGCGGTCATGACGGCCGCCCAGCATAAGCTGGACAACCTGTGCGCCATGGTGGACTATAACCGGGTGCAGCTGGACGGAACTTTGGCCGAGATCAAGGATCTGGGCGACTTGGCTGCCAAGTGGCGGGACTTTGGATGGAATGTGATTGAGCTGGACGGCCACAACATCCAGGCGGTGGTAGAGGCCTACCGGCAGGCCAAGGTCTGCAAGGGGAAACCCACGGTGCTCATGGCCAACACCATCAAGGGCAAGGGCGTCTTCTTTATGGAGAACGACTGCAACTGGCACGGAAACGCCCCCAACGCGGAGCAGCTCCGGCAGGCACTTTCGGAACTGGGATTGGAGGGAGAACAATGAACAAGATTCCCATGCGTGACGGATACGGCAAGGCCCTCTTAAAGCTCATTGGAAACGGAAAACCGGTGGTGGCGCTGGATGCCGATGTGGCCAAATCTACCCGCACGGTCTGGGTGCGGGATCAGTACCCGGAGCACTTCTTGGACATGGGCATTGCCGAGCAGGACATGGTAGGCACCGCCTCCGGTCTGGCTCTGGGCGGCATGATTCCCTTCGCCTCCACCTACGGCGTGTTTTTGGCCGGACGGGCCTGGGATCAGATCCGCACGACGGTGTGCTATAATAACCTCAACGTCAAGCTGGCCGGAGCCCACGCGGGTATCTCAGTGGGACCGGACGGGGCCACACACCAGGCCCTGGAGGATGTTGCCCTCATGCGGGTGCTGCCCAATATGACGGTGGTAGTTCCCTGTGACGCGGTGGAGACGGAGAAAGCCACCCTGGCTTTGGCAGAGCGGGAGGGACCCTGCTACATCCGCTTCGGCCGGGAGGCGGTGCCCGTTATTACCGACGAGGACAGTCCTTTTGAAATTGGCAAGGCCAACGTACTTCGGGACGGTAAAGATGCAGTGCTCTTTGCCAATGGGGCCATGGTCTATGAGGGATTGGAGGCCGCCAAGCAGTTGGCAGGGGAGGGGATCGACCTGATGGTAATCAATCTCCACACCGTCAAGCCGCTGGATCAGGAAGCTGTTTTGGCCGCAGCCCGGAAAACTGGTCGGGTCATCACCGCGGAAGAGCATCAGGCGGCAGGCGGCATGGGCAGCGCGGTGGCGGAATGCCTGGCCCAGCACTATCCAGTCCCCATGCGTATCCTGGGCATGCAGGACGGCTTTGGTGAGTCTGGCGCGCCCGATGAATTGATGAAGCGGTACGGATTCAGTTCTGACGCTATTTATCAGGCGGTAAAGGATTTCGTGGCACTATAAACAGGTTAAAAGCAGAGTAAAACCAGGGCGCGGACTTGCCTCCTCGGTGATGGAGACTTCCTCGCCGTTTTTCCGGGCCTGCTCCAGCTCCTCCATCTGCTCCTTGGCCGCGTCGCCGGCCCCCATATCCTGGGCCAACTGGACCTCCTCATCGGGAGTGAGCAGATTCACCTTGCCGATCTCCTTAAGGTACATCCGCACAGGGTCGTCGATGCCGAAGGAGTCCACCAGCGTATTGGGGTCCACCATCTCCTCCTCGGGGAGCTCCTCAATCTCGTTGAGCTCCTCCAGGGGGGGCATGATATCGTCAGCCAGCTCGGGCAGATAGTCGTCGCCCACGGTGTCGATGCCCAGGTTCTCCAGGGTATCGTAGATCTTGTCCATCTGGTCGCTCTCCAGATCCAGGTTCTCCAGCACATCCATGAGCTCACTGGACGAGAGCTTGCCGTTTTTCTTGCCCCGCTCGATCAGCTCCGCCAGCTTTTCCGCCCCCTGGACGCCCTCGACGACCTTCATGACCTCGATCTTGCCCTGCTCCATTTTCTTCACATTGGCCTGGGCCAGCTTGGTCTGATCCTCCAGGGTCAGGGTGTGTACCTTCTTGCTGGTGGTCTTCTTTTCACTCATGCGGTTATCCTCCATACGCTTTTCTTTCTCTGAACTTCTCCCGTGCCGCCAGCAGGGGGTCGCTTGCGCCCGCCCCGCCCCGCTTGAGGGCCTCGGTCTCAATGATCTCTATGTAATCCCGAAGGGCCTGAGCGCTGTGCGCCAGGGCCTCCGGCTGATCCATCACGCTCACCAGGTGGCTCATCTCCTCCGGGGAGAGCGCCCCGGCGAGGGCGGCCAACTGGGTGGAGCGCCCCTCCCGGTGGCGCTGGCACAGCAGGGCGTAGATCTTGGCCAGCACCGGGGCGGAAAACTGCTCCGGCCCCAGCCCCTCCACCTGGGGGAACAGGTCGGGCTCCAGCAGCAACAGCCTCACCACCCCCTCCTCCGCCCGGGCGGAGCGGAGGTTTTCATACCGCAGCTCCCGCTCCCGGGGCTGGAGCTGGGCCGCCGGCGTC
>OKRX01001029.1_pt1 | contig 21459 bp, 22 predicted proteins | sample 1601241 | NCBI WGS metagenome assembly OKRX01 (sample SAMEA3541500, study PRJEB24748) | human gut metagenome | biome: human gut; feature: human-associated habitat; material: faeces | place: China | collected 2012
GGCGGTCCGGACGGCGGCGATGGCGGTCGCGGCGGCGATGTCATTTTTGAAGTGGACGACGGACTGAATACCCTGACCGATTTCCGTCATGTCCGCAAATATGTGGCTGGCGACGGAGAGCAGGGCGGAAAGCGCCGCTGTCACGGAGCAGACGGCGAGGATCTGATTGTCAAGGTTCCGGAAGGAACCGTTATCAAGGATTTTGAATCCGGTAAGGTAATCGCGGATATGTCCGGCGAGAACCGCCGAGAAGTGATTTTAAAAGGCGGCAAGGGCGGTCTTGGAAATATGCACTTTGCGACCTCGACGATGCAGGTTCCGAAGTATGCACAGCCGGGACAGCCGGCACAGGAACTCTGGGTACAGCTGGAATTAAAGGTAATTGCCGATGTTGGTCTGGTTGGTTTCCCGAACGTCGGTAAATCGACCTTGCTTTCACGCGTTTCCAATGCGCGTCCGAAGATCGCCAATTACCATTTCACGACGCTGAACCCGCATCTTGGTGTGGTTGATCTACAGGATGGACAAGGCTTTGTCATGGCAGATATTCCGGGACTCATCGAGGGTGCTTCCCAAGGAATCGGTCTGGGACATGATTTCCTGCGCCATATCGAGAGAACCAAGGTTCTCGTGCATGTTGTGGATGCGGCATCCGTCGAGGGGCGTGATCCGGTTGAGGATATCCGCACCATCAATGCGGAGTTAAAAGCATATAATCCGTCGCTTTTAGAGCGTCCGCAGGTGATTGCTGCCAACAAGGTAGATTCGATTTACAATACTGGCGAAGAGGACTGGGAAGACCCGGTAGAGCGCTTAAAACGCGAATTTGAGCCGGAAGGCATCCAGGTATTTGCCATTTCTGCAGTTACCGGGCAGGGTGTAAAAGAGCTCCTTTACCATGTAAATGATCTGCTGAAAACGGTTGACCGCAAGCCAGTTATTTTCGAAAAAGAATTTGAATACCAGTATCAGGGCGAGAATCTTCCGTATACCGTGGAACGCAATGAAGATGGTATTTATGTGGTAGAAGGACCGAAGATCGAGAAGATGCTCGGTTACACAAACCTTGATTCTGAGAAGGGCTTCCAGTTCTTCCAGAAATTCTTAAAGGACAGCGGTATTCTGGCTGAGCTGGAAGAAGCTGGCATCGAAGAGGGCGATACAGTTCGTATGTATGGTCTTGAATTTGATTACTATAAATAATTGACATTTACGTAACTGTTCAGTACCTTCACAGTCACGAGCAAAAATCCATTAAAAATTGCCTACGGCAATGGGATTTTTGCCTGCTGGCCCATGTTTTCGTACGGTCAGCGCAGTAAATGCGCAGATCTACTGAATAGTTACACATTTACAATATTTCAAACTCAGAAATCCACACTGGATCTGAGTTTGAATTTTAACAGGAGATAGATTTTATGACAAGCAAACAGAGAGCTTATTTAAAAGGTCTCGCGATGACCATGGATCCGATCTTCCAGATTGGCAAATCCAGCCTGACGCCAGAACTGACCGCTGCTGTGGCAGAGGCGCTGGAGGCCCGCGAGTTAATTAAACTGAATATTCTGAAGAACTGCGTCGATGACGGTAATGAGCTGGCAGCCGTTCTGGCTGAGCGTACCCACGCACAGGTAGTACAGGTAATCGGCAAGAAAATTGTTCTTTATAAAGAGGCAAAGGACGAGAAGAAACGTAAGATCGTTCTGCCAAAATAAAGGGGCTGCATTCTGCGAATGAATCTCTGACAGAAAGGATACGGATGACGATGAAAAAGATCGGTATTATGGGGGGAACATTTGACCCGATCCATAATGGACATATCATGTTGGGAAGACAGGCGTATGAAGAATATGATCTTGACTGCATCTGGTATATGCCCTCCAGGATCCCGCCGCATAAAAAGGATCATACGATCACAGCGGCAAAGGACCGTTTGGCAATGACTGCAGCTGCGATCGCGCCGTATCCTTATTTTAAGCTGTCTGATTTTGAACTTCGCAGAATCGGCGGAAATACCTACACAGCAGACACGCTTCGCTTATTGAAAGAAGAATATCCGGATGTTGAATTTTTCTTTATCGCGGGCGCAGACTCAATTATGGACATTGAAAAATGGTATCATCCCGAATATGTTCTTCCAGCCGTCACATTTTTGGCGGCAGCAAGAGAGCATGAGGAGGCGGATCGTTCGCTGGATGAGCAGATTTCCTATTTAAACCAGAAATATCAGGCGCATATTCTGCGTCTTCACTGCCGTGAAATGGATGTCGCTTCGGCGGAGATCCGCGCGGCTTTCCGGGCAGGACACGCAGCAGACGTTCGTTCCCTGGTGCCGAAGGAAGTCTGTCAATATATCGAACAGCACGGCTTGTATCAGGAGGTAAATGTGTAATGGACGAAAGAATTACAGAGATACGGAAGCATTTGAAAAAGAAATTGAACCCGATGCGCTATGAACATACGCTGGGTGTTTCATACACATGCATGGCTCTGGCAATGCGTTACAGTGCCAATCTGGATCAGGCGGAGATGGCTGGACTTCTCCACGACTGTGCAAAGCGCTATGATGATGCGACTATCATCTGCAAATGCCAGGAGCACGGCATTGAACTGACTGAAGGCGAACTGCGGGCTCCGGCTGTGATTCATGCAAAATTAGGCGCATGGATGGCAGAACACAAGTATGGTATTACCGATCCAGAGGTCTTATCTGCAATCGCCTGCCATACAACCGGAAAACCGGCGATGTCCCTGTTAGACAAGATCCTGTACGTAGCCGATTACATCGAACCGCGCCGTGATAAGGCGCCAAATCTGCCGAAGCTCCGCCGTCTTGCATTTGAAGATCTGGACGAAGCGCTGTATCAGATTCTGGACAGCACCCGCAATTATTTAAAGGAAACGGGCACGGCAGAGGATGATACAACCGAACAGACCTGGGAATACTATCATGAACGTCATGTTCATCAATAGACACATTAACAGGATTTAAATAAAATAATGAGGAGGATAATCCCCGTGGAAGCAAAAGAGCTGACCAAACTTGCCGTAAAGGCGCTGGAAGATAAAAAAGGCGAAGATATTCGCGTCATTGATATTCATGGAGTATCTGTACTGGCTGATTACTTTGTCATCGCAGACGGAAGCAACGCCAGCCAGGTAAAGGCAATGGCAGATAATGTAGAGGAAGAACTCGGCAAAGCCGGTCATGAGTGCCGTCAGATCGAGGGCTATCAGACTGCCGGATGGATCCTGATGGATTACGGCGATCTGATCGTACACATTTTCTCCCGCGATGACAGACTATTTTATGATCTGGAGCGCATCTGGAGAGACGGAAAAGTAGTTGAGAATGTGGAGGAATTGTAATAGATTTTTGTTTCATTCCTTTTATATCACGAACAGAAAGGGAAAAACCTGCAAATGGTTTTTCCCTTTTATCGCGAATAAGAGAGAAAAACTTGAAATCTGTGTTTTCCCATCTATCGCGAACAAGGCTGATAAAGTGTTTTCCTTTCAACTCAAAACTTACTTTTTAAAAGCGCTCCATTTTGTAAATTTCAAAAATAGTGAAATAAAACGAGTTACAAGGTTGGAATACGCTAATTGCAACGAACGCAATTTGTTTATTGAGAAGTGTTGTATCAAAGCAATAAGTATATATATTGATATTTTTTTAAAAGATCATATAATAGTGGTAGGAAAAACCCTACATTCCCTACTGCTATAGTATGATTGGTACTGGTGGGTCTGTCCTTTCCGTGGTAGAATATTTACGTTATCAAGAAACACGGTCCTGAATCATGGAGGTGCAAAGTATGGAACCAATGTATTTGTCAATCCAGCCGGAAGAGACAGGGGAACGCATAAGAAGACTGCTTTTGGAACAAGGGTATACGATTCGGGAAATCCAGGGAGCTTTCGGGTTTGAAAATCCGCAGGCCATTTACAAATGGCTGTCCGGTAAATCGTTACCCAGCATCGACAACTTCATTATTTTAAGTAGATTATTGCATACTACGATTGAAGATATCCTCGTCATTGACGGGGATATTCCTCGTTTATGGGGAATTTTAAACCGATGGTTGAATGACATCCGTTGCCGTATGATTTACAATCGGATCAGAAACAAATGATAGAGGAGAGGACGGTGAAACATGGAATCGGAACATAAATTTATGTTAAATGATATTCTGCGAAAGAAACGGAAAAGTAAGATGCGCAAACCGGAATATCCTGTTTTTCTTACTTACGGACCGATTCACGTTTCCCCCTTGGGATGGATAAAACGTTGGAAAGAAGATATCATCTGCATCTGTCAGAGATTGCGTTACGGATACTGCTACCGTGATGCCTGGGCGATTGACCAGTGGTTTCTTGTTATCATCCCCAATATGCTCAACGATCTACGTATCAACGGTCATGGATATCCGGGATCTTTCACAGGAACCGAAGAAGAGAATGTGCGGAAATGGAACCGGATCCTAGAACATATGGAATTTCTATTTCGGGAGGCAAACGAGGAAACCTGTCACCGGAAAAATCCATATGAAGAAGCATATGATCAGGCAAGAGAGGCTTTCACCCGGAAATACGGGATGTTTGGTGAAAAGCTGAAAACCGAAGAAGAAAAAGAGCAGGAAAAAGATAAAGGTTATTACTGTGTGCATACCATGTCCGATGTGCCGGAATACAAGGAAATATTGGACCAATGGTTTGCAGCGGAGAAGGAACTGGCAGCATACCGAGATCGGTGTATGAAAGAAGGAATGAAGCTTTTTACCAGATATCTCTGGGAGCTGTGGGACTGAGATCATTTTTATTTATATTGATAAGAACATTGTGGGAGGCGAAAATCATGCAGAAAATTACATCGGCTTATGCAAATAAGATGCTGAGAAGCCTAGAAGAAGACAAGGCATTCTGGGTAAACAAGGAATCGACATCCAGTACTTACGTGGCTGCGGTCAACGAGGAACCAGTCGTTCCGGAATATGATTACATGACTGTTGCGAATACGATTGATGAGATTGACAGGAAGATCCTTACTATCAAGCACACATTGAATCTGACCAATGCCACCGCAAAAGTGCAGGTCGGCGCTCAGGAAATGAGCATTGACGGCATCCTGATCCGGATGGCGCAGCTCAACAAGAGAAAGACGGTGCTTGACGATATGCGCAAGAGACTTCCAAAAACGCGAGTCTATGGCAACTCCTTCGGTTCTTCTGGTTCGGCACCGGAGTATAAGTATATCAACTACGATCCGGAACTGATCCGGCAGGAATATGACCGCATCTCCAATACGATCATGGAAATGCAGATTGCACTGGATCGTTATAATCAGACGGTGCTGTTTGAGGTGGATATCTAAGTAGAATTTCCGTACAGGGCATACTTCTAACAAAAAATTACGAGTGGTTACGGTTCATTGTCATCGCTTATCGGTTATTTGTTATCGGGTTATGTGTTCCGGTTCATGGAGACGGCTTTGGAAAAGCATATCATGCAGATTTTCAAATCACCCTGTAAAAAACCTGTGAGGGATCACGGTGCCAAGGTACGGTTTTCAGGCACAACGGCTGCGGAAGCAATTCCGTAGCCATTTTTCATGGTAAGAAGGATTTCGGTCTGAAAGAGTTCAAAACCTAACTCAAAACTTACTTTTTAAAATCGCTCCATTTTGGAAATTTCAAAAATAGTGTACTGAAGTGGGTTACAAACACGGAATGGATTGGGTCACAAGAATTCCAAAACCGGAATTATGATAAAGCGCTTTATGATTTCAGGCAGGAACGTCTGAGCGAAAATTTGACTCAAAACGTTATCCGCAGAAACCGCTAATTGGAAATTCGAATTCGATGATGATATAGTTGGGCAGAAAAAATCGAAAGGAGATCAGACTATGGGAAGACTTTACAAAATCAACCAGCCGTGTCCCAAGTGCCATGAGGAACATAATTGGTGGCATATTCAGCTGACGGATGAGGAACAGGCGAAGATGGATGCGTATGTGGCAGCCAGTGAGGGAAAATCATCCTTGGAGTTACTTCTGGGCGAGCCGGGAATTGTTGTTACGTGAAAGCTTAAGTGTTGTTGCTGCGGTCACGTATTTGAAGTGAAACAGTACATTATTCAAGGGTATATCAGCATATGAAGCATAAAACAACTTGTTTCTAATAGTAAATTCCAGTTTTGAAGAACTTTGCAAAACTAACGTCCATAAAAATCATGATATTTTGATTTGCCAGAATTTACTTTTGCAAGTGATTAGCTAAATCAGAACTTAAACTTGCAAACTGGAAGCTCGGATTCCAATTCAGCTCTCCTAGAAAGATCCCTTCGATTTTTCGGGGGATCTTTTTGTGACATAGAAAACCTCATCCTATGGTGAAAAAAAACAAAACAAAAAACAGAAAAACAAAGAAAAAGAAAGATTAGTACTTGCTTTTCCTATAAAAGGTGCTTATAATGTATGTAAATAAATCAGCTGCTAGTTAGTAGCAAAACTAATAAATACATATAAGAGGAGAAGAAGAGATGAGAAAAAAACTTGCAGTAATGATGGCTGCTATGGCCGCAACCGCGATGGTAGGGGGCTGTGGTGCAAAGGATGCAGCACCGACCGGCGCAGAGACCAAACCGGCTGAGACTTCTGCTACTCAGGAGACAGAAGCAGCTCAGGAAGAAACCAAAGAGGCTGATGCCCATGAGGCAGAATACCTGGCAGAGTTTTTCGATGTACAGATCAAAGAAGATCCGGACAGTGCTGCTTTTTCCGCTGACCTGAAAAAGGTAGCAGGAGATGAGGCACCGGCTGTCGAGGGGGACATGACCTGGTTTTCTGCTGTGAAAGCTGCTGTGGCTGCTGCTGATTATGAAGAGCTTGCTCTTAGCTATCCGGAAGATAAGATTAAAGATCGTCTTGAACAATATGGGGTAAAGATGGATGAGACGAATGAATATGCCAGATACGTTGCTGCTGCTCTGGATACCAGCCTCATCACTTCCGAAACTGCGAAAAAAGTCGTTGCAGAAGATGCCTTTACAGCTGAGGATGAAATCAGTCTTCTGATGGCAATTGCCAATGCAAATGGAGACGCAAGAAACTACCTTGGCATGTCAAATGATCCAGACATTTACGCGAAACTGGACCAGGCATGGAATTCCTTTATCTTATTTGATGACAGCAAACTGGCAGAGATCGGAAAAGAAGCTGTACAGAACAAGGTAACCACCGGATATGGATTAAAATCTGCTGCATACAGTGCCCGCTTTTTACCGGAACTGACCTTACAGTACGGTCATTCTGATATCAAACATGTACATCAGCTGATGGGGCTTCTGAACAGCGAGAATATCACAGCAAAGGTTCAGCTTGAGCCGAAGATTAGTATTTACCAATATCTGCCGGAGTGGGGTCCGATCCCGGAGGCTACTCCAACCTACGAAGTAAAAGAATATGAAGATCTTGCACTGGTATATGCAGTAGAATATGACCTTGAGCTTGAGTTCGACAATCTTGAGGATATGAATCGTTTTGACGAAGTAATCAAGACGTACGCAAAGAAAAATGAAGGAAATGAAGAAGCAAAGGGCCTGATCTATGCATCCTGGTGGCAGCCGCTTTATTCTTCAACCAGAACAGATATGCCGGAGACTGATTATCATCAGATCTATGATTGCGTAATCACGAACGATACATATTCCATTCATCCATTTACCTTACCGGAAGATAAAGATGAGGTTGTTGAAAAACTGACGGAAATCTCCGACGGCCTGGAAGTTGTACCGGTTGAACGCTTCTGCAATACCGCTTTCTATAATTACCTGGAAGGTGAGGACTATCAGTAGTATGCATGCAATCGAACGTGCAGAATACATCTTGTCCATGCTGGAGAAGAATAAAGTAGTCATGGTGACGGATCTGAGCCGTGAAATGGGAGTTACGGAAGAAACGGTTCGAAAGGATCTGGAAAAACTGGAAAAACAGGAGAAATTAAACCGTGTTCACGGAGGTGCCTACTTAAACGAAGGTTTTGGCAATGAAACTCCCATCTCGGTTCGCAGCAAGGTGATGCAGGAAGAGAAAAAGCTTCTTGCATCTCTCTGCATGCAATGGATCCACGAAAAGAGTTCCATTTTTCTGGATTGCAGTACCACGGCTCTTCATATTGCAAAGCAATTAGCGGATTTTCCCGGCAAGCTGACCGTCATGACCAATTCTCTGGCAGTGGCAAAGGAGATTGATGCGAATCCGCAGATTCGTCTTATTTTATTTGGCGGTGAGCTGAATCGCGATCGGGAAGCGTTTGAAGGACAGACCGTACTGGAACAGATGAAAACCTGCTTTATCAATTATGCATTTGTCAGCAGTGCCGGCTGCAGTCTGGAGGCAGGTATTACAGATTCCACCCGTGAAGAAGCAGATATCCGTCGTCAGGTATTAAAGCAGGCGAAACATAAGATCCTGGTGGTGGACAATACGAAGATCGGACGCAACGAGGTGTATGTGATCGGAGAGTTGGAGCAGCTCAGTCAGGTGGTTGTGGATCATTCCATCCGAAAAACCAATCCGGACCTATGGGAATGGTTCCAGGCACATCAGATCCCTGTCCTGGAAGGGAAAGCGGAAAGAAAATCAAAAACCAAAGGAGATGAGCGATAAGATTATGACAGATTTGAGGGAACTGAAACAAAATGTGCTGATGACAGCGAAAAAGGCCTATGATGAAAAGCTGATGGCCGGAACAAGCGGCAATATCAGTGCTTACTTTCGTGAGAAGCAGTGGATCGTAATTACTCCCAGCTCCTATGATTACAGTTTGATGGCGGAAGAGGATATCGTAGTGATTGATCTGGATGGCAATCTGGTCGAAGGAAGACACAAGCCATCTTCCGAGTGGAAAATGCATGCTGAGATTTACCGTCACCTGTCCCATGCTAATGCGGTGGTGCATACACATTCTCCTTATGCAAGCAGTTTTGCGGTAAACCATCAGGAAATTCCAGTTGTACTGATTGAAATGATTCCTTTCTTAAAAGGGAAACTGGAGGTAAGTCCTTATGCACAGCAGGGAAGCGCAGAGGTTGGTCTGAATGCAGTTCCAATCCTGGAACGGAAAAATGCCTGTCTGATGGCCAATCACGGTGTCGTGGCTATCGGCGGAACATTACCGGAAGCATATACAAACAGTGTTTATGTGGAGGATGCTGCAAAGATCTATCATCTTGCACTCTGTTCAGGACATCCGGTTGTGATCAAAGAATACGAGGAGGTCTGATATGACAAAGGCGTATGAACGATTATTAAAATGCTATCAGTGCTTTAAAGACAAAATTAATTTTAAGCCGGAGGTGGCACTGGTGCTGGGATCCGGACTCGGTGATTATGCAGATACCATTCGGGTAGAAGCTGTTTTGGATTATCATGATATTGAGGGTTTTCCTGTGTCCACAGTCAGCGGACATAAGGGCAGATTTGTCTTTGGATACGTAGGAGATGTCCCGGTCGTAATCATGCAGGGACGTGTCCACTACTATGAAGGATATTCCATGGAGGATGTAGTTCTTCCCACCCGTCTCATGAAGATGATGGGGGCCCGGGTCTTGTTTCTGACCAATGCTTCCGGCAGTGTGAATTATGATTACAAAGCCGGTGATTTTATGATGATCACCGACCAGATCAGTAATTTTGTACCGTCTCCTCTCATCGGACCCAATGAGGAGATGCTGGGAGAGCGTTTCAGCGATATGTCTGAGATTTACCGTAAGGACCTTTGTGAGATCATCCGGGGTGCTGCTGCAGACCTTCAGATTCCGCTTCAGGAGGGAACCTATATCCAGCTGTCCGGTCCGAATTTTGAAACTCCCCATGAAGTAAAAATGTGCCGGATACTTGGAGGAGATGCAGTAGGAATGAGCACCGCATGCGAGGCCATAGCTGCCAATCATATGGGCATGAAGGTCTGCGGTATTTCCTGCATTTCCAATCTGGGATGCGGAATGACTGATCAGCCTTTGAGTGCGGAGGAAGTGAAGGAAACAGCTGACCGTGTTGCACCGTTATTTAAACAGCTGATTACGGAATCCATAGTTCGAATCGGTAAAATGATCTGAGTGATGAATAAAAAACAAAGGAGATGATAAAGTGGACAATCAGTCAGAAGCAATCAAAAATGTGTACTTGCATGAAGACGGCAAAGCTGTGACCATCATTGATCAGACTAAGCTTCCAACGGTTACCGAATACCTGACCCTTGGAACGGCGAAGGATCTGTATGATGCCATTTTTGAATTGAAAGTCCGGGGAGCACCGGCAATCGGAATTTGTGCGGCATTTGGAATGTATGTTCTGGCCGGAACGATTGAAACCGGGGATTACGATGAGTTTTTAAAGAAATTCAGAGAGTATAAGGATTATCTGAACTCTTCCCGTCCAACGGCAGTGAACCTGAGCTGGGCATTAAACCGCATGGAGCAGGTAGTGACAAGCCACAGCGATGCTTCTGTACCAGAGATTCTTGGATATCTGAAGAAAGAGTGCATGGATATTCAGGAAGAGGACAGCCAGATGTGCAGAGCGATTTCTGAATATGGTTTAAGCCTTATTAAGGACGGAGACGGAATTCTGACACATTGCAATGCCGGACCCTTAGCCACCTCCCGCTATGGAACTGCCTTAGGACCTCTCTTCCTTGGAAAAGAGCAGGGCATGAATTTCCATGTATTTGCAGATGAGACAAGGCCGCTTCTTCAGGGAGCAAGACTTACCTCATATGAGTTAGATCAGGCAGGAATCGATGTAACATTGATTTGTGATAACATGGCCAGCATTGTAATGAAAAACGGCTGGATCCAGGCCTGCTTCGTAGGCTGTGATCGTATCGCTGCCAACGGTGATGCGGCCAATAAGATTGGAACCAGTGGTGTTGCAATCCTTGCAAAACATTACGGAATTCCGTTCTATGTATTAGGACCGAGTTCAACCATCGATCTTGACTGTGCAACTGGCGATGATATCCAGATCGAACTTCGAAGTCCGGAAGAGATCAAAAGCAAATTTTATGAAAAACCGATGGCACCGGAGGGTGTCAAATGTTATAATCCGGCATTTGATGTAACCGATCACACGCTGATCGCCGGAATTGTAACGGAAAAAGGAATCTGCAGACCACCGTATACGGAGAGTCTTGCAAATATGTTTGGCAAAAACAAAAAATAGGAGGAAAAGATTGATGAAAAAATTATTTGGTATTGTAGCAGGTGTAGCAGTATCCGCAGCGTTAATGACAGGATGCGGTGGAAACAATAATACAGCCGAGACAAAGGAAAATACGGCTGAAACAGCAGCAGCTTCTGCTGAGAACGCTGATGGAGATTTAAAGATCGCCATCGTGACCAGCCCATCCGGTGTAGATGACGGCTCCTTTAACCAGGATAACTACAACGGTATCCTGAAATTTATCGAGTCTCATCCGGGAGCAACCGTAACTCCGGTTCGTGAGGAAACCGGTGATCCGGCTGCAGTTATTCAGGCAGTTGCTGATATCGTTGCAGACTACAATGTGATCGTATGCCCGGGCTTCCAATTCTCCGGAATCGGAACCATCGCAACCGATAACCCAGATGTAGATTTTATCCTTGTAGATACGAATCCGACCGATTCTGAGGGTAATGACATCGAATGTGATAATATTTATGCAATGACTTTCAAGGAGCAGGAAGGAGGTTTCTTCGCGGGAATGGCAGCTGCACTGGAGTCTGAAAGCAAAAAGGTAGCTGTAGTAACCGGTATTGCATACCCAAGCAATGTAAACTATCAGTACGGTTTTGAGAGTGGTGTCAATTACGCAAATGAGAAATATGATACCGGTGTTGAGATCGTAGAGATCCCATCTTACGCAGGCGTTGACGTTACCAATAAAAATGTAGGTGGAAACTATGTTGGAAGCTTTGCAGATGAAGCAACCGGTAAAGTTGTTGGAAAAGCTCTCATCGATGAGGGCTGTGATATTCTGTTCGTAGCTGCAGGCGGTTCTGGAAACGGTGTATTTACTGCTGCTAAAGAAGCTGGCAATGTAAAAGTAGTAGGCTGTGACGTAGACCAGTATGATGATGGTGCTAACGGTTCTGATAACATTATTCTGACTTCTGTACTGAAAGTTATGAGCATGAACGTAGAGAAACAATTAAATGCTATCGCAGACGGAGGTTTCCAGGGAGCAAACGCTCTGTTAGGTGCAGATTCTGATTCTGTTGGTTATGTAACAGAGGAAGGACGTCAAAGCATGTCTGAGGATACCGTGAAGAAGATGGACGAAGCATATGAACTTGTAAAAGATGGAACTATCGTTCCGGCAGCAAACTTTAACGGAATTGAGCCGGAAGATTTCCCAGGATTGAAATAATACGTTCTGTACCAGAAAATGAGGAGGCTTAAATGTCGGAATATATCATTGAAATGAAGCACATCACAAAACGTTTCCCAGGTATCGTGGCAAACGATGATGTGACGCTTCAAATTAAAAAAGGTGAGATCTTCGCACTGCTTGGCGAAAACGGTGCCGGAAAATCAACTTTGATGAGCATGATATTTGGTATGTATGAACCGGATGAAGGTGAGATCTTCATCCGGGGTAAGAAAGAACAGATTCATTCTCCAAGCTACGCAACAAAACTCAATATTGGTATGGTCCATCAGCATTTTAAGCTGGTACAGAATTACACGATTACAGAAAACATTATTCTGGGTTTAAAGAAGAAAGACAAACTGTTTGGAATCCTTCCCTATGTTGATTTAAAAAAAGCAGATCAGGAGATCGAGGCGCTTTCTAAGAAGTACGGTCTGGAAGTCAATCCGATCGATGTGATCGAAAATACAAGTGTATCGACACAGCAGCGTGTCGAGATCCTGAAAATGCTGTACCGGGAAGCTGAAATTCTGATCTTTGATGAGCCGACAGCAGTGCTGACGCCTCAGGAGATTGAATCCCTGCTGACGATCATCCGCAACCTCAGAGATGATGGAAAAACCATCATCCTGATCACCCATAAGCTGGAGGAAATCAAAAAAATTGCAGATAGATGTGCGATTTTAAACAGAGGAAAGCTCATCGATGTTCTAGATGTCGCCACGACCTCTACAAAGCAGATGGCCAATTTGATGGTTGGACGGGAAGTTTCTTTTGAAGTAGAGAAATCAGAGCCTCATTACCGGGAGACTGTGTTAGAGGTAAAGAATCTCACTGTAAAAAATCAGGATCATTTTGAAGTAGTAAAAAATGTATCCTTTTCTGTCCACGGCGGAGAAGTATTTGCCATTGCCGGAGTATCCGGCAATGGTCAAATTGAGATTGCAGATGCGATTGCAGGAGTTGAGAAGGCAGCTTCAGGTAGTATTCTTCTGAATGGAGTCGATATCACCAATTACTCCATCCGCAAACGAACCCTGGAAGGAATCTCTTATATTCCGGAGGATCGGCAGAGCTGCGGCCTGGTCATGGATTTTACCCTGGAGGAAAATCTGGGACTGAAAAACTACTTCCGAGAACCATTTTCCCATAAAGGTGTACTGGATAAAGCAGAATTTTCCCAGTACGGAAATGAACTGATTGACCGGTATGACATCCGGAGCAGTCAGGGAAACAAGACCATTGTCCGCTCCATGAGCGGCGGTAATCAGCAGAAGGCCATCATTGGAAGAGAGATTGAACTTCAGTCTCCTCTGATGATCTTTGTGCAGCCAACCAGAGGTCTGGATATCGGAGCCATCGAAAATATCCATAAGCAGATTATCCGACAGAGAGATGCAGGAAAGGCAATCCTGCTGATTTCGTTAGAGCTGGATGAGATCATGAATTGTGCAGATACCATCGGAGTAATATATAATGGAGAAATCCAGAAAATAGCAGCTGCAAAAACGCTTACATCAAATGAAGTGGGAGAATTTATGATGGGGGTGCACCAAAATGCTGAAAATTAAACACAGATTGAAAAAGATGCTTGTCAGACTCCTGGGAAATGAAAAATACCAGGGTATCACCATTCCCATGTCGGCCATTTTCTTAAGCCTTCTGGCTGGAGCTGTGATCATTCTTTCGCTTGGCAAGAATCCTCTGTCGGCCTATGGTAACCTTCTTCAGGGGGCTGGATTCCTCCCGAAACCGAGTTATGCCGGATATAAGAATATGCTGACCGACTTCACCAGTTATATGAATGCCTGGACTCCGATGCTTTTTGCGTCTCTGGCAGTAGCAGTCGGTATGTGTGCCGGACTCTTTAATATCGGTGTCTCCGGTCAGATGCTTACCTCTGGTTTTATCACAACTCTGGTGATCGGATATAGTTCCCTTCCGGCAGCGGTGGCTAAGCCATGCGTACTGATTGTCGGAGCAGTCGTTGGTGCACTCATCGGTGCACTTATTGGCTGGTTAAAATACAAATTTAATATCAATGAAGTCGTATCTTCGATCATGATAAACTATACGGCCCAGTATGTGATCAGCTTTTTCATCAACACGTACTATATCAATCCGGTTTCCAGGCAGTCCCAGGCCGTCTCGAAAGCATCCCGCCTGACTCTGATGGACACACCCGTCGGAAACTTGAAAATGGATATTCCCTTAGGAATCCTTCTTGCAGTTCTGACTGCAGTCCTGGTGAAGTTCGTGTTAGATCGCACCGTATTTGGCTATGAACTCAAATGCGTGGGACTTGGAAGAAAAGCGGCCATGTATGCAGGTGTCAATGTTGGCAAAAGCATGATCATGGCGATGATGTTCTCCGGTGCATTAGGAGGCCTGGCAGGAGTGACGTACTACCTGGGGTATTTTGGTTCGATTCAGCCCCGCGTCCTTCCAAGCACCGGTTTTGATGCCATCGCAGTGGCACTTCTTGCAGGAAACCATCCCATCGGCATCATATTTTCATCTCTTCTGATCACAGTGATCAGCAAGGGCAGTACCTACATGAATTCAGCATCCGGTCTGGAATCAGAGATCGCATCCGTTATCACCGGATTGATCCTGCTGTTTTCCGCCTGCGGTGTATATATCCGTTACAAAGTGAATCGAATGAAACAAGAGTTAAATGAAGAGACAGAAAGGGGGATCAGCTGATGGAACGAATCCTGATTGATGGTTTATCCTTTGCGATCCCGCTGTTCGTAATGGCAATCGGAGGGATCTACAGCGAAAAGAGCGGCGTGACGAATCTGGCTTTGGAGGGATTGCAGGGAATGGGGGCATTTATAGGCGCCTTTGTGGCCGTTCTGGCTGCAGGCTATTTTGGAAGCAATTCCCAGGTTCCTTATTATCTCGCAATTGTATGTGCCATGGCAGGTGGAATGCTGTATTCGCTCTTATATGGACTGTTATGTATCCGTCTGAAGGCAAATCAGATCATTGGCGGAGTCGTGATCAATATCCTGGCTATGTCACTGACTGCATTTTTTACAAAACTTTTAAACCGCCTTGTGTTCGGTGCAGCTTCGGAAAAATTTGTTCTGGGTGTGTCTGCACGGTTTACAATTCCGCTGCTCTCCGGCATCCCAGTAATTGGAGCCGCATTTAAAGATGTCTATCCATTTGAGATCCTGATCCTTCTGATCGCAGTTGTTGCCTGGTATGTGCTGTATAAAACGCGTTATGGCATGAATCTTCGTGCCTGTGGAGATAATCCTCACGCAGTAGACGCAGCAGGAGAGAATGTTACCCGGATCCGTCTGATTGCAGTCCTTGTATCCGGTGCTCTGTCCGGTCTGGCTGGAATCAGCTTTGCTTATTCCATTTCAGCGAACTTTTCTTCCAACATCTATGTGGGATACGGATATCTGGCGATTGCAGCCATGATATTCGGAAACTGGAAGATCCTTCCTACACTTGGATCCTGCCTGCTGTTTGGTTTTGCCCGATCCGGAGGCTATTATCTTGTCCAGAAGATGCAGATGCCCAGCAGTTACTCGGATCTTGCCATGACGCTGCCTTATATCGTTACAATGCTGCTTTTGATTTTCTTCTCAAAATACAATCGTGCTCCTCGTGCACTTGGAGAGATTTACGACAAAGGAAAGAGGTAGAACATGAATATTCGTTTTTATAATGCCCAGATTCTTCCGATGAATGGAAATATGGATATCATCCACGGAGAGGTATGGGTCGAAGGGAACACTATTACATATGTAGGTCCTCATAAGGAATGCGGCAATGTGTGGGACCGTGAGATCGATGCAGAAAAAAATCTCATCATGCCGGGCTTTAAAAATGCACATACGCACACAGCCATGACGTTTCTTCGATCCTATGCGGATGATATGCCGCTGCAGGACTGGCTGACAAAGCAGATCTTCCCGATGGAAGCAAAATTACAGCCGGATGATATCTACTGGCTCTCCAAACTGGGAATCATGGAATACCTGACCAGCGGTATTACCTCCTGCTTTGATATGTATCTGAATACAGAAATGATGGCTAAAGCATCGGTAGAATGTGGATTCCGGAGTGTACTCGTCAGCGGAATCAATGATTTTTCCTCTTCATTGGAGGAAGTGGAGGCAGATTTTAATACCTACAACCAATATGATGAGCTGATCAGGTATTGTCTGGGATTTCATGCAGAATACACTTGTTCCGAAGAACTCTTAAAAAAGATTGCCGAGCTGTCACAGCGCTACAAGGCTCCTGTATTTGCTCATATGTCAGAAACAGAACGGGAAGTGGCAGAGTGTGTACAGCGCCATGGAACTACACCTGCAGCTTATCTGGATTCCCTGGGCTTATTTGAACATGGGGGCGGTGGATATCATTGCATTTGGTTTACCGATGAGGAAATAGAACTCTTCCGCAGGAAAGGACTGACAGCGGTAACCAATCCTGGATCCAACACAAAACTTGCAAGCGGCATCGCCAACACTACGGCATTTTTGAAACACGGAGTCAATATGGCCATCGGCACAGATGGACCAGCCAGCAACAACTGCCTGGATATGTTCCGGGAAATGTTTTTAGTGACGGGACTGGGAAAACTTCATGATCGGGATGCATCTGCAGTACCAGCAGAAGAAGTTCTGAAAATGGCAGTAACCGGCGGTGCAAAAGCAATGGGACTGACAGACTGCGACTGCCTTGCAGAAGGCAAAAAGGCGGATCTGATTATGATCGATCTGAACCAGCCGAATATGCAACCTATCAACAACCCGATGAAAAACCTGGTATACAGCGGAAGCAAACAGAATGTGAAGATGACCATGATCAACGGCAAGATCCTCTATGAAGACCAGAAATTCTTCATTGGGGTGGAGCCAAAGGAAGTTTACAAAAAGGCAAATGAGATCATAACCCGAATGAGACAATCGTAGGTAAAAGCGTTAAATTCCGTTGACAACACATTCTTTATTTGATACTATTTATCAAGTAAATTCAATATTCCATGAGGGAGTAGTTAGCGCGAAAGTGTGGTTTGTCAACATTCTGATTATAGCAACTGTATAATCTGGCAAATCTTAAATAATGAGACTCATGTATATCGATGGACGACAGTTTTTGTATCATGCATAGCTGTCAGTTGATATACATGAGTTTTTCTTTTGTGCATTGATGCAAAAAAGGGAGGACATCGTAATCGACAGTGAGCGGTGAGGGAACATGCATTACATCCAGGAGGAAATGAAAAATGATGCTGTTTTTTAAAGTGTTTTTTACAGAATTTATCGCAGAGATGGGCGATAAAACCCAGCTTATGCTGATTGCTCTCACTTCAAAATATAAGTTGAGAGATATTATACTAGGAACTGCGGCGGCGATTCTTGTTCTGAATGGTCTTGCGGTTCTGGCGGGCGGACTTGTCAGTGAATTTATTCCTGACTGGCTTATTAAGATGATTGCAGCACTTGCATTTTTGTATTTCGCCGCATCGACTCTTGCCGGTGATGATGACGAAGAAGAGGATGAGGACGGTAAATCAAAGATTCAGTTCGCACCCTTAGCTGTTTTTTGTACATTTTTTGTGGCAGAACTGGGAGATAAGACTCAGCTTACAGCCATCACGTTCGGAGCCAATGAAGGCATGAAATCAGCCTTTGTTGTATGGATTGGATGCTCTCTGGGACTTTTTGCAGCGGATATTCTCGGAATGCTGGTTGGATATCTTTTAAAGAGCAAAACTCCCGATGGGCTGCTGAATACACTGGCATTTGTTATTTTTTCCATATTTGGTGCTTTCACACTTCATCAGGGACTGAACATGATGAACGCAAGAGTCTGTCCGATTCCGGTATGGTCGGTATGGATTGCTGCGGCTGTTATTTTTACTGCCTTATGTGCCTGGATCTATATAAAAAGAAAGAAGGAAAATAAATGCGATATTTAAAACCACATTATTATGATAAATTTGTCTGTACAGCAGGAGATTGTCCGGATAGCTGCTGTGCCGGATGGCAGATCGTGATTGATGAAGCCTCTCTGGAGCGATATGGAAATGAAAAGAGCGAGTTCGGAACGCGATTACGCAATTCTATTGACTGGGATGAAGAATGTTTTTACCAGAACAATCGGCGCTGTGCATTTTTAAATGAAGAAAATCTCTGCGATCTTTATAAAGCACTGGGACCAGATTCTCTTTGTGATACCTGCCGGATGTACCCGAGACATACGGAAGAATACGAGGGACTTCGGGAATTATCTCTTTCCCTGTCCTGTCCGGAGGCGGCTAGAATCATTCTTTCCTGTAAAGAACCGGTCCGTTTTCTGGAAGAAGAGGACGATTTGGAGGACGATTTTGAAGAATTCGATTTTATGATGTTTTCCCAGTTGGAAGATACAAGAGATGTTCTGTTTTCGATTTTACAGGATCGATCCCTTCCTCTGACTCTCCGAATGTCGGCATCCGAACAGCTGACAGAACAATATCAGATCCGGGTGGAAGAGCAGAAGGAATATGAAATTGATGAACTTCTGCGAAACTGTGAAGCTCATCATCAGAGAAAAAACTCCAGGAATTTGTATCAGAAAGTCTTGCTGAAAAAGGCATTGATGCAGCATCTCTCCATCGGTGGGCACGCCAGATAGAAGAATTGCAGGTACTACGCGGTCTGGAACGCCTGCGTCCGGAATGGGATGATGTGCTGGATGGTGCTGAAAAGTGGCTGTATCAGGGAAGTGAGGAAACCTATCATAAAATTTGCGAAGAATTTCATAAGGCATATGGAAGCTTAGGAAGTCACAAAGAAGAATGGGAAAATCTGGGCGAGCAGCTTTTAATGTTTTTTGTCTATACCTATTTTTGCGGGGCTGTCTACGACGATATGGTCTGTTCCAAGATAGAACTGGCATTGTTCTCTGTCCGCTGGATACAGGAATTTCTGATGGTCCGATGGCTGGAAAATGGAAAGAAACTTTCCATGAAGGATGTGGAAGAAATCTCCTGGAGATATGCCCGGGAAGTAGAACATTCCGATGATAACTTAAATACACTGGAAGACTGGCTTTTTGAGCGGTATGCACCGGTTTAATCACCGAAAGGAGCATATTGCAAAAATGAATCATACGAACAAAAAAGCTCTATTCTATAAAATTGAGCGTACCGTATCTCCGGACGTCAACGAATAGCATAGAGCTTTTGAGTTAATTTTTGCCACATAATGCTTCTGTCATTTTCATGATAATAAGCAAAAGGTAAGCGTCAGTAAACCAAAAGGTTACCGCATAAGGCGCAGCAGACCGATTACTTTGCCAAGAATCTGTACTTTATCCACAATAATCGGATCCATGGTTGCATTCTCCGGCTGGAGACGATAGTGACCGTTCTCCTTGAAGAAACGCTTAACGGTAGCTGAATCATCGATGAGTGCAACCACGATCTCGCCATTCTCTGCGACACTGGTCTGTTCCACGATAACACGATCTCCGTCATAGATGCCCACATCGATCATACTATTGCCGCGGACTTTCAGCATAAAAGTTTCGCTGTTCGGAAGCAGTTCTGCCGGAATTGGGAAATAGTTCTCCACATTCTCATCAGCCAGAATCGGGGCACCGGCTGCTACAGTACCGATAAGGGGTACATTCACCAGTTCACGGCGGGACAGGTTAAAGGTGTCATCAACGATCTCGATGGCTCTCGGTTTCGTCGGATCTCGGTGAATATATCCGTTCTTCTCAAGCTGTTCCAGATGAGAGTGGACAGAAGAGGTAGACTTAAGCTGTACCTTTTCACAAATTTCACGTACCGTCGGCGGATAACCTTTCTTTAAAATGCATGCTTTAATAAATTCCAAGATCTCTTTCTGTTTATCTGTAATACGTCCCTGTGCCATATAGATTCCTCCTGTCGATGAAGTATATAAAATGTTTTTAATATCGGATATACAGTGATTCTGGCAGGATACAAGTCGAACGCCCACCTGATGGGACCAGCAGCTGAATCACTGAAAGGTTTGGCCTATAGTAAGCCCTTATTATATTATATATAGTAACATATGTTCGGGCAAAATGCAAACTATTGTTCGTCTTTATCAATGTTTTCTTTTTTAAGCTGTTCTCTTGCCTGCTCAAGCAGCACTTCCAGACGGGCATTTTCTTTGTCTGCCTGACGAAGAAGTTCCTGCATTTCCCGTTCTTTTTTGAATAGTGCGCGCTCCATCGTAAGCTCCGCCTGGGCTTTGCATTGCTGAAGACCCACATCAGCATCCGCTTTTTGTTTTGATAATTCCTGGGTAAGTTCTGTGAGTTTCTGCTGTAATTCTTTATTTTCAGTTTCAAGTGCCAGAATCCGATCGGATGCATGCTGATAGGACTCTGACTTTACCTCCTGTTCTTTCTGAGAGTGAGAGAGAGCAAGTACAGTATCATGAAGCTCCTGTTTGCATTGCAGAAGCTCATTCTTAAGCATTTCTTCTGATTCTTTTGATCGTTCATTTTCCTTCAGCTGATTTTGTGCCTCTTCTAGTTTCTCCTTCAGCATCTGGTTGATCTGTTCCTGGTCAGCAGCACCTTTTCTGAGCGATTCTAGCTGTTCGGTGAGTGTCTGTTCCTGCTTGGTCAGCAAAGCGGACTCCGCATCCATTTTTTTCTTTTCTGCTTGAAGTTGTTCTACTTTTTTCTGTAACTCTGTGAGGCGCAGTTCTTTTCTCTGGAGTTCAGAAGAGAACTCCTCCCGTACTCTGGCTTCTGCATTCTGGTTCAATTCCAAGCTATACAGATATGCGGAGGTGATGGACTTAACCATGGTTTCAAACTCCTCAATCTCGACACTTCTCCCCGGGATTGAGGATTTGGCTTGATTTAACTCAAACACCTGCATCACATGATCAAAGCCCTGAGCCTGGTTCATTCCCTTTGCTTCACAAAAAGCACGGAATGCATCCGCTGTATCGGAATCGATTCGAAAGTTTGCCTGTTTAATTTCTCCCATATTCTATATTCTCCAATCTATTTTTTCGTAACTGTTTATGCAACTATTCAG